>Ga0210374_1000011_pt1 | contig 21249 bp, 18 predicted proteins | sample S765metaT_FD_170483 | JGI IMG/M metagenome (GOLD analysis project Ga0210374, IMG submission 170483) | Metatranscriptome of estuarine sediment microbial communities from the Columbia River estuary, Washington, United States - S.765... | ecosystem: Environmental > Aquatic > Marine > Intertidal...
GTCATCCCGAACGACCGCTCAGCACCTCACGCTATGGCCGGACCCGACTCAAAGGCGACGGTCGTGCTCCCGACTAATGAGCGTGCGCTTTGGGAGGTGGAGCGGACAGTCGCGAAGAGCTTCCGGGTGACGGCGATCACGATCAGGACGGCAGCTCGGGCCAATCCGGCCGTTCGCGATGCGCTCGCGCGGCCCGCGCAGGCCAATCCGAGACCTCGGCTCGTGCCGTCCCCAGACGCGTGATGCGGTTCAATCTTCTATCCTTTATCCTTAGACGTCAACGCCTACGAGCGCTGCAACCTGTGGCCGCTGTAACCCGCGCTCGGCTGCGGCGTGAAAAGGGTGCGCTTCGTCTGCCTGTGCAACGGCGGCGGCGGCGACGGGCCGAGCGGCACCGCGCACATGTACAACGAGGTCAAGCGCAGGACGGGAAGGGTGACGTGGATCGACACGCGGAAGCTGTAGACCCTTCCGCCTCTGCGACGACGCGGGAGACGAGGGTTCGCCCGGCGAAGCCCAGACGGACGTTTGCTTCGCGTGCGTTCGGCTACGACATCTTTCTGTCATTTGCGCTCGGTCCGCCGCCCCGCGGCACGCACAGCTACGCTTCCGATCTCGCGCGCCGCCTGCAGGAGCGGGACTTCACCGTGTTCTTCAGCGAACAGGAGATGCCCCCTGGAGAGAAACTCGACCGCGCACTGGAGAAAACTCTGCTGCGTTCCCGGGCGCTGGTGGTTATCGCGAACAAGGGCACGCTGACCGAGCCACGCTGGGTACGAACCGAGGTCGATAAGTTTCGCAAGCGGCATCCTGGCCGCCCGGTGATCCCGGTCAACGTCGGCGGGGCGCTTCAAGACCCTGCTCTGGCCGAAAGTGCACAGGAATGGCTCGACTACCGAGACAAGGTGTGGGTAGACGAGTCCGAGGGGGCGGTCGAAGCAGGGATCGCCAGCGAGCAGACGGTCGATCGACTTGCCCTCGCGCCGAGAAGCCGCAAGGCAAACGTCCGGTGGCGGTGGACTGCTGGGCTTTCGAGCGCGGTGCTCGCAGCCTTGGCGATTGGGCTGGGTGTCGCCGCCAAAAAGGCAACGGACAATGCAGCCCGCGCGGTCGCTGAACTGCGGAAGGCGACGGCGATTCGCCTCGCCGTCGAGGCGGAGGGCATGCTCTCTGCGACACGAGCGGGCGGCGACGAGCGCGCATTGCTTCAGAGCATCGCCGCAGCGCGGCTGGCAGCAACGCCAGAGATCCAGGGAAGCGCCCTTGGCGCATTGGTGGACCGTCGAGACCTGTTGAAGATCGTCCCATCGGCGGCAGCAGTCAATGCTGTCGCCTTCAGCCCCGACGGCACGCGTATCGTTTCCGGCAGTGGGGACCACACTCTCCGCCTGTGGGACGCCAAAACCGGCCAGCCCATCGGCGCACCGCTCAAGGGCCACACGGATGGCGTATTGAGCGTTGCCTTCAGCTCCGACAGCACACTCGTCGTCTCCGGAAGTTGGGACACGACCCTGCGCCTGTGGGATGCGAAATCCGGCCAGCCCCTCGGCGTATCGCTCACAGGGCATACAAACCGGGTGAAGAGCGTCGCCTTCAGCCCCGACAGCACACTCGTCGTCTCCGGAAGTTGGGACACGACCCTGCGCCTGTGGGATGCCCAGACCGGCCAGCCCCTCGGCGCGCCGCTCACGGGGCATACGAGCTGGGTTTCGAGCGTCGCCTTCAGCCCCGATGGCACGCGCATCGTCTCCGGCAGTTTGGACCACACCCTGCGCCAGTGGGACGCCCAAACCGGCCAGCCCATTGGTGAGCCGCTCACAGGGCATGAGGGCTCTGTGACGAGTGTGGCCTTCAGCTCCGACGGACGCCGCATCGTCTCAGGAAGCGCAGACAAGACCCTGCGTCTGTGGGACGCGGACAACGGCCAACGGGTCGGCGATCCGATCAAGGGACATACAGATGAAGTAGCGAGCGTGGCCTTCAGCCCCGACGGCCGTCGGATCGTCTCCGGCGGCCGGGACCAGACGCTCCGCTTGTGGGATGCCAAAACCGGCCAGCCCATCGGCGCACCGCTTACTGCGAATCAGAGCAATGTGACGAGTGTGGCCTTCAGCCCCGACGGCACGCGTATCGTCTCCGGCAGTTTGGACAAGAGCCTGAGCCTGTGGAATGCGCAGACCGACCAGCCCATTGGTGCGCCTCTCGCGGGGCATACGAGTTATGTGGAAAGCGTCGAATACAGCCCCGACGGCACGCGCATCGCCTCCGGCAGTTCCGACCAGACGCTCCGCTTGTGGGATGCGAGAACCGGCCAGCCCATCGGCGCGCCGCTCACCGGGCATAACAGTGGTGTGACCAGTGTGGCCTTCAGCCCCGACGGCACGCGGCTCGTCTCCGGCAGTGAGGACAAGACCCTGCGCCTGTGGGATGCCAAGACGGGCCAGCCCCTCGGCGCGCCGCTTACCGGGCATAAGACATACGTGAACGACGTCGCCTTCAGCCCCGACGGCACGCGCATTGTCTCAGGCAGTTCGGACCGCACCCTGCGCCAGTGGGATGCCAAGACCGGCCAACCCATTGGTGCGCCGCTTACAGGTCACCTGGAAGACGTGTGGAGCGTCGCCTTCAGCCCTGACGGCACGCGCATCGTCTCCGGCAGTTGGGACAACACTCTGCGCCAGTGGGATGCCAAGACCGGCCAGCCCATCGGTGCGCCGCTTACAGGGCATGAGGGCAATGTGACGAGTGTGGCCTTCAGCTCCGACGGAATGTCCATCGAATCCGCCAGTGGGGACCACACCCTGCGCCTGTGGGACGCCAAAACCGGCCAGCCCCTCGGCGCGCCGCTCACGGGGCATAAGGATTATGTGAACGACGCCGCCTTCAGCCCAGACGGCGCGCGCCTCGTCTCCGGCAGTTTGGACCAGACGCTCCGCCTGTGGGATGCCAGAACTGGCCGGCCCATCGGCGCGCCGCTTACCGGACACGAGGGCGCCGTGATGAGCGTCGCCTTCAGCCCCGACGGCCGCCGCATCGTCTCGGGCAGCGCCGATAAGACGCTCCGCATTTGGCCTGGCCCGGCGGCTTGGCCCGACGAACTCTGCAAGAAACTCACGCGCAACATGACCCGCAAGGAATGGCGCGAGTGGGTGTCCCCCGAGATTCCCTACACGTGCCAGTGCTCCGGGCTGCCGATCCCGGCCGGCGACGGCACGATCTCCCCTTCATCCGAAACGTGCGAGGTACCGTCATGACGAACGAAACGCCGTTGTCCCACGGACGCAATAAGAACCCGGGCCGCGTGAACTGATGTCGAGAAGGCCCTATCTGTTCTTCGGATCGTCCAGCGAGGGTCTGCGCGTGGCCCGCGTCGCAAAGGACCTCTTGCAGGCCGATGGCGGCCCGCCCGTCGATGTCGAGACATGGCCGACGGCGTTCAAGCCGGGCGATACCTACATCGAGGCCCTGGAGCGGGCGATCGAGCGCGTGGATTTCGCCGTGCTGCTGCTGACCGACGATGAAGAAATCGTCAGCCGGTTCAAGCACGGAAAGGCGCCCCTCGACAACGTGGTATTCGAACTGGGCCTGTTCATCGGGCGCGTTGGCCGGCAGCGGTGTTATCAGGTACATGACAAGGACATCGCACTGAAGCTGCCGAGCGATTGCTGCGCTATTGCGCTCGGCCGCCCTTCGCTCTGGAGCGGCTCGAGCAGACCAGCGACGAGCAACTCAACTATCGCTTCGACAGGCCGCGGCCCGATGGGCGCACCCAGTTGCACTGGGATGATATCCCAGCACCCGCGCCCGAGTATGTGTTCGACCAGCGGGTGAGCTGGTAGGGCTCCCGCCCCTTATCTCTGTGTTCCTCGCCGGCCCCGTCCCTGGGGCCGACACCCACCTGTTGCCGCGCCGGTCGCAAGACCGCCAACGCTGACCCCCAGCGATCGTACGCCACTGCCGTGGGCCACCCTCGAGCCAGGTTCCCGACCGTCCCCGAGCGCTTTTCCCGCCCGCGCAGGCCAATCCGAGACCTCGGCTCGTGCCGTCCCCAGACGCGTGATGCGGTTCAATCTCCTATCCTTTACCACCCTCCACTTGCCGCACCACCACCGCATCCACCGTGCGCGCCACATCCTCCACCTGAACGACGCGGCGGCCGGCGTTCCGCACCTGTATCACCAGATTGCCCCGCGCAAAGACCAGCATGAACTCATGACCGAACACCACATCGCCGATCGGCAAGTCGGTCCGCCGAGCGATCCCCGCCGACTCGAACTCACCCAGCAGCTCTAGGAGCGTCTCCCGCGCCGCGGCCACCGAGGGTCGCTCGATCAGTTGAACCCCGAGCAACGTGTCGGCCGAGTCGTCTTCAGACTGCCAGAAGGTGTCGAGCCGCGGCGGATCGAGCGCGTCCTTGCGTCGGGATTTGACGAGCTCCCAGCCAGGCAGCTCGTCACCCTTGAACACGAAGCCTTGCACCGGTTTCTCGCCGGTAGCGTCGGCAGCCTGCCATGCACTGAACTCGTGCTGCCGTTCCAGCATTTCCCGTTGCTCGCGGTCCAATGCCATGGCGCCCTCCTCAGCTCACGGTGCGACGGGTCTTGGTTGTCGGGCGCGGGCTGCAGTTGGCCCGATCGGCGGGGACGGTAAGCCGGTCGCGATATTGCCCGTCACCCGGGTTACCGAAGCGAAGGTTGACCGGCAGCAGCGGGGTGTGGGGCGCCGAGGTGGGATCAGCGTCGCCGTCGACCTTGAGGCAAGCGTCGTACACGTTCTCATCACTGTCGCAGGCACCGGTCCACGCTACCTCGTGATAGCCGAAGCCGTCCGACCAACCGGGGGTGCCGTGACAGGCGGGCTGCCACACGCTGGAGCCGATCGCCAAGATCGGGTTCAAGTGGAAGAACGCGGAGCCCATCCGCGATTGCCACAGATCGCAACCGAGGGCGTTGGCGAAGGTGGACACGAACGTGGCGCAGTCGCTGCAATTCACGAAGTAACCGTTGCCCACGCCGCCCTTGAGTCTTTCGATGAAATCGGTGCAGTCGAACCCACCCGCACTGTACCGCGAGCCGCCACCGCCCGGGCAGTCGTAGGTGACGACGGCGGGACCGAGGTCGTTCACGCCCCTAGTCACGCCCCCACCGGCACCCTCCACGGTCGTCGCGCCCATGGACCACTGGCAGGCGTAGTCCAGCACGTCGGTCCACGGCAGCTGGGTGTTCGACTGCTGGTAAGGCGTCTGCTGCCAGGGTGCCGTGGGGAGATCCAGGATCGTGTAGATGCGGTGCCGGGTGATCGCGATGTCGGTCCATGGATCGGCCGGCGTGCGCCGGTATTGCCAGCGCCACTCGGTGGTGCGCGCACCGACGGACGCGCCGTTAAGACGGGTGTTGACCAGCGTGAACGACACGAAGCCACTCTGCCCGCCGGCGAACGAGACGGTCGTTGCGCCCACGTCTCCGAGGACGTTCCCCACCAGCGCACGAATCAAGGGAATCAACACCTTGACGAGCCACGCGAGACACCCGGTGGGTTGCTTGACGAACACGATGCCGGGGTACACCACGTTGTCCAGCGCCCGGATCTCGGCGGACGTGCACTCGGGATCGGTGCAGCTGAACGAGGCCTGAATCGTGACGGCGTTGCCGGCCGTGTGGGCGACGGCGTAGGCCGCCGGCGAGTCCTCGGGATTCACACAGATGGCGCGCTGCCACTCCGGCACGTTCACCCACTGGGACGCGTTGCGGCGGAGGTTGATCGCGTCGTGGGAGGCGTCGTTCGCGTCGTGGTTGAACTTGATCGCTTCCAGCTGGATCATGACCACTCCCCCGGTGAGGACCAGCGCGAGATTCTTGCAACCGACAAGCGATGATTATCCGGCCTGGGAAAGACCTCGGTCAAGGAGCCGCTTGGGACATCCGGCTCACTGGCTCGTCCGTCGGTCTTCAGTCTAGAACACGTCCAGGTCTCGCGCCGAGACGACCTCACCCTCGTACCTGGAGCGGATTTCCTCCAGCAACTCGGCTTCGGTGGTACCCCAGAAGAGCTGATGGTACAGCACCAGGAGCTTGGGACGTGCTCCCTGATCTCCTGGACGTTGACGCGATACCCCAGCTCGTTGGCCGGCTCCAGTCCGTCGATGCGCAACCGCACGTCCTCGTCTAAGGCGGCGAGCAGATGATCCACCATGCGCTGCGATCCCACCGGCCCGTATAGGTCCAGGGGTTGGTCGCGTTCCAGCACCCACGGCGTGAAGATCACGTCCGGGAGTCCGACCGTGTGATTCGAGCGCAGGTGCGCGAGCAAAAGGTGCTTCAGGTTGGATGCCACCAGCAGCCTACGTATGGGCCTCGGAGCGTTGCCACTGGCAGATGATCAAGCCGGTGTACTCAGGACTCAATAGCGCGGCAAACCCACGCGATCATAGGAAAGACACTGGTAGCGCCCGTCCTTCTCTGAAAGGAGCGGCTGAGTGACCGGCCACGGAATGGCCGAAACGGTCGCGCTGACACCAGAGGATCTCGCCGCAGTGCAGCAGCAGGGGCGCCGACGCGTGCTGCGTTGGTTCGCGCGTGCCGGCCATCTCGATCCTGCCGATGCGCGTGACATGGCGAGCTGGGGCCACGGCGGCGGCTTCTCCCTGGATGCCTCGGTGTGCATCGACGGCGCTGACCGCGCCGGACTGGAGCGGCTGCTGCGCTATTGCGCTCGGCCGCCCTTCGCTCTGGAGCGGCTCGAGCAGACCAGCGACGAGCAACTCAACTATCGCTTCGACAGGCCGCAGCCCGATGGGCGCACCCAGTTGCACTTGGATGCCATCCCAGCACCCGCGCCCGAATGCGGTTCAATCTCTTATCCTTCGTCCCCAGACGCGTGATACGGTTCAATCTCCTATCCTTGGAGGCACTGCGCTCCGAGTAGCACCACACCCCGCCGGCAACGACCGCTCCTCGGCCAATGGCTGCCCCTTGGGGACGGAGTCCGATAGCCGACGGTCAGGATCGCCTCCGGGCGGAAGCTCGGGGAACTTGTAGCGCAGCATCTGCCCGGTCAACCGGCGATGCGGCGCGAGGGCCGGATGCCGGACGGCTTCCCGGGCGTGCCCGGTGCCCGGTGCAACCAAGTGACAATCCGGCTGTCTCTCCAGGATCACGGGCGGCCCGGAGCTTTGGGGCGGCCGGCGTGCCGGCAGCGCAATTCATGGTATGTCCTGATCCGAAGGCGAGCTTGCGATGGTGAGGTTCTGGCCACTGGTGCGGTGGGCCCGCGGCGTCCTGCCGACGCGGCCGGAGAATCCCTATTTCGACCCGTCGAAGCCGCACCACACCCGGTCCGGATTTCGCAACAACCACCCGCATCCCGCTCCTGTTCCGGACGCGCCGGCGTGCCTGCGCCCGGGCGCGCCGCGGGCGGAGGAATCGCCGCCCCTGCGCGCCGACCTCTCCCCGGTGCCGCCCGATCTCGCGTTCCTGCATGGCAACCGCGGGCTGCCGAGCGTCACCTGGATCGGCCATTCCACGGTGCTGGTCCAGATGGGCGGGCGCAACATCCTGACAGACCCGATCTTCTCGGCCCGCGCCTCCCCGCTCCCGTTCATCGGCCCCCGGCGGCACCAGCCGCCCGGTATCGCGCTCCGGGATCTGCCGCGCATCGACCTGGTGGTGATCTCCCACAACCACTACGACCACCTGGACCGGCACAGCGTGCGCGCGCTGGCCCGGCAGAAAGGGGGGGCGCCCCACTACGCGGTACCCCTCGGCATCGAGCGCTGGTTTGCCCGGAACGTGCGCCGAGCCGGCCCCGGGCGGCTCACGGCCCTTGACTGGTGGGAGAGCGCCGCGCCGGACGGAATCCGGGTCACCTTGGCGCCGGTCCATCACTGGTCCGCCCGCACCCCCTGGGACCAGAATCAGGACCTCTGGGGCGGGTGGTGCGTCGAGTGCAAAGGTTTCCGCTTCTTCTTCTCCGGCGACATCGCCTACAGCGCGGATGCCGCCGAGATCGGCCGGCGCCTCGGACCCTTCGACCTGGCGGCCATCGCCGTGGGGCACTACGAGCCACGCTGGTTCATGCGCGGCCGGCACGTCAATCCCGACGAGGCGGTGCGCGTGCACCGCGACATCCTCGCCCGCCGCTCCGTGGGCATCCACTTCGGAACCTTCGAGGGGCTCACCGCCGGGTCCCTGGACCAGCCCCTGTTCGACCTCGCCGAGGCGCGGCGGGCGCACGGGGTTGCGGAGGACGAATTCTTCACCCTGCGTCACGGGCAAACGCGGATATTGGGCCCGGCCTGACCGGGTTTCTGTCCGCTCCGGGCGGGGCGGGGGGAAAGGGAAAAGGAAACCGCCGGCGACCCACGGCGATGGGGCGCCATCACACGGCCGGGGCAACGCGGCCCCGGTCAGGGCATGTCGAGGCTGCCGACCGACTTCGGGTAGGTCACGATCCCCCAGGGCAGCTTCTTGCCCTCGATGCGCTTCACGGGCTCCAGCGTCTTGGCGTCGATCACCACCACTTCGTGGGAGCGCCCGCACGCCACCAGAATCTGCTTGTCATCCGGCGTGAAGGTGAAGTGCCAGCAGCGCTGGCCGGTGGGCACGTTCTTCACGGGCTGGTAGGTTTTGGCATCGAACACCTGAAGCGCCCGGTCCTTGGCCAGCGCCACAAACAAGCGCTCGCCCTTGCGGTCGAAGGCCACCCCGTAGGGCACCGCCCCCGTGGGCACGTCCTTCACCACGTTGAACTCGCCGTCGAGCACCACCAGCCGGTTGCCGAACTCCAGAGTGGCGACATAGGACTTCCCGTCCGGAGCCCGCTTGATCCCCCGCGGGCGCTTGCCGTATTTCTCGGTGCTGATCGTCTTCACCAGCTTCCCCGTCTCGATCTCGTGCACGGTGATGGTCTCGTCTTCCTCGTTGGTGACGAGGATCTTGCTGCCATCGGCGGAAAACTCGATGCCCTCGGTTTCCAGCCCGCCGGTGATGTTGCGGATCACCTTGCCCTGCTTCAGATCGACCACCGCGACCTGGGCCGGCTGCTCCTGCGCCTTGGCGCGCGCCTTCTCCATCGCCTTTTCCTCCTCGGAACCCGGCTTCGGCGGCGGTCCGCCAACGGATGCCGGCTCGAAAGAAACGAACGCGTAATCGCCGCGAATCCGGACAAACTCCGGATTCTTGCCGATCGGGACGTGCTTCAGCACCTTGCCGCTTGCCCGGTCGATCAGCGCCACATTGCCGCCGTCGCGGTTGGCCGTTACCAGCAGCTTGCCGTCGGCGGTGACGCCGAGCCCCCGGGGGCCGCCGGCGCCGACATCTATTTCGCCCACCACAGCCAAGGTGTTCAGGTCGATCACCGTCACACCGCCGTCCTGATTGCTCACATACGCCATCCCCGTGGCACTCGCGGCGCTGATCGAGCCGGCCGCCAGACAAGCGAAGCCAAGCAGGGACAGCGCGCGCCCCAGGTGTCGAATAGCCGGGATTCTGAGTTCCATGTTTCTCGCCCTCATTGCTGGTTCCTGAAAAATCAACAAAGTTTCTTGCGATTGGGTTAGAGAATCACCGGCTGAGTTGGTTCCGCTTGGGGGATAGATCAGGAATATTTCCCGAAAAGCCCACCCTCGGTGCAGCGGGCGGAACCAGGAACCGCGTCATGCTGCTCTTTCTCGGCGAGGCTGCCCTCCTCGCCGCGATTGGCGGCGTGTCGGGACTCGCCCTCGGGTAAATCATCGCGCTCGCCCTCGCCCCGCCCGCCCTGTCGGTGCACACCCCTTGGTGCTACGCGGTACTCGCCGAGCTGGTGGCGGTGGGTGTCGGCCTGGCCGCCCGCCGCGCCGCCCAGCTCGACCCGGTGGAGGCGCTGCGGTCGGAGTAGGACCACATCGCGCCGCCAATGGCCGGTTGTCGGCCAAAGCAGACACCGGACCCTCCCAGTCACCATCTTTGTATTGTGGCTCGTCCGGAAAAGGTTGGTTCTGACAGACTCATTGAGACCGTTTACTTCAACAACCGTAGTGCTTTTGTCGTGCCCGCAGTCTTCCCGTCAGGTGCCACCCTGATTCGTCAGGCAGGCGACCGTTGATTGGCGCGTAGGGCCTCATAGGTCTCCTTTAGGAGCATCGAACCTCGTTCCGCGTAGGCATTGCATATCCACTCAGCTTCTTCGATTTCGCCAGCATCGGCCAACTTGTTGACGCATTCAATCACGTCCTCCTCGCGGTAATCCGGAAGGAAGCCGGACATCGTCGCTCGGAATATGGCAGCCACCTCCTTCGGATACTGGCCCGCAAGACGCGCAAGGTTTTCAACCAGCATGTAGCCGTGATGCCTAACCTGCGCGTAAGGCGCCGCTTCTACCAACGCCTCGACGGCAACTGGCGTTAGCTCGTGAAGGAAGACTGCCAGCTGGCTGAGCGCCGACTGCAACTCGGGCAAGTTGGTGTGACTTGCCCGAACCCGCTCTGCGACCTTCATCCAGAAGGCCAGAATCTTGGACGTGCGCGCGGAAGGTTCGGCCTTCCCTCGGAGCGTCCAAAAGAACCAGCACAACTGCGAGAGCTCTTTGACCCTCAGACCCGCAATGATTTCGCCGAGCAACCCTCCTCCATCGAGGCTCTCCATGCCTTCGAGATAGGCAAGTCCCAGGAACTGCAGCGCTCTCTCCGCAACTGGGTCTGGGAGACCTTCCGCGTAAACCATCCTCCTCAGGTGCCCGCCCGTGACCAACATCTTGAAAAGCCAGTCATACAGATACCGTTGATACGCGAAGCCTTGCGCCGCACAACTCCAAGCTGCTTCGTTGGAAGTTGAGAAGAGCCGGTCAAAGTTGCCTTCCGTCCACTCTGAGTTTAGATAGTGGAAGTTAGCGCAGTACATCCCGGCCATCGTCGCAAAGTCAGCATTCAGTCCGGACTCGCTTTTCGCCAGTTCGGCCTCGAGCACGGGTCCGACGGCGCGCCAGGTTTCACCTAAACTCGACTTTGCTGCAACCTCTTCACGCCGCATTGCTAGCGCAAGATGAATGAAGGATTCCAGAGCCCGACCCCTAGGAGAATTGATTGCATGTGAAACGGGATCGTTCGACTGCCCGGCCTCCGTTGGCGTCGTAGCGTCCAGAACGAGACGCAAAATCCGAAGGCATGATGGGTAGAGCTCCGCTGGTAAGTGGCGCTCCGTGCCTGACGCCCCTTTGAGGAGGTCCGCAATGTCGCTCACTACCCAATGCACTGACGGCTCCCAGCCTTCTCGCTGGTCTGCCGCCAAATCGGTACTGAAGGTCGGCGAGGAAACGATTGCCTGCACAAGCGACAGCGTAGCTGACCAATCAATGTCCCGCTTGTCGGCTGACCATCGCTCTTTGAGGCCCCGAAGCAAGCCATGCTGGTACGGACGCGCAAGGTCAGCAAAGAGTCCGATTCGGCGAGCAAAGCCGTCCTCGCTGGCTCTCACTGCTGAAGAGATTGATGAGGCAAGTCCCCGGTACGTTGCACCATCCCAACTCCGGCTGTCTGGTACAAAGCCTTTGAGGAAGCTCACCAGCTCTGCGTCAGTCATGCCAACTAGGGCATCGGATGCGACCGGGCTTCGGTCTCCGACCCACCCGCTGGTCGAATAAGCGTGGAAATCCGGGTGGTCGCGAACCGGCCCCCATCGCTGCACTGAAGCCTGGTACTTCTCGTCTACTTCTGAATCGCCCTGCCCGGATGCCGGATGCAGCAGGTCGCGCCGATGTGTCTCGTCCCACTCTTGCTGTCGAGAATCGTCTGACCAATCCCCCTTCACGTGCTCTACGACCTGCAGAAACTGAGACCTCTGAGTGGCGGAGAACCTGGGAAACGCTTTCTTGATAAACCAATAGAGCTCATGCCAATAGGGAACGTCGATGAACCAGTTCTCCTTAGCGCATTCCCAAAAGACTTGCCCAACAGTAGCGAAGTGCTCACCACACACGTAGATACCTACGCGAGCAAGCGTCGGATAGGGAGATTGAAGGAGCGACTTCGCCACGGCCAGTGCCTCGGGCGCACCAGTACTGGTGGCACCGAGAGCGGCATCACGGACGGCATCAACGAGGACAGCGCGTGTGTCTTCCTTGTGGGCATCTTGCTCGTGCTCCTCAATCGCAGAGCGCCAGATGTATGAATATTTATCATCCTCAGGGGAACCAATGTAGTCAGCCAGGCGACGGGCCAACATGTCGACGGCGGCAGCGCCGCAGCGCTCACCAAGTTTCCTCGCTGAAGTCTTCAGCACTTCGCCTAGGTGATAGCTATCCAATACCCCAGTCCTGTCGCTCATGACGACTCTCCTTTAGGCCGCACCATCGACAACGCATCGACCAGTGACATTGCCTTACCCCAATTCGCCGGCTCTGAGCTCTCCAGCAGTCGCGGCAGCAACCTCTCGCCTAGCTCTTGACCCACCATGTTTGACTCAAATCGGCCAACGAGCCAAGAGCGGACCATCTCGATGTCTTGGTCCGTCATGACCTCAAGTGGCAATTGCGACAGGATTGTTGCCAGTGACCACCAGGTCCTCCAGTTGTCCAACCCTCGCTGTTGAGCGTCCGAACTGATAGCTCGAACAATGGCGGCGATTCGACTCGCCTGGTCCCCTTGTGCTGACGCGGCAATCTGTTCAAGGTAGCGCAATGCGGGCCACCCTTCAGCCTGATAAGTAGTGCCATGTTCGCCCTCGACGACCTTCACGCCAGGGCTGTGCTCCACGTTGAAGAACCCAGCACCGTCAAGGTCACTGAACCAGACCGCGTCCTTCAGGGAATTGACAAAGTACGAAGCAAGCTCGGGCCGCTTCCCCACAAGACGAAGCGCGGCTTCCCGGTTGACCGCGCTAGGTGAGGCTACACACCTATCAAGGTGCGCTTGTAGGTCAAGCGTAGATGGGTCGCGTACATCCAGCTCCGCATTCCAAACCTTGAAGACTTCGACAACTTCCTGATAGCCCTTTGCGTCGATGCAGTAGGGGATAACGCAAACCCCGCACTGGTCCCTAAAGAAGTGCTCAATGAACCGAGTCTGGACTGACTCCGTTGACCGATAGGCATACAACAAGAAGTGTCGGGGCTCCGCCGAACCGGTTCGGAGCGACTCGTTGGAGCGGATGATGTGGTCTAAGACCTCTAGCTCGGCGAGTCCATAGCCCACGAACAGCACCATGTGGTTCTTGAACATCGCCGAGAGGAATGTCTGAACTCTCGGGTCTGCGTAATGCTCGATGTAGTCCTTCAGCGAAACCACCATCGAACCCGGCTCCGTGTAAGAGCCATGGAGATGGATTACGGCCCCCCTTTCAGCGAGAAGGGCGGGGGACAGGTGCTCGCGCAAATAGTACTTTGGCCTCTTGCTTGGTCCCTTTGCTGGCTCCGATTCGCCGCCCAGCTTTACCTCAGTTGAGAGCTCTGCCGGCCCAGCATCGTCGAGCCACTTGTCGTAATTCGTCGTGACGAAGACGGGGCGCAAGCCCGAAAGCAACTCATACAGCTCGGAGCCAATTGCGGCAGGCTTGCTCGGGTGCAGGATTCCGTCGAAGTCGATCGCTATGCCCTTCTCTTTGGCAAGCGCCATCGCGATTGAAAGCGTTCGGCGCGAGTCACCAAGTTTCCGTAGCTGTTCCGCCTCCAAGAAGCTGAGTACGCCCCCCTTCTCTAGGGCGCCAACGACTTGGTTCGCGAATCCACGCCAGTCTGGGCTGCCGGAAAGCATGGACGCACCCGCCCCGACGAAGACCACCAGCTCGCCGTGCTTCGCTGCATCTTTGATTAGCTGGTCCGGTATGTAGAGTTTGCGCTCTGTCATGCCTCACCCAGTTTAGTCGAGTGCGGTTCCGTCTGCCGAGGAGGATGTGGTTGTACTTGATGGCATCCAAGCTTGACCGGAGCTTGTCTAGCGGCACTGAGGCGCTTCATGACGTCCGTATGCCTTCCAGAATGTTGAAGTTCTTGTTAGCGTTTAGTGTGTCCCGGGAGGTTACCAAAGCGCACTACGTAACATGCCCGATGCTCTCAGCAAGATAATTGTTGGTGTCTGCTTTGGTCGACACCGCGACCCTCGCCCCCTAAACCGAAACGTCCCTGGCTTTCCGCCAGCAGGCTTCCCACCGGACGGTGTACGCTTTCGCCGTCCCCGCGGGACCCCCCATGGAGCCCCAGACCCCAGCGCCCAGCCTCCTCGTCCGCCACTTCAGGCAGATCCTGCTCTGGCCCCTGCAGTCGGTGCCGATCAAGGCCGGAAAACAGATCCAGCGCCACTGGAAATACTTGGAGCGCCTGGGATGCAGATCCCGGACCCCGGCCTTCCTTGGCGCAGGCAGGCTACCGGCGCCGGCCGCTGATGAGGTACCAGAGGGTGGCGATCATGAGGCTCAGTCCCGCCAGGATCTCGATGATAACCCCGTAGTTGAAGCGGTACTTGCCGCTGGCCGGATCGTAAACGGTGCAATAGAGGCGCACCCGTTCGATCCAGCCTGAGAAATCCTGGGGCGGCGGCGCGGCATTGCCGGTGAGCAGTTCCTTGAGGGGGCCGATCAGCATGGGCAGCTCGAATTCCTCGCCGTAGACCTGCCGGTACACTCTGCCCTCCCCGTCCAGGATCGTCACTTGGGTGATGTGGTCGAATCCGCCCGCGTTGCGCGTGTAGCTGAAGCCCGTTTCTGCGATAAGGGTGTCGATGCCCGCCGAATCGGGGGAGACGAATCGCCAGTTGGGCACCCGGATTCCCTGCTTGCGGGAGAATGCCGCCATGGCCTGGGGCGAATCGAAGGGAACATTGAAGCCCACCGTGATCACGGCAAACGCGTCGCGGCCCAGGGCCTCCTGGGCCTGCTTCACCGCCTTTTCCAGGAAGCGCGTGGTGGTGGGGCACACCTGGCTGCAACTGGTGTAGACGAAGCTCACCAGCAGGGGCTTGCCGCGGTAGTCCGCCAGGGTGACGCGGCGGCCGTCGCTGTCGGTGAAGGCGTGGTCGGATACCGGCTTTCCGATCACGCTCTGGCTGAGGGCCACCGCCCTGCGCCAGCCGCCATCCCCGCTCTCTCCGGAGTCCGCGGCGACGGAGGGTAGCGCCCACAGCGCCGCGATGATTGCCAGCGCTACGGCGGCGCCACCCATGGACGTGCCGCCCCGGCTACCGGAACGCCGCGTCCAGGATGCCCGCTGTGAGGAGCACGGATAGCTGGAGCAGCGACGCGTGGAAGCAGCCGAACGCGGTCTTGCGGTTGGGATCCCGCACCAGGTCCAGGTTCTTCTTGATGAAATAGGCGCCGCCCGCCGCCGCCCCCGCGAAATAGATCCAGCCCAGGGAGTACAGGGCCGGCGCCAGGGATACCGCCACGAGCATCACGGTATTGGCCAGGATGATGCGGGCGCAGGCCGCATCACCGATCACCACCGGCAGCATGGGCACTCTGGCCGCCGCGTAGTCCTTGCGGTTGGCGATGGCCAGGCTCCAGAAATGGGAGGGCGTCCACAGAAACAGCACCACCGCCAGCAGGATGGCCTCCGGCGTGAGCCCCGGCGCTACCGCGGAGGCGCCTGCCAGCAACGCGAAGCTCCCCGCCAGGCCGCCGATCACGATGTTGAGCCAGGTGCGGCGCTTGAGCCACACGGTGTAAACCACGCCGGAGAAAAACGCGCCCAGGAAAACATAGATGGCGGACACCACGTTGACCGCCAGGGCCGCCGCCACGGTGGCGCCCGCCACCATCACTCCGATCAGCCAGACCCAGCCGGCGTGATGCTGCAGGCTGCCGGTCACGAAGGGCCGGCGCCGTGTGCGCTCCATGAGCACGTCCAGGTCCCGCTCGTAGTACTGGTTGAAGGCTCCCGCAGCCGCCGAGGAAACCAGCACGGCCAAAGCCAGCACGGCGACCTGCCACGATGCCGGTGCCGCTCCCGGCGTCACCGCCACGCCCGCAAGGGCGGTGAAGGCGATCACCACCCCGATGCGCAATTTGAACAGGCCCGCGAGCTGCCGGAGCGAAATGCTCGCGGTCATGGCGCCGCCGGCCTGGGCTGCTTGTGCGGTTTGCTGCATCCTATCCCCTCCTCGATTTCGCCGTCGCTCCTGGCGCGGCGGCGCGGATTCCGTCTCCGCGGGCCGTTTCCCGTCAGCTCAATGGCCAGACGGTGGACAGGTACTTCCAGTTCACGAAGTAGTAGAGGACGAACGATACCAGCAGCACCATGGCCAGGACGAAGGTTCCCGGCGCCACCAGCCCGCCGGCGCCGATCCCGCCGCCATGTCCGGTGAGCGCTTCCGCCACCGGCTGGGGAGCGGGTGCCACGCCTTCCCGGGCCGCAATCCGCTGGTACCCCGGGACCTCGATCTTCTTGCCCAGGAACACCGACCAGACGGTGACCAGGATGTAGATTCCGCCGCCCACCACGGCAACGACGCCGCTGATGGCCATCAGCCCCACCATGAGGTAGGCGGTGCCCGGAAATTCGTGCTGGAACAGGTTGCCGGCCATGGTCATGTCCCAGTGGCGCCGGGGAACGCCCAGGGTGCCCGCACCCATCATGAACAGCGAGAACACGCTCATGCCGATCCCGAACAGGTAGGGTTGCCACTGGGCCAGCTTCGGGAACGCCAGTTCCCGCTTGAACAGCACCGGGATCAGGAAGTAGGTCAGGGCCATGAACGCCAGCGTTGTTCCCACCACCACCGTGGCATGGAAGTGTCCCGGCACGTAGAAGGTGTTGTGCATGATCAGGTTGAGCTGCTCGGTTCCGAGCACCACGCCCGAGATGCCTCCCAGGAACCCGAAGCCCACCAAAGAAATGAACATTCCGGAGAACACCGGATTGCCCCAGGGCGCCTTGCGCAGCCACTCGAACAGGCCCTTGTTGAAGCCCTTCTGCCGCTGCGCCACCTCGATGGAGCCCGGCACCGTGAGGCCGTGCACCAGGGAGGCCAGCACCGCCAGGTACATGGCGTAGCTGGTGTTGAAGATCTTCCAGTTGGAGGTCAGCCCCGGGTCCGCCAGCAGGTGATGGGCCGAGGCCAGCTGCAGGAACAGGATATAGAGCAGGAACGCCGTGCGGCTCACCTTCTCGTTCATGGGCTTGGCCCCGAACACGATGGCCGCAATGGCATACCACACCGCCACGTGGGCGGAGACGTTGATCTGCTGGGAGGAGTGGCCGAAGCCCCACCAGACGGTGCGGTACATCAGGGAGTCGATATGCTCCACCAGCCCCAGGGACCAGAGGAAGGTGGGGATCAGGATGATGGCCCCGGTGGCGATGGTGAAGATGGCGATGATGCAGGCGGTGAGGCCGCCAAAGGTCACCAGGGGGATGGACCCGTTGTAAGTGCGCTCGGCACGGCCCACGGCCAGGGTCCCGAGGAACACAAAGCATCCGATCAGCGCGCCCACCGCGAACAGGATCAGCCCCAGGTAGAACGTGGGGTGCGCGCCCATGGGCGCGTAGGAAGTGAACATCACGCTGGAGTCGCCCCGCAGCACCGAGTAGTTGTTCACCAGCGCCCCCACCACCATGAGCCAGAACCCGAGCCACGCCATCATGGGCGTGGCGAGGCGGCACTTCAGCAGCACCGAGGACACGAAGTAGAGCGCCGCTATTTCGAAAAAGATGATCCAGAATACGAGCATGTTAAGCCCGTGCCCGGTCAGCACCAAATAAAACATGTCCGCCGGCAGCAGGTGGATCGCGGGCCAGCGGGTCAGCGTCACCAGCAGGGCGAGCAGGCCGCCCACCAGCAGGGAAACCACCGCCGCCACCGCGTTCCAGCGCATGAGCGTCTCGGCGGGCTGGTGGAACTGCAGCCCGGTGGTCGGGCAGGTGCGAAACATCCGGTTCAGTGCCATGGTTTCTCGCCTCCCCTATTTCACGTAGATCTTGCTCACCATGGTGTGGTGATTCACGCCGCAGTACTCGTTGCAGATGATGGAGTACGTGCCGGGGTGGGTGGGCGTGACGGTGAGCACGTGGTCGTATCCCGGATGGACTTCGATGTTGATGTTTTCCGGCTGCAGGGAGAAGCCGTGTAGCCAGTCCATGGACATGAGATGCAGCCGGTAGCTCTTGCCGGCCTCCAGTTCCAGCAGGGGCCACCATTGCCACAGTCGCGCCACCAGGTAGACGTCAGACCCCGCGGGCGGATGCACCACCGGGATTTTCTGGTCTGTCTCCTCCCGTACCTTGAACTTGGCCACCATGTCCTCGGCTTTCTTGGCGAAGGCCTCGGGTGTGCTGCGATAGGCTTCGTTGGCCAGGTTTTGTTTTCCGAATACGTGCCAGTACGGCATCATGAAGAACATCACCATGCACCAGATGAAGGCGAGGATGATCCAGATCCCCTCGACTCGGTCGATGGGCTGCTTCCACCAGATTCGCTGCGGCGGTGGCTGAAGGGCGCTCATGGGCGTTTGTCCTTGTTGAACGGCGCCAGGGTTACGGCGCTACCGGCAGACTGAGGATTTCCATCACTCCCCACACGACGTACAACACCATGGGCGAGGCTATTCCGAGAAACAGCAGCGCGAAAGGGTTGTCCAGCAGCTGCTGCATGACCGGAATGGGTTCTTCCAGCACTTCGTCATAGTCCTGGTTCTTCGGAGTCGTCTGGGCCATCGGATCCCCCTGCTCAAAAAATGTTGAGGAAAACTGCCTTTTTTGATTCGCGCTACTCTAGAAATTCGGCCTCCGAATTCACTTGATGCAAATCAAGAAAAAACCGACCGCTGTTCAAGGGCTTGATGTTCATCAAATGCGCCGCGGTTGGGATGCGCTGCAATACGAGGCGCGCCGCGGTTGCCCCATGGGGGCCGCGACCTTAAGATGCGCGATCCGCGAAATGGCATTGCAGGCTCATGACCGAAACGATTCATCCCGATAGCCGTTCCCCTGCCCAGGTCGCCGCGTGGCTTTTCGCGTGCTGTGCCCTGCTGTTTTGCATGGTGGTGGTGGGCGGTGTCACCCGCCTCACCCGATCCGGCCTCTCCATCGTCGAGTGGCAGCCGATCATCGGCGCGATTCCTCCCCTCAACCAGGCCCAGTGGGAGGAGACTTTCGATAAGTACAAGAAGACCCCGGAATATCAACAGGTGAATCACGCCATGTCCCTGGACGAGTTCAAGGGCATCTTCTGGTGGGAATACTTTCACCGCCTCCTGGGCCGCCTGATCGGACTGGTGTTCCTGCTGCCCTTCCTTTATTTTCTGGTTCGGAAGAAAGTGCGGGGACCCCTCGCCTGGAAGCTCGCCGGCATCTTCGTCCTGGGTGGATTGCAGGGAGGCATGGGCTGGTACATGGTGATGAGCGGACTGGTGGATGACCCCCGGGTGAGTCACTTCCGCCTCACCGCGCACCTGGGCCTGGCGTTCATCATCTTTGCCGCCATGTGGTGGGTGGCCCTGGACCTGGTTGGCCCCAGAATCCACCCCAACGCCGCGCTGCCCAGGATGAGGCCCCTGCGCCGGCTGTCGGCGGCACTGGTCGCGCTGATTTTCCTGATGGTGCTGAGCGGCGGGCTGGTGGCCGGCATCCGGGCCGGGTACGCCTACAACACCTTCCCCCTCATGAACGGTCACGTGGTTCCGCCCGAGATTTTCATGATCGAGCCCTGGTACCAGAATTTCTTCTACAACATGGCCACCGTCCAGTTCGACCACCGCCTGATCGCGTGGGTGCTCGCATTCCTGGTGCCCTGGTTCTGGATTCGGGCCCTGCGCCAGCCCCTCAATCCGAGGGCGCGCCTCGCCTGCCACGCCTTTCTGGCGGCCCTCGCGGTACAGATTGCCCTCGGCGTTTCGACGCTGCTGCTGGCGGTGCCGGTGGGACTTGGCGCTGCCCACCAGGGTGGGGCCGTGGTGCTGTTCGCCACCGCTCTCTGGGCGGCCCACGAGATGCGGCGGCCGGCACCCGCCTGAACAGCTCCGCCTCCGCAGCATGGGCCCCGGTTTCGAGCCTCAACTGCTCACACAGCGGTTATCCCTGGCGGCCCTGGCGCTGGTGTTCGTCATTGTCACCGCCAGCGCCTATCTGCGCCTCGGTAACGCCGGCCTGGGTTGCCCGGACTGGCCCGAATGCTATGGCAAGGTGGAAACCAACGCCGCGGAGCGGGAGCAGTCGCTCACCGCGGTGACGGTCGTCCGTGGCGCCCACCGCGTTGCCGCCATCGGCGCCGGCGCGCTCGTGCTGGCCCTGGTCTGGCTTTCCTTCGCGCGCGGGCTGCAAGCGCGAAACGCACAGCGGGCCACCCTTATTCTGCTGGCGCTGACCGTGTTCCTGGCGATCCTGGGCCGCTTCACGCCCAGCGCCGAGTTTCCCTTCGTCACTCTCGGCAACCTGCTGGGCGGCGCCGCCATGCTCGCCCTGCTCCTGAGGCTCGCCATGGATGCGCGCCCCGCCGCGCCCCAAAGCGGCGCGTTCAGGGGCTGGACGCGGGTGGCGCTGGCAGCCGCTGTGGCCCAGATCGCCTTGGGCGCGCTGGTCAGCGCCAAATTCGCAGCGCTGGCCTGCCCCTCGTTGCTGGGCTGCGATGGCGGGCCGGGGGCTCTTTCATGGAGTTGGGCAGTGCTGGATCCCTTCCAGCGCCTCATGGTTTCGGCCGGAGGCGCCATCGAACCCGGCCCCGGCGCCGCTGCGTTGCACTTGGCGCATCGCCTCTGGGGGCTCGCGACAGTGGTGGTTGCCTTTCCTCTGGGTGTCGCGCTCGCGCGGGAACCGGCATTTCGCGCGGAAGGTCTTTGTCTGTGCGGCGCGGTCGTTCTGCAACCGGCGCTCGGTGCCGCCGCTGTGGCTTCGGGGTTGCCCCTCGCATTCGCTGTGCTGCACAACACCGGCGCCAACCTGTTGCTTTTGGCCCTGGTCGCCGCCGCAGTGCGCACCCGCGCACCCGCGGCGGCGAACCCTATTGCTTGAGACAAATCAAGGAATCGACCGGGTCATCCCGTTGAGAATCCGCTCACCGACCCCAAGAGGTCGGCAGGAGGCGGAGATCCGATGGAAAGTTTCAGCCGATTCATGGCCGGTGATCATCGCGTTTGCGATGACCCGTTCGCCGACGCCACGCGGTAGGCTTCTGCCGCATGAAATCCCCATGAGCGAAATCCTGGTGGATGCCCGGGGGCTTGAGCCGCCCGAGCCCTTCGAGCGGGTGATGGAGGCCGTCTCCGACATGGGGGCTGACGACATTGTCCTCATGCTGCTGGAGCGGGAGCCCCATCCCCTGTACCGGGTGCTCGAGCGTAACGGCTACGTCTA
>Ga0210374_1000012_pt1 | contig 20329 bp, 17 predicted proteins | sample S765metaT_FD_170483 | JGI IMG/M metagenome (GOLD analysis project Ga0210374, IMG submission 170483) | Metatranscriptome of estuarine sediment microbial communities from the Columbia River estuary, Washington, United States - S.765... | ecosystem: Environmental > Aquatic > Marine > Intertidal...
CGCCGCGCCCGACGCCGCCCGCCGCCGCCAAGGCGGCGGAAACTTATGGTCCGGTCAAATATGGTGATTCCCTGAGCAAGATCGCCTTGAGAATACGGCCCGAGGGAGTGAGTCTGGACCAGATGCTGGTGGCGCTGTATCGCGCCAATCCCCAGGCGTTCATGGGCAACAACATGAACCGCCTCAAGACCGGACCAATATTGCGGATCCCGGACGCCGCTGAGATTCGTTCGCTGGATGCGTCCGACGCCAAGGTGGAAGTCAAGGCCCAAGCTTCGGATTGGCGGGCCTACAAGCAGAAACTGGCCGCGGCAGCCCCAGCAATGCCGGCGGGTGAAGAGCCGAAGCAGGTGGCCGAGGGCAGGGTGACGACCCGGGTGGAAGAGCAGGGCGAAGCGGCGAAGGACCAGCCCAAGGAGGTGTTGAAGCTCTCCAAGGGCGAACCTGCCGCAGGCGCCGCGGATACCCGCTCCCTGGAAAGCCGGGTCCGGTCGCTGCAGGAGGAAAACACCGCCAAGGAGAAAGCGCTTAACGAGGCCAATGAGCGGGTCGCGCTTCTCGAGAAAAACATCAAGGAAATGCAGAAGCTGCTGGAGATGAAAGGAGCGGCGCCGACGCCTGGCGCCCAGGCACCGGCGCCCGCACCCGCCGCTGCGCCGACACCAGCGCCCGCCCCCACCACGGCACCGGCGGCTGCGCCTGCCGCAGAAACCAAGCCCACCGTGGAAGTTGCCAAACCCGAGCCATCGAAGCCGGCGCCGCCCAAGCCCAAGCCGGCACCCCCGCCCCCAGCCCCCTCGTTCTTCGAGGAACTGATGGACAATCCGATTTTCCTTGCGGCCGGCGGCCTGGCGGTTGTGCTGCTGGGCGCGGGAGGCTATCTGGCCTATCGTCGGCGGAGCGAGGCGGCAGAGGTTAAGGTCGAGGAGCTTTTCGCCCATGAACCGCCGGCGGCGGAACCGGCTGTGACCGCGGGCGCGGAGCAGCAACGGGCGGAAGGACCGCCCTCGGAGGAGGTCGATCCGCTGGCCGAGGCCGAGGTATACCTGGCCTATGGGCGGGACGGCCAGGCGGAAGAGATACTCAAAGAGGCCCTGGGCCGTGATCGCAACCGTCAGGATGTTCACCTCAAGCTCTTGGAAATCTATTCCAAGCGCAAGGACAGGAAGGCTTTTGAGCAGACGGCGCGCACCCTGCAAGGTTTGGGGGCGGGCGGCGCCGCCTGGGAAACGGTGCAGGCCATGGGCCTGGGAATCGATCCGGAAAACCCACTTTACGGAGGCGAGCCGATTGCAAAGGCGGCGGCCGAAGCAGAGGAAATGGAGCGGCCGAAATCGGTGGATTTCGACCTGACGACGGGCGAGGAAGCGACCCCGCAGCCGGGCTCGGTATCCATGGAGAAGCCCGCAGCGGATGCCGCGATCGATTTCGACCTGGGCGCTCTCAGTGGAGAGTTTCCGGCGGTCCCGCCCGGCGTGGAAAAGGTGGTTCCGCCGGAGGAAACCTCGGTATTCGATGTGACGGCGCCGCCTTCGGAAGAAAAGCCGGTGCCGGCGCAGCAGAAAACCTGGCCGTCGAAGCCGGATACCGGCCTGCCCAGTATTGACCTGCAACTCGGCACCGAGTCTGCGGCCACGCCATCGGTCGCCCATGACGCCCACTGGCAGGAAGTTGCAACCAAGTTTGACCTGGCCAAGGTCTACAAGGAAATGGGCGACAAGGACGGCGCCAAGGAGATCCTGCAGGAAGTGATGCGGGACGGAGACGCTAAGCAGAAGGAAGACGCCAAGGCGCTCTTGGCCTCCCTCTGAGCCGGTCACCGCATTTCCTCACGGCGCGCGCCCGCGTACATCGCGGGCGTACCTTTTTTCGGTTACCCTGCCCGCCATGAGCCGGTTTGCCCCGGCCGCGATGCCGCTTCCGTGACCGCCTACGCCTCTCCCGCGAATTTCCTCCATCCCGCGACCCGAATCCTGCTCTGGGTCCTTTTCGCCGCGGCCGTGGCGGTGACGGACTGGCGGGGCCTTGCCGTGGCGGGCGCGCTTTTGGCAGCGGCACTCGGGGTATTGGGCGACAGGACTTGCGTGGCCATGCTGCGGCGGGCGCGTTGGCTCCTGTTGTCCTTGTTGCTGATTTATGCCCTTGCCACTCCGGGCCCGGAGCTCGCCGTCGGGGAAATGCCGCTCCTGGTGTCACGGGAGGGCGTCGAGACCGGGCTGCTGCAGGCGAGCCGGCTGGTGGCGGTGATCGCCGGCCTGGCGCTGCTCCTGGCGCTGACGCCGGTGCCGCAGCTCGTCTCCGGGATTCACGCGATCCTCTCGCCGCTGCGGTCGGTCGGAGTCCAGCCCGAGCGTGCGGCGGTGAGGCTATCTCTGACACTGGATTACGCGCGCGCTCTGGGCAGGCCCAAGGGAAAGTCCTGGCGCGATGCCCTGGTGACTGCCCTGGAGCCAGACGGAGATCCACCTTCCGTGGTCGTGATTCAGCGCTCCCCGTTCACCTGGCACGATTGCGCGGCCCTCGCAGCGGGTGCCGCGGTTCTGGTCATCGCATGGTGAGGATCGCCCTGGGGCTGGAATACGACGGCAGCCGGTTCTGCGGCTGGCAATGCCAGGCGGACGGCTGCGGCGTCCAGGACGCGCTGGAGGCTGCCTTGGCGAAGATTGCCGGGGAGCCATTGCGCAGCGTGACGGCGGGCCGCACCGACGCGGGAGTGCATGCCCTTTGGCAGGTGGTGCATTTCGACACCGCGGCGGCGCGTCCCCTGAGCGCCTGGGTCCGCGGCGTCAACAGCGAACTGCCGGCGGGGGTCGCGGTGCTTTGGGCGCGGGAGGTCTCTCCCGGTTTTCACGCGCGCTTCAGCGCCTATGAGCGCGCCTACTGCTATGTCCTGCTCAACCATCCGGTAAGGCCGGCGCTGCTCGCGGGTAAGGCGGGCTGGTTTCACCTGCCCCTGGACGCGGACGCCATGGCGGCGGCGGCCCAGATCCTGGTGGGCAAACACGACTTCAGTGCGTTCCGGGCGGCCGATTGCCAGGCCAAGTCGCCGGTCAAGGAACTGCTGCGGGCCCGGGTGGCGCGGCGCGGGCCGTTCCTGGTTTTCGACTTTGCCGGCAACGCCTTCCTGCATCATATGATACGGAACATCGTCGGCTGCCTGGTTTACGTGGGCAAGGGCGCTCATCCTCCCGGCTGGCTCCGGGAACTTCTGCAGGCGAAGGATCGCCGTCTCGCGGCGCCCACCTTCGCGCCCGACGGGCTATATTTCGCGGGGCCGCGCTATGAGCCCCATTGGGGCGTGCCGGAACCCGCGCCGCGGGGGCTGCTGCTCGCGGGACTGGAAGAAGTGGTCGCATGACCCGGGTCAAGATCTGCGGAATCACGCGACCGGAGGACGGCGTCGCGGCCGCCGGCGCCGGGGCCGACGCCATCGGGCTCATGTTTTTCGCCGGCAGCCCACGCCGTGTGTCTCCGGACCAGGCGCGGCGGATCGCGGACGCGCTGCCGCCTTTCGTCACCATCGTCGGCGTGTTCGTGGATTCCGATCCGAGCGAAGTGCGGGCCGCCATGGCGGCCGTTCCCCTGCAACTGCTGCAGTTCCACGGCGACGAGTCTCCAGCATTCTGCGAGGGTTTTGCCCTTCCCTACATGAAGGCGGTGCGGGTTCGGCCGGGGCTCGATCTGGTACAATATGCGTCCCGCTTTTCGAAGGCCAAAGCCTTGCTACTCGACGCATTCGTGCAAGGTGCCCACGGCGGTACCGGCCAGTCGTTCGACTGGTCGCTGGTCCCCCCGGGCCTTGACTTGCCGCTGGTTCTGTCCGGGGGACTGAATCCTGAGAACGTTGCCGACGCGATCCGGCAGATCCGGCCCTGGGCGGTGGACGTTTCCAGCGGCGTCGAGACCGCCCAGGGGATCAAGGATCCGGAAAAGATGGTCGCTTTCATGCAAGGAGTGCGCAGTGCAGGTTTATGACCTTCCCGACCGGCGCGGACATTTCGGGCCCTATGGTGGGGTCTTCGTTGCGGAGACCCTGATTTCCGCCCTGGACGAGCTTCGCGTCCGCTACGAGCAGTACCGGGACGATCCCGATTTCCAGGCCGAATTCGATTACGAACTGCGCCACTACGTAGGCCGGCCCAGCCCCATCTACCACGCCCGGCGCTGGTCGGAGCACGTGGGCGGCGCCCAGATCCTGCTGAAACGGGAGGACCTCAACCACACCGGGGCCCACAAGATCAACAACACCGTCGGCCAGGCCCTGCTGGCCCGGCGCATGAACAAGCGGCGGGTGATCGCGGAGACCGGCGCGGGCCAGCACGGGGTCGCCACCGCGACGGTGGCGGCCCGCTATGGCATGGAATGCGTGGTTTACATGGGCTCCGAGGACATCAAGCGCCAGGAGCCCAACGTCTACCGCATGAAGTTGTTGGGCGCGAAGGTGGTGCCAGTGGAGAGCGGATCCAAGACATTGAAGGACGCCCTCAACGAGGCGATGCGCGACTGGGTCACCAACGTCGAGAGCACTTTCTACATCATCGGCACGGTGGCGGGTCCCCACCCCTATCCCATGATGGTACGGGACTTCCAGGCGGTGATCGGGCGCGAGGCCAAGGTCCAGATGTGGGAGATGTTCGGGCGCCAGCCGGACGCGCTCATCGCATGCGTCGGCGGCGGCTCCAACGCCATCGGCCTGTTTCATCCCTATATCGAGGATGCGGACGTCAAGCTCGTAGGTGTCGAGGCCGGCGGCTTCGGCATCGCCTCCGGCAGGCACGCGGCTACCTTGTGCGCGGGCACGCCCGGCGTGCTGCACGGCAATCGCACCTACCTGATGCAGGACGCCAACGGGCAGATTATCGAAACCCACTCCATATCTGCCGGCCTGGATTACCCCGGCGTCGGCCCCGAGCATGCCTGGCTCAAGGACAGCCGGCGTGCCGATTACGTGTCCGTCACCGACGACGAAGCCCTGGAGGCGTTCCACACCCTGTGCCGGCTCGAGGGCATCATCCCCGCCCTGGAATCCAGCCACGCGCTGGCCTACGCCGCTAAGCTGGCGCCCCAGATGGCTAGCGACCAGCTGCTGCTGGTGAACCTTTCCGGGCGCGGCGACAAGGACATGAACACCGTGGCCGCAGCGTCGGGGATCAGTCTCTAGGCCGGAGCCGGCACCATGTCTCGCGTCATTCCATGTCCAGGATAGCCCTCAGATTCGAACATCTCCGGGAGCAGGGGCGCAAGGCCCTGATCCCGTTCTTTACCGCGGGGGATCCGGAGCCCGCGCTCACGGTTCCGATCATGCATACCGTGGTGGAGGCAGGCGCGGACATCATCGAGCTGGGCGTGCCGTTCTCCGATCCCATGGCGGATGGTCCGACCATCCAGCGCGCCTCGGAGCGCGCCCTGAAGCAGGGCACCAACCTGCGGGGCGTGCTGGAGATGGTAGCGGCATTCCGGGAGAAGGACAAATTGACTCCGGTGGTGCTCATGGGCTACGCCAACCCGGTGGAGGCCATGGGACATCCCCAGTTCTGCGAACTGGCGAAGGCGAGCGGCGTGGACGGCGTGCTGATCGTGGATTACCCGCCGGAAGAGAGCGCGGAGTTCGCGGAGCGGCTGGGCCGCTACGGGATCGATCCGATTTTCCTGCTCTCGCCCACCACCCCAGAGGCCCGCGTCAAGCGGGTGGCAGCCATGGCCCGCGGTTACGTGTATTACGTTTCCCTCAAGGGCGTGACCGGGGCGGCGCACCTGGACCTCACGGACGTGGCGCGGCGGCTCCCGGTTTTGCGCAACCACCTCCGGGTCCCCATCGGCGTCGGCTTCGGCATCCGGGACGCGGCATCGGCCAGGGCGGTCTCCGAGCTGGCGGACGCCGTGGTGGTGGGCAGCCGCATTGTCGAGGAAATCGAGAAATCGCCGCGTGAAGGCCTGCTCGCCAACGTGGGCTGCGTGGTCCGCGACCTGCGGGCGGCGATGGACGCGCTGGAGGTCGGGGCATGAGCTGGTTCCAGAAACTCCTGCCGCCGAAGATCAAGCGCAAGGAGGAAAGCGCCCGCAAGGCCATGCCCGAGGGCCTGTGGCAGAAGTGCGAGGCCTGCGAGGCGGTGCTCTACCACACCGACCTGGAGAAGAACCTCGCCGTCTGCCCCAAGTGCGGCTTCCACCATCGCATTTCGGCGCGAGAGCGCCTGGACTTCCTGCTGGACCAGGAGGCGCGCTTCGAGATCGGGGCCGAAGTGCTGCCCGTGGACAGCCTTAAGTTCCGCGACAGCCAGCGCTACACCGAGCGACTGGATGAGGGACGGCGCGAGACCGGCGAGGACGACGCCTTGGTGGTGATGCAGGGCAGCGTGAAGAATGTGCCCCTGGTGGCCGCCGTCTTCGAGTTCAAGTTCATGGGCGGCTCCATGGGTTCCGTGGTAGGCGAGCGTTTCGTGCGCGGGGTCCAGGTCTGCGTCGAGCAGAGGCTGCCCTTTGTCTGCATTACCTCCAGCGGCGGCGCACGCATGCAGGAGGGCCTCCTGTCACTGATGCAGATGGCCAAGACCTGTGCCGCGTTGACCCAGCTTTCCCAGGATCGCCTGCCCTTCATCTCGGTCCTCACCGATCCCACCATGGGCGGCGTCTCCGCGAGCTTCGCCATGATTGGCGACGTGGTCATTTCCGAGCCCGGCGCCCTGATCGGTTTCGCCGGCCCGCGCGTGATCGAGCAGACCGTGCGCGAAACCCTGCCGGAGGGATTCCAGCGCTCCGAGTTCCTGCTGGAACACGGCGCCGTCGACATGATCGTGGACCGCCGCCAGATGCGCGACAGGCTGGCGTCGCTGATCACGCTGCTTTCCCGGCAACCCGCCGCTGGCTGACCCTCTGCGGGGCGCGTCTTTGCACCGCTTTCCATGAACGATCTTGCAACTGGGTTGGTCCCGCAAAACCTCGGCGACTGGCTGACTCACATGGAGCGGGTCCACGCGAAGCATATCGAGATGGGACTCGATCGTGTGAGCCGGGTGCGGGACCAGATGGGGCTAAAGCCGGCGTTCCCGGTAATCACCGTGGGCGGGACCAACGGCAAGGGCTCCGTCTGCGCCATGCTGGAAGCCATTCTGTCGGCGGCGGGCCATCGGGTTGGCTGCTACTCGTCCCCGCACCTGCTGCGTTACAACGAGCGCGTGCGCATCGGCCGGGTGGAAGCCGACGATGCGACAGTCTGCCGGGCGCTCGCCGCCGTCGAGGCGGCGCGGCGGGGAGTGGCACTGACCTATTTCGAATTCGGGACGCTGGCGGCCATGAAGAGTTTCGTGGATGCCGAAGTCGATGTCGCGATCCTGGAGGTCGGCCTCGGCGGGAGACTCGACGCGGTCAATATTTTCGACGGCGATTGCGCAGTCGTCACCTCCATCGGCATCGATCACGTGGACTATCTGGGCGACAGCAGGGAATCCATCGGCCAGGAGAAGGCCGGAATCTTCCGCGCCGGGCGCCCGGCGGTGTGCGCGGAACCGGACCCGCCCTCGTCCATCAAGTCCGAGGCGCGGCGCATGGGTGCCCGTCTGCTCCGGTTCGGTGTTGATTTCGCCTGTGCCGGCGACCGCTTCCAGTGGAGCTACTGGGGGCCGGGGGGCAGGCGCGGCGGGCTGCCGGTGCCGGCGCTTCGCGGCCGCCATCAGTTGCGCAACGCGGCCGCCGCCCTGGCGGTACTCGATGAAATGAAGGGCAAGCTGCCTGTCGCCGTGGGCGAGCTGCGGCAGGGGCTGGTGGAGGTCACGCTGGAAGGGCGGTTCCAGGTGGTCCCGGGCCGCCCCGCAGTGATCCTGGACGTGGCCCACAACCCGCAGGCGGCCGAGGCGCTGGCGGCGAACCTGGAGCAGATGGGGCCCTTCCGCAGGACCATTGCCGTGTTCGGCATGCTGCGGGACAAGGACATCGCGGGCGTGGTGCGCGCCATGGAACAGCGGATCGACGCCTGGTTCGTGGGCGGTATCGGCGTGCCGCGGGGCGCATCGGCGGCGGAGGTCCGGGACGTGATCGAGGCCCATGGGGGAGCCGGCAGGGTTCACGCCTTCGAAACGCCTGCCCAGGCGTTCGCCCGCGCCTGTGAGAGCGCGGAACCGGATGATAGAATTTGCGTGTTCGGTTCTTTCTACACCGTCGCCGAGGTCATGGTGGCGAAGGGGGCCGGATGCGGGAGCGCGGCGGGCTGACCGCCGGAAGCGTCCCGGACACGGACAGATTGATGCCAAAAGCCGTCAGCGAAGAGGAAATACAACTCCGGGGGCGGGCGCGCCGCCGCCTGCTGGGCGCCGTTGTCCTTGTCACCATTGCGGTGGTCGTGCTGCCCATGGTGCTAGATGAGGAGCCGAGGCAGATCACCCAGGACATTGCGATTCATATTCCGTCCCGGGACGAGGTTACCCCGCTGCCTCCGGCTCCCAAGCCTGCCGGAACCGAAGTGGCCAGGCCGATTTCGGGCAAGCCCTCCGCCGAGTCTTCGGCCCCGAAGCCCGTAGCCGCGGAACCGCAGCCCGAGCCGCCCGCCGCCAAGGCTGCCGCGGAAGCACCGGCCAAGCCGGAGGACAAGCCGGACGCGGTGGCGAAGGCCCCCGAGACTGCGGCCATCAAGCCGTCGGCCGAGAGCGCCCCGTCCAAGGGCGCGTTTGTGGTTCAACTCGCCGCGTTTTCCGATCCGGCGAACGCCCAACAAAGCCAGCTGAAGCTGGCCGCCGACGGAATCAAGACCTATACCGACGTCGTCAAGACCCAGAAAGGGGAACTGACCCGGGTACGGGTCGGGCCATTTCCCTCCCGGGAAGCTGCCGAGAAGGAACAGGAGCGGCTCGCTAAGCTCGGGATCAACGGTGTTGTGGCACCGAATTAAAGAGGTGGCGATCGTAGCCTTAGGCCGGCGCATCGAGACTTCGGGACCGCGCGCCCGGCCTTGCGAGCGATCCTCCTTCCCATGAGCGGTTTCGATGTTGCCGTGCTCGCGGTGATCGGGCTTTCAATCCTTTTGGCGGCGGTGCGGGGCGCGGTGCGGGAAGCCTTCCACCTCGGCGGCTGGATCATTGCGTTCCTGGTTTCCAGCGCCTATGCCGGCGCGCTGTCCCTGGCGCTCCCAGCGGTCATCGAGCACCCCGGACTGCGCATGGCCATATCCTTCGTGCTGCTGTTCATCGGCACGCTGATCCTCGCGGCCCTGTTCGGCCTCATCGTGTCGAAAGCCGCCCGCGGCGCCGGCCTCGGGCTCGCGGACCGGATGCTGGGCGCGCTGTTCGGGCTGGCGCGCGGCCTGCTCATCGTGGTTGCCGTGGTGGTGGTGGCTGGCCTCACTTCGGTGCCCAAGGAGCCCTTCTGGCGCGGGGCTCGGCTCAGCGACCCCCTGGAAGCGGTGGCGCTGCGGCTGCGGCCGTGGCTGCCCGAAGACCTTTCCCGCAAGATGCGCTACGATTGACGGTTCCGCAGCCGGCGGCGTTTGGGTGTAAGATTGCTCGTTGAATCATAAGCGCGCGGCGTTGTTTCTGGAGGCCAAGCGATGTGCGGTATTCTGGGCGTAGTCGCGAAGACGCCGGTCAATCAGGTGCTGTATGACGGACTCCTGGTGCTGCAGCACCGGGGCCAGGACGCAGCCGGTATTGTCACCGCGGAAGGCAACACCTTCCACATGCACAAGGGCCCGGGCTTGGTCCGGGACGTCTTCCGCACCCGGAACATGCGGGCCCTGCCGGGCAACCTGGGCATCGGCCACGTGCGCTATCCCACCGCGGGCTCCGCCGAGTCCTCCGCCGAATCGCAGCCGTTCTACGTCAACTCGCCGTTCGGCATCGTGCTGGGGCACAACGGCAACCTCACCAATTCCGAGCAGCTCAAGCAGGACCTGTTCCGCCAGGACCTGCGGCACGTCAACACCAGCTCCGATTCCGAGGTTCTGCTCAACGTTCTCGCCCACGAGCTGCAGGACCGTGCCGCCAACCACCGCCTGGATCCGGCCACCATCTTCGCCGCCGTGTCGGGCGTGCACCGGCGCTGCCGCGGCGCTTACGCGGTGGTGGCCATGATCTCGGGCTATGGCCTGCTCGCCTTCCGCGACCCCTACGGCATCCGGCCGCTGGTGTTCGGGCGCCACCTGGCGGAGGAGGGCGTCGAGTACCTGGTGGCTTCCGAGAGCGTGGCGCTGGACGCCCTGGGTTTCCAGCTGCTGCGGGACGTGGCGCCGGGCGAGGCCATCTTCATCGACTACGACGGCAACTTCTACAGCAAGCAGTGCGCCCAGAACCCTGCGCGCTTCCCCTGCATATTCGAATACGTTTACCTGGCTCGGCCGGATTCGGTGATTGACGGCATCCTGGTCTACGAGGCCCGGCTCAACATGGGCCGCAGCTTGGCGGAGAAGATCAAGCGCGAAATGCCGGAACTGGACCTTGACGTCGTGATCCCGATCCCGGACTCGAGCCGGCCCTCGGCGCTGGAGCTTTCCTACCAGCTCAACGTTGCCTACCGCGAGGGCTTCGTCAAGAACCGGTACATCGGCCGCACCTTCATCATGCCGGGACAGGGGGTCCGCAGGAGGTCGGTGCGCCAGAAACTGAACACCATCGGCATGGAGTTCCGGGGCAAGAACGTAATGCTGGTGGACGATTCCATCGTGCGCGGCACCACCAGCCGCGAGATCGTGCAGATGGCGCGGGAGTCCGGCGCGCGTCAGGTCTATTTCGCGTCGGCGGCGCCGCCCGTGCGTTATCCCAACGTTTACGGCATCGACATGCCGACGCGGCAGGAACTGATCGCCAACGGACGCAGCGATGAGGAAATCGCCCGGGAAATCGGCGCCGACGCCCTTATCTACCAGGACCTCCCGGCGCTGAAGGAGGATGTGCGCGCCGTGAACCCGGCCATCACGGTGTTCGAGACCTCCTGTTTCGACGGCCAGTACGTCACGGGCGACGTCACGCCGGAGTATCTCTCATTCCTCGAGACGCTGCGCTGCGACGGCGCCCGGCACGCCGGGACCGGGGTTCCCAGCAGCCAGCTCGATCTCAACCTGGTCGCCACCGACTAGCGGGCTCCCGACTCGCCACCCGGCGAGCGCTCGCGAGGGGCGGTCCCGCGCTGCCCGTATTGCGGGCCTTCAGTAGGTCGCGCTGCATTCGATGCCCGCGTCTCCCCGGCGGCAAATGAGGAAATTTCGGAGCTCCTTCCTCCATTGGGCAAGGATTTCCTCGGGCAAGGGAATCGTCTTCCCGTCGTGGGTCTCGCCGCGGCGGCTCCGGGACAGCACGTACAAAGCCCGCTCCCCTCGAATCGCCCAGTAGAGTGTCACGTCCCCCATCCGGGTCTGGGCATCCCGGAGGCAGAACAGGCTCATGGTCGCCGCCGGGTATCCACTTTCCACGTGTTCGTTGATCGGGGAGGAAAGCACTTGGAGGCAGATCGGGCGGGCCCGCTCGGCGATCTCCCGCATCAGGACCGCGGGCGACTCGCCCGCGTTTCCGGAGATGGTCAGTGCCGTGATCATGTCCCGCCAATCTTCCAGCGCTTGTCTTTGCGGCATAAACTCGACAACGTCAAGCCCGGGGACGGCCTGGCGGTGGGATAGCTTCCATCCCGGGGGCGGCTCTACCGAAAGGTATTCCCTGGCCCCTGGCGCTGGCTGCCCCTGCGAGAACGCGGCACCCGAAACGAAGGTAAGCAGCAGCCCTACCGCCGCCCAGCGACGGGCGGCTGGCACGCCGGGGGCCTTCCCGCAATGTTCCGGGGCTCCCATCCTTGGACAGGGCGCATGGAGTCGCAGCTTCACATTATGGCTGGGAAAGAATGCTCGCTTATCCCCATGCTCAAGGATAGGTGAGAAGAAGCTTCACGGAGAACTGGGTCTGCAGGAACGGTTCCTTGTTATACACGGCGAAGATGTCCATCCCCTTGCGCACCCTGCGGCCGTAGGCGAGGCGGAAGAAGTCGAAGCCGTCCCTTGCGATGTAGCGGGTGGACAGGCTGTCCAGGGGCGTCACGTCCCATTGCCCCACGAAGATGTACTGCTCGGTCTCTCCGAAATTTTTCAGATTCTCGGCGGTGGCGCTGAGGTAGAGGGTGTCCAGGGGCCGCCACCAGGTGTAGCCGTAAAGATAATCGTAATCGCCGCCCCCCAGATCCCCCCAGGAATAGGCGGTCCCATAGGCGAAACGGCTGCTGCGGGTGTTGAAGTCAAGGGACGCGGTGGTATAGCGGTCGTTGTTTACCTCGGGCGAAAAGGTGCCCGGGATTGCCGTCGCCGGACGGTAAGGCCCCTCGTAATAGGTCAGCCCAGGGCGGATCTGGTTGTGGAACTCGATGCTGCCGGACGCGAACCAGTTGCGGGTCTGCAATTCGTTGCTGGTGGTTTCGCGGTAATTGAAAGCGAGGTCGCCGCGCAGGGCGCGCCATGAGCCGCCGGATTGTTCCCGGAAGTAATAGCCAAATGCGTTGGCTCCCTGGGTCCCGGGCAGATCCAGGCCAAGCAATGCGTTAGCCGGGAAATAATTCCAACTGTACCGGTCGACCCTGGTTCCCACGCCCCAGTAATCGGTGTTCCATCCCAGGGAGCCCAGAAAATGGCTGCCGTGGCCCACCGCTCCGCTGGTGTCGGTGATCGCGCCGTCCACCACGTAAGACAGCCCCGAGACCTGCCTCCCCTTGAACTGGGCGACGGCGAGGGTGTTGGTAAAGGCATCCCGGTCGGTGCCCACCACGGTTCCGATGAGCGAGTTTCGGGCGTCAATTTCATACAGGCCGCGCGCCGCAAAGTCGCTGCGGTCGTTGGGTGCGTAGGTCGCGAGTGCCCCGAACTGGGTTTTGCCGAAACGCCCGAAAGTCTTTCCGCCAAAGTCAAAGTCCGGCACCCGGTTCGAATAAAAGTATTGTTCGGGGCCGAAGTAAGTGTTGCCTTCCTCGAAGAACGGGCGCACATCAGCCCGGAACTTTTCCACGTAGGAGAAGTTGATGTCCGTGACCTGGCGCTCCACCTGGCTGAAATCCGGATTCAGGGAAAGCAGGCCCGTCAGATCGGGCCGCGGCTGGTAACGCAGGTCGACGCCGATGCTTCCCAGGCGGTCCTTGATCTCACCTTCCTTGTTCGGAATGTTCCAGCCGATTAGCGCATAGGGCATCACGGTCCATGGCTGCTTGGCAGTAGCGGGGGGCAGAGCGAGTCCGGTCAGTTGCCCCATTTCCTCCGGCAGGTTCTGTGGCGTGACATCCGCCCACAGGCTGCGCTCCTGGGTGCGGTTGTGGTACCGGGTGAAGTTGATGCCGAATACTGTGTTCCCCTCCTGGTAGTTCAGGATCGCGAACGGAATCGCAATTTCCGCGGACCAGCCATAGACAGTGCGAGTCGCGGCCGCCGTCCAGTCGCCCTTCCACTCGATCTTCGCCGATCGCCCCCCCGCAATCGCATCATCCTGGATGCCATTCGTGCTCACTGAGAAGCGGGAAATGTCGCGGCGGTTGAAGTAGGAGTCCACTTCTACCGCCACCTGGTCGTCGAATCCCAGGCCCGCATCGCGCCGGGTCTGGATGGCCTCGATGGCGTCCGGCCGCGAATCGTACACCTTGAAGCCGAAGTAGAGGTTGCGGTCATCCGCCAAAATCAGAACTTCTGTCTGCTCTGAGGGGGCACGCTGCTCGTCGGAGATCCAGAAGTCCCGGGCCACCGCCGCCTGCGCCCAGGCCGGGTCATCCAGCCGCCCATCAATCGCGGGAGCAGCAGCGACGACCCTGTAGGCAAGCCCAGCCAGCGGGTCACGCACCACTCCGGCGGGTAGACCCGCCGTCTCGATCCTGGGCACCTGCACGGCGCGGGCGTTTCCTGGAGGAGGGCGGTCCTGAGCCGCCAAGCTTGGCGCCACCAGACAGACTGCCGACACTACAAGCAACCTTATGGCCCTCGATTGCGTCTTATTCTTGTTCATTAAGATTCCCCCCAATCACAAGCCCTAACGCGGGTCCCCTCCTCCTATATTTGACTTCCGTTCATTTTTGCAGGTCAGCGGTCAACTGGCTATGCGGAACAGCAAATATTCCATAACGCTATGAGGGCGCCTTGATCCTGGAGTTGCAGGGCCCGCGGACGGAATGGCCTCGCCGCTAGAGATGCTCGCAGTCTTGCCGCGACAGCACTATGTCCATGGTGCCCTGGATAGGGGATCTGACTCTTTGCGGGCGCTTCTCGGTAGGCGGCGGGATGTAGCTTAACGGCGAGTAATCGTTCTCCAATGCATAAGCATGGTACCCAGCGTCATGGAATGGCCGAAGAAGCGCCTCCGGCGTCTTGCCTTGGCGGGCGAGGAGATGCGGGTTCACTTCAATGAGAATTTCCAGATCCGGTCGTCCTTGGGAATTTGGCGGTCCCAACCCAGCAACGACCGACCATTCCGCTCCCTCCACATCAATCTTTATAAGTCTTGCGGAATTCAATTCCTCTAAGCTCAAAATCCTTGACAGAGGCAGTGCGTGAACCTCGCACTCCAACTCAAAACCTTGGCCATCGAGTAGCGTCGTAAGTCCTGTATTATGCTCATGCCCGCGATAGACCTTTACATGACCTTCGTATTCCGACGCTGCCAGGTTGACCGCCCGAACATTCTTGACGCCATTTATCTCGAGATTATGGGTAAGTTCAGAGAACGTCTTTGGCGAGGCTTCGATGGCGACGACTTTGCCGCTCGAGCCAACCAGACGGGACGCTAGGAGAGAGTAATAACCGATGTTGGCGCCCACATCTACAAACGTATCTCCGGGCGCTAGGCATCGACTGATCCAAGCCGTAATTTGTGGTTCCCAAACCCCAAAGTAGTAGATGTACTGCTGAATAATATCCTTTGCATTACCCTCAACCTTCATATCGAATATTGTGGAAGCTACAAAAGGATGCGAATGCCACGCAAAGTATGGATCGATAATCGTCGTCCACAATGCGCGCTTGCCCGCGCTGAGTGGTGCGTATCGCACATATCCCCTAAGGAACACGGCTAACAACCGCTTAATCCGTGGCGGCATCGCTATTGGTTGCCTTTTATCTCGAAGGGAGCGAGAGCCATCTCGGACTGCGTGGGTTCGGCCCCTTATGCCGCAAGTGAGCGAATGACCCGCGCCGGGTTGCCGGCTACTATCGTGTATGGTGGGACGTCTTCAGTGACCACGGACTTTGCCGCCACAACCGATCCAACTCCAATGCGCACGCCTGGGAGAATGCAAGCGTCGAAGCCTATCCACACGTTGTCCCCGATTCGCACAGGGCGGGGTGCGTCAAACGATGATGGAATGACTCGGTCGTTGGTGAGAGCCACATGCTCCAGCACGGTGCGGCGGGACCTCGCATCAAGGGGAAGGCGATAGGTGTCCATGATGATGACGTTCCACGAAATCAGGCAGTAGTCGCCGATAACAATCTCATCGTCACAGATAACACGGCCGCCTGTGATGCTGGAGTAGTCGCCCAGGCGGACGCGGCCGCGCTCACCAAGATCGAACATCATGGCAAGATACACTTGGGATCCCCGTCCCAGGGTGACCGCGGGCTGCCGTTCGCTGCGGCACTCGTGAAAGCTATAACTGGTTTCAATGTAGGCCCCTTCCCCGATCTCGACATTGGGGGGTACGGTGCCCGGGTGCCAGTCCCAGGGCAGGCTGAGTCCCAGGGCGGCCAACCTATGCCTCGCCGATCACCTGGGCCGGGTTGCCCATCACCCGGCTGCGCGAAGGCACGTTCTGCGTGACGACCGAACCGGGCTCTATGAACGCGCCGGCGCCGATCCTGACGCCCTTAAGGATCGCGGACATCGGCCCGACCCATGCGTCGTCCTCGATGACGATTGGCGCCGTTGCGAAAGCCGGCCGCTGCCGGCCGTTGGCAAGCGGCGAAAGCGCGATGGCGTCTTCAATTCGCTCCCCGGGCGGAAGGGGATGGAAGTCGGCATCGGTTATGGTGGCATTCCAGCCGATGAATACATGGCTTCCGATAGTGATCTCGGCTTCGCACAACAGCACCGCGTTCGTGAAGTGGCAGTAGTCGCCGATGCTCATTCGGGCCTGGCTGCCAAGGGCAAACATCACTCCGTCCATGGTGCAGAAGGCGCCGATGACAAGGGCGGGATCGCGTAGGGCGTGAAAGCGTTTGAATGCGAGCGCGCCACGCACGAGGGTATGGTGCCCCAGGACCACATTGGGGGGGAGCTTTCCGTCGGGATACTGGTCGGGGGCTTCCATGGTCAAGTCGCGCCGCAAAAGGCGGTTCCGGTCGAGAACGCGATGGCTTGCACCGCATTTCCCCCAATCATATGCCGGCCCGGTCCAATAGGGACGCCAGCACCTTCTCCGCCTCAAAGTACTCCCTGGCGATTTCCAGGGCGGCCTTGGAATGAGTGGGATAGTCGGCATTGATGCGGCGGACTGCTTCGACGATATCCTCCATCGTCGTAAAGCCGAATAGACCCTTATCTCCCCCATAGAGACGGGTAAACCCTGTTTCCTGGGTGATCACCGGCCGGCCTGCCGACAGGTAACACGCCGAGCGATCACTGAACCAACCCGTGTTGAGCCTAGCATACTGGTCTTTGGCAACGGTAAATTCGCCCTTTGAGGATTGGACATATTCGCGGTATTGGTCGAAGTGGATGCTCATCTGATCTGGCGTGGTCAGGCGCCAATTGTTGCGAAGGAACAGAGCGCGCGTCGCCGCATCGGGAATATTGGTGGCCAATTCAAAGGACTCGCCCGCCTGAACCGGGGCATCCACAAATTTCATGAACTCCAGAGATTTGCTCCACAGATAGGTTTGGCCTCGCCAGTCCACGTCCTTCTTCCCGGCGGTCGACCAATTGGCGACCGATGTGAAAACGGCGCCGGCCGGAGGGAGGGCGGTGTGAGCCCAGAAGTCAGTGACGATCGGCTGGCGGGTAGAGAGCCACTCAAGGCCGTGGAGGGGAACCGGGAAAAGGTCGGTTCCAACGTTCTCCCCAAACGTGAATAAACGGTAATGGCGCTTGAGATGATCAACCGTGTCCCTTGCGCCGCGATCCACGCGAACCTGCTCGACGACTGGGTCGCTTTCCACGTAGATAATCCGCTGGCTTTGTAATAGGTCTTCGTTGAGTTCCTGCGCGCCGCAGACATTCAAAATTGCGTCTGCGTCGCGATAAAGCTGGCGAATCCTGGGAAGAGCCAATCCGGCGCAGGGAGCATCCGGCAGGTAGCGCGCGCAGAATGCCCAGCGATCGGAAAAAGCAAACCTATCGCTGAGAGTCTTCAGTGTCCTGGCGGCGTAGCCAAAATCGTTTTCGACCGTTTGAGTGGTTGGCTTGTAGGGAATGCGCGCCGAGTCCTCGATGTAGTAGACCTCGTGCTTGAGACGCTGCAATCCGACGATATAGTGAATATGCTGCCAGACGACACCGGCAATGGGCACACTGCCCATGAACCCCATTACGACGATTTTCTTAGGTGCCATGGAGATCCGTCGTCTTAGCCCGCGACCCTGTCGGATGTGGCCCTGGACGGAGAAAAGTGGAGTGCGTGGAGCCGGCGGTACGGGCCTGGGCGGGCAATCAACTCGTCATGAGTTCCCGAGTCGACCACTCTTCCGGCGTCAAGGACCAGGATTCGGTCGGCGCGCCGCACCGTCGAGAGGCGGTGGGCGATGATGAATGTGGTCCGTCCCAGAGTCAGGCGTTCGATGGCGGCCATGACTTGGGACTCGGTTTCCGCGTCCAGTGCCGCCGTCGGCTCGTCGAGGATAAGAATCGGTGCGTCCTTGAGAAGCGCCCGGGCGATGGCGATGCGCTGGCGCTGCCCACCAGACAGCGTTATACCGCGCTCCCCAATCAGGGTTTCATAGGAGTCCGGAAGCTTGCGTATGAACTCGTCGGCGTTGGCTGCAATTGCCGCCCGAACAACTTCCTCGCGGGTGGCGTCGGGCCGGGCGTATGCGATGTTGTCAGCGATGGAAACCGGCAACAGGAAGGAGTCCTGGAGCACGAGCGACACCTGGTCACGCACGCTTTCGAGGGTTGCTTTCCTGATGTCCTGCCCGTCAAATAGGACGCGGCCGGCCCAAGGGTCGAACAACCTGGGAATGAGGGAAAGGAACGTCGTTTTTCCGGCGCCCGTGGCGCCAACCAGGGCTAAGGTCTGGCCCGGCCGCGCCTCCAGATCTATGCCGCGAAGTACTGGGCGCCCTGGCTCGTAGCCAAAGACGATGTCCTCCAATCGTACATGGCCTCGAATCCGGCCCCCAATAGCGGTCAGCGGGCGCGCTCCCGGGTCATCCTGGATGGTATCGTCCGCGTTAAGCACCTCGGTTACGCGCCGGGCGCTGCCTGCAGCGCTAGCGAAAGTCGGGGACAAATAAGCAAGGGTGACGAGCGGGGAATAAAGGGCGGTCAAGTAACTCAGAAAAACCACCAGTATGCCAACGGAGGAAGTTCCGTTGAGCACATGGAAGCCACCCAATATCATGACGGCGGCAGTACCGATCGCGATACAGCCGTCGACTCCGATCTTAAACTGGATCTGGGCGGCGATGGAGCGCATATAGGCGCGAATGGTTCGACCCGAGGCACCCCTGAACCGCGAGCCTTCGTGACGCTCGCGGCCAAAGGCCTGGACCAGGGGCAGGGAAGTGAGCGTGTGCTCGGCGACAGTCCATACTTCACCCTCCATCTGCTGCTGATGATAGGCACGCTCGGTCATGCGCGGACCCAACAGCTTCATCAACAGACCCATGGGCAATGCGACCGCGACCGCAGATAGCGCCAGAGTGGGATCGAGCTGCCACATGATGGCGAACAGCACCAGCAGTGTGAGCGACGCGGTCAGGAGGGGGAAGAAGACCCCGGATACGAGGGTGGGCACGCAGCCGGTGTCCACCGATACCCGGCGCACCAGGTCTCCCTTCGACGCACGACCGTGATACGTCAGGGACAGGGCTTGGAGCCGCTCAAACAGATCACGGGCCAGGCCGTACTGCATGCGGCTGGACGCCCCGGCTTGGATTACGGCCTTGGTTAAATGTACGCACTGTGCGGCAACAAACAACAGAAGAACCGATCCGGCGAGCCATCCAAGGAGCCCGAGGGGGCTTCCTGCACCAGGGAGGGCGTGCATCCAGCCCACGATTTCGGGAAGCGCTTCGTTCTTGAGCACATGGTCGAGGATCAGCTTAACGGGCCATGGCAGCAAGGCCTCGAGGCCGATACCCAGCAGCACGAGGCCGAAGAGGCCGCTCAGGCGGACCCGCTCGGGAGCCGCGTACGCGGCGAGCCTCACCCACCAGCGGTTCATCTTGCCCCCTCCGGGGCGCGCGTGATCGCCTGCAGGGCATGGAGCCTCGCGTAGCGACCCCCCGCAGAGATTAGCTCTGCGTGGGAACCCAGCTCGACGACGCGGCCATCGTCAAGAACGGCGATGCGGTGGGCCCGGCGCACGGTGGAGAGGCGGTGGGCGATGATGAGGGTGGTCCGACCTTTCATGAGCCGCTCGAACGCCTCCACGACCAGGTGCTCGGTGTTGACGTCCAGGGCCGAGGTGGGTTCGTCCAGGATTAGGACGCGGGCATCCTTCAGGAGGGCCCGGGCGATGGCAAGGCGCTGTCGCTGGCCGCCGGACAGGGTGGCGCCCTGCTCCCCCAACACGGTATTGTAGCCGTGCGGCAGTTCGCGGATGAATTCGTGGGCGTTCGCGGCCACGGCGGCGGCCACGATTTCCTCGCGGGTCGCGTCCTGTCGGCCGTAGGCGATGTTTTCCGCGACCGTCAGGGGCAGCAGAAAGGGCTCCTGAAGGACGATCGCGATTTCACTACGCAGGCTCGCCAGCCGCAGGTCTTTCAGGTCCATGCCGTCAAGAATCACGCGGCCTTCCCAGGGATCGAAAAAGCGGGGAACCAGGGCCGCCAAGGTGCTCTTCCCGGCGCCGGTGGTTCCCACTAGCGCCACCGTTTCCCCCGGTGCGAGTTCCAGGGAAAGGTCCCTCAGGACGGGACGCCCTGCCTGGTAGCCAAAGGTCACATGGTCGAAGACCAGCCGGCCGTCGGCTCTGCCCTGCCGGGCTGGCAGGGGCTCGGCGGAGGGCGCCTCCCGCACGGCCTCATTGGCGTCGAGAACCTCCATCACGCGGTCGATGCTGGCCTCCGCGGCACGCAGTCCCCCGTAGGTGGTCAGCAGGCTCCTGGAAGCGCCCTCCAGGGTCTTCATGTAGGCAAGGAACACCAGCAGGCTGCCGAGAGAGAGCTCTCCCGAGAGCACCCTTCCGCCGCCGGCGAAGAGCACGAGGGCAGTGCCCAGGGTCAGGGCGATTCCGTTCA
>Ga0210374_1000013_pt1 | contig 20134 bp, 18 predicted proteins | sample S765metaT_FD_170483 | JGI IMG/M metagenome (GOLD analysis project Ga0210374, IMG submission 170483) | Metatranscriptome of estuarine sediment microbial communities from the Columbia River estuary, Washington, United States - S.765... | ecosystem: Environmental > Aquatic > Marine > Intertidal...
AGCGGCAGCAGCGCCCGCCGCGGCCGGGGCCGCGGCCGAGCCGGCCAGCGGCGAAGGGATCTACAAATCGGCGTGCGCGGCGTGCCACGATACCGGAGCGGCCAACGCTCCCAAGCTGGGCGACAAGGCCGCCTGGGCGCCGCGCCTCGCGCAGGGGCTGGATACGCTCACCGAGAATGCCATCAGGGGCAAGGGCGCCATGCCACCCAAAGGCGGCAAGGCGGACCTGTCGGACGGCGGCATTGCACTGGCGGTGATATACATGGCAGGCAAGGCGGGCGGAGCGGCATCCGCCCCGGCAGCAGCTCCCAAGGCAGAGACCAAAGCGCCGGAAAAGGCCGCGGCCGCCCCCGCGCCAGTGGCTGCGGCCGCCGGCAGCAAAGGCAAGGACATCTACACCAAGAGCTGCGCCGCCTGCCACATGACCGGGGCCGCGGGAGCACCGAAGCTGGGCGACAAGGCCGCTTGGGGACCGCGCATCGCCAAGGGCAAGGACGCCCTCTATACCAGTGCCCTCAAGGGCAAGGGCGCCATGCCGCCCAAGGGAGGCAACGTGGCCCTGCCCGACGCGGACGTGAAGGCGGGCGTGGACTACATGGTGAGCGAGTCGAAATAACCGCGCTCCCGGCGTCCCGAGGCGCAGCGAACCTGCGCCTTTTTTTGTTTTCGCGACCATGGCCACCTACGCGATCGGAGACGTTCAGGGCGGTTACTCGCAGCTCCGACGACTGCTGGACGCCTGCGCATTCGAGCCCTCCCGGGATCGTCTCTGGCTGGTGGGGGATTTGGTCAACCGCGGCAGCGAATCAGCCGCCGTGCTGCGCTTCGTGAAAAGCCTGGGCGAACGGGCCATCACGGTCCTGGGCAATCACGACCTCCATTTGCTGGCCGTCGCGGGCGGAGCCACGACGCCGAAGGACTCGGACACGCTGCGCGACGTCCTGCAGGCACCCGATCGAGACGAACTACTGTTGTGGCTGCGCCGCCGGCCCCTCATTCATGTGGAGAGTCACTACCTGATGGTGCATGCCGGGCTGCTGCCGCCATGGACGGCGGAGCGGGCCCTGTCCCTCGCCCACGAAGTCGAAACCGCGCTTCGCGGCAGGAACTGGCGCAGTTTTTTCGGCGCCATGTACGGAAACCGGCCCGACTACTGGGACGACTCCCTCAAGGGCGCCGACCGGCTGCGGGTGATCGTGAACGCCATGACCCGGCTGCGGGTGGCAACGCCCGAGGGCACCATGGAGCTCTCCTATTCCGGCAACCTGGAGCACATCCCGGAAGGACTGCTGCCCTGGTTCGACCTGCCCGACCGTATGACCGAGGGCATCACCGTGGTGTGCGGCCACTGGGCGGCGCTGGGCCTGCGCCTGCGGGATGACCTCATCGCCATCGACACCGGCTGCCTGTGGGGCGGCCGGCTGAGCGCGGTCAGGCTGGAGGACCGGAAGGTTTTCCAGGTTGCCTGTGGGGCGGCGGCAGCCCGAGGGACCGGGCGGTAGCCTCCTCCGTCACCCGCGCCAGTTCCCGGCGGTCCATGCCTTCCGCGCGGATGGGCTCCCCGAAGGTGAGTTCCGCGGTGAGCATGGGCTCGCGGATGATCTGGAGCACGCTCCTGAGCAGCGACATATTGTCGATATAGGCCGCGGCCATCGTGAACCGGCCCTCGGCATCCAGGTAGCGCAGGGACGCCGTATGGACGGTCGCCCCCGCATCCACCGCCGGCTGCAGCAGCGAGGCATGAAAAGGCTTCACCAGGGTGCCGTCGGTGGTGGAGCCTTCGGGGTAAAGAGCCACGCAGTCGCCGGCGCGGATAGCCTCGATGATCGACATATTGGTGCGGGCGGTGGCGTGGCGCCGGCCCCGGTCTATGAACAGCGTGCCGGCCCTGGCGGCGAGCCATCCGGCCACCGGCCATTTCCGGATCTCGCTCTTGGCCACGAAGCGCGATGGGCACACCGAGTCCACGGCGAAGACGTCCAACCAGGACACATGATTGCCCACGACCACGACGCGCTGGCCCGGTACCTTGGGCGGCTTGCCTTTCACTATCAGTTTGATGTTCAGGATTTCGAGAAGCTTCCTGGACCAGTCACCCAGCAACTGCGCGCGGCGAACCTGGTCCCCCCTGGGATAGGCGAAGGTCGCCAGGGCGAGCGCCCACCCCGCGTGCAGGAGCAGGCGCAGGAAGCGCAGAACGCGCGTGGGAAAGCCGCTGGTCTTCGACCCCATACCCGGGAAAGCAAAAAAATAACCCGGCTCGGCCCGCGGAAGGGCCGCCGGGAAACGAGGCAATGATAGGGGGTTGGCGACTTCCGCGCTACGCCTGGGAACATACGAAGTGCCGGGCGCAGCGTGGATCGACGCGGGACAGGGGAAGGAGGACGAGCAGGTCCGCGGTGTTAAAGTCCGGATCCAGGCCGGCTCGCCGCAGATCCAGGCGCCCGCCCTCGGGTAACCCTTGATGAGCGGCGACACCGGGGCATCGCGCATTGCTTCTGGTGCTCCGACCGACAACGGGTGCCTAGGAAACACCCGATACTCCACCGGGCTCAGCCGTTCCTTGCTCAGACGATGACAGGGGCCGTGGCTAGGCGGCCGCCATACTTCATGCCGATCCTGGCGCAGCCCATCGGGTAATCGTAACGGTGCTGGCGCATGCATTCCGCCAGTCCCCGCCACAGCAGCGCGATGGTGGCGCCGTTGCGGTAATCCGGATGAACTCAGGCGCGGCCCACCTCGGCAATGCGCTCGCGCAAGTGCCCCAGGCGCGCCAGAGCGAACTCGTCGTCGGAGTAAAACCCGCCGATCTTCTTCGCCCGGGCACCGTTCGGAATGCGATAGGCGCCCACCACTTCGCCCGTGAAGGCGTCACCCACCAGCAGGTGCTCGCAGAAGGGGGCGACGATGTCCCGGTCCCGTCCCTCTTCCGCCTTGCGCAGGCTCGCGCCCATTTCCTCTCCGAACACCCGAAAGCGCAGGCGCTGGGCATCCACCACTTCCGCCATGGAGCGTGCGAAATGGGCCGTCAACCGCCGCGAGGCTTCACGCCCGCGCTACGCTTGTGCCCGCCAGGGAAACTGTCGCGACATCTGCTGTTTCCTCCGTTGCTTGATCGCGGAGGAAGGATAAAGGGGGGAAGACGCGCCGGTGACGGCGGCTTTACAGTTTGGCCAAGGAGCCGGGCCGGGGCCCGCGCTGCTACCAGACGGAATCCCCGAAAGCCGCGCGATAGCGCTCGCCGATCTCGGCGCGGGTGTAATGGTGATTCTGCCCCCCGCGATGGGCGATCTTGAGGGCCCCCATGAGGGAAGCGAGCCTTCCTGTCTGCTCCCAGTCCATGCCATGGGCGATGCCGTAGAGCAGCCCGGCCCGGAACGCGTCGCCGCAGCCCGTCGGGTCCACGACCTCGTCCGGAGTAACACTAGGAATTTCGATCCGCCGCCCGTCGGCGTGGATCACGGAGCCTTCCGCGCCCAGGGTCACCACCAGCGCCTTCACCAGCCTGGCGAGGGAGTCCACGGTGAGGCCGGTTTTTTCCTGCAGCATCTGGGCCTCGTAGTCGTTCACCGTCAGGTAATCGGCGAAGCCGATGAGCCGCAATAGCTCGGCGCCGCTGAACATGGGCAGCCCCTGGCCGGGATCGAAGACGAAAGGAATGCCCGCCTCGTGGAATTCCTGCGCGTGCTGCAGCATGCCCTCCCGTCCGTCGGGAGACACGATGCCCAGGGAAACGTCCTTCGCGTGCGTGACGCTGTTGGCGTGGGAGTGGTTCATGGCGCCCGGGTGGAAGGCGGTGATCTGGTTGTCAGCGAGGTCGGTGGTGATGAAAGCCTGGGCGGTGAAGGTGTCGGGCACGTGGCGAACATGGCGCGAGGAGAGCCTCAGCTTTTCCAGCCGGTAGGCATAGGGCTGGAAGTCATCGCCCACGGTCGCCATGATCAGCGGCGAGCCGCCCAGCATTTCCAGGCTGTAGGCAATGTTGCCGGCGCAGCCGCCAAATTCCCGGCGCATGTCTGGCACCAGGAAAGACACGTTCAGGATATGGATCTTGTCGGGCAGGATGTGGTTCTTGAAATGGTCATGGAAGACCATGATGTTGTCGTAGGCGATCGAGCCGCAGATCAGCGTATGCATGGGGTCCGGACGCGGGTGATGGTGGGGCGCCGGGGCACCGCGCCCGGGCGCGCCGGGGATGATACGCCGGATCCCCCTGCAGGGGGAAGGAATACCGCGAAGCCGGGTACCTCAGTGATACTGGAACTGGCCCCGGGTGAAGAGGTCGTAGGCGGACTGGAACACGGCCACGGCGTCCTTCAGCCGCTCCGCATCCGTCTCCAGCGGGACCTGCCGGTTGCTGACCTTGTCGTAGGCCAGGGTCACGCTCCCCTTGCGCAGGTTAAGCTCGGTCAGCCGCCCGTTCTCCATTAGCGCGATGTCCCGGTTGTGGTTCAGGGGCACCAGGCCCGCCGTGGCGGCCCCGACCAGCACGTCGCGGCCAAAGAACGCGCTGTCGTAGGAGACGTTGAGCATCCCCAGCACCGTCGGCGCGATGTCGATCTGGCTGGTGACGGTGTCGACCCGGCGCGGCGCAAGATGCCTGGGCGAGTAAACCAGCAGCGGCAGTTCGTAGCTGCGCAGCGGGATGTCCTCCCGCCCGTACACCCGCGCTCCATGGTCACCCACGATCACGAACACGGTGTCGCCGAACCACGGATGACTTTTCGCCTCGTCAAAGAAGCGGCCTAGGGCGTAATCGGCATATTTCACGCCGGCCAGTCGTCCGCCGCCCTCGACCGGAACCCCGGGCACGCCCTCGGGGAAGGTAAAGGGCTTGTGGTTGGAGGTGGTCATCACCAGGGAGAAGATGCGCTCCCCCTTGCGATGCTGCTCGTCGTAATACCGGATCGCGTTGCGGAACAGGTCTTCGTCGGAGACACCCCAGATATTGCTGAATTTCGGCGTGTCCATGTCGGTGCGGTCCACCACCCGGTAGCCGTTGTGACCGAAGAAATGATTCATGTTGTCGAAGGTCCCGTAGCCGCCATAGATGAAGCTCGGGCCATAACCCTGGCCGGCCATCACTGTGGACCAGTTGAACAGGTTCTCGTTGTGGGGACGCTTCACGATGGACTCGCCCGGGATCGGCGGGAACGAGGCGCTGATGGCTTCCAGGCCGCGCACGGTGCGGGTGCCGGTGGCGTAGACGTTGGTGAACAGGACGCTGTCACTGGCCAGCAGGTCCAGGTTGGGCGTGAGGCCGCGTGCGTCTCCGTAAGCGCCCACGAAATCCGCGCCCAGAGATTCCTCAACGATCACCACCACGTTGAGCAGACGGGGGGCGCCCGGGTACTCCACGTGACGCGCAATGGGGTTCTCCGCCCCCGGGAGGAAAGTCGCGTTGGGCTGGGCTACCAGGCGGCGCAGACGCTCCGCCGCCTCCCGCGGCTCCAGCGTCACGTAGAAGTGGTGGTAGTCCAGGTTGTGGTGGAATGCGGCGTGAAAGAACGAGTACACCCCGTTTTGCGCCAGTTCGTTGGCCACCCGGTTCCGGGAGTAGTGCCCGGTGTCGGCGTTCACCGCCGTATGGACCGTGGTAAGCGCCACCGCAAACAGCACCAGGACCCGTGCCCGCTGGGCATAGGTGCTGGGTGCGCGGAAGCTCGCCGCGAGCGGGCGGCGCAGGGTCCACAGCGCCAAGGCCGCTCCCGCGGCCACCGCCGCCAGGGCCCGGCCCACGGGATATGAATCCCAGATGTTGACGAATACCTCGTGGGGGTAGATCAGGTATTCCACCGCCACGAAGTTGAAGCGCGCGTCGAACTCGTCGAAGAAGAAATACTCCACCGCTCCCAGGTACATCAGCCCGAACAGCGTTGCGAAGCTGCCGGCCCAGATCAGCGCTCGATGCCAGCGGGCTCGATACCAACGTTCCGGAACCAGGAAAAGATAGACTGCGAAGGGCGCGAACAGGTACAGCGCCGTCACCATGTCGTAGCCAAGGCCGACGGGCAGCACTGCCGCGATCTCCCGCAGGGGATGCTCCAGCTGGCGGCCGGCGTGGACGAACAGCACCAGGCGTGTCAGCGTGGAGATCAGCAGGTAGGCGCCGACCAGCGCCAGCATCGGAAAATATCGCCCGGTGGCCTGGCGGCGCAATATCGCCCGGCACCGAGCCAGCCGCGCGGCAGCTCTTCTTGGGAAGACCATAAGGAGCGAACGTTACGCTGCGCAGCTTAAGCAACCCTTAAGGGGGACCCTTAACTTCCCTTTCCTGCGACCCGCCATCTGGATCTCACAACAACCCACTGCCGCGTAACAGAAAAATAATCCTTCCGTGATCGCCCTTGCGCCCTGCGCGGACGTCCCGCCCGCGTGCGCAAGCTGCCCATGGGGTTCACGCGGCCTCGCCCCTGCTTTTCTCCGGCACCGAAGCCTGGGCCCAGGGACTTTTTACCCACGATTACTTTGCGCAGCTGCCGCTGCGGTCGACACGGCCGCTGAATCCGCGTTTCCGCAGCGCCCTGCTCTGCTACCCGCGCCGGGGCGGGCCCTCGCCTGCCGGGTCTTTCCCTGTTCGAGCATCGCGCGGTCGCCAGAGCCGACCAGCCGTGGGAGGGTGATGTGCGCCGCATCAAACCGACGCGTCGTCCACGGCCTCCTCGGCATTTCACCGGCCGGCAACCCCATCCTGAGGTGGTCCATGCGCGGAATCGGGACGCCGCGCACCAGCGCGTGTTCCATGCCGTTGCGCGGGGGAAACTCTTGATCACACCCTCGCGGGGACGGAGCACCTGGATCTGGTGGCCGCGCCGGGAGAGTCCGTCGTGCGCCCGAGGGTCAAGTTGACGCCGTCCAACCCTAGGGAATGAGGCTCCGCCACCAGCGCGATGGGCAGGTGGGGTTGGTTCCGGTGGTTCCAGGTCCCCTCAGAAACCGTCAAGCAAACGCTCCGGGCAACTTCATTGCCTCCTACGTTGGCCTACCATGGCGAACGTCCCGGCGACGTCAGCTGGACGATTTCATGACCTGAGGACAGGTTACGACCAAGCGCCTAATGCTTATAGCGCATTGATTCCGTGGCACCGCAGCACCACAATGACATTGAAGGACCAGGCGGGTTCCACAAGAAAAACCGGGGGGATCCGAAAAACAAGAGTCCGCGCCATGACGAGAAGAAACGCCGGCACCCGGGATGCGACCCAGCATCCCGGGGCGCCCGGCAAATCCGGAGGCCGCAATGGAACGGATCGTGTCAGCAGCAGTTCGATGGCCGTCGGCCAATCCCGGCGACTCTCCCTTACCTTAGCGCGACGCCGTTCCCGTGAGTGGCCCCGGCACGGTCAACCCGACACCCACTGGCGAAGCCATGTGCGCCGCCTTTCCGCCCAGCAACCCGATTGACCGGCCCCTCGACCTGGAGGGCTTCCGTTACTGGTACCGGTTGCAGCGTCCGGCGGGGGGGGACGCCGGTCCGCCGGTAGTCATCGTCAGCGGGGCGCTCCAGTCCCTGGATGCCTGGCAGCGCTACGCGGAACACTTCGGCCGCTTCACCACCGTGGTGGTATCGGATCTCCCGGGCTGCGGGAGGTCCGATGTTCTGCCCTGGACCCACGGCCTGGATTTTCTGGCGGAGGCTCTGAAACTGCTGTTCGACGCCGCGAGCCTTGAGAGGGCTTTCCTGGTCGCGGCGTCCTATGCATCCCCCGCCGCCTACCGCTTCGCCCAGCTTTATCCGGAACGTGTCCAGGGGCTGGCGCTGGCGGGACTGATGCCGGAGATCCCCGAGAAATACTGGCTTCCCACCGCCTACGCCCTCATGCTCCTGGAAGAGGGTCACCTGGAGGAGTTCGCGCGGGAAGCGGCGGCCGGACTCCTGTGCCGCGACCCGCGCCGCGCCGTGGAGCGCCAGCGCCTCGCGGAACGCGCTTTGATGAGCAGCATCCGGCGCATGGACGGGCGGGAGAAGCAGTGCTGCATCCATAACATGCGGCGCCTGCTTTATCACGCTCCCCTGGACCTGCTTGCGCCCCCGCCGGTCCCGGCACTGGTGTTCACCGGCGAGCACGACGTGTATGCGCGTCCCGAACATTGCCGGAGGGTCGCGGAGTCCTTCGACGAAGCGATTTTCTCCACTGTTGCCGGCGCCGACCACCTGTTTCACATCGAATGCGTTGACGAGACTCTGGCCCTCCTCGATGACTTCTACCGCGAGCGGGTCGCGAGGACTGATCACGTGCCTGCGGCTGCCAATCCTGCGGCCTTCCGCGTCAAGTCTCGCGACGCCTGATTCGCGGGAGTGCCGCGGGGGAACGGCAGGGGCGTTGTCCCGCTGAAAGACCTGCCTCGGCCCGCCAACAGACCTAAGGCGCGGCCCGCGGCTGCATCTCCGTCTCGGGAAACGGAGGGCCACCTTCCCAGGAAATCCGACTCCCGGGTTGGGGATGGAACCGGGGCAAGGCACCCGGTAATCGGGTGAATTAGCGCACCTTTTTGATCGGATTTCGCCTCGAAAGTCTCTTCCGATTTATATTGCTCTTTATTTTACAGTAGGTTATCCCGGGTCCTGGCAGCCTGGCACGGCTCGTGCTCTCGGGTAGGGCAAGGACAGATGCGAATCTCTTCCCCGGTGCAAAATGACCATCATCATTAACATTTAAGGACCAAGGAAATGACCAAGATCAAATCGATTTCACGGGTGGTTGCGGTGGCCGGGGCAATGGCGTTCGCCCTCCAGTTTGCGATGGTTCCGGCGGCGTTCGCCAAAGGCGGTAAGTCGCCCAAGTGCTATGCGCAACCCGTCGCCGGGTCGCCGGGCACCTATGTCTGGACCTGCACCACCGGGCGTCCCTGATTCCAAGGAGAATGGAATAGGCGCGTAGTTATTCCGACGCGCCGACGCCGAGGCCAGCCTGCGGGCTGGCCTCCGGCTTTTGGGCCCCGGGGTGTTCCGCAGCGAGCCGCAGCTCGATCTGCGGCCGATTCCCCGCCATCGATTGCGGCGCACACGGCACACGCTTCCGCGCAACCGCGCGCGGAAAGGGTTGTCCTCAGCCCCTTTTCGCGACCACGTCGGAATTGAACTTGCAGCCTGAGCCGCCACCTACGGTCCCCGTGGCCTGGAATTTCAAGGTATCGCCTTCGACCGTGGCCGAAAACTCGGCCTGCCAGTGCATGTTCCACTTGTTGACCCCGGTCATCACGCCCTTCGCGGTATTGCCCTTGACCCGCCCCTCCACGGTGAACTCCCCGGAGGCGTTGCTGCCCTTGCCGCTCACATCGCCTTCCTTCACCTCCTCCGTCAGCACCCACGAAGGATCGCTGGAGGTGCCGTTGTAGCCCGCCTGCAGGCAGCCATGAACTTCTCTCGTATCCGTGCCCTGGAAGGTTCCGGAGAAATCCTCCGTAGCGGCGAGAGCCGTTGCCGGAAAAGCCAGGAGGACCAGCAGAATCGTTGCGCGGATTTTCATTTTGGAGTTCTCCATCCAGTTTGGATTCTTCGGATGTGCGATCGGTGCGCACCCATGGAGGTTAGGTTATGGCCGATGTCTCTGCAAGAATGCCGGCGCGAGTCCCGAATGGTGGCAATGCAGACCTGCCCCTGGAGAAGCAAGGGGCGTCATCCGGACCATCGCCGCAGGTGGCCGGGCCCGATTGCTCCGCGGGCCTTCCCGCAGGCAGACGCATTGGGGCAGGCAAGAGCTCTGTAAACGGACAGCGGCGAACAGACGCCGTTTTGAATATGCTATGCGCAACCGTTCATCCCATTGCTGCGCCATTACCGAGGAGCCGACCGATGTTCACGCCGACCGCCGATGATTCGCCCCTAAATTCCGCCCGCCGCACCTCCCTTAAGGCCCTCGGGGCCGGCGCCACCGCCCTGATGGCGCCCGGCCTGTTCGGCGCCGGCCGCGCCTTGGCCCAGGCGCCGGAAATCATCACCCACGCCATTCCCAAGACCGGCGAGCGCGTACCCGCCGTCGGGCTCGGGACGTTCATGGTATTCGACATCAAGCCCGGGCAGCCCCGGGACCACCTCCGGGAAGTGCTCAGGCGCTTCTACGAGGGTGGCGGCCGGGTGGTGGACACGTCGCCCCTGTACGGCATGTCCGAGGTGAGCGTCGGCGACTTCGCCACCGGCCTGGGCATCACCAAGAACCTCTTCATCACCAACAAGACCTGGGCCACCGGCGAATGGCTGGGTGACGACAGCCAGGCCCTGGCCCAGCTCAAACAGTCCACGGAGCGCCTGTGGCGGGACCCGATCGACGTCATGCAATGCCACAGCCTGGTGAACGTGCCGGTGATCGTGAACATCCTGAAGAACTGGAAGAAGGAGGGCCGCATCCGTTACGTCGGCGTGACCCACCACGAGCTGCCCTACTTCGGGCCCCTGGCCCAGTGGGTGGAGCGCGGCGACCTGGACTTCGTGCAGGTGCATTACTCCATCCACACCCGCCTTGCCGAGGAGCGCATCCTCCCCGCCGCCGCCGACAAGGGCACCGCCGTGCTGGTCAATATGCCCTTCGAGAAGGCGCGCCTGTTCAGGATCGTGGAGGGCCAGCCGCTGCCCGGGTTCGCCAGCGAGATCGGCTGCGAGAACTGGGCCCAGTTCTTCCTCAAGTGGGTGATCTCTCATCCCGCGGTGACGGCGGCCATCCCCGCCACCAGCAACCCGGACCACATGAGCGAAAACATCGGCGCCCTGCGCGGCCCGCTGCCGGACCGGGAGATGCGGGCGCGCATGGTCAAGCACATGGAGACCATCCCCGGTTTCGACAAGCTCGCGGAGATGAAGCCTTATCCGGGCAAGACCTTCGAAGGCGTCGTCAGGCTGCCGGGGCGTTGATGCCGTCGTTCTGGGTTGAGCAGAAAATAAATCAAGCCCGCCCTCCCTGAAAATTCGGCTCACCTAACCCACGTCGCCTCGTCCCAGGTGCCTCATGAGCTGGGGGGCCTCCCACCTGGTCCGGCGCGAGCAGGAGATGGGCGCGGCTGGTCACGGGCCCCGTTTCCCCCGCGCCAGCGCAGTTAGCTGATCAGGACGCCGGCTATTTTATTTCTTGGTATCGCCGCCCACGGACTGGGGGTTGCTGAGATTGGTGGTGAAGTCCTTGCCAGGATGCTCGGTCTCAATTTCGAGTTAGGCGTTCTTGCTCTCTTATGACTCGAAATGGATCTTGAGCGCGTCCGGGCCGCTGCCCTCGACCACGAAGGGCGCGGTATCAGGATTCTTGAAGCTGTTGCCCGTGATTGGGCCTGTAGTGGTGACTCCCATGGCTTCCTCCCTTCTGTCTGTGCCGTGATGGCTCACGAAATTCCACCACTCCCGCCCACGCATCGTCAACAACGGAAAGGGGGCAACAAGCCAACTCAGGCTCCGTTCTGTATTTTCTGCCGGCGCTGCACCGCCGAGCGGTGCCTCTGGAAAAGGGGAAACCCCGTCTGTTTCGGGCTCCCTGGTGGGAATTCCCTGCTCACCGCATTCCCGAATCATTTTGCCGAACCGCCCGCGGACAAGGCTGCCTCCGACCCTGAGGAAACCGCGGCCAACGTCTTATAGCGCAAACGGGAAACCTGGTGGCGGTCCACCTGCGTCAGGATAGCCGATCAACATACTCGGTCATCATCAACCTGTGCGAAAAGACAATCCCTCGCCTCCTGTTTTTCCGTATATATTTGAGCGAAGGGCCCCAGGGGGAGGGATGCCATGTTCGACTGGCTGAAGAAGCCGGATCACCCGATGAGCAGCGTGGAGGAAGCGCGGAAGCTCCTCGCCGAGCTGCCGCAGGACGACCCGGGCAAGGCACTGGAGGAGATCGCCGGCTGGATGGGCTCAGTCAAGGAAGCGGAAGGCTTCAAGGCCGACCTGCGGGCCTCGGTGCTGGGATTCCTGGAGGACTCCGGCGTCCCCTACCACGACCGGGTGCTGGGGGAGTACCTCCAGGCCCCGCAGCTCTACGGAGCAAAGAGCCAGGGCCAACTGCGGCAGATGCTGGGCTTCTGGACGGAGGCGCTGGGCGCGTTCCTGGCCTCCGCCGCCGAGTTCGAGCCAAGTGCCGAGAAATTCAACACGCTCAGCCCGGCGTTCGGAGGCGTGGTGTGCCGGGGATTGCACGCGGGGTCGGCCATCGCCAAATGCCTGCGCCTCGCATACCGGCCGGTGGAGGACATCGTTTGGGAGAAGCTCTGCCACCTGTACCAGCTGGCGGAACGGGCGCAGATCGCCTCCGCCCCATTCAAGATCTGGAAATCGGAACCGCTCCCGACCACCCCGGTGCAGGAACTGCTGCGGGCCCTGATGCTGCACCTGGCGGCCCCGCGCAGCCTGGCTCCGGAGCATACCGAGCTGGCGTTTCGCCTGGGCGGGCGAGTCGCCTCCTCGTTCGCCATCTCGGATCAGCCGAGCGACGACCTTCCCTTCTGCGTGGATCTAGCAACTCCCGGGCCTCCCGTGGAAGCCGCCTTCGCTGGATCGGACTTGGCCAACCCGCGCTGGTTCGGCGTCGGCACGGCAATCGCCCGCATCGAGGAGTTGCTGAAGCACGACGCGGCAGACGTGCTGCCGACGGACCGGCGGCTGGGCAGAGCGTTCTCGGTGTGGGACAAGGTGACGGTGCTGCGGCACCTCGGGATGTATTGGGGAAGTTCCCGCCCCTACCGCCGCAGCGACCGCACCGAGGCCGACACCGAAGTCGAGGTGCTGGAATCGTTCAGCGCGGTGCGCAAAGTGATGCCCCAGACCGAGACCGACGAGATGGACCAGATCAACGAGGTCAAAAAAGAAACGTCAAAGCTCGAACTGGAGCAGGAGGCCCTGGACCGGGTCCCGGAAACCTGGACACTGAGGAACTTGAGCCACGAAGGTATCGGCGCGGATATCCCGCCCCGCGCCGACCTTTGGGTGAAGGTGGGCAAGATCTGCGCCGTCAAGCCGTTGAGCGAAGAGAACTGGTGGGTGGGCGTGGTGCGCTGGCTGGACGCCAGCCGGCGCGGCGCGCTGCGGGTGGGCATCGAGCTCCTGTCCCGGCGCCCCCGCGGCCTCTGGCTCAAGCTCGTGGGTGAAGGGCAGACCGCTGCGCAAAACTGGGAAACCTCGTCGGGCTCCTTCTCCTACGACTACCTCTACGTGGTGCTGCTGTTCCCCGATGGCGCGCGCTCCCTGGACGACGCCACGATGCTGATGGATCCCGCGGGATTCAAGGCGGACTTCGTTACCCTCGCGCTCATGGGGGAGAACAGCCGGGCAGTAAGGCTGGGCCAGCCGTTGGCCACGGGGGACGACTACGTCATCGCCTCCTGCACGTGGCTTTAGACCCCCTCGGCAAACAGCACCAGCGCCCAAATCACGGGGACGTTCACCAGGCTCACGAATACCGCGGCGCTGCCGATGTCCTTGGCGCGCTTGGCCAGTTCGTGGTTCTCGTAGGAGATGCGGTCCACGGCGGCTTCCACCGCTGAATTGAGCAGCTCCACCATCAGCACCAGCAGCACGCTGCCCACCATGAGCGCCTTCCCGATCCCGGTCGCGGGCAGGAACAGCGCCACCGGAATCAGGATGGCGGCGAGAAGGACTTCCTGGCGAAAGGCGTCCTCATTGCGCCAAGCCGCCCTGAACCCTTCCAGGGAATAGAAGAACGCTTTCCAGATGCGGCGCAGCCCGGACTTTCCCTTCTGCGGCCGCGTCATGGAATTGCTCAAAACCTCGGCTCTTCCTGGTGGGCGGGGTCCCGGGTCGACTTCGGAAAGACCGCCATGTTGCGCAGGAAACCGGCGGCGGCCATCACCACGTTAAAGACCAGCCCGCCGGCCATGATGCCCAGATACCAGGCCAATTTCTCCTTGCCGGGCATCCCGGACGCCGCCTCAAACAGCCACATACCGACTGCAATCCCTGCCGCCAGGGACGCGGCCGACACGGCGAGATTGTATGCCAGCAGCGAGCCGGGGCTCACCCCGCCGGGGTTGTAGTGCACGAACGCCCAGAGTGCGATTCCCGTGGTAGCGGCGAGAATCAATAGCATGAACGGCATGTCGCGACCCTAGGCAGGTTTCCACGCAAGATCGAGTTCCCGCGCGGCCTTCACCTCATCCAGCCGGCGCACGGGCAGGGTGTGGGGAGCGCCCTTCACCTGGTCCGGAGCGGCCCGCGCCTCGTCCAAAATCTCCCGCATGGCCGCGACGAAGGCGTCCAGGGTCTCCTTGGATTCGGTTTCGGTGGGCTCGATCAGCAGGCATTCCGGCACCAGCAGCGGAAAATAAGTGGTGGGAGCATGGAAGCCCTTGTCGAGCAGCCGCTTCGCCACGTCCATGGCGCTGATACCGGTCTCGTCCTTCAGCCCCTTGAGGGTCAGCACGAACTCGTGGCTCGCGCGGCGCGTCGGAAAAGCGACGTCGTAGCCTGCCCTTCGCAACTCGGCCAACAGGTAATTGGCGTTGAGGGTCGCGTAGTCCGCGACCCGCGTCATGCCCTCCGCGCCCAGTAGGCGGGCGTATACGTAGGCCCGCAATAGCACCCCGGCGTTGCCGCCGAATGCCGAGAGGCGGCCGATGGTGCGTGGCACTTCCTTCTCCGTGAGCCAGTGGTAGGCGTTTCTCTCGAGACCCACCATGGGCACCGGCAGGAAAGGCTTGAGCCGCTCCGAAACCCCCACCGGCCCCGCCCCGGGCCCGCCACCGCCGTGGGGCGTGGAGAAGGTCTTGTGCAGGTTCATGTGGATGACGTCGAAACCCATGTCGCCCGGCTTCACCTTGCCGAGAATTGCGTTCAGGTTGGCGCCGTCGTAATAGAGCAGCCCGCCGGCGCCGTGCACGATGCGGCGGATTTCCCGGATGGTGCGCTCGAACACGCCCAGGGTGGAGGGATTGGTGAGCATGAGCCCGGCGGTGCGAGGACCGACCGCCGCCGCCAAGGCCGCCAGGTCCACGTTGCCTTCGGCGTCAGTGGGAATTTCGCGCACGGTGTAGCCGCACATGGTGGCGGTGGCCGGATTCGTGCCGTGGGCCGCATCGGGAACAATGATCTCGCTGCGCGCCGTGTCGCCTTCGGCGTCGTGGTAGGCCCGGATCATGGCGACGCCGGCAAACTCCCCCTGCGCCCCGGCCATGGGCGCCAGGCTCACCGCCGCCATGCCGGTGACCTCCTTCAGTATCTCCTGCAGTTCCCACAGGCAGGCGAGGAAACCCTGCCCCGTGTCCTCCGGCGCCAGGGGGTGGCGTCCCAGGAACGGCGGCAACATGGCCAGGGTGTTGCAGACCTTGGGGTTGTACTTCATGGTGCAGGAGCCCAGGGGATAGAACTGGGTGTCGATGGAGAAATTCTTCTGGGAAAGGCGCGTGAAGTGGCGCACCGCGTCCATCTCCGAAACCTCTGGCAGGCGCGGCGCTTCCGCCCGCAGCAGCTCTGGCGGAAGGTCGGAGATGTCCGCTTCCCCTGCGGGCGCGTGCTGGGCGTTGTGGCGCCCCGGCCGGCTCAGATCAAAGATCAGCATGACAAAGTACCTCTCAACGCAGAGGACGCAGATAAGATCACGGAAACCGGATAAAAACGCACAACTCCCCGTCCTTTGCGTCCCCTGCGGTTGAGACCTTTATTTGAGTGCCGCCAAGGCCGCGTCGTAGTTCGGCTCCTCCTTGATCTCGGGAACCATCTGGGCGTGGATCACCTTGTCGTTTTCGTCCAGCACCACCACCGCGCGGGCGGTAATCCCCGCCAGGGGGCCGGAAGTAATGTCCACGCCGTAGTTGCGCTTGAAGTCCGCGCCGCGCATGGTGGACAGGGTCAGCACGTTGTGCAGCCCCGCGGCGCCGCAGAAGCGGCCCATGGCGAACGGCAGGTCCGCCGCGATCACCAGCACCACGGTGTTCTTGAGGCTCGACGCCTTCTCGTTGAAAACCCGCGTGGACTTCGCGCACGTCGGCGTGTCCAGGCTGGGCACGATGTTGAGTACCTTGCGCTTGCCCGCAAAATCCTTGAGGGAAACGTCCTTGAGGTCCTTGTCCACCAGCTTGAAGTCCGGCGCCTTGTCGCCAACCTTGGGGAACTTGCCCTCCACGTTGATCGGATTTCCTGCCAGAGTCACCATGTTCACGTCTCCTTGTCAGCTTGGGGTTGGGGGGTAAGTCATGCCTGCCGCTTCCGGGCGCACGGAGGCAAGTCGACTTTCTTGCTCACAATGCGCGCCAGATTGTCCGCATACCGCGCGAGGTCCGCCTCGGTCTTGGTCTCCGTGGCGCAAACCAGCAGCGCGCTCCCGAGTTCGGGGAAGTAAGGCTGCAGATCCAGCCCCCCCAGGATTCCCTGCACCTTGAGCAGGCGCAGGGCATCGGCGGCGGGCATCGGCAGTGAAATCACCGCCTCGTGCATCGGCGTTCCGCGAAACAGGCGATTGACGCCGGGAATCGACTCGAGTTTCGCGACCAGGGCCATGGCGTTGGCGTGGCAGCGCGCGGCCACCCGGCGCAGTCCGTCAGGACCGAGCAGGCTCATATAAATGGTGGCGCCGGTCACCATCAGGCCCTGGTTGGTGCAAATATTTGACGTGGCCTTGGAACGGCGGATGTGCTGCTCCCGCGCCTGGAGCGTCAAGGTGAAACCGGGGCGCCCGTCGAGATCAACGGTCCGCCCCACGATGCGGCCGGGCATTTGACGCACCAGGGCCTGCTTGCAAGCCATGAAGCCGAAATACGGGCCGCCGCTTGACAGGGGAACACCCAGGGGCTGGCCGTCGCCCACCGCGATGTCGGCACCGTCGCGGCCCCACTTGCCGGGAGGCTTGAGCAGGGCGAGGGTCCCGGGGTTCACCAGCCCGATGGCCAGCATGCGGTTGGCGTGGGCCCAATCGGCGAGGGCGTCCACCGGCTCCAGAACCCCGAAGAAATTGGGCTGCGGAATGACGAGGGCGGCGAAATCCTGCCCTTCGAATCGCCGCAGTGCCTCCTCCAGAGTGTGGCCGCAATCGGTGCAGTAAGGCACCTCCACCAACTCGATTCCCTGGTTGCGCACGATGGTCCCCACCGTATTCCGATAATGCGGATGCACGGTAGCGGGCATGAGCACGCGGCGCGACGACTTGTGGGAACGCACCGCCATCAGCACCGCCTCGGCCAGCCCGGACGCTCCGTCGTACAGGCTGGCGTTGGAAACATCGAGCCCAGTGAGCGTGGTCATCATGCTCTGGTATTCCCAGAGCATCTGCAGCGTCCCCTGGCTGGCCTCCGCCTGGTAGGGCGTGTAGGCGGAATAGAATTCGCCCCGGTTGGCCACCTGCCAGACTGCGGCGGGGATGTGGTGCTCGTAAGCGCCGGCGCCGAGAAAACTGAGGTACCGGCCATCGGTATCAGCGCGCTCCGTCATCAGGCGCGAGACCTCCAGTTCGCAGAGCGCCGGGGGAATCCGGTCGAGCCGCCCGTTCTTCAGTTCCTCCGGAATCTCGTCGAACAATTCGTCGAGGGAGGACGCGCCGATGCTGGCGAGCATCGCCCGAATGTCGTCATCGGTGTGAGGAATGAAGGGCATGTCTGCTGCTCCCGGGTCACCAAGCTGCGGAAAGTTCGCCCGCGCCGGCCGCCTAGCGCTCTTCGCTGTCCACCAGCGCCTGGTACTGGGCGGCGCCGAGGAGTCCGGAGAGATCGTCCGCGTTATCCGGCTTGAGCTTGAAGATCCAGGAGCCATAGGGGTCCTGATTGATCTTCTCAGGCGCGCCCTCCAGATCCTCGTTGACGGCCGCCACCTCCCCCGCCACCGGCGCATAAACGTCGGCGGCCGCCTTCACCGATTCCACCACGGCGCACTCGGCGCCGGCGGCCAGCTTCTTGCCCATTTCGGGGGTCTCCACAAACACCATGTCGCCGAGCAATTCCTGGGCGTGATCTGTGATGCCGACCGCGACCAGGCCGTCGTCGTCCAGCCGCGCCCACTCGTGGGTCTTGGAGTATTTCAGGTTTTCGGGAAGGCTCATGTCTTCTCTCCACGGTGGCCCCGCTTACAGGGGATTTGAAGGCACCCTGAAACTGCAACAAACGAATTAAACGCAAACGGGACGGAGTTCGCAAATACAAGGGCAGTCATCGCCGCCTTTCGCCTCGCGTGGCACGGCCTGTCGGGTTCCCCGCCGCTCACACCAGCACCTTGCCACGACGCACGAAGGGCGGCTTGACCACCCTGGCCCGCAGCGGGCGTTCGCGAACCTCCACCCTGACTTCCTCCCCGGGAGCGACTTTAGCGGGAATCCGGGCAAGGGCGATGGACCGCTCCAGGGTGGGTGAGAAAGTGCCGCTGGTGACCTCCCCGCCACCGTGCCCGGTCTCCACGCTTTGATGGGCGCGGAGCACGCCGCGGTCCAGCAGCAGGAGCCCCATGAGCTGGCGCAGCGGGGGCCGCGCCCCCAGGGCCTGCTTTCCGACGAACTCCCGGGAGCTTGCCAGATCCACCGTCCACGCCAACCCCGACTCCAGAGGGGTCACGGACTCGTCCATGTCCTGGCCATAGAGATTCATGCCGGCCTCCAGGCGCAGGGTGTCGCGGGCGCCGAGACCCGCCGGCGCAACGCCTTCGTCGCCCAGTCTCTCCCACAATCCGGGCGCCCGCTCGGCAGGCAACATGATCTCGAACCCGTCCTCTCCCGTATAGCCGGTGCGGGCGATGAAGCACCCCTCCGCTTCGACGCCCCGGAACTGCTCCAGGGCCTCGGTTGACGCCCGGGCCCCGGGCATCGCATTCCACAGCTTTTCGCGGGCGCTGGGCCCTTGTACCGCGATCATCGCGAGATCGCGGCGGGGACGGATTTCCAGTCCGGGGAAGCGCCCATCGCGCCGGGCGCTGATCCAGGCCATGTCCTTGTCCGCGGTGGCGGCGTTGACCACAAGGCGAAACCATGGTTCGGAGCGGAAATAGGCGATGAGGTCGTCCAGCACCCCGCCGCTCTCGTCGAGCATGCAGGTATAGAGCGCCTTGCCGGGCAGCTTCAGCTTGTCCACATTGTTCGCCAGCAGCCAGCGCAGGAAATCGCGGGCGGCGGCGCCATGGATATCCACTATCAGCATGTGGGAAACGTCGAACATTCCGGCGTCGCGCCGGACCCGGTGATGCTCGTCGATCTGGGAACCGTAATGCAGCGGCATGTCCCAGCCGCCAAAGTCCACCATCTTGGCGCCGAGTCGGCGGTGGAGCGCGTTGAGCGGTGTCTGCTTCATCATGCCTGCGACCGGGACGGTGAACGAAACGAGGGGCCGGCGGCTATGGAACGCCCCAACCCCCTGTCCGGGTACCTGAGAGATTACGGGCTAGCGCAACGCTCCCGTGTGCCCCTTCGGTGCCCAGCCAGGAACCGCCAGCGCTCGCCAGAGTCGGCCTTCCGCAGTCCCGCGTGGTCTTGCCTGAGCGATTCCGGGCGGTTGCGACTTCGGCAAAGCCGCATCAGAGATACGCTCTCCCGGCGGCAGTATTTTTTGGCGCCGCACACTATAACCCGCGCCCGTTGGAGTGACAAGGCGGGAACTCGCCGCGCCCGCGCCCGGGTCCGCGCGCAGTCCCGTCAGCCGCCAGCAGCGGGGCTCGACTTATCGACCGAGGCCGGGGGATAGAACAAGAACAAGCGGTAGCCCGCCGCGTCGAGGTCGCCCGTATCCATCATCAGGCGGACCACGACCTCACCGTTGGCGGGGGCGCCCTGCCGCGGGTCCGCGTCCTTCGGCAGATAGTCCTCGGCAGTCAGCACGCGCCGGCCGACCGGCCGGCCGGCGGTGTCGTCCAGGGTGAGTTCCAGCGCGGGATACGCCTGCAGGTAGGGGGCGCGGTTGCGGAGCACCGCGGAGAGCGTCATGACATTGACCCGGCCGGGTTCGGCCTGGAGGTCCGACGAGTCGATGCTCCACTTTTCCGGGCGCCGGGGCAGCGGAACGCTGCAGCCGAAAAAGCCGCAGGCCCGTTCGAGAATTGGCCGCAGGCCGGGGCGCGTCGCGGCGGCTTCGGTTCGCAGCAAATACATGACCTGCCCGGCAAGAACCACGAGCAGCAGCAAGGCGCCGATGCCCCACGCGAGGTCCCGTCGCCGGTCAGGTGGAGACTCGGAGAGAGCGAGATCCTCCTCGGCGGGCTGCCGCGGCTCAGCCACGTGCTCCAAATCCGCGACGG
>Ga0210374_1000014_pt1 | contig 19509 bp, 15 predicted proteins | sample S765metaT_FD_170483 | JGI IMG/M metagenome (GOLD analysis project Ga0210374, IMG submission 170483) | Metatranscriptome of estuarine sediment microbial communities from the Columbia River estuary, Washington, United States - S.765... | ecosystem: Environmental > Aquatic > Marine > Intertidal...
GCCACCAGTCCTGCGCTGCAAGGCCGCGAACGGCAGCGCCAAAATCATCATAACCACCGCGGCCAGCGGATAGATAAATTTTCCCCAGAGGGCGATCTCGTAGCGGGTGGCCTTCTGCCTGTTTTCCCGCAGGTGCTTGACATAGCTCCAGAGATTAAGCGCCGACATTTTCTGGGGATCCACCAGCAGCACGCTCAGGATGTCGGGGTTGAGTTCCGACTGCCAATCCGCGAAAGCCTCCTGATATGTGGTCGCCCTGCCCCCGTCGATACGCGTCTCCTTGACGTTGTTCAGGCGCCATCGGTTCGGCCCCTGGTAAACGCCCTGTTTGGCGAATTTCAACGAGCGCAGCCGGTAATCCTCGTCGAACTGCATGATGCGAACATCCACCAGCGTGTTGTCGGTGAGCACTTGGCGCACGTTGATGAAGGTACTTCCGTCCTTGACCCACAGGCCCGAGCGGAACTGCTGTACCACGAAGCCCGCGAGCGCCTTGAACCGCATCTGCTGGGCAATCCGCTCCGAGAACGGAGCCACGAATTCACCAAAGACGAACGTTGTGACCGCGAACAACAGCCCGGTCCCGAGAATCGCCCTGCCGATGCGCGCGAACGAGGCGCCGGACGCCCGCATCACGGTGTATTCCGAGTGCAGGGCCAGCTGAGTGAACGTGAAGATAGTGCCTATCAGCAGCGCTAGCGGAAGGAGCTCGTAAACGTGGCCCGGCATGTTAAGGGCAACAAAAGTCAGGACCGTGCCCATCCGGTAGTTCGCGTACCCGACGATTCCCAGTTCCCGCACCAGATCCAGCAACGCGAACAGGACCAGCAAGGCGCCGAGCAGGAGCGAGCTGCTAACCGCCACCTCCTTCGCCAGATACCGGGAAAGGGTCCTCATCGCCAAAGCGATACCACCGCCCGCACCAGCCGGCGGCGCAGGAACAGCAGGACCAACAGACCTATCATCGCCCCGTGCACGGTCAGGAATCCCGTCAACGCAGAAACCTTGCCCAGGGCAATCGAAAGCCGCATCATGCTAAGCACGTTGCTGTAGGTAGCGTAAACCAGCACCGCGATGATCAGGTTCACGGAGCGGCCACCGCGGGGATTGACGAAGCTGAGCGGAATGCCCATCAGCGCCAACACCAGTGCGCTGACCGGCAGGCCGATCCGCCACTGCAGTTCCGCCAGGTTAAGGGTGTTGGGATCCCCCAGAAGTTCCGGCGTGGGAAGCGAGGTGGGGGGCCTGACGCGCTCGTCGACGGTGCGCTGCTCCACCCGCATCCGGTAGCGGTCAAATTCCGTCAGCCGGAATTCCGCCGAGCCGGGCTCGCCCTCGTAGCGACTTCCTTTTTCCAGGACGATAAACCGGTCCCCGTTCTCGTCCATTTCCTGGTATCCCTGCCGCGCCACCATGATGCCAAGCTGTTGCTGCTGGAGGGACTGCACGAAGATATTGGCCACCCGCCGCTGATCACCGTCAATGGCTTCGACGAAGAAGACGCGATCCGCGTGTCTTGATTCATGGAAAACGCCCGGTGTTATCTGCGCTGCGTCATCCCGGGCCTCCAGCTCCCGCTGGTAATCTGAAACCCGGCCGTCGGCCCAGGGCGAAAGCAGGAGGGTCAGCGCCGCGATGGCAGCCGTCAGGGGTAGGGCGAACATCAGCACGGGACGCACCCACGCCGAAAGGCTCAATCCGGCGGAAAACCAGACCACCATCTCCGAGTCCCGGTAACTGCGGCTGAGCACAAGCAATACCGCGATGAAAAGGGACATGGACAGCAGAACCGGGAAAACATTGATCGATCGAAACCCGAGGAACGCGAACACGGCCTCGCTCGCGATGCCCCCCCCGGCCGCCTGCCCGAGCAGCCGCACCAGCTGGGTGACCAGCGTGATGCCGAAGAGGACTATGAATGCCCCAGCCGCGACCGACGTGAACTCGGCAACAAGTCCGCGCTCGAATGTCGGCGAGCGGCGGCGTTTTGACTTTTCAGAGACTCTACGGGGATAATCCGCCATCCGCTGCTCACGCTGAGCCTTGGCGGCACGAGCGAAGTGACGCATGGAATTTAGCATAAAGAGCGGCAACCCGGAAAAGCAGCGCAGCGCCTGCGTGGTGGTCGGCATATATGAACCACGCAAGCTTTCTTCCGCGGCCATTGCGATCGACCGGGGCGCCAAGGGCTATCTCGGGGAGATACTCCGCCGGGGGGACATGGAGGGGAAGACCGGCTCCACGCTTCTCCTTCACGGCGTCCCCCACGTGGCCTGCGATCGCGTATTGCTAGTCGGTCTCGGAAAGGAAAGGGAGTTCCGGGAGAAGGAATACGGCGACGCCGTCCGGGCGGCGATCAGAACGCTGAATGAAACCGGGGCGATGGAAGCTGTTGTGTGTCTCACCGAATTGCCCATCAAGAAGCGCACCACATCCTGGAAGGTCTCCCAGGCGGTGACCGCCACGATGGAAGCAGTGTACCGCTTCGATCGGCTCAAATCCAAGCAGGACGGTCTGCGCCGCCCCCTGCGCAAGCTGACGTTGAGCGTCCCCACGCGTGCCGACCTGTCAACCGGTGAGGAGGCGGTACGCCAGGGCCTCGCCACGGCCCAGGGGGTGAGCCTCTCCAGAGATCTCGGCAACCTCCCCTCCAATATCTGTACGCCCAGCTATCTGGCGGAACAGGCGTTGGGAATGGCCAAGACCTATGGCTTCAAGACCGAGGTGCTGGGCCATAAGGATATGGAACGCCTCAAGATGGGAGCGTTGCTCGCGGTCAGCAGGGGGAGCCGCGAGCCCGCGCGACTGATCACCCTCGAGCATCACGGCGCTGACCGCAAGACGCCCCCCATCGTGCTGGTCGGAAAGGGGATCACCTTTGACACGGGCGGCATCTCTCTAAAGCCCGCCGCCGAAATGGACGAAATGAAGTTCGACATGTGCGGAGCGGCCGCCGTTCTCGGCACTCTCAAGGCCGCGGCCCAGTTGCAGCTTCCCATGAATATCGTCGGCGTGATTCCAACCTGCGAGAACATGCCGGGGGGCAACGCCACTAAACCCGGCGATGTCGTGACCAGCATGTCGGGCCAGACCATCGAAGTCCTCAACACGGACGCCGAGGGTCGCTTGATTCTTTGTGATGCACTGACCTACGCAGAGCGCTTCAATCCCGAGATCGTAATTGACATCGCGACGCTCACCGGGGCCTGCGTCATCGCCCTGGGACACGTGGCATCCGGCCTGTTCTCTAACGACGACGCGCTTGCCCGAGAGCTTCTTGCCGCCGGGGACTATGCCGTGGACCGGGCGTGGCAACTGCCCCTTTGGGAAGATTATCAGGAACAGCTGAAGAGTAATTTTGCCGACATGGCGAACATCGGCGGGCGGCCCGCGGGAAGCGTCACCGCGGCGTGTTTCCTCTCGCGTTTCGCCCGCAAATACCGCTGGGCCCACATTGACATCGCTGGCGTCGCCTGGAAATCGGGAAAGGAAAAGGGCGCCACCGGACGGCCCGTTCCGATGCTGACGCGCTTCCTGATCCAGCGCTCGGCCGCGAGAAGCCAGCGCTGAGGCCTCGTCCGCACGGTGTGACGCGCGGGGCGAAATTCATCAGGCACTGAGGCTTCCTGTTTGACCCAGATCGATTTCTACACTCACGTTGACGACAAGCTTCGCACAGCCTGCCGCCTTGCCGCAAAAGCGATGCAACAGGGCGTCCGGATAATGGTATACACGCCGGATGCGGATACTACGGAGCGGCTCGACCGGATGCTCTGGACCTCGCCGGCGACGGGATTCGTCCCCCACTGCCGCAGCGGGGATGAACTCGCTCCCCAGACTCCGGTGATCATCGATCACCTGTGCGAGTTGCTTGTTGAGGACGAGATTTTGCTCAATCTCCATCCGGAACTGCCAGCGTTCTTCAGCCGGTTCCGGCGTTTAATCGAGATCGTCGGTCAGGACGAGGACGATCGGGCGCACGGGCGGAGCCGCTTCCGCTTCTACCGCGACCGCGGGTATGAGATTCGTCATCATGACATGCGCAGCGAGCGGGGAAATGCAGGGTAGCGGCGGATCCCGCGAGGAACGTGACCGCGAGGAAGGGCGGGAGCCGGACTCCGGGCTCCTGGGCAAGGCGGATGCCCTGATGGCAAAGCATCGCGGCGCCCTGCCTCGGCCGAAGCAGCCCACCCCGCCATCAGTGCCCCCGCACGAACCGGGAGCTGGTCATGGTCGCCAGGCCGAGGATGAGATCCCCACGCTCACCGACATCATCGAGGGGGAAGAAACGCCAGTTGCGGCGGCTGCCGAATCGGCGCGAGTCTCGCCACGACCGACCGACGAGACGGCCACGGATCTGGAATTGCCCCTGGCCCGGGAAGAAGTGGCGGGCGAAATTTTCCAGGAAGCACTCAAGAACCTCGAGTCTCGCATCGACGAAACCATCGAGAAGGAGCTCTCGCCGCACCTGGTGGGCATTCTCGCCAACACCCTCGCTTCGCTTTTGACCGAGGTAAAGAGCGATCTCGCCAACGTTGCCCGGGAATCCCTGTCGCAGGCGGTGCGCGACAGGCTTCGTGCGCGTCCGCCCGAGGAAGCGCCACCGGAGGCATCCGCTATAATTTCGCCTTTGCCCGAGCCGCCCCCCTTGATGGAAACCCTAGCCAAGAGCTTCGAGCCCGCGGCCGTGGAAAGCCGCTGGTATCCCGCGTGGGAGGCGGCCGGATATTTCACGGCTTCAATGGCCGACGACCGGCCATCGTACTGCATCATGCTGCCGCCGCCCAATGTAACCGGCACACTGCATATGGGCCACGCGTTCCAGGACACCCTGATGGATGCGCTCATCCGGTACCACCGGATGAAGGGCGAGAACGCGCTTTGGCAGCCAGGAACCGATCATGCGGGCATCGCGACCCAGATCGTGGTGGAGAGACAACTCGACCAGGAAGGCGGTAATCGCCGGGATATGGGACGGGACAAGTTCCTGGAGCGGGTCTGGCAATGGAAGGAGGAATCCGGATCCATCATCACCCGCCAGATGCGTCGGCTTGGGGCTTCCTGCGACTGGTCCCGGGAGCGGTTTACCATGGACAGCGGCTTGTCCCGGGCGGTCACGGAAGTTTTCGTGCGGCTCTACGAGGAGGGTCTGATCTACCGGGGCAAGCGGCTCGTTAACTGGGACCCGGTGCTGCAAACCGCCGTGTCGGATCTGGAAGTGATCAGCCAGGAGGAAGACGGAAACCTGTGGGTCATCCGCTACCCCCTGGAGGAGTCCGTCGCCTGGTCCTTCGGCGATGGTTATCTCGAGGTGGCAACCACCCGGCCGGAGACGCTCCTGGGGGACGTTGCCGTGGCGGTGCATCCTCAGGATGCCCGCTACCGGCACCTAATCGGGTCGCACGTGCGGCTGCCAGTGGCCGAGCGGACAATCCCGATCATCGCCGACGATTACGTGGATCCCGCCTTTGGCACCGGCGTCGTCAAAATCACGCCGGCCCATGATTTCAACGACTACCAGGTCGGACTGCGACATAATCTGCCGCCCATCAACATCTTCACGCTGGACGCGCGCCTCAACGATATCGTTCCGGCCGAATACCAGGGGCTCGACCGCTTCGAAGCGCGCCGCAAGCTGGTGGACGAGCTCATCGCCCACGACCTGCTGTCCGAGGTCAAACCGCACAAGCTGATGGTTCCCCGGGGTGACCGCACCCACACGGTGATCGAACCGCTGCTCACCGATCAATGGTTCGTCGCCATGGGGGAGTTGGCCCGTCGGGGGCTGGAGGCGGTGGACAACGGTGACCTCAAATTCGTCCCGGACAACTGGAGTCAGGTCTACCGGCAGTGGCTCACCAACATCCAGGACTGGTGCATCTCACGCCAGCTCTGGTGGGGCCACCGCGTTCCTGCCTGGTACGACGAGGAAGGCAACGTCTATGTGGCTCGTTCCCTGGAGGAAGCGCAGCAGGGGGCCGGTGCCGGCGCGGCACTGGTCCAGGACGAGGACGTGCTCGACACCTGGTTCTCTTCCGCCCTATGGCCCTTCTCCACCCTGGGCTGGCCCGATGAAACGCCGGAACTCCGCACGTTCCTGCCCAGCTCGGTCCTGGTCACTGGATTCGACATCATCTTCTTCTGGGTCGCGCGCATGGTCATGATGTCCCTGCACTTCACCGGCAAAGTGCCGTTCCGGGAAGTCTATGTGCACGGACTCATTCGGGATGCCGAAGGCCAGAAGATGAGCAAGTCCAAGGGCAACGTACTCGACCCCCTCGATATCATCGAAGGCGTGACCCTGGAAGCGCTGATCACCAAGCGCACATCGAACCTCATGAATCCGGCGCAGGCGGAGAGCATCGCCAGGATCACGCGCAAGCACTATCCCAACGGAATACCAGCCTACGGCACCGACGCGCTGCGATTCACCTTCGCGAGCCTTGCGTCCCACGGCCGGGACATCAAGTTTGACCTAAACCGCTGCGAGGGTTACCGCAACTTCTGCAACAAGCTCTGGAACGCGACCCGATTCGTTCTGATGAACTGCGAGGGACGGGACGTTGGCCTCGACGAGGCTGCTCCCCTCGCATATTCCGACGCCGATCGCTGGATCCTCGGCCGCCTGCAGCGGGCCGAAGGGGACGTGGTGGAAGCCTTCGCCGGTTATCGCTTCGATATGGCTGCGCGCGCGATCTACGAATTTGTGTGGGACGAATACTGCGACTGGTACCTGGAACTGGCGAAGGTCCAGCTCGCGCTCGGCGGCGACCCCGAGCAGCGGGGGACCCGGCGCACCCTGCTGCGGGTGCTGGAGACGACCCTTCGCCTCGCGCACCCCATCATTCCGTTCATCACCGAGGAACTGTGGCAGCGGGTTGCGCCCGTGGCCGGCAAAGACGGCCCGACCATCATGCTCCAGGCTTACCCCGAACCGGATCCTTCGCTGGCCGACGCGGCGGCCGATAGCAAGGTTGCGAGCCTCAAGGAGCTGGTCAACGCCTGCCGGACGCTGCGAGGAGAGATGGGCGTCGCGCCGGGGCAGAAAGTGCCCCTCATCGCCCTCGGTGACTCCGCCACCCTGGAGGCGTTTGCGCCCTACCTCAGGGCTCTCGCGAGGCTATCGGAGGTTCGGGTGGCAAGCGGGGAACTGCCACAGGCCGACGCCCCGGTGGCTATCGCCGGCGAGTTCAAGCTGATGCTGGAAATCAAGGTGGACGCTGCGGAGGAACGCACCCGGCTCGCAAAGGAAATCTCGGGCGTGGAAGGCGAGATAGCCAAGGCCGAGGGGAAACTCTCCAACCCCAACTTCGTCGAACGTGCGCCAGCCCAGGTGGTGCAGCAGGAGCGCGACCGGGTGGCCAGCTTTCAGACCCGCCTTGCCGATCTTCGTGCCCAGTTGGAGAGACTGCCCGGGGTCTGACCCCATTTCGCGAGTGGCGTGTGCGGCGAGTCCCACGCACGCCCGTCGTTGCGACGGCTAAGGATTTCCCATGCCCGGCGACGCGATCGCGGCAAGAAGCTTCGCGGGCAACTCACCCAGCGACGAGGGAGGGAGTTGGCCATCCGCTGCGAATCCGACCGCACCCAGTTCCAGCCAGAGATTGCCCTGCCCAGTCTGGATGCTCCCGGCACCGGCAATCACGCGGGAGTAGGTTCCCGGATTCACGTCCTGGGTGCCGCTAGCCGGTACTCCAATGACAAAAGCATCGCCGTCAGCATTCACCAGCCGAATGGTCGCGGTGGGTGTCCTCACCAGCAGCGCCGACTGCGACCCGCCGACCAGGGTTTCCCGGTTGATGACTCTGATGGCGCCCCGCTCGAGGCGAACGACGGTTGAAATCCCCTCCCGGGACGCCGCCCCATGGGATTCCACGGTCAACGCCGAAGCAGGACGAAGGGCCACGAGGCTCCCATCACTGAGCTTGATCTGCCCCATGGCCCCGTCCCGAGTCACCAATCGATCACCGACACGAACTGGGTCGCCCTGAGACATGATTCGCTCCGTGCCGGAGGCATCGACGATGCCGGCCGGCCCGCTAACGAACAGCACCCGACCCGCCGATTCCTCGGCAACCGCATGGAAACAGAACAGGAACGAAAAAGCGATCCAGGGCGCCTTGCTCAAGATAAATCGATGCGCTTTCACTAATCCCATGCCGTCATCCGTCTAAATGTTCTTCGCTTGCCCCGGCGCGCTGGACGCAGGCGCGCCCCCAGGCTGGGGGTTCGGTTTGGCGGCAGGAGCGCCAGGCGTTGTCGGCTGCTGCTTGGGACCGCCGGCCTGAGGGGACGGACTTGGGCCAATTCCCGCAGCTGCGACTGCGGGAGAAGGTGGTGCTGGCGCTGCCCCCTGCCCCGGCGCTCGGGCGAGACCGGCGCCGCCGCCCTGAGACGGAGGCTGTGGCGCGGGAGGTGCACTGAGGCCAGGAGGTGTCGCCCCCTGCCCCGGTGCCTGGGCGAGACCGGCTCCGCCGCCCTGAGGCGGAGGCTGTGGTGCGGGAGGTGCACTGATGCCCGGAGGAGGGGTCGCCCCCTGACCCGGTGGCTGGGCGAGACCGGCTCCGCCGCCCTGAGGCTGAGGCGCATTGAACACGCCATTGCCCGGAGGATTGGCGCCCGATTGCCCCGGAGGCGTTCCGCCCTGGCCCGGCGCTTGCGCAAGGCCGTTGCCATTGCCTTGGGGCTGCGGATCGGGATTCGAACCGCCATTGCCGTTGCCCTGAGGCGTATCACCCGAATGCCCCGGCGCCGTCCCCGTCTGACCCGGCGCTTGCGCAAGGCCGTTGCCATCGCCTTGGGGCTGTGGATCGGGATTCGGACCGCCATTGCCGTTGCCTTGAGGCGCGTCACCCGAATGCCCCGGGGGCGTCGTTGCCTGACCCGGCACTTCGGCGGAGCCATTGCCGCTGTCTCGGCCCGGCGGGTCCCGATCGGCTCCCCGGTTGGCATGACCGTTTCCATTCGCCCCCGGAACGGGGGGCATCGCCGGCGCTTGGAAGAGATCAGTGGACGGCGCCAAGATGCTGGTGGTGGTAGTAAGCACCAGCGCTGGCGGGTCCTTCAGCCCGCCCTCCTCTTTTCCTGCCGCCGCCGCCCTTTCTTTCCCCAGATACTCATTCGGCACCGGCGGCTGTTCCTTGAAGAAATCCGGCACGGCGGGGAGCAGGCGCGGAAGCATGTCGGCGGGGGGAGCGTAGCCTACCCGACCTGGAATGAGTTCCAGCACGCCTTTCGCGTTACGAATATAGGATCGGCCCGAATTCAGCTTGTCGTAGGTTCCCGGCTCCCCAATCGGCTTTTCGCCCACCTTGGGTGGCGGAATGTGGAATGGCTCGTGGTCAGTACCCCGAACGCCGATGGTCGCGTGTTCCGTCTCGATTCGATAGCCCCCGGGGTTCAGCTTCCCGATCAAGCCCGTGATGGAGCGAAATCCGCCTTTGATCAGCTCAACCCAGAAACTGGACTGGGTCGGCTGCTTCTCGTCGAGGCGGTATTCTTTGAACACCATTTCCGTGTTCGAGCGAATCGCGAGGAATCCGCCATCCGATAGCTTGATCTGGGCCATGGCACCCTTGCCGGTCGCGACGCGGTCTCCTTGCTCGACCGCGCCTCCCTTCATGGCACGCCGCTCCTTCCCCGCAGCGTCAACCACTCGCACCGGCTCGATGACGGTTTCAAAACGTCCCAGCTCCGCCGCCCTTAGCTGAGCGCAGTTGAACAAAGCGGCCAGCAGGAGCCCGATGCCAACCACCCAGGGCCACGGAAGACGCGGCATGGGAAGCAGAATGTCCGAAGATTTGTGATTCATGTGCAGCCCCCCCAACATTTCTTCTTCTGAGTTCGGACGTGAATTGAGAGGATCGGATCACAATTGAACCAGAGGGCGCCCGCAGCATCCGAGCCTTCCTCCTCTTGGGACCCGTTAGGCCCGCTACTGCCGAGATACAACCCCAGAGCCGCCGACCCGCCTCTCAAGTCCGTTCTTCTTGGACTTTGTTAGGTTTTCCCCTGAAAACTTGGCGCGAGGTTGGCAACCCCTTCACCTGCTTACCTGAAGACCCTCTCCGTCTCTTTCACAACCAAATGAAAACACACAACCTTCCACATGGCACAGGAATTATCTCACACTCAAGGCAGAATCTTACAGAACGGCAGACTCCGGGGAAAAATTCTGTGCAACCCTATGTTTTAATGTAATTCTACTCCTGAGCCCGGGACACAAGAAACTCGCATTCCCGGCTCGCTTGGGGTCGTGAATTACCCCGATTGCGAAGGGGGGAATTCGGACGGTATCCGGGCGGTCAGTAGAAATCCCGCCGGATGCTCAGGGAAATTTCCGTTCGATCGAAATCCGAAGTGGAAATGTTGCTATCGTTGCGGATCCAGGCAAGTTGGGGCTGCAGCGACCAGCGGTCGGCAAACGTCCAGTAGAGGCCGACGGTCGCGTCGTAGAGCCAGTCCTTGCGCTTGGTTCCGAAGGTCGGGTTGATTACCTCGTAATCCCCCTTTTGGGCACCTGCCGTACCGAACAAACCCAGGTTCGGACGGAGCGTGGCCTGGACGCTGGCCCTCGGACCCCAAAATTCCCTGTCCCCGTCAGGTCGACCATTGGTAGCCTGCTCCTTGCCCGCGACGAGAAACAGGCTTATGGCCACCGCACTCGTGAGCGCGCGGTTCCAGCCTAAAGTCAGCGAACCCAGGTCGATATCATTGGGCGCAAAACGATTCTTGTACCGGTAGCGCATCAGGAATACCTGAGCGCTCACCTGGCTGTTGGCGCCCAGGGAGTAACGCCAGTTGCCACTCAACCCCACATTGTCGCGAATCGGCCGATCATCCAGCCAATACCTCCCGAGGAATACGGTTCCCGTAAGCTGGTACGCGCCCCCCGCGTAGCTGGCCCCAAAACGGCCGTCCAGGATCCCGTAATCCGACTCCGAGAAATCGGTGTAGTAGCGGCCAAAATAGTCGGCAGCCGCGAACGCGTTGACCGCTTCGCTCGCCTGGTAGCTGGCCTCGCCCCCCGCCTGCAGGCCCCAGTAATTGTCCGAGCGCTCCGCCCCGGTGGAGCCGGGATTGATGATCTGGCCACTGCCGTCGATGATGATGCCGCCGCCAGCGGTGCTATTGATATTCGAATCCCGCCCGTAGCCCGCGAGCACGTAGCCGCGCAGGGCGGTCTTCGACGGCTGCCGCAGGCGGTCGATAGCCGCGACATATTGCTGGACCGCGGCGCGCAGATCCGGAGGCAGGCTCTCGAGCCGCAATACCAGTTCGAACTCGAGCCTGGCGCGAGCGAAGTCTCCCAGTTCGTAATAGGCTCGAGCCATGTCGGCCCGCACGCCCGCGTAATTGGGCGCAACCGCGAGAATCCGCTCGTAGATGAAAGTTGCCTTGCTGGGACGTCCCGTGCGCAGCGCCGCCGTGGCCAGAAGGTAGTCGTAGAGAAGATCGCCAGCCTTTTCGAACTCGTGGGGCTCCAGTAGGGAATAGGCCTCGACGGCTTTGTCCTCGGCGAGCAGCTGCTGTGCCTTGACGAGGTCGGGCTCCGCCGCCGCGGCCGACGACGGCCAGCCCACGAAAAGCCAGCCGAGTAAGAGCGCGGCGCAGACCGCCGCGGTTGCCCAATGACTTGATCCCAACGCCCGCTCCTTGAGCCCGTCCGAGCCTGGACGGTTATTGATTGTTGTTCAGAATGTTAGGCTCCAACGGGCGCATGCTAAGTTAACAATCCCGCCCTTGGCAATGGCCGGGAGCAATTTCTCGCGTCGGGCCATCGCGTACGAACGGACCGAGGAAGAGAGGGGAGTGGCGTCGCCTTTGCCAGGTTTCGGCGCCGCCAGGGCGCGATTGCGCTTTCGTCAAAAGGGATCAGTCACTTCGCGGGAGCCTCGCCGCGCGGCGAAGCGCCCGGGGTAATGATCCGCGAGGGGCCGAGCCTGTCGATGCGCTCGGCGAGCGCGGCGGGATCTTCGGTGAAGATGGACTTGGTGGAATAGAAATACGCCTCCCGCGACAGGTATGGCGATGCCTTGAAACGTGTCTCGGAAGTCAGCGGCGGATCCACATAGAGGTCAGACTCGAACGCCTCCACTGCGACGAAGGCCTGCTCTCCCGTCTCGAAAACAACCTGGTAGACTGACTGGTCGTTATTGGTCCGGGTCAAGCCCGCGACGACGAAGCGGCCGGAGTCCTCCAATGGAATGCGCTCCCGCAGTTCCGCATCGCGAAAAAAATCGATGCTGAAGGGCCGCCCCTTGCGCTGTATCCAGAAAGTCTGACCCACCCGGGAATCGGGTGCCTCCGCGCGGGCACCGGGCATGGCCCGAAGCTGGGGTTGACCGGGAGATTGCCACGCTTGGGCACCGCATGCCCCGGCCAAGGCGACCATCAGCAGACCCGAGACAAATCGGATCATCGGGGACTCCCTCGCCGGCGGAAAGAACCACCCAGAAGCATATGAACCCGCCTGACGCCGTTGGAACGGCCATAAGGGCGGCCCCTCTGCCGTTGCCGCCCGTTCAATCGTCCTCCAGACCTCGGACCCGGCGACCCCCGAAGAATTCCCCGGCTACTTACCCGGGCACTTGGTCGCCTCGCCCGGCACCTTTCCGACCAGCAACAGAAAGTTTTCGAAGGGCCCCATGTTGCTCATCGCCTCCCACATCGGGCCGTCGAAGTTAAGGCGCTGCATGAACATGGCCCACTTCGGACCGTACTCGCCCTTGCCCATCTCCTGCCAGCGGGTGGTCTCGGCCCACATCAGGTAGTCGGCTGACGAGTCGAGCTTGGTTTCCGCCTTGCCGGCGTAGGTGCAGGTGACCTTGCCGTCCTTGTCGGAAACCTTGAGTTCGATTTTCGGGCTCTCGGGGCAGTCCTGGCGATAGACCTGCATCACCTTGTAACCACGCCCCTTGTCGTTTTTTATCCAGCCCGATTCCATGAGCTTCTGGGTAAGCACCGGATCATTATTCCAGGCGTCGCACATGCCCTTGGCCCACTCGGCGGACATCATCACGGGTGCTGCTTGGGCCGCCGACATTCCAAGAACAAGGGAAGCACCCGCCAGCCAATTCAGCCGTTTCATCAACTCCTCCTGATTTACTAATATTGAGCAGAACAAAAAAGAGCCGGAGGCGAAAGCCTCCGGCTCTTCCGCCAATCAAAGCGACTTCGACGCGCTTACCACTTCCTGGAGTAGGCGATGCCGAAGGAGTCCTGGTGCATGCGGATGGTCTCGGTGCCGCCGACCGGGAAGTAGACCGAATTCGTCGGCCCGGAAATTTCGTTCTCAAACCCGTGCATGTAGGCCGCCGTGATTTCCGACATCTGGTCCAAGCTGTACGTAAACCCCAGCGTCATGTGATCCTCGATGACGCCCGGCGCCAGGATGTTGAATGTCACGTCGGTGGAAGGAATGGGATTGTCGCCCGTGGAGTAACCGCCGCGCAGGCGCCACTTAGGGTTGAGTTGATATTCAACGGCAAACTTGAACACGTCGACGTCCTGCCAGGCGAATCCTATCCCCTGGCTGCCCCCGAGACACCCCGTTGCCAGCGGCAGAGGGGTTCCCCCAATAAGCTGACCGCGGCACAGCGGGTTCACGCTGGAGTTCGCCACCGCGTCCACGTCCTCGTACCAGATGTGCTGATAGTCGAAACCCAAGGTCAACTCGGGGGTGACGTCGAACTTGATGCCCACGTTCAGGTTCGCCGGAATGTCGAAATCCCCCTGCTCTGCGAACAGGCCCTTGTACTTGTCAAACTCGTCCATGTAGATCTTGGTCGCGTAGGACGCTCCGACCGAGACCCGGTCGAACTTGCCGAGCCATCCCACCCGGACACCGAATCCCCACGAGTCATCCGTTCCGGGGTTTGCCAGCACGCTCGGAGGATAGGTCGAGATCTGGGCAAAGGGCTGAAGGCCGTACGACTTGAAGCGCTGGTAGCCGATCAAAGGCGAAATTCCCACCGAGTTATTCTCGTGAAATTTCCAGGCCACGGTCGGCGCAATAATGAGCTGGCTGAGGTTAACCCCCAGCGCCCCGAAGCCGCAAAGCGGATTGAGGCGCACTGATCCCGGAGGCGCGCTAAACAGAGCCGAGCAATCCGTCGATGCTCCGGACTCGTAGGTCGTATTCATTCCCCCGTTGCCGTATACGGTCACGCCCAGCGACACCGTGGGGCTGTACATCATGTTGTAACCGAACTCGGGGATGAAGAAGTCTTCGTTGTCGCTTCCCTCGCTGAAATTCGCGCCCGCCGGGCTGCCAAACCGGCTCGCCTCCCGGATAGGCCGGAACCAGTCGATGCCGGCGTCCAGCCGCTGGCCGACCCACACCATCTGGGCGGGGTTGTTGGCGCCGCCAAAGGTGTCGTCGGTGAACGCGGTGGACACCCCGACCCGGCCCTTGCCCTTCATGCCGTAGCCATGGGAGAAATAACCATTGGTGGCAGATGCGATCATCGGCACGAGGCAGCCCGCGGCAACCAGCGAACATGCCAACTTCTTCATTCTCATGACGGAAACCTCCCTTGTGCGTCCTGCTGTGCTTGTGGTGCAAAAGGCGGCGTCCCAAGTGCCCGCCACCAACCCTACAAATTGAGGGGGATCATACCGAAACCCCTTCAAACATCAACATAAAATCTTCTTTCGAGGTCATTGCGCGGCCTAATCGCCCTTTACCTTTCTGGCGCCCCCCAATTGCCGCCTTACCGCCGTAACGTCCCGCCCCTGCAAGGCAAAGGGGAAAGACATGATGTCCGAAGGGCTCGAATCGCCGAAGGGACGGTTGCACGCCGAAACCTGCTCGTCATGGGTGCCGGGACAACCCGAGGTCCGAAACGGCCTGCCGGAGCCGATGATGCATTCCAGCGTCTGCCGCGGAAAGCCAAAGTCGATGACGCGGCCTTCCTCATCGAAGGTCATGTCGCGGAGGCTGCCCCCGGCGTAATCGATGAGAAACCGCCCTAGCTGGACCCTCCGCCACTGACCGTGGTCGCATGCCGGCCAGTCCTCCATCAGGGAGCCCCGTTCAGGGAAGAAGGCGAACATGTGGTTATGGCCGCCCATGTTCTTCACCCGTTGCACCACGTCAAGCATTTCGCGCTCGGTCTCGCCCATGCCGCAGATCAAATGCACGCCGAACTTTTCCGGACCATACACCTGCGCCGACCACTCGATGGCCTGCCAGTACCGTTGCCAGGTGTGGGGGCTGGCCACACCCTTGCCCCGGGTCCGGTCGAAGATTTCGGGCGTCGCGGCATCCAGCGCCACGGTGAAAATGTCCGCACCCCTGGCCTTCAGTTCCACCAGGTCCTGTTTGGTCATGGTGGTTGGATTCGAGAGTATGGAAACCGGGACGCCGGGGACCTCCCTCACCCATTTCTCCAGCAGCACGCGGGTGGCGGCGTCGGATTCGGGATGAGTGATCATCGAGATGCACATGCGCTGGAAGCGGCCGCGGTCGCCACCGCTCCGGACCCGCTCGATGACCTCCTCGTAGCGCGCCGTGGGCCAGTCGACGCGGATGAAGTTGCGGTCGGCATAGTCCCGCGCCTCCTCCCGGTGGCGCGCCAGTCCGCAGTAGGCGCAGTTCGCGCGGCAGCCCTCGGGATAGGTCACCAGCAGATTCAGGCAATGGGTGCATTCGGTGCGGTGCATTTTCCCCGGAATCAATCCAAGGGTTATCGCCGCCGCGGTGCTCATTTGGACGTACTCCGGCGAGCGCACCTCCGGGGTGCGCGCGTGGTAGTCGGGTCGATACAAGCGCACTGGTTGGCCGGAATCAATCGTTGAACTCATTCCGTGTCTCCATGGATGGAAGCGACGACACCCGTCAGCATAAGCGCCGCGACAGGATTTCCTTCCCCGCGCTCAGGAACTGCTCCGCCCAGCGCTCGTCGATGGCGAGCCTGATCAACTTGTGGCAGACGTCCAGGGCGGCGCCCAGCGCCGCCGCCGAGTCGTCGAAATCCTCCAGCTTCCTGACTACTTTTTCCGCCTGATCCTTCAACAGGCCATGGGCCAGGTCGATCAGCTCGCGTTTGGCTGACGCCGCCGCCGGGTGCCAGCCGCCCGGCGCCGCCACGGCCGGAGCCGACGTTGCGACCCGCCGCGACGGTCCCCGTTCCCCCTCGACAAATCCCATGTCCAGGAGCACCCGCAGCGAGTCCTCCAGGTTCGGCAGGCCGGCGCCACGATCCAGCAGTTGTGCCAGCGTGGAGCGGCCGTCCGCCAGGATCAGCGCGAACCGCAATGGCTGCGGCAGCCCGTGCTTGCGGGTGGCGATCTCTTCGTTTCCCTTCTCCGTCTTGGCGTAAACGGCTGCCGGGTTCATGGATCATGCCGATAGTTCTTCGATGATCCGGCAGATCAGGCGCACGGTGATTACCACATATATCGCGCCAAACAGGAAGATCAGCGACACCAGCAGGATGATCACTTCCGCCGGAAGCAGCGAGAAAAACGGCGTGACGAAATAGCCCGCCGTAAACAGGGTCACCAGCGCGCTGAGGGTACCCCAGGTCTTGCCCACCACGCCGCCCGGCACATTCTTTTTCAGCCACAGGAAAAGATACAGGCAGTAAACCATCACCACTATGGCGGCAATACTGACAAAAAAAGCTGACGGCGAATTTCACTGGCGCACGCTCCCCAATTCTTCGTAACTCCCGGGTCGCTTCGGTCCGGGCGCCGGCAGGTTACTAGGCGCGACCGCCTTGGCCCAGAGCACCGCTTTGCGCCCCGTTACCGGAAACAGCCGGGAAGGCTATCTTCCCGGAATCGGGGTACTTCGCCTTGACCCCGGTCAAAGCGCCGCCTCAGACGGCGAAATACTCCTCGAAGGCGATCCAGCCCCGGCGCTGTTGCTCATCCGTGGCGGCGGCCGGCGTACCCCACGTCCATTTCAGGGATTCCCGGGTCCGGAGGGCGCGTTCGATGGCGGGCCCGAACAGCTCGCGAACCGTTTCCTCGTATTCGAGCAGGGTCCCGCATTCCCCCGCGATCCAACGGGCCGCCGCCCGCCCGGCTTCCTCCCCCGACAGGACCGCCGCGCTAATGCCCGCGCCGGTAATGGGATGGGTGAGGCCGGCGGCATCGCCCGCCAAGACGACATCGCCCGTGATCAGGGCCCCCCGCATCCCGCCGAGGGGGATCGCTCCCCCGGTCCGCCGCAGGATTTCCGGGCCCACCAGGCCAGCGGCCACCAACTTCCGGTGAAGATCGTCCAGGGGCGTTTTCAGGTTGCGGCCGAACGCCTCGTCGATGCCAAGTCCCAGATTCGCGCTGGATCCCCGCGGGAAAAGCCAGGCGTAGCCGCCGGGATAGGCGGGAGACAGCCATACCATGGTTTCCGTAAGGCTCCGTCGGAGCGGCACGGTATATTGGCGGGAATGGGCGACGCGCTGGGGCGGCAGCCCGAGCAGAGCGGCCACTTTGGACATGGGGCCGTCGGCGGCCACCAGAACCCGGTACCGCACCTCCCATCGCCGGCCGCCTTGCCGAACGCGGGCAACCCGCTCATGGAAATCCACCGACTCGAGCCGGCTCTGGAGCCGAAGCTCGGCGCCGGCGGCTCGTGCGCGGTCCGCCAGCGCCTGATCGAACGCCGCGCGGTCGATCATCAGGCCGGAAAACGGAGAGTCCTTGACCGCCCCCGATGGCAGAAAACTCCTCATCCCGGAGATGCGCTGCTGCAGGACGGGCTCCCCTGCGGCATAACGGCCCAGAGGCATGGGAATGAACTCGGCGCATTGCACCGGTTCTCCCACCCGCCGCTTCTTGTCGAGGGCGATTACGCGGGCGCCATGGCCTGCCGCCGCGCCGGCGGCCGCGCCTCCGCCAGGCCCCAGGCCCACGACCAGCACATCGCAGTCGGCTTCGTTCAACGCGCGGTCCCGATTTCCGCCGCCAGGGCCTCGCGGGCCACCGTCACGAAGTCTCCCGGCACCAATGTCATCAGGTCCACCTCGTGCAGGGCAAAGAATCCGCTGATGCGAGCGTCCAGCTCCTCGACGGGACAATCCTTGAGAACCGCCTCCAAATCCGCGACGGCGCGCCGCGGGCTAACGAACATATCGCCCGTAAACCAAACCTGCCTCACGCGCGCCGATCCGCTGTCGTAAGCCAGGCTGGCCCGCAGCAGCCCGCCGGCAAACTTCCGGCTCGCCTCCAGGATCGGGGCATCGGAGGCCGGACGCGATACCAGGTTTACCCAGCCCGGGGTGTCGATTTCTTCCAGCGCGCGCTGGTAACGGGTATGCTCCGCGGCAACCATTTCCCCCGCAGCAAACGCCACAGCGAACTCCTTGGCCAGGGCTGCCGTGATCCGGGCTTTCACCTCTCCCAGCACCGGCACCCGTCCCAGCAGCTCGCGCAGGCTGGTCACGCGCTCCCGGGCCGATGCGATGGCCTTGTCCGAAAGCTTCTCGGCCGGGATGCGCAGCACCCTCAGCATCCGCTCAACGTCAAACTCGATCAGCAGGGTGCCCTGGTACATGAGCGCGTCGCCGTCGAACGCGCCCCCGGTACCGGAGATCTTACGTCCGTCCACCTCGATATCGTTGCGCGGCCGGTAGCGGGCATCCACGCCCAAGGCGCTGATGCCGCGCGCCGCGGCTTCGCAGATGCGGCGGGAGATGGCCCCCATGTCCGCGGTCCCCAGCTCGGCCTTGGTCAGATAGAGTTCCCAGCCGATCTGGCCCTGGTCGAAATAGATTGCCCCCCCGCCGGTGATGCGCCGCTGCACGGTGATACCGTGGGCCCGGCAATAATCCAAATTGAGTTCCTGCTCGGCGCTCTGGTGGTATCCCAGCAACGCGCTGGGCGTGAAGCGAAGAAAGCGCAGGGTGCTGGGCGACTCACCGGCCTGGCGCGCCTCCAGCAGCGCACGGTTCAGCGCGAAATTCTGGGCCGGGGGCCGCAGCCCGGTGTCCAGCAAGCGCCAGACCCGCGGCCCAGTCTCACTCATGCCGGGCCGTCCGCCGAGACGACCCGGATCGAAGCCAGCGCACCCCGTCGCGAAACCAGACGCCGCCGCTCGCGCTCCTGGGCGATGATCTGGTCCACATCAAGTTGCAGCGCCCCCCCATCACCCTCCAGGGCCGCAACCTGCTCCCCGACCGCCATTGAGCAGCAGGCCGAGGTCACGCGCACGCCTCGACCGAGGCGCACCGCCAGTTCCACCATGCCGTCGGAGGGATGGGCCAGGCCATTGAGCCCGGCGAGCACCGCGTAACCGTCGATTTCGCTCTTCACCCTCCCGGCCGGCCGCGCGCAGCCGAGCAGCACCGGAACGTCCGGAAGCGCCTCGCGGGCATCCAGGAAGAATGCCCCGACCGCGGGGCTTTCCGGGACCGCGAAGGGCCGATGCTCAGGCGCATAGAAGGGCATCGCCACCACCAGCACCAAGGCATCGGGCCGGTGGCGCACCACCATTTCCAGGGCGCGCCATTCGCCCAGCAGGCACCCGTAGTGAAGCCCGATGACGATATGGGGCACGAC
>Ga0210374_1000015_pt1 | contig 18531 bp, 18 predicted proteins | sample S765metaT_FD_170483 | JGI IMG/M metagenome (GOLD analysis project Ga0210374, IMG submission 170483) | Metatranscriptome of estuarine sediment microbial communities from the Columbia River estuary, Washington, United States - S.765... | ecosystem: Environmental > Aquatic > Marine > Intertidal...
CCTGGCCAGCGACCGGTTGCGCCGCCTGACCGTCAATGGCGCGATCGATACCGAGCCGGCCTGGTCGCCGGACGGCAAGTGGATCGCGTTCACCTCGGATCGCGGCGGCAGCCCGCAGATCTATCGCGTACCGGCGGCCGGCGGCCCGCCCCAGCGCATGACCTTCGAAGGCGGCTACAACGTCTCGGCGCGCTACAGCCCTGATGGCAGAAGCGTGGTGTTCATCACCCGAAACGACGGACGGTTCAACGTGGCGGTTCAGGACATCGCCACGCGCCAGGTGCAGGTGCTGACTGACGGGGCGCTCGATGAGTCACCGAGCTTCGCGCCCAACGGCAAGATGATCCTTTATGCATCGGAGGTGGCGGGCCGTGGCGTCCTGGCCGCGGTTTCCAGCGATGGCCGCGTAAAACAGCGGCTCACTTCCTCTTCTGGCGACATTCGCGAACCAGCTTGGGGCCCGCTCCCGCGAACTCAGCCTAAATGACCCATTAGGAAAGGACCACAGACATGATCAGGAAAATCGCGTTACTGGCTATTACCGGACTGTTGCTGGCAGGTTGCGAAAGCACGCCGACCAAAGAGCAGGAAGCGGCAAAGGTCGAGGAGCGCATGCCGGGGCAGCAGCCGGGGGCCGCCGAGGGTGCCCAGGCGCAGCCACTGCAGCCGGGCGCGGTCGGCGCAAATCCGCTCACCGATCCGGCGAGCCCCCTGTCCAGGCGCAGCATCTATTTCGACTTCGACAGCTTCGTGATCAGGCCGGAGCACCAGTCCCTGATCCAGGCGCATTCCCGTTACCTTAAGGAAAACGCCAAGGCCAAGGTCATCCTGCAGGGTAACGCCGATGAGCGCGGCAGCCGGGAATACAACCTGGCGCTGGGCCAGAAACGCGCCGACGCAGTGAAGCGGGCCATGGAAGTACTGGGAGTACAGGAGAGCCAGATCGAGTCGGTGAGCTTCGGGGAAGAGAAGCCCCGGGCGCCGGGTCACGATGAGGCTTCCTGGGCGGAAAACCGGCGCGCAGACATCGTCTACCAGGGCGAATAACTCGCCATGAAGCGGCTCTGGTGGGCGTTGCCCCTGATGCTTCTTGCCAGCGGGCCCCGGGCGGCTTTGTTCAGCGACGATGAGGCGCGGCAGGGCGTCGAGAAGGCCCAGAAGGAGATCGAGCAGCTCAAGGCCCAGGCGCAGCAGGTGGACACGCGCCTGGCGGGAATCGAGCAATCCGTCCGGAGCCAGGGCGTTCTCGATTTGCTGAACCAGATCGAGCAGCTAAGGCAGGAAGTCGCGAAGCTGCGAGGCCAGGTCGAGGAGCTTCGCTACTCGGACGAGGCATCCCAGAAGCGGCAGAAGGACTTTTACGTGGATCTCGACACGCGGCTGCGGCGCCTGGAACAGGGTGGTGCCGCCACCCAGGTGCCGGGCGGGTTGGGCTCCGCCCCGGGCGCAAGCCCGGGTAACGGCGCGCCCACGGCTGCCGGTATGCCCGGCCAGGCGCCCACGGCGGGAGTTCCCGGCGCCGCGCCGCCGGTGGCTGCGGAAACCGCAAAGACGGCCGCGGCGCCACCGTCTGCCGCCGGAGGCGGCAACAGCGGGCCCGAGTTGCGCGCCTACGACGCCGCCTACAACCTGTTCAAGATCGGCAATTACCACGGGGCGATTGCCGGGTTCCAGAACTTCATCAAGGTCTATCCCAACTCCGTCTTCACCCCCAACGCCCATTACTGGATCGGAAATTCGCATTTCAACCTGCGGGACTACAAGAGCGCCATCGCCACCCAGCAGAAGCTGGTCAGTACTTACCCGGACAGCCCGAAGGCGCCCGATGCCATGCTGAATGTCGCAAGCTGCCAGCAGGAGCTCGGAGATGCGGCGGCCTCGAAGAAGACGCTGGAGGACCTGTTGGAAAAATATCCGGCGAGCGATGCCGCACAGAAGGCGAAGCGCCGGCTGGCTGGCCTGAGGTGAGCCGCAAGGTTGGGGCGTGAGCCGTAAGGGCGCGCCTGCCGCGAAATCCAGGGGACCGAGAGCGTCCGGAACGCCCCTCGCGCTCAAGCTTCGCATCACCGAAATCTTTCTTTCCCTGCAAGGGGAAACCAGCCGGGCCGGTCTGCCGACGGTCTTCGTGCGCCTCACCGGATGCCCGTTACGCTGCGTGTGGTGCGACACCGAGTACGCCTTCCGGGGAGGGCGCTTGATGACCATCGAAGCCGTCTTGCGGGAGGTGGCGGAATGTGGCGCCAAACAGGTGTGCGTGACGGGAGGAGAACCCCTGGCCCAGAAGCACTGCCTGGATCTGCTCGAAGTGCTGTGTGACGGCGGCTATTCCGTGTCCCTGGAGACCAGCGGGGCCCTGGAACTTTCGGCAGTCGACCGGCGGGTATCCAAGGTCATGGACCTCAAGGCGCCCGCGTCCGGGGAATGCGCCAAGAACCGCTGGGAGAACCTTGCCCACCTGACCAAGCGGGACGAGATCAAGATCGTGCTCGCCGGCGAAGGGGATTACGAGTGGGCGCGGCAGGTGATCGCGGAGCGCCGCCTCGACCGCGTCTGCCCGCTGCTGCTGTCGCCGGTATACGGAAGACTGAGCCCCACCGCCCTGGCCGACTGGGTGCTCCGGGACCGCCTGCCGGTTCGGGTTCAGATCCAGTTGCACAAGCTGCTCTGGGGAGAGGTTCGGGGACGGTGATGGCGCGGCGGGCCGTGGTGCTTCTCTCCGGGGGGCTCGATTCGGCCACCACTCTGGCCTGGGCGCGGACCGAGGGCTTCCAGTGCCACGCCCTGTCAGTGGATTACGGGCAACGTCATCGCGCGGAACTGGACGCGGCCGCTCGCGTCGCCCGGCACCTGGGGGCCGCCGAGCACCGGTTGCTGCGGGTGGACCTGGGAGGTTTCGGCGGGTCCGCGCTCACCGACGCTTCACTGGCGGTGCCGACTTCCGGCGCCCAGCCAGGGATTCCCGTCACCTATGTGCCGGCGCGCAATACCATCCTGCTTTCCCTGGCCCTGGCCTGGGCCGAGGTGCTGGAAGCGCGGGACATCTTTATCGGCGCCAATGCGGTGGATTACTCCGGGTACCCCGATTGCCGGCCCGAATACATCCGTGCCTATGAAACCATGGCGAACCTGGCCACCAGGGCGGCGGTGGAGGGCGCGCGCCTGACCATCCACGCGCCATTGATCGCCATGCCCAAGGCGGAGATCATCCGCCGCGGGGCGTCCCTCGGGGTCGATTTCAGTCTCACCGTTTCCTGCTACCAGGCTACGGCCGAGGGGCTGGCTTGCGGGCGCTGCGACGCCTGCCGCTTGCGCAAATCGGGCTTCGAAGAGTCCGGTCTCCTCGATCCCACGCGCTACGCCTGAAATCGGCGGTGTTTTTGCGGCTTTGCCGCATCGAATCCGGTTATGCGTTTTCCCAAAAAACTGATTCCCCGGCTTGGGCATTTCGCTAGAATTCTTGGATCCTGGCGGGGTCTGGGGGATCGGACGTGTTCCGGGTCTCCGTGATGCTCCGGCTCAAGCGGTAACGGGGAGGGTGCTCAGATGGTGTTCGAGGGCTTCGCGCAGGCTCATGGGGTTTTTCTCTGGTCGACCTTCGGGATCGCCCTGGTTCTGGGTGCCGTGGTCAACAAGACCAACTTCTGCACCATGGGCGCCGTCTCCGACTGGGTGAACATGGGCGACACCGGTCGCTTCCGGGCGTGGCTCCTCGCCATCGCGGTAGCGGTCCTCGGCGTCGCGGCTTTGGAATACTTTGGCGCTGCGAAACCCGGAGCCTCCTTCCCGCCATACCGCGCCGGCCAACTGCTTTGGGCCGAGCATCTCCTGGGCGGACTGATCTTCGGAGTGGGGATGACGCTCGCGTCCGGCTGCGGCAACAAGACCCTGATCCGCATCGGTGGCGGCAACCTCAAGTCCGTGATGGTGCTGCTGGTGATCGCAGTAATCGCCTATTTCATGATCAATCCCTTCCCCGGCACTGATCAGACCCTGTTTACCTTGCTGTTCTATTACTGGATTCGTCCCCTCGCCGTCGATCTGGGCGCGAGCCAGGACCTGGGCGCCGTGATCGTGGGCGGCGACAAGGTGGCGGTGGCGCGGCTGGTGATCGGCGGCCTGCTGGGCATCGGCTTCCTGGCGGTTGCCTTCCGGTCTGCGGACTTTCGCAACAGCTTCGACAATGTGCTGGGCGGGATGGTGGTGGGGCTGGCCATCGTCGCCGCCTGGTATGTCACCAGCAGCGTGGCCGTGCGCGCCGACGGTGACCTGATGTCGCTGCAGGGATATGTGCAGCAATGGGACTTCTACAACCAATCCACCGCCGGGAGGCCGGCGGACAGCCGTCCGCTGGCGCCCCAGTCCTTCACCTTCATCAATCCCATGGGGCAGGCCCTGGGTTATGCCGCTTCCGGCTTCCAGTCCGCGGTGCTCACCTTCGGCGTGATGACCGTCGCTGGCGTGATTCTGGGCTCGCTGCTCTGGGCTCTGGTGTCCCGGAGTTTCCGGATCGAATGGTTCGCCAGCGGCCGGGATTTCTGGAATCACCTCGCCGGGGCGGTGCTCATGGGATTCGGCGGCGTGCTCGCCATGGGTTGCACCATTGGTCAGGCGGTGACCGGGATATCCACCCTCGCGATCGGTCCCTTCATCACCTTCTTTGGCATCGTGCTGGGCAGCGCCCTCACGATGAAGGTACAGTATTACAAGATGGTGTACGAAAGCGAGGCGACGTTTTTCAAGGCCCTGGTTTCGGCCCTTGTGGACCTGAAGTTGCTGCCCTCCAGCTTGCGCAAGCTGGAGGCGGTCTGAATCGCGCTGCGAGCGCGGGGGCAACGGCTTTTCCGTCACCCGGCGACCCGGTATAATGCGCGGCTTTCCGGGTCGTTAGCTCAGTCGGTAGAGCAGCGGACTTTTAATCCGTTGGTCGCAGGTTCGAATCCTGCACGACCCACCAAATCGAGGGCTCGCACCGGCGCGGGCCCTTCTCGCTTGGGCGGTGGCCATGGCATCTCCGAGCGCTGCCGGGGCGGCGCCGTCCATCTACTCGCCTGCATTTTGAAGATGGGAATCTCGCCTGCGCCATGAAGACAGATTCAAGAGGTTTGGTCGGGCTCCTGGGCATCGAGACCGCGCCAGTGAGCCACGCGGAGCGCGTGATTTCCGCGGCCGGCGGTTTCCTGGGGATTCTTTGCGTGGCGACGGTCACCCTGCTCTGGTTGGACCAGAGCGGCGCCACGATTCTGCTCGCTTCCATGGGCGCATCAGCCGTGCTTCTGTTCGCGGTGCCCCACGGCCAGCTCTCCCAGCCGTGGGCCGTATTTGGCGGCCACGTATTGTCCGCGTTCATCGGTGTGACCTGCGCGCGCTGGGTGCCTGATCTCGCCTTGGCTGCCGCCTGCGCCGTCGGTCTTGCGATCCTGGGGATGTACTACCTGCGCTGCCTGCATCCACCGGGCGGCGCGACGGCGTTCGCGGCGGTAATCGGGGGTGAGTCGACCCGGGCATTGGGCTATCAGTTTGTGCTGACGCCGGTGCTGGTCGACGCGGTCATCATCCTCGCGGTGGCGGTCGCGTTCAACGCCTTCTTTTCCTGGCGGCGTTATCCGGCGGCCCTGATCAAGGGAAAAGCCACGACGGGCCCGGTTGGGAAGCCACCGGGACCGGGAACGATTTCCCACGAGGACTTTGTCTATGCGCTGAGCCAGATTGATTCCTTCGTGGACATCAGCGAGGACGACCTGCTGCGAATCTACGAATTGGCGACCGGCCATTCCAGGGAAAAGAATGCTGGAAGAAGCGGATGAAGATGGGCACAGCATCAAGGCGCCGTCGCGGCGCGGCATGGCATCACGGATGAGCGCGAGGGGCGAGGAACGCCGCCGGCGGGAATTCGAGCGGCTCACGGCCCGGGAGCGGGAAAAGCTTATTGCCGTTCATGAAGCGGGGCACGCCGTCGCTCATTTTTATCACCAAAGCCTCTTTCAACGCATGTCGCTGGGCGATGAGGGCGGACTGGTGAACGTTGGGCCGGCGGCGTTCGTTGCCAATGCGCTTTTCGACGCGCTGCAGGGCGATCCCGACGCCATCGCCGCCCAAAGGTGCCGCAACGATTACAAGGTGGCCGCGGCCGTGGATACCCTGGTGGCGGGGTCCATCGCTGAATTTCGCTGGATGAAGTGGCGTCCGTACTTGATCAGCCCCGGCGACGAGAGCCTGATCGACCGGGTGCTCCGCCATGTCCACGGTGAACGCTTCGCGACCATCGCCCCCGGGGCGAAGCGCGCGGGGGCGGCGCGGATCCGCGCCCTGTTTCGCCGGCGAGAGGTTTGGCACGCGGTGCTGGACCTTGCCGACCAACTGGTCATCGCGCGGGAGTTGGAAGGCGTCGACGTGTTCAGCTTCCTCCGGGGAAGACAGGTGCCCGGCACGGGGTTGCGGGACTTCATGAAATTCGCGCGGGCCGCCATGAGCGGCGAGGGCGATCGGCCCGCTCACGCATCCGGCGCCCGCTAGGGCCGTCGCACCGCTGCCACGCCTATGAAACGCCGCACTTTCCTGATCGGGTCTGGGGCCGTGGCGCTGGCTGGCGTGGGCGGCGCATTGCTCCTGTATTCGCGGAAGCAGGGCCTGTTCCAGTCCTGCCACACCAGTCTGGCGCTCGAGGTCGCCCAAGATCCCGCGATCGACGCCGCCTGGGACGGAATCGACGCTCGCGAAGTATGGGACTGCCATGTCCATTTGGTCGGGGTCGGCGACGGCGAATCCGGCATCTGGGTCAACCCGCGCATGGACAGCCTCCTCAATCCCTGGGAGTACGTGCAAAAGCTGTTTTACCTGAATGCCGGATGCGCCCATGATGCTCCCGGGCGGGTGGATCAGACTTTTGTCGAGCGCATGCACAACCTGGTGGACGGGCTGCGCCCCGGCGTGAAATTGATGCTGCTCGCCCTCGACCAGTACCACACGGAAACGGGCGTCGTAGATCGCGACCGCACCGGCATCTACACGCCGAATGCCTACGCGGCGCGGCTGGCGCGGGAGCACCCGCGCTATTTTGAATGGATATGCTCGGTGCACCCTTACCGGGAAGACTGCGTGGACGCGCTGGAATGGGCGGCGCAGCACGGCGCCCGTGCCGTGAAGTGGCTGCCGGCGGCCCAGGGGATTGACCCGGCGTCTCCGCGTTGCGTGCGCTTCTACGACGCGCTGGTGCGACTAGGCCTGCCGCTGCTTTCCCACGCGGGAGGCGAGTGGGCGATCAGCACGCCGGGTGGCGATGCGCTTGGCAATCCCCTCAAGCTCAGGATGCCGCTGGAGCGGGGGGTCCGGGTCATCGTCGCCCACTGCGCGACCCTGGGGGAGGATCAGGACCTGGACCGGGGGCCCAGCGGCCCCCACGTTCCTTCCATAGAATTGTTCGCGCGGCTGATGGCTGAACCCCAATACGAGTCGCGCCTGTTCGGGGACATCTCGGGCATCACCCAGGTAAACCGCGCCCGGCACCTCAAGACGATCCTGGAGCACAAGGAGTGGCATCCCCGGTTGCTGAACGGTTCGGATTATCCGCTGCCCGGGGTAATGCCTTTGTTTTCCGTGAACCAGCTCGTGGATCTCGAGGTGATCGATCCCGGACTGGAACCCCTGTTGCGGGCAGTGCGCGAGGCGAATCCGCTGCTTTTCGACTTCCTGGTGAAGCGCAACCTCCGCTGGCGGGGCCAAAGCCTGCCGGCCAGCATTTTCGAGACCCGGCCCTTTTTTGAGGAGGCCAGCAGAGCGAGTTCGGGAAACCCCTCGCGCGGGACCATCAGTCTGCGTTAATATTCGTCTCCCCTGGCGCTCCGGCCCGGCAACGGCCATGCAGGTCCCTTACCCAAAGTCGTTTCGCAAGCTTCTTTTTGTTGGCTTTTCACTGGTCGCCCTGCCGTTGCTGATCGCGCTGGTGAACAACGCGGTGTCCATCGACCGTCTCGCCGACAAGAGTCGTCACGCGGTATACGGGGCGGTTCAGGCTACGGAAAGCAGCCGGGCTCTTGCGGAATCCATCACCAACGAGGAGCGGGTCGCGAGGCAATATCTGGTGCTGGGGGACCCTGCGCTGCTGGAGGGGCTGGCGTCGGCCCATGAGCAGTTTCTGAAGGCGGCCCGGGCGTTGGCGCAGTTGCCCCTGAGTGCGCGCCAGCGGGAGCAGCTGGACGATATTCTTGCCCGGGAGAGTGCGATCTATTTCGAGACCATTACGCAGAATCCGCGAACTGCGCCCGAGGGGGTGCGGGCCGAGAAGACGGAGGCCATGGCCGGGGAGTTCGCCAACCTCGCGAAGGAAGGCCGGGCCATTTTGGCCACCAGCAATGAGGTTATTGCCCGCGAGGTTGCCGCTTTGCAGGAGCTGGCGGGCAGGGCCCAGAACATCGTGCTCTGGCAGCTGCTGGCGCTAGTCCCGGCGGCGGTTATCCTGGTGGTGGGATTCTCGCTGGTGCTTGCCCGCCCCGTCCGGCAGTTGGACGAGGGCATCCGCAAGCTTGGAAACGCTGATTTCGAGTCGCCCATCGCCGTAAGCGGACCCCAGGACCTGGAATATCTGGGCCGGCAGCTTGACTGGCTGCGCCAGCGGTTGGCGGTGGTGGAGGAGCAAAAGAGCCGTTTTCTGCGCCATGTGTCCCACGAGCTGAAGACGCCTCTTACGGCATTGCGGGAAGGATCGGAGCTGCTGGCGGACGAGAGTGCCGGGCCGCTGACTTCGGAGCAACGGGAAGTGGTGGGAATCCTTCGCAACAACAGTATCGAATTGCGCAAGCTGATCGAGAACCTGTTGAACTACAGCGCGGTCCAGTTCCAGAAGGGAACGCTGAGCACCAAGCCCATAAAGATCCGGGACGTGATCAAGCGGGTGGCGGCCGACCAAAAGCTGGCGATGATTGCCAAGGACCTGAAATTGAAGCTGATTTGCCCGGATTTCGTGTTGCAGGCGGATGAGGAGAAGCTGCGTGTTACCCTCGACAACTTGCTTTCCAATGCGATCCGCTTCTCGCCCCGGGGGGGCATCGTATCCATCATTGCCCGCCGCAACGGGGTGGATGCGGTGGTTGAGGTCATGGACCAGGGGCCTGGAATCGACGGCGAGGACCGGGGGCGGATCTTCGATCCGTTTTATCAGGGCCGACAGACCGCGGCGGCACCGGTGAGCGGCACGGGGCTGGGGCTGTCCATCGCCCGGGAACACGTACTGTCTCATGGGGGCACAATTGAAGTGGTCGACGAGAAAGGAGTAGGCGCTCACTTTCGGGTGACGATGCCTTTAGTGCAACAGGAATTGGCCGCATGAAGGCGCTGTGTTGGACGGTAATGGCTGCGGCCCTGGTCGCTGGGGGCTGCGCCGAAATGGGGCTGCCCATCCCTGCGCAGTCGGAGCCGCCGCCGAAGGCCGAGGCGGCCCGAAAAGCGGAGCCGCCGCCGAAGGCCGAGGCACGTCCCAAGCCACCACCGGAACCCCGGGTCGTGGTCGCGGAGCCGGAACCGAGCGATCTGGATACCCTGTTGACCTATTATGGCCAGGTGCGCAAACTGCAGCCCGCGGAACTAGCCAAGGAGCTGGAAACGGTGCGTCAGGCCTTTGCCAAAGATAAGAACGACCTCGATAGGATGCGTCTCGCCCTGGTGCAGGCGATGCCCGGCTCGGCGGTGCGCAACGAGGCGGGCGCCCAGGCGCTGCTGGAGCCCTTGCTCAAGGAAGGCTCGAACCGGGACTCCGGGCTGCGCGCGTTCGCCATGTTGCTGAACGGCTACTTGCTCGACAACAAACGATACGAGGAGCGGCTTCGGGATGACCAGAAGCAGATTGAGGACCTGCAGGCGAAGATCGACGCGTTGACGTCCATCGAGAAGAGCCTGCTGGAGCGGGGCCAGAAAGCGAGCGTGCCGAAGAAATGAGCGCAGCACCGTCCCGCATCCTTCTGGTTGACGACGATCCGGACCTGCTGCGTCTGGTGTCCCTGCGCCTGAAGACCGCCGGTTATGAGGTTACGGCCGTGGAAAGCGGAGAAAAAGCCCTCGCCAGCCTGGCGGTTTCCCGCCCACAGCTCGTGATCACCGACATGCGTATGAGCGGCATGGACGGCATGGCACTGTTCGACGCGGTCCATCGGGAAAATCCGACGCTTCCCGTGATCATCCTTACCGCCCACGGAAACATTCCCGACGCCGTGGAGGCTACCCACAAGGGAGTGTTTGGCTATATCCCGAAGCCTTACGACGCGCGGACGTTGCTCGATCAGGTGGACAAGGCAATACGCCTGGGCGGGCCGACGCACGGCGAAGCGAATGCGCCCCAGGAGGCCTGGCGCGAGGGCATCATCACGCGCAATCAACGGATGGAAGACCTCCTCGCCCAGGCGCGGCTGGTGGCCTCGGGGGACGCGAGCGTCTTTATCTATGGCGAGTCGGGAACGGGCAAGGAGATGATCGCGAAAGCGATTCACCGCGCCAGCCGGAGGGCCGAAGGGCAATTCGTGGCGGTCAATTGCGGGGCGATTCCCGAGCAGCTCCTGGAGTCGGAATTGTTCGGCCATGTGAAGGGCTCGTTTACCGGCGCCATCCGCGACAACGAGGGGCTGTTCCAGGCTGCAAGCGGCGGCACCCTGTTCCTGGATGAAATCGGGGACATGCCGTTGCCACTGCAAGTGAAGCTGTTGCGGGTGCTGGAGGACCGGCAGGTCAGGCCCATCGGTTCCGCGCGCACCGTGCCCGTGGATGTTCGGATAATCTCCGCCACGCACCGGGATCTCGAGAAGGAGCGGGCTGCCGGCAACTTCCGGGAAGACCTCTATTACCGGCTCAACGTGGTGTCCCTTTCGATACCGCCCTTGGCCGAGCGGCGCGAGGATATTCCCCTCCTGGCGGCCTATTTTCTCAATCGGGTTTGCGAACGGTATGGGCGGCCGGTCAACGCGTTTTCGCCGGAATCGATGGAACTCCTGGTGAATGCGGCCTGGCCGGGAAACGTGCGACAGCTGTACAACGTGGTGGAACAAACGGTGGCTCTCTGCACCACCCAGATCATCCCTCCCACCCTGGTGCAGAACGCCATTCAGCAAGAGCAGACCCCGGTGGTGCCCCTCGAGGAAGCCCGGCGTCAGTTTGAGCGTGACTATCTGGTTCGGGTGCTCAAGCTCGTGGGGGGAAATGTTTCCCAAGCGGCCCGCCTCGCCAAGCGAAACCGCACCGAGTTCTACAAGCTCCTGCAGCGCCACAACCTCGAGCCGGCGCTGTTCAAGGTTCCATCGGATTAACAGGTGCCGCCTGTCGCCACCCGGCGACAGGCGAAATTCCAAAGAATTCAGCCAAGTGGGACTCGGTCCTGGATCAGCTGTCGCCCCTGGGCGACAAAACGACTTGACGCAGCCCCGGTTGCGGGGCCCCAAAGGCGACGCAACATACTGAACCAAATAATGTTTCATGCTCTGGCACGGGGTTTGCGTCGATTTCTTGGCAAGCATCGCAACTCAGATGAATCGGGAAGCACTGTGGAGCAGAAGGCGCCGGTTGTCGGTCACATTGGAGCGGATGTCCGAGAGGGCGCCCGGGCGCGCGGGCAGGCTCTCCTATGTCAGCGCTGGCCCCAGATGCGGGAGCATGCCCGGATGTGGTGGGGAGAGCTGACCGAGGAGGATCTTGATGAGGTCTATGGCCAGTGCGACCGGCTCGTTAATGTGATTCATCGGCGCTATGGGGGGAGCCGGAGCGAGGCCGAAGTGGAGGTCAACCGGTTTCTGATCCGAGCCGAGCGGCTGGTGATGGCGCCCAGCTAGAGCACAAGAACAAATAACAAGAAAGCAAGGAGAGCGACAGTGGAAAATAAGAACGGGATGTTGTATCCGTTGATGATTTTGGCCGCGATATCAGTGATCATTTTCAGCGTGGTCGGCATTGCCACCATGACCGGGCAGGTTCCGAATGCGCTTTCCTTTTACTCGGACAGCGGCTCGGATGCAAAAATGCAGAGAGGCCCAGTTCAAACGGCGGTACAAGTGCAGGAGCAGGCCGCGAAGACTCGCCGCGTGACGGTGGCATCCGGTTGCGGCAATTGCGGTGTCATCGAGTCCGTTCGCGAGATCAGGAGCCAGGGCGAAGGCTCTGGCGTCGGCATGGCCGTAGGTGGCGTCGCAGGCGGCGTGCTTGGCAACCAGATCGGCAGGGGCAGTGGCAGGACGATCGCCACTATCGCCGGTGCGGCGGGCGGAGCCTACGTCGGCAATGAGGTGGAAAAGAATTCGAAGTCGACCACTGCTTACCGGATCACGGTTCGTATGGAGGATGGCACCTACCGGACCGTTACCCAAGGCCGCCCGCCGGGGCACGGCGTGGGTGACCGGGTGAAATTGGTGGATGGGAACATCGTTTCACGCGGCTGACCCAAGGGGTCGCCGCAAGGGGGGCACCGAGCGCGCCCCGGTGAATGAGCGGGAAATGGGATTCAAGAAGAAGGAGTGAGGCAGTTGGCCGCAGCAGGACGTCTCTGGATTTTTTCGCGCGGTGCCATTCTGGTGACGGCCGCGGTTGCCCTCGCGGGCTGCGAAGCCATGGCGGTCACGGCCGCCGGCATCGGCGGGTCCACAGGAGTTTCCCATGCCTTGGGGGGCATCACTTACCGGACGTTCACGGTGCCGCTCCCCAGGGTCAAGACCGCGACGCTGTCTGCGTTGAACCGGATGCAGATAAAGGTAGACTCTTCGAAGAAGGTGGAAGGCGCGGAGGTGATCACGGCCAAGGCCACCGATCGCGAAATTGAGATCGAATTGGAGTCTCTCAGCCCGACCACCACGCGTATGCGCACGGTGGCGAAGAAGGGCCTTCTGTACGACAGTGCGACGGCCACTGAAATCATTCTTCAGACCGAGCGAATCCTTGGCAGCGCTTGAGGGTAGAATAAAGATGAGAACCATACTTTCAATAGAGATGAGAACCATATTTTCGTCGGCGACCCGCTTCCTGGCTGCAGGTGCGATGTGCCTTGCCGCGGGGTTGGCCTCGGCCGTCGACATGGCCGGGGATACCAACGGATGGAGTTCCGGCAGCGACCAGAGGCAGGCGCACCGCATTGGAAATGATTTTGTGGCGTTCGCTGGCTCCCGGGAGAATGCGGAGGCGCTGGCGCTGGGTCTGCGACGCGGCTCGGAGATCACGCTGATTTCGGGGGACGGCTCGAAGACGACCTTCACCCCCTCTACGGGTCACATGGGCCACGGCAACGTCTCGAAAGCAATGGCCCTGGCGCAGCGCCAGTTGGCGCGGGCCGGCATCCGGCATCCCACCCCCGAGCAGATCGAGACTGCCCTGAACGGCGGAACGGTTACCGGACGGCACGGCAAGACGGTTGAGATGCAGGGAATTCTCCAGCTCCGCAGCCAGGGCATGGGGTGGGGCAAGATTGCCCATACCGTCGGGGTGAAACCCGGTCAGGGTTTCAAACCCTTGCCCATTGACCGCGTCGGTGGACGGTATGGTCATGGTCACCATAGCAGCCCCGGGATGGTCGACGGGCACGGCTCCCGTGCGGGCTTGCATGGCGGTCGGCACGGGGCCTACCATGATGACGTGCGGAAACCCGTGGAGAATCGGGACGGCATGCACCGGCATCGAGGCGGGCACCCCTCCGGCGTGGTGACTGCGGCGGGAGGTTCGCCGGTTCGCGACGGCAAGGTAGGATGGCACAAGGGTGGCGGGGGCGAAGTGGTCCACCGGCATGGGGGCCGCCCGGTCGGAGCTGGAATCGTCACCGCAGCGGGAACTCCCGGTGCCCAGGCGGGAGCGACCCGCGTGAAAAAAGGTGGTGGCGGTCACCATGGCGGCGGGCGGCATGTTTCCATGGGAAGCGGCATTGTGAATGCTTCCGGTGGCGCGGCGATGGCGGCGTCTTCGGGCGTGCGCTCTGCCGGCGGCGGAAAAATCGGACATGGTCGCGGGCGCGGCCGTGTTGGGAAGGACTAATTTCTTGTTGTCGTTTGGTCGCTTGGCGCGGGAGGTCAACGGGGAACGGAAGATATTTGAAAGGTCGGCAGCCCGTCATCTCTTCGGCTGTGGCTTTTTTTACTGACTTTAAGAGCGCGTCATGCGCGGCCTCAAGTTCGCCCGCCTGGTCCTCCGGCGGGCTCTTTTTTTTCAGAGCCTTCGCGTGTTTCCGGTTCCAATCCCGGGAAGACGTGAAGGCGCCGGGCAACCGGCGAACCGTTGTTTTTCAGTCAGATAGGAGCCTCGAGAAAAATGAAAGCTTGGAAGAAAGTCGTCGCCGCGTACTCAGTGATCGCCATGACTGTCCTCGGAATTCCTGCGCCGGCGCTGGCGGGAATGGTGGCTACGGATCAAGTGGGCATTGCCGCCCAGAGCGGAACAGCGGAAGCGCGCCAGCGTCTGGAAACGCTGCTCGCGCGCGAGGACGTGCAGGCGGAACTGGTGAGGCATGGGCTGAACCCGGAACAGGCAAAGGCGCGAGTCGTGGCGTTGACCGATGACGAGGTCCGGGCGCTGAACGGGCAAATCGATGACCTGGCGGCCGGTGGCAACGGCATCATAGGTGCCCTGGTGCTCGTCTTCCTGGTGCTGCTGTTCACCGACATCATGGGCTGGACCCACATCTTCCCGTTCACGAAACCGGTCAATCGGTAACGACTGTGAAACGAAGCCGGGTGGCCCGAATCTCCGGCACGGCAGGGTTGTCCCTGCTGCTGCTGGCGGGTTGCGCGCCGCTTCCCCAGGAAATTCGGAGCGAGTCGCCCCCGGGGCTGGATCGCGCGGAGCTGGCCGATGTTCGCTTCTTCCCCCAGGAGGATCAACAGTGCGGCCCCGCTTCGCTGGCCATGGCGCTGCAGGCGGCGGGGCGCAAGGTGACGGTGGCGGAGCTTTCTCCCCAGGTCTACCTTCCCGGGCGGGAGGGCAGCCTGCAGGTGGAAATGCTGGCCGCGACCCGGCGCCAGGGATTGGTAGCCTACCTTCTCGAAGGGGGGATAGAGTCGCTGTACGCAGAGGTTGCTGCCGGGAGCCCGGTCATAGTGCTGCAGAATCTCGGGCTAAGCTGGTTTCCCGTCTGGCATTACGCGGTGGTTTTTGGCTACGACCGAGGTCTCCAGGAAATCCTGCTGCATTCGGGAACGAAACCGCGCACGGTGATGGATATAGACGTGTTCGCCCGCACCTGGAAGCGCTCCGACGAGTGGGCGATGCTGGCGCTACCGCCCCAGCGCCTGCCGGCCACGGCGACGCCGGAGCGCTACCTCAAAGCCGTCATTGCTCTGGAGCAGACCGGACAGACCATTGCCGCGCGGACTGCCTATGGGACCGCTGTTAAGGCTTGGCCCGACAGCCTGGTGGCTTGGATGGGTCTGGGAAATACGTGCTACGCATTGAGGGAGCTATCCCACGCGGAGTACGCTTTCCGGGAGGCGTCGGTCCGTCATCCGGAATCGGCGGAGGCCTTCAACAACCTGGCCCAGGTTCTCGCCGATCAGCGGCGCTATCGCGAGGCCATGGCGGCCGCGCTCAAGGCGGTGAATCTCGGCGGCCCCCATGCCGCCACATCCCGGGACACGCTGGAGGCGATCAGTGCCAAGTCGCGCTCTCGGTAACCTCCTTGCGCTCGCGATGGCGCTGAGCCTGCTCGCTGCATGCGCCCAGCAGCAGGCGACCCCCGCGAAGCCGGGGGTCAACCTCGCGGGATTCCCGCCGGCGTTTCGCGACGGGTACGCCGATGGCTGCAACAGTGCCCGTTCCCTCGTTGGCAAGAAACGGAACGAGGAGCGCTACAAGACGGATTCCCTTTACGCCCAGGGATGGCGCGACGGGAACGATGTCTGCAAGGGCGCTACGACAAGTAAGCCCTAGAAGAGGCGTCGCGTTGGCGGGGACGCCGCGAACTGCGGGGTACCAAGACGTCTGTTCACGACTGGGAAACCGGGCCGCGTATCCATGAAGGGATAAGAAAATTTCATGTGCTGCAGGCCAATATGACGGAGCGCAAACGAGGATAATGGTCGCTCTTGTCCGGATGCATCCATAAGCTGTCCACCCGCGCTGGGCTGACCTGGGGAAGCGCGCAGAAAAACAAGATCCAATACGAGGCTTCGTGTGCAACGCGTGAACAGCCCGCGGGGAGACCCGTGGGCAGGGACCGCAGTTGCGGAAGTAACAAATCAGCAAGGGAGATATCACATGAAGCAGCCAATCTGTAGGCGGCGGCGGTCATGGCAAGCGATGGCCATGGCAGCCGCATCCCTGGCGGTCGTGGCGCTGCCCACCGATCGCCAAGCGCTCGCCCAGGAAACAGCCGTAGAAATCACCCGGGCGGAATGGAGAAGCGGTGACCGGGAACTCCGCGTTGAAGGCAGGAACCGAACCCGCTCCGCCCTCACCGTCACCAACGCCAATCCCGCGATCAACCAGACTCTGGGTAGCGGGGGCACCCGGGAAGAGTGGAGTGTCCGGGTTTCAAACCCGTCGCCCGTACCCTGCCGGGTGAAGGCGACCACCGCCGGCGGCCAGAGCGCCGAGCGCAACGTGCGCGACGCACCGGCCAACTGCGATGGCGGCGTCACGCCTCCGCCGGGCGGCGGCAATCCGCCCCCGCAGTCCAACAAGTCCATCAACTCCACCAGCCAGAACAGCGCCAGCGTTCCCGCGACGCCGGTGCCTGAGCAGCCCATCGCCGGGCTGTCCGGATTCCAGGTATTCGCGGTCAATGACCTGGGCATGCATTGCGGCGACCTGGACACCCGCGTGGCGAGCATCCTGCCGCCGTTCAACGTGGTGCACGCCCAGGTGGTGCGCAAGGGTTCGCAGCCCGAAAGACTGGGCGAAGAGCAGGTGATCCTGGAATACTCTGCGGCGAGCAACCCCAACGACCCGGTGCTCAGCAATCCCGGAGCGATCCTCGATCCCAACTTCACCGGTGTCTACAAGACCAATTTCTGGGACAACGGCCGGGCGTTGCAGGCCTATGGGCCATTCTATCCGGCACTCAACGATGTCGTCCCCGGTGCGGATCCCACGGGCACCCGCAGTCTGCTGGAGGCGTTCTATCCCGCGACGGGCAGCTTCGACCTTGTCGACCTTGGACTTCCGGTTCCGGACCTGGAACTGCTTTACCTGACGGACCCCCCTTCATTGGTCGCCGACCAGCAGTCCATGCCGGCGGAAACCTTCCGCAACCCGGCGACCGGTGCGCCTCTCACCCACCGGACGACCGCTCCGGTTGTGGCCAATGCGCCCCAGCGGTTCCAGCAGTTCGTGGGCACCCAGGCCTTCTTCACCAATCCGGCATTCAAGTTCGGCTACACCGCTCCGGTCGAGTGGCACGAAGCCGCGGGCGTGCCCATCGCCACTTTCGACGATCGCGGCCGTGAAAACGCCTATCCCCTGATGCGGGTACAGGCCAAGGCTGCGCCGGGCAACACCCTCGGGGTGTCCGCGGGCAGCGTGCTTTCGTCGGTGGACACCGTGCTGCCGGTATCTGGCGAAGCCGATTGTCGCGCGTGTCATGCGGCGATAGAGGACGGCGGCAACGGTTCGGCTCTTCCAAAGGAGAGCGATCCGATGATTTCCATCGATGATCCCGAATCTGATAGTGTCCCGAATCAAGTGAGCGTGGAATGGGCGACCGATCACAACATCCTGGCGCTCCACAATGAGAAGCACAAAGATAAAGTCACGCTTACTCCCCCGGTAGTTTGCCAGACCTGCCATTACACACCGGCGCTGGATCTGGCCCAGGTGGGGCCCCAGGACACCACCAACGGCCGCGCCCAGGTCAAGCACAAAACCAAGACCATGTCCAACGTGATGCACGCGAGTCACGCGCGGCTGGCGAAGGCCGTGGACGATACGCTGTTCCCGGCGATGGACCCGCCGCTTGACTCCTCGGGCAACCCCCGTAACCGTGCCGACGCCCAGCGCGTGCTGGAAAACACCTGTTATCTGTGCCACCCGGGCAAGCGCACCCAGTGCCTGCGGGGCGCCATGGGTCAGGCCGGCGTGGTGTGCCAGGACTGCCACGGCGACATGACCCAGGTAGGCACCGACTTCTCGAAGGACCGCCCAGCCGGCGGCCCATTCATTCTCGCGGCGGATTTCTACACCAATCCCAATACGCCTCGGGTACCCTGGGCCAACGAGCCCGGCTGCGGCTCCTGCCACACGGGAGACGTGCGGAGCAACGGGCGGCCGACACCGCCCGCAGGGCAGAGCTATATTGCCGCGCCCGACGGCATCCGCCTGCTGCAGGCGTTCCGCTTGGGTGACCCCAAGGCGACGCCGATCGTGCCCACCAACAACCGCTTTGCGGAGAACCTGGTCACGACCGCGGAGAACAGCCAAGGCGCTGCCGGCAATCCCAAGCTGTACCGGGTGAGCACGGAGCACGGCGGAATGTTCTGCGAAGCCTGCCATGGTTCGACCCACGCGGAGTGGTCATCGAATCCCGTGGCGACCAAGGTGAACGCCAACGACAACGTGACCTCGAACCAGATCCAGGGCCACGCGGGAACCATC
>Ga0210374_1000016_pt1 | contig 18360 bp, 19 predicted proteins | sample S765metaT_FD_170483 | JGI IMG/M metagenome (GOLD analysis project Ga0210374, IMG submission 170483) | Metatranscriptome of estuarine sediment microbial communities from the Columbia River estuary, Washington, United States - S.765... | ecosystem: Environmental > Aquatic > Marine > Intertidal...
CCGTGATCTAGCCATGCGACCCGAGAAGCGAATCTATCTGGCTTCCCGCAGTCCGCGGCGGCGGGAGCTCTTGAAGCAGATTGGCGTCAACTTCGAGCTCCTGCTGCTGCGCGAGGACCCGGGCCGAGGCCCCGACGTGGACGAAAGGCCCCAGGTTGCGGAAGGCCCGGAGGAGTTCGCGCGGCGGGTGGCTCTGGCCAAGGTGGACGCGGGGTGGCGGCGGATCAATGAGCGCCGGCTGCCGCGCCTCCTGCAGCGGCTGCCCCTGCTTGCGGCGGACACCGTGGTGGTGCTCGACGAGCGCATTATCGGCAAGCCCCTGGGTCCCGAACATGCCGTGGAGATCTTGAAGCGGCTGTCGGGGCGCACCCACCAGGTCATGTCCGCGGTGGCGGTGGCTTTCGACGACCGCGTGGAGATGGCGCTCTCAGTGACTTCGGTGGAGTTCGCAAAACTCAAGGACGAAGACATCCGGCATTACGTGGCGACGGGTGAACCCCTGGACAAGGCGGGAGCCTATGCCATCCAAGGGCGGGCCGCAGCCTTCGTGTCCCGGTTGGAGGGGAGCTATTCGGGGGTCGTGGGGCTGCCGCTCTACGAGACCGCCCAGCTCCTGCGGGGCTTCGGTCTCGAGTTGCCGTGAGCGAAGAGATCCTGATCAACGTCACGCCCCAGGAGACCCGCGTGGCGGTGGTCGAGCAGGGCACGGTGCACGAGTTGCACGTGGAGCGTGTCGGCAGCCGCGGGCTGGTAGGGAGCGTCTACAAGGGACGGGTGGCCCGGGTGCTCCCCGGAATGCAGTCGGCCTTCGTGGATATCGGCCTCGAGCGCGCGGCTTTCCTCCACGTGGAAGACATCTGGCAGAAACGCCAGAACGGGGATCCCCCGAAGCCCATCGAGCGCTTGCTGCACGAGGGCCAGACTCTGCTGGTGCAGGTGATCAAGGATCCCATCGGCAGCAAGGGGGCGCGGCTCTCGACGCAGATCAGCATCGCCGGCCGGCTGCTGGTGTATCTGCCCCAGGAATCCCATATCGGCATTTCCCAGCGCATCGAGAGCGAGGCGGAGCGCGAGATGCTCCGGGGGCGCGTGCAGCAGCTGCTGCCTCCCGAGGAGAGCGGGGGCTTCATCGTGCGCACCATGGCGGAATCCGCCGGCGAGCGCGAGTTCGCCTTTGACATCGAATATCTGCGCAAGCAGTGGGCCGGCATGGAAGAGCGCAGCCAGACGGTGACATCGCCCGGGCTCGTTTACCAGGACCTGAACCTCAGCCTGCGCGTGCTGAGGGACTTCGTGACCGAGGAGACGGAACGGGTGCTGGTGGACTCGCGCGAAACCCACCAGAGGCTGCTGGCCTTCGCCCAGGACTACATTCGAAACGTGTCCGGGAAAATCGAGCACTATGGAGGCGAGCGGCCGCTCTTCGATCTCTATGGCGTGGAGGACGAGATCGAGAAGGCCCTGGCGCGGCGGGTGGACCTCAAATCCGGCGGCTACCTCATCATCGACCAGACCGAGGCGCTGACCACGGTGGACGTGAACACCGGAGGCTTTGTCGGCGGGCGCAGCTTCGACGACACCATCTTCAAGACCAACCTCGAGGCGGCCCACGTGATCGCGCGCCAGCTCCGGCTGCGCAACCTGGGCGGAATCATCATCATCGATTTCATCGACATGGAGAGCGAGGAGCATCGCAACGCGGTGCTGACCGAGTTCCGCAAGACGCTGTCCCGGGACCGCACCCGTATGACGGTGAACGGATTTTCCCAGCTCGGGCTGGTGGAGATGACGCGCAAGCGGACCCGGGAGAGCCTTGCCCACGTGCTCTGCGAGCCCTGCCCCACCTGCGCCGGCCGCGGCGAGGTGAAGACGGCCCAGACCGTTTGCTACGAAATCCTGCGCGAGATCGTGCGCGAGGCGCGCCAGTATGACGCCCGGGAGTACCGCATCCTGGCCTCCCAGACGGTGATCGACATGTTCCTGGACGAGGAGTCCCAGGGCCTGGCCATGCTATCCGACTTCATCGGGAAGCCCATCTCGCTCCAAGTCGAAACCCTTTACAATCAGGAGCAGTACGACGTCATCCTGATGTGACAAAGCGGCGCCTTTGGTCCCGATACTTTGTCGCTCGCCGCGCTCGAATGCTCATGTACATCCGAGTACATTCCGCTTCGATCCCGGCTCGCTTCGCGTCTCGAAACCAAATGCTTGCTTTGGCTGCGGCGGCCCGCCCCGCCCTGCCATCGCTCGCTCCGCGTTGCGAACATTGCCGCTAGGGATTCCGGAAAAGTGTTTCGTGTCCGAGGGAGCCGCCGGCGATCTCGACCACCTTTTCCCGCGACTTTTCGCCCCGGACCACTTTCACGGCCCGTTTCGGTACCGCGAATCGCGCCGCCAGGAAATCCACCAGGGCCGCGTTGGCCCTGCCTTCCACCGGCGGGGCGGCGAGCCGAATTTTGAGGGCGTTGCCGTGCAGGCCCGCGATCTCGGTGCGCCGGGCGCCCGGCTGCACGTGCAGGGTAAGCTCCAGTTTTTCTCCGGGGCCGATGTGAATCCAGGCGGGCACCGGCAGCCCTAGAACAGGCTCACGACCGCGCCCTCCAGCCAGGCGACCGGGAGCATCAGCGCCAGCTGGCAGGCGATGAGCAAGAACAGGGGCGAGAGATCGACGCCCCCGAGCAGGGGCAGTCGCCGCTGGATGGGCCGCAGGAACGGCCGGGTCAGGGCATCCAGCACCGGGGCGAGGGGAGTATGGGGATTTACCCAGGACAGCACGGCTTGGATCAGCACCGCCACCATCAGGATATAGACACTCAGCTTGACGAGCTTCACCGCCGCCAGCATCGAAATGGCGAGGACCGCCATCCCGGCCGCGGAGCCGACGGCGTAGCCCTTGAGCTGGAGCACCAGAACCAGCTCCAGGATCTGAACCAGCCAGGCCAGGAGCAGGGTTGCCAGGTCCGCGCCCCATAGGCCGGGCACTACGCGCCGCGCCGGGATTACCGCGAAATCGGTGACTGCGGCGATGAACTGTGAGACCGGATTGCGGTAAGGCGCCCTCGCCAATTGCAGATAAAAACGCAGCAGCAGGACCAGCCCGAAAAGTCCGACCAGGGTTTCGACCAGGAACACGAGGGCGTTCGACATGGCGTCAGCCCTTTCCGAACTCGTCGCCGAGTTCCCGTGCCCGTTCCGCGGCGGCCAATACCGCGCCCACGATGTGGCGTTTAACCTGCCCTGCCTCGAGGGTGCTCAGGGCGCGCTCCGTGGTACCCCCTTTGGAGGTCACGCGGGCCCGCAGGACTGCGGGTTCTTCGGTGCCGGTCGCCGCCAGTTCGGCAGCGCCGCGGAAGGTGGCAAGCGCGAGACGCCGAGCGTCCGCGGGCTCGAAACCGAGTTCCTGCGCCGCCTGTTGCAGCGCCTCGATGAAATAAAAAACGTAGGCTGGACCGCTGGCGGAAACCGCCGTGATCGCGTCCATCATGGCATCGTTGTCCAGCCACACCGTGTCGCCGGCAGCGCCAAGGATTCTCTCGGCGCTGCCGCGACCTTCCGGGGTCACGCCGGGCAGGGCGAAAAGCCCGGTGATGCCTTTGCGGATCAGGGCCGGAGTGTTGGGCATGGCGCGCACCAGGTTTGGATAACCCCCGAGCCAGCGGGAAATGTCCGCGGCACGGATCCCGGCCGCGATGGAGATGACGAGCTGCTCCTCCAGGAGCGGGCCCAACGTCGTGGCGACCTCCCGCAACTGTTGGGGTTTCACCGCCAGGACCACCGTCTGGCTGCCGGGCACTCCTTCTGCCGGATTCGCCACCGCACGCACCCCCATTTCCCGCCCGAGGCGTTCCCGGGCCTCGGGAGCGACCTCGATCACTGTGAAATCCCCGGGAGCCGCGCCCTCCTGCAGCAATCCGCCGATGAGGGCGGTCGCCATGTTGCCGCCGCCGATGAAAGCGATGTTCATAGTCAAGCCCCAATCCTCAACGCAGAGGCCGCGCAGAACGCGGACAAATTAAAAAAAACGCCGCAGATCAGGGAAATGATGGTGGCGGCACATGCCCATGCTCCGCTCGACGCCCTCCGCGGCCTTCGCGTTTACCGCCTTGCCCTTTCCCCGAAAATCGCCGTGCCCACGCGCACCATGGTCGCGCCTTCCGCGATGGCCGCTTCCAGGTCGCCGGACATCCCCATGGACAGGGTGTCCAGCGCCAGCCCCTCTGCATTCATCTCGTCGCGCAGCCTGCGCAACTCCGCAAAGCGGGAGCGCTGCAGAACGGAATCCGGCGTGGGTTCCGGGATGGCCATCAGTCCCCGCAGGCGCAGGTTGGGCAGGCCGGCGACCAACCGCGCCAGGGCCGGAGCCCGGTCCGGAGAAACCCCGCTCTTGGACCGTTCCCCGCTGACATTCACCTGAACGCAGACTTGAAGCCGGCCGGAGCCCGGCGGACGGGCGTGGGCCAGGCGCTCGGCAGCCTTTTCGCGGTCCACGCTGTGTACCCATGTGAAATTTTCCGCAATCGCCCGGGTCTTGTTGGTCTGAATCGGGCCGATGAAATGCCACACCAGGGGCAGATCGGCCAGCGCCCTCATTTTCGCCAGCGCTTCCTGGACGTAATTCTCACCGAAGTCCGTCTGGCCGCCGGCATAGGCCTCGCGGATTGCCTCTGGCGGAAACGTTTTGCTCACCGCCAGCAATTGCACGGTTTCCTGACCCCGTCCCGCCGCCAGCACTGCTGACTGGATGCGGCTGCGCACGGCTTGCAAGCGGGATATGATTGTTGCCATAATGCATCGGGTTTTTTTGACACTCATTCATCGAGTTGGCGCTGCATACCGTCAAGCCAGGAGCCGGGGTCGCCGCGAGGCTCGATAATCCCCGAGGATTATAATGGACATCGCCGAACTGCTGGCTTTCTCGGTCAAGAACAAGGCCTCCGACCTCCATCTGTCATCGGGTCTTCCGCCCATGCTCCGGGTGCATGGCGACGTCCGGCGCATCAATCTTCCGGCTCTCGAGCACAAGAACGTGCACGAGATGGTGTACGACATCATGTCGGACTCCCAGCGCAAGCACTACGAAGAGAACCTGGAGTGCGACTTCTCCTTCGAACTGCCCAACCTGGCGCGATTTCGCGTCAACGCATTCGTGCAGCAGCGGGGTGCGGGCGCAGTGTTCCGGACCATTCCGTCCAAGGTGCTGACCCTGGAGGACCTCAACTGCCCGCCGATATTCAAGGAAATCTCACAGCAGCCTCGGGGCATCGTTCTGGTGACGGGACCCACCGGCTCCGGCAAGTCCACCACGCTGGCGGCCATGCTCAACTTCATCAACGAGAACGAATACGGTCATATCCTCACCATCGAGGACCCCATCGAGTTCGTGCACGAGAGCAAGAAGTGCCTGGTCAATCAGCGGGAGGTGGGGCCCCACACCTTGTCTTTCACCAACGCCCTGCGCTCGGCGCTGCGGGAGGACCCCGATTACATCCTGGTGGGCGAGATGCGGGACCTGGAGACCATCCGGCTCGCGCTCACCGGCGCCGAGACCGGCCACCTGGTGTTCGGCACCCTCCATACCAGTTCCGCCGCCAAGACCATTGACCGCATCATCGACGTGTTCCCGGCGGCGGAGAAGGACATGGTGCGCGCCATGCTTTCGGAGTCGCTGCGCGCGGTGATATCCCAGACCCTGCTCAAGACCAAGGATGGCAGCGGGCGCGTGGCGGCCTATGAGATCATGATCGGCACGCCGGCCATCCGCAACCTGATCCGGGAGAACAAGGTGGCCCAGATGTATTCCTCGATCCAGACCGGACAGGGCTTGGGGATGCAGACGCTGGACCAGCACCTGCAGGACTTGGTGCGCCGGGGCCAGGTTTCCATGGAAGAAGCGCGCAGCCGCGCGGCCAACAAGGACACATTCAGATAGGCGGCGGCGCCGGGCGACTCGCCCAAGGCGCAACGTGTAAGAGGAGTAAGAGATGGAACGAGACCAGGCAACCAAGTTCGTCCACGACCTGCTGCGGCTCATGGTGTCCAAGAACGCATCGGACCTCTTCCTCACGGCGGGCTTTCCACCCGCCCTCAAGGTCGATGGCCGGATGACGCCGGTATCCAGCACGCCGCTCAGCTCCCAGCACACGGGAGAGCTGGCCCGGGCCATCATGAACGACCGGCAGGCGGCCGAGTTCGAGTCCCACCACGAGTGCAATTTCGCCATCAGCCCGCCTGGCGTCGGCCGCTTCAGGGTGAATGCCTTCTTCCAGCAGGGCCGGGTCGGCGTGGTGCTGCGGACCATCAACACGCGGATCCCCACGTTCGAGGACCTCGGACTGCCGATGGTCCTGCGGGACATCGCCATGACCCATCGCGGGCTGGTGATATTCGTGGGCGCGACCGGCTCCGGGAAGTCCACCTCCCTGGCGGCGATGCTCGGGTACCGCAACGAGAACAGCTACGGCCACATCATCACCATCGAGGACCCCATCGAATACGTCCACGATCACAAGAACTGCATCGTGACCCAGCGCGAGGTCGGGGTGGACACCGACTCCTGGGAAGTGGCTCTAAAGAACACCCTGCGCCAGGCGCCGGACGTGATCCTGATCGGCGAGATTCGGGAGCGCGAGACCATGGAGCACGCCATCTCGTTCGCCGAGACCGGTCACCTGTGCCTTGCCACACTTCACGCCAACAACTCCAACCAGGCCATGGACCGCATCATCAACTTCTTCCCCGAGGAGAAACGGCCCCAGCTGTTGATGGACCTTTCGCTCAATCTGCGCGCCATCATCTCGCAGCGGCTGCTGCCCAAGCGCGACGAGAAGGGACGGGTCGCGGCGGTGGAGGTCTTGATCAATTCGCCGCTGATCTCGGACCTCATCTTCAAGGGAGAGGTGGCCGAGATCAAGGAGGTGATGAAGCGTTCCCGGGAACTGGGCATGCAGACTTTCGACCAGCACCTGTTCGACCTCTACGAGGCCGGCGCCATCACTTACGAGGACGCGCTGCGCAACGCCGATTCCATGAACGAGGTCCGCCTTGCCATCAAGTTGCACGGCGCGGAAGCCAGGCAGAAGGACCACATTTCGGGCATCGATCACCTCAAGATCACTTGAGGGCGGCCGGGGCTGGAAGTCCTCAGCCGAGGCGGGTCGCCGAAGGGGCCGCCGCATCGCGGCCCTTTTTCATGCTGCCTTCCACCATGATGAATTCGTAGAGCCTGCATTCGATGGCGCCGTTGAACAGCGGCGTGCGCCGGGAGGGCTTGAGGCGGATCAGGCTAGGCAGCCGGCGATCGGCGGTCAGGATGTAGGCCCGCCAGCCGGCGAAGCGCTGCTTGAGGACGTTGCCCAGTTCCGGATAGAGCTTCGCCAGGGATTCTTCGTCTCCCACGCGCACCCCATAGGGCGGATTGGTCACCAGCACGCCCGCCGCGGCGGGAGGGCTGACATCCAGCACCGGCCGGCACTCGAGGGTCACGGCTCCCGCGAGCCCGCCCGCTTCCAGGTTCTCGCGCGCTGCCTGCACCGCCCGGGGATCGCTGTCGCTGCCATGGATGGCCGCGGGGGCGAGGCGGGCACCGCGGTTGCGGGCGGCGCCACGCACGGTTTCCCATAGCTTCCCATCGAAATTCGTCAGGCGCTCGAAGGCGAAGCGGCGGCCCATCCCCGGGGCAACGTCCAGGGCCATCATGGCGGCCTCCTGGAGAAACGTGCCGCTGCCGCACATGGGATCCAGCAGCGCAGTGCCGGGCGTCCATCCCGCCAGGCGCAGGATGCCGGCGGCAAGGTTCTCCCGCAGCGGCGCCTCCAGGGCGGTGCGCCGCCAGCCCCGCTTGAACAGGGCCTCGCCCGAGGTGTCCAGGTAGAGAGCGATCCCGCTGCGGGTGAGAAAGGCGTGGACGCGCACGTCCGGCGCCTGGGTGTCGATGCTGGGGCGCCGTCCTGTCTCTTCCCGGAAACGGTCGCATACCGCGTCCTTGATGCGCAGGGTTGCGAAGTCCAGGCTGCGCAACGGACTATGAATCGCGGAAACCTGGACCCGCAGGGTCTGATCGGGCCCGAACCAACGCGACCAGGCCACGGCTCGCGCCACGCGATAGACGTCATCCTCTGACCCGTACGATCCGGTCTTCACCCGCCACAGGACCCGGCTCGCGATGCGGCTTTCCAGGTTGGCCCGGTAACAGGTTTCCAGGGAGCCGGAGAATTCCACGCCGCCGGGGACCGCCTCGGCCCGGGGGGCGCCGAGGGACTGCAACTCCAGGGCAAGCAGCGGTTCAAGGCCCCGGGGGCAGGTGGCGAAATAGGTTTCCATGGGGCCGGTCATGTTACCGCACATTGCTTCCGATTCCCCTTTGGCTAGCGTATATAATGGAAGTCGCAGCAACGCTTCAGGGCAATCTGGTTCCATGCACAAAAACATCGCCGATCTGCTGAAGCAGCACCTTTCCTCGCCCGACCGGCCCCTCTACAAGGAGTGGTCGGAAAATGGTTGGCGGGACGTTGCTGCCGGAGAAGTGGCGGCGCAGGCGGCGCGCTGGCAGGAAGCCTACCGCCGGCATGGTTTCGGGAAAGGCGACCGGATCGCCATCTGCGCCAAGAACAGCGTGTCCTGGGTTGCGGCGGACCTGGCGGCCCTCGGCATGGGGCTGGTGTCGGTGCCGCTGTATGTCATCGACAATCCGGGGAATATCGCCTGGTGCGTTGAGAACTCCGAGTCCCGGCTGCTGGTGCTGGAGAACGCCCGGGTGCTCGAGAGCCTGCGCCAGGTCTCGTCAAAGTTGCCGGAAGTCGTGTGTCTCAGCGGCGCCGCCGGCGAGTGCGTTTCGAAGCTCGAGTCCTGGCTGCCCCAGGCGACGCGCCCCTTCGAGGTAGCGGACACCGACCCCGACTCCCTGGCGACCATCGTGTACACCTCGGGTACCACCGGCCGCCCCAAGGGCGTCATGCTGTCCCATCGCAATATCCTGTGGAATGTCGAGGGCGCCCTCAAGCTGGTGACGCTTTACGACGACGACCTGCTGCTTTCCATCCTGCCGCTCTCCCACACCTTCGAGCGCACCTGCGGCTACTACCTTCCGCTTGCGCGGGGCGTTCAAGTGGCCCATTCGAGGGGCATCCAGCAGGTCGCCGAGGACCTTGTGGCGGTCAGACCCACCATCATGATCGCGGTGCCCCGGGTATTCGAGCGCTTTCTGTCGCGCATCGAGCAGGCGCTCAAGCGTTCCTTTGTCAAACGCGAGGTGTTTCACCTCACGGTGCGTTTGGGTTGGCGCTGCTTCAAAGGCGAGGCCAACCCCTGGGAGCGGGCGTTGTACGCGCTGCTCAAGCCGAGGGTGGCGGGTCCTATCATGGAAAAGCTCGGGGGACGACTGCGGCTCACCATTGTGGGCGGGGCGGCGGTGGAGGCGCGCATTGCCCACTCCTTCATCGGGCTGGGACTCAGCATGGTGCAAGGCTACGGTCTAACCGAAGCGTCTCCCGTGGTGAGCGGAGGTCCCGAGAGCAACAACGACCCCCTCTCGGCGGGGTACCCGATGGAAGGCGTGGAGACCCGGGTGAGCGACCAGAACGAGCTCCTGGTGCGCAGTCCCTCGGTGATGCTGGGCTACTGGCGCAACCCGGAGGCCACGGCCGCGGTGTTGAGCCCGGACGGGTGGCTCAACACCGGCGACCAGGTGGACGTGCACGACGGGCGAATTTTCATCAAGGGACGCACCAAGGACATCCTGGTTCTTTCCAATGGCGAGAAGCTTCCGCCGGAAGAGGCGGAGGCCGCCATCCTGGCCGACGAAATGTTCGAGCAGGTGATGCTGGTGGGCGAGGGCCGGCCGTTCCTCACCCTGGTGACGGTGACCCAGGAGAAGGACGAGCGCAAGCTGGTGCGGCGCGCCAACGAGTTGCTCAAGGGCTTTCCCAAGTGGGTGCGGGTGCGGCGCGTGATCACCGAGAGCCAGCCCTGGACCGTGGAAGACGGCGTGCTCACGCCTACGCTCAAGGTCAAGCGGCGGGAGATCCTCGCTAAATACAAGACCGGCATCGAGCGCGCTTATTCCGGCGGCGGCCGCGCCCCCTGAGCTTACTTCAGCAGCCGGCGCCGGGTCAGGGCCAGGGCCGCGCAGAAACCGGCGGTGCCATATCCGGCCATCACCCCCAGATGGAAGAGAGGAGCGTCGGGTACCCTGCCGTTGACCAGGGGCCTCGCCAGCTCAATGGCGTGGGTGAGCGGTAGCACCCTCGAGACCTGTTGCAGGAACTCGGGCAACTGGGTCACCGGAAAGAACACGCCGCCCAGCAGCACCATGGGCGTGATGGCCAGGGTGAAGTAGTAAAGGAAGAAGTCGAAGCTCGGCGAGAGCGCCGTGATCGCCAGGCCCAGTCCGGCAAACGTGAGCCCGATGCCGAACGCCAGGGGGATCAGCCACAGGGACAGGGGGGACTGGGTGAGACCCAGGAGCCAGATCACCAGCAATATCGCAGTCCCCGAGAGCAGGCTCTTGCTGGCGGACCAGACGAGTTCCGCCAGCATCACGTCGTCCAGGATCAGGGGGCCGTTGAGGATCGCGTCCCAGCTGCGCTGCACATGCATGCGGGAAAACGCCGAGTAGAGAGACTCGAAGGTGGCGCTGTTCATGGTGCTGTAGGCAACCGTCCCCGAGGCGAGAAAGGTGATGTAGGGCATGCCCTCCACCTCAGGCAGCAGGCTGCCGAGACCGTATCCCAGGGCCAGCATGTAGAGCATGGGGTCGGCGAGATTTCCCAGCATCGACGGAATCGCGAGCTTTCGCCACACCATGAAATTGCGGCGCCACACGGGAACAAAGCGCAGGCTCAGCTGGGGCAGGCGCAAAAAGGCTGTGGTCATGGCAGGAATCCGGGAGCAACCGGCGGGATTATAGCGCTCGCGGCCATTCGCCCGGGTTACAATGGGCTGGTGACAAGGCTCGCGATCATCACCGCCCTGGCCCTCGGCGCGCTGGCGACAGCGCCGCGCGCGGAAGAGCGAGGCTGGCAGCTCGCGGGTGCCCTGGGCATGATGCAATTCGTGGTGGTGGATGCCCCGCGCGCCCGGGACGAGGCCCTCTATCGCGACGCCATCAAGGCCCTGTGCCCTCCGCAAGGGACCTGTTTCCTGCGATTCTTCACCAACAGCCGCGGGGCGGCCGTCGCCGTGCCCCTGCCCGACGCGATCGCGGCGGAGCCCGCGGCAATTTACTCCCGCTCCACCAAGCAGGGCAACGAAACCTTCCAGTGGAGTTGCCGCCTTGCGACAGTGGCGGGCAACTGTTTCTAGTCCCGGCCCCTCAATCGCGCAAGTCGCGCCCGGTGAGCTTGAGGAACACGTCCTCCAGATTGGCCGGCCGGTGTAAATAGCGCAGGTCGGCACGGTCGTGGAGCGTCGCGATCAGGGGCTTGGCGTCGTGGGCATAGCAGAAGATGGTCTCGCCGGCGCGCTCGCAGCGCTCGGAAAGCAAGGTGCCGTGGGAATCGGACCAGGCCGCGAGTCCCTCGCCGTGAACCTCCAGCACCTCCGGCTCGATGTGCCGGGCGATCAGCTCCCGGGGACTCCCGCTGGCGATGATGCTTCCCCGGTCCATGATGGAAAGCCGGGTGCACAGCCGCTCGGCTTCGTCCATGAAGTGGGTGGTGAGCAGGATGGTCTTGCCTCGGGCGGTGAGTCGCTTCAGGCGCTCCCAGATCAGGTGCCGCGCCTGCGGATCGAGGCCGGTGGTGGGTTCGTCCAGGAACAGCAGTTCCGGGTCATTGATCAGGGCCCGGGCCAGGGTGAGGCGCCGCTTCATGCCGCCGGAGAGGGTGGCGATCTTCTCCTCGGCCCGGCCCGCCAGCCCCGAGAAATCCAGGAGATCGGGAATACGCCCTTCAATGACGCGATCCGGGATGCCGAAGTAGCGGCCGAACACCAGCAGGTTTTCCCGCACCGAAAAGTCGGGGTCCAGATTGTCCGATTGAGGCACCACGCCCACGCGGTGGCGGGCCTGGCGGGCCTCTCGCGGCACCGGGTGACCGAGCAGGGAAATTTCCCCCGCGTCGGGCTCCGTGAGCCCCAGGCATAGGCGCAGCGTGGTGGTCTTGCCGGCGCCGTTGGGTCCCAGCAGGCCGAAGCATTCTCCGGCCTGGATCGAGAGCTCCAGCCCGGCCACTACTTCCTGCCGGCCGTAGGATTTCCTGAGATTCGAGGCCCTCAGGACGCCCGGCATGCGTCTAGGACGATCTGCTTCAGCAGATGCAGGCGCCCGTGGAAGAAGTGCTCCCCGCCCGGCACCACCACCAACGGCAGTTCCTGGGGCCGCGCCCAGTCCAGCACGTCCTTGAGCGGCACGACCTCGTCCATCTCCCCGTGCACCACCAGGGTTCCGGGGGGGACCCCCGGCGTTTCGAAGCGGCTCACGGCCGGCGCCACCAGGATCAGCCGGCGCGGATGCAGGCGGCGTGCCGCCCGGGCCTGAACGAATCCCCCGAAGGAGAAGCCCGCGAGCGTGAGCGGCAGGTGCCCGAACTTTTCCCGCGCCGCATGGGCCACGGACAGCACGTCCTCGGTTTCGCCCTTGCCCTCGTCCCAGCCGCCGGCGCTGGCGCCGACGCCGCGAAAATTGAATCGCACCGCGACGTGTCCGAGTTCGCACAAGGTGCGGGCCAGGGTCTGCACCACCTTGTTGTCCATGGTGCCGCCGAACAGCGGATGGGGATGGGCCACCACCGCGATGCCCTTCGCATCTCCGGCGGGCTCGGCATAGACCGCCTCCAGCCGGCCGGCGTGGCCGTGGACGCTGAGCTTGTGGAGGGTGGCGGACCTCAAATGCGCAGCCGCTCGACGACGCGGCCGTTGACGAGATGCTCTTCCACGATCTCGTCTATATCTTCCTTGTCCACGTAGGTGTACCAGACGCCTTCCGGATACACCACGATGCACGGACCCTGGTCGCAGCGGTCGAGGCACCCGGCGGAGTTGATCCGGACCTTGCCGTGACCGTTGAGCTTCAGCGCCTTCACCCGGTCCTTGCAGTAATCGCGCAGGTCCTTGCTGCCGTGGTTGTTGCAGCAGGCTTCCCCGGGGGCGCGCTGGTTGCAGCAGAAGAAGACGTGGCGCTGATAGAATCCCATGGCTCGCGAGTGCGATGTTGACCCGCGGATTATAACCGATCGATTCCGGCCCTCCGGCTCGCGCCGCGGGGCACCAGGCCATGGATCTTTCCCCTGAAGCAGAGGCGGTCTTTCGCTATCACGAGCGCAGCAAGCACCGCCTCGACCGCTACGCGCCGGGACCCGGCCACCTGGACTGGGCCAACCAGCCCGACCCGTTCCGCAGTTTCGAGGGATCGGCGCGGATCGCGCTCCCGCTGCTGGCCGACGGTCTCGCCACGCGCTTCGCCGGGGTAAGGGAGGACGCGCTGCCGGAAGCGTCGTCCCTCGACCACGACAGCGTGGCGACCCTGCTGGAACTTTCTCTCGGGCTCTCCGCCTGGAAATCCTTCCGGGGCAGCACCTGGGCGCTGCGCTGCAATCCTTCCAGCGGCAACCTCCATCCCACCGAGGGCTACGTCGTGTGCCCGGAACTGCCCGGGCTTCCCGCCGGCGTGTGGCATTACGTGAGCCGCGACCACGCCCTGGAGCGGCGCTGCGAGCCCGAGGCCGAGGCCTGGGAGGGCGCGTTTCCCGGAGGCGGGATCATCGTCGGCTTCTCCAGCATTCACTGGCGCGAAGCGTGGAAATACGGCATGCGCGCATTTCGCTATTGCCAGCACGACGTGGGCCACGCCATGGCCGCCGTCGCTTACGCGGCGGCGGCGCTGGGCTGGCATGCGCGCGGCCTGCAGGGCTGGGGTGACGCCGATATCGCACACCTGCTGGGCCTGGACCGTTCCGGCGACTTCTCCGGCGCCGAGGAGGAAGCCCCGGACCTGCTGATGTGGGTGGGCCGCGAACCGGCGGAGGTTTCTCCCGCGGGCCTGGCGCAAGGCCTGGAGCACGCGCCCTGGCGGGGCCGCGCCAACCGGCTGAGCCAAGTCCACCGGGAGTGGAGCGACATCGACCGGGTCCACGCGGCGACGAAGAAGCGATCCATGCCGCCACGCGATACTCCGGACCCGCCGCAGCGCCCCGCGCCGAAGGCCATTCCCGCCGATGTCTCCGCGGCGTCGCTGATCCGGCGCCGGCGCAGCGCAGTGGATTTTGACGGCGTCACCCGCATCGGGAGCGGCGCTTTCTTCGCCATGCTAAGTGCCCTGGTGCCCCGCGCCGACGCGCCCCCGTGGGCGGCGCTCCCTGGCACGCCCCGGGTCCATTGCGCGCTGTTCGTGCATCGCGTCGATGGTCTGGCGCCCGGGCTCTATCTTCTTGTGCGCCAGGACCCGGCGCTCCCGCGCCTGAAGCAAGCGCTGGGGCCCGGGTGGCCGTGGTCCAAGGCGGGACCGGACGGCCTGCCGCTATACCTGCTGCTGGAACAGGACCTGCGCCACCATGCCCGGCTCGTCTCCTGCCACCAGGACATCGCCGCCGACTCCTGCTTCTCCCTGGGCTTCATCGCCGAGTTCGAGGACATCGTGGCGGGCGAGCCCTGGCGCTATCGGGAACTGTTCTGGGAGACCGGCCTGCTGGGGCAGATCCTGTACCTGGAGGCGGAGGCGGCTGGCGTCAGGGGAACCGGGATCGGATGCTTCTTCGACGACGAGGTGCACGCCCTGCTCGGATTGCGCGACCGCCGTTTCCAGTCCCTCTACCACTTCACCGTGGGCGGACCGGTGGACGATCCGCGCCTGTCGACGCTGCCGCCCTACGGCGATCGCGAACCGGTTCCGAGCCTGCGGAAAAACCGCGCCAGGTAAAGCAGCGCCAGATAGGGCCAGAGCACCGCCAGCCATTGGGTGAGACCCGTGAAGCTCGAGAGATGTCCGCGCCGCCAGCCGAACAGCGTCAGCACGCCCGCGGGCGATGCCACTTCGGGCCGCACCAGCGAAGCCAGGGCGATGCTTGCGCCGAGCGCTCCCGCGGCGATCCCCAGCTGCACCCGCAGGCGGGCGGCGCGCGCCACCACGGCGGCAATCACCAGCCCATAGACCGTCCCCAGCACTGCCTCCCGCGTGAGCCAATCCAGCATAAGACCCGGCTTGAGCAGAAACTGCGCGCTGACCCATTTCGTCGCGGCGAGGGCGAGCAGGAAAGCGCCGAAATAGACGGGAAAGCGCCGCGCAGGCTGCATCAGCGCCGACAGCAGGGCGCCCACCGCCAGGGTGTTGAGCAGCGCGGAACTCATCTCGCCAAAGTTGAACGGCTGAGGAAGGAAGGCGGGCAGCAGCTGCGGCCTCCACGACGCCATCAACGGGAGCGACGGATTGACCTGGGCAAACAACCAGAGGGCAAGCAGCGCCACGCCCCAGTCCACCACCCGTCCTTCCAGGAAGAGTTCATCGCGCAGCTTGGCGGCGAGCGCATGGAAGCGCGGGCTCCGGAGCCACGGGGCGGCAAGGGCGCCGGCGGCGCAGCCGGCGGTGTTGGTGAGCAGATCGGCCAGGGAAGCGATGCGCCCGGGCACGAATCCCTGCAATGCCTCCATGGTGAGGCTGAGGGCGGCACCGGCCAGGGTCACCAGCATCCGCAGTTCCGGATGGCGCAGCCGGCGCGTCAGCGCGAGGCCGACCAGCAGCCCGAAAGGCACATAGGCGGCGACATTGATCGCGAGGTCGAAGCCCGTCAGGTAGCGCGGCCACACCCCGAGGAAAGCGAATACTCCGCCCTCCGGCGCGCGCCAGCCGGAGAACGGGTTCAGGCTCGCGTAGGCAATCAGCAGCGTGTAAGCTAGCGCGAGATACGCGCTTCGCGTCGCTCGGCGCGAACCCACCTGGGAGGCGTGGTCAATAACGTGCTGGGTCATCGGCAGCTTGCCGGCGCGCGGCGCGGGGTCCTGGGACGGCTGCATGAGATTCTACGATATCTTCAACGGCGACGCCGACGGCATATGTGCCCTGCATGAGCTGCGGCTGGCGGAGCCGCAGGCCGGAACGTTGGTCACGGGCGTGAAGCGCGACATCCGGCTGCTGGAGCGCGTGCCCGCCCGCGCGGGGGACGTGCTCACGGTTCTCGACATCAACCTGCGCGACAACCTGCCGGCGCTGCACGCGGCCCTGGAGCGCGGCGCCCGGTGCCTGTGGTTCGATCATCACGCGCCGGGAGACATACCCCGCCATCCCAACTTCGAGGCGCGCATCGAGACCGGTTCCGATGTCTGCACCAGCCTGCTGGTGGATCGCTACCTCAAGGGCTTGCACCGCGCTTGGGCCGTGGTGGGCGCTTTCGGCGACAATCTCGTGACGGCGGCGCAAAGCGCGGCGGTCCCCCTAGGGCTGCCGGCGAGCGACGTGCAGCGGCTGCGGGAGCTGGGGCAGGCCATCAATTACAACGCCTACGGGGAAACCGAGGAGGACCTGCATTATCCTCCGGCGGAACTTTACCTGGCCCTGAGCCGGTATCAGAATCCCTTCGAGTTCATGGCGGACGAGCCGATCTTCGAGGTGCTGCGCGGCGCCTGCGCCGACGACATGGCCCGGGCCGAAGAGATCGCTCCCCACCTGGCGACGCCCCGCTGCGCTGCCTACATTTTTCCGGAGGAGGCCTGGGCACGGCGGGTCAACGGGGAATTCGCGAACCGCCTGGCCCGGGAGCATCCGCTTCGGAGCCACGCCGTGCTGGTGAAGGCGGCGGGCGGGTACCGGGTGAGCGTGCGCGCGCCGCTGGAGCAACCGGCCGGGGCCGACGCGTTGTGCGGCCGGTTCGAGACCGGCGGCGGACGGGCCGGGGCCGGCGGAATAAATCAGCTTCCGGAAGCTGACCTCGATAGGTTCCTCCGCCAGTTCGCACAGGCTTTCTAGCGAGGGATTTCGCCGCCAAGACGCCGTTCGGCGGCTACCCTTCACCGGAGGCGGCCAGGCAGCCTCTACGGGCCGACCACCGGCGTCGCCTTCTGCGACGACACGAATATCGCGGCATCGGAGACCGCGACTACGTCGTGCTCCTCCCCGGCGCTTGTGAACAGATAGTCGCCCTGCTCCAGCTCGACACCGCCGATGCTCACCTTCCCCGAGAGAACCACAACCTCCTCGGTGCCGTGGTGGGTATGACGCGGGAAGCGCGATCCCCGGGCCAGGCGCACGACCGACGAACGGCCGCCCGTTTCGTTGTTGCGGAAGAGGCTCCGCTCTATCCCCGGATAATCCGTAGCCTTCCACTCCCGGTCAACGGCTCGGTTCACCAACATCGCAGCTCCTTTTCCCGTCGTGCCGACACGTGCTCAGTTAAGTTTGGCGAGTGCATTCATGATACCGGACCTTGATATCGGGGAGCGCCGCCGCGCGCAGCGCCACGGGAACCGGGGGCTAAGTTTCCGGCCGCTCCGGTCGAGGGCGCGGGCAGCGTCGGCGGGTCCATTGCGGCACTACTCGAATCTGGCGCCCTTCTCCCGGAGCAGCTCTCGCAGCAGCGAGCGATGGCAGCGCGCTTCGCTCTCGCAGTAGCACCCGACCGAGAAGTTGGTGCGGTGGGAAAGGGCGGCGAGCAGATCGAGGGTGCGCGAGTTCTCGGGCCTCGACATCTCCGCCCGGTACTTCTTCGCAAATGCCAGCCACTCCTTGTCGGTCTTCGCGTTCTGCGCGAGTTTCATCGTCTCGACGCCGGGCGCGAGGTTTGGAAACCAGACGTCGTACCAGTTCTGCGAGGCGAACTCTGTCCTTGGCACACCCCGTGGCGGGCGACGAACCGTCCCTATGCGAAGGCCTTCGTCCTGCAGACGTTCGCTGCCGAGCCTGACGACACGCACGGGCATGGTGACCTCCTCTCTACGATTCCAGGATCCGCCGCCTAGCCGCGCGCGCCACCCGGTCCCCGCATCTCGCGCCCCAGGACGTCCCGGGAATCAGCACCACGCTCATGGGCGATCGCAGCAGGCAGCTTTGCGCCGGAAGGGTCCCGACTCGCGCCGCGGGCCCGCGACGGCCGTGGGACAGTCCAGGCCCAGCGGCCGCGGGCGCTGACCGCCAGCGGCCTGGCGAGGGCATGCCTGCCTCACAGAGACCAAGGTCGTACCGGATTCTGGCTTCCGCACCGTGGACAGGTTCCGCCGCTCTGGAGAGAGAGGCCGGACCTTGAGCGGCAATCGGACCATGCAATCGGGACTCGAATCGCGATGAAGCAAGCAGCTGCGAGCGAAATCCATGGGAGGTAGGCAATGTCGAGGAGGTAGAACAGGCCAAGATGCTGTTGCGAAGCCGAGCGCGCCGGCCAGGGACACGCCCGGAGCACTCGAGCCCCCTGGCGGCGGCTGTGTCCAGGCGGCACTGAATCTAGA
>Ga0210374_1000018_pt1 | contig 18096 bp, 28 predicted proteins | sample S765metaT_FD_170483 | JGI IMG/M metagenome (GOLD analysis project Ga0210374, IMG submission 170483) | Metatranscriptome of estuarine sediment microbial communities from the Columbia River estuary, Washington, United States - S.765... | ecosystem: Environmental > Aquatic > Marine > Intertidal...
GGCGTGCGGCCGACGGTGCGCGGCGTCGCCATGAACCCTATTGACCACCCGCACGGCGGGGGCGAGGGCAAGACCGCGGCCGCCGGAGGCCCAGTCACCCCCTGGGGACAGTGCACCAAGGGCCTGCGCACGCGCAAGAACAAGCGCACCGACGCCATGGTTGCGCGTCGGCGCCACCGCAAGTAAGGGGTAGCTGAATATGGCACGTTCGATCAAGAAGGGTCCGTTCGTCGACCACCACCTGATGGAGAAGGTGGAAAAGGCGCGGGCGACTAACGACAAGAGGCCAATCAAGACCTGGTCGCGTCGCTCTACGGTTCTTCCCGACTTCGTCGGGCTTACGATCGCCGTGCACAACGGCAAGCAGCATATTCCGGTCTACGTGACCGAGAATATGGTCGGCCACAAGCTGGGGGAGTTTGCGCTGACCCGCACCTTCAAGGGGCATTCGGCCGACAGGAAGACTGCTGCGCCAGCGGCGAAGAAATAGGGGGCTGGCTCCATGAGAACCATCGCAGAACACAGATTTGCGCGGCTTTCGGCCCAGAAGGGTCGCGTCGTCGCCGATCAGATCCGGGGGCTCCCGGTGGAGAAGGCGCTCAACCTGCTGAGCTTCAGCCGCCGCAAGGGGGCGGTGCTTATCAAGAAAGTGCTGGAGTCGGCCATCGCCAACGCGGAGCACAATGACGGGGCTGATATTGACGACCTCAAGGTCACATCCATCAGCGTAGAGCGGGGGCCGTTCCTCAAGCGTTTTCACGCCCGCGCCAAGGGCAGAGGCGTGCGCGTTCTTAAACACACCTGCCACATCTTCGTAAGCGTCGGCGACAACTAGGCCGAGGAGACAGTATGGGACAGAAGATCAATCCGATTGGGTTCCGCCTGGCGGTCCAGCGCAACTGGACGTCGCGCTGGTACGCCGGTAGCAAGACGTTCCCGACGCTGCTGCTGGAGGACGTAAGGGTCAGAGACTACTTGCGAAAGAAGCTGGCGCATGCGGCCGTGTCGAAGGTGGTCATAGAGCGTCCCGCGAAAAACGCGCGATTGACCATTTACAGCGCTCGCCCTGGCGTGGTGATTGGCAAGAAGGGCGAGGACATCGAGCAGCTCAAGACGGAGTTGCAGAGGATGATGGGCGTGCCCGTTCACGTGAACATCGAGGAAGTGCGTAAACCCGAGGTGGACGCGCAGCTGATCGCTGACTCCATCGCTCAGCAACTGGAAAAGCGCATCATGTTTCGGCGGGCGATGAAGCGTGCGATGCAGAACGCCATGAGGCTCGGTGCCCAGGGCATCAAGATCATGAGCGCTGGGCGCCTGAACGGCATCGAAATCGCGCGCACCGAATGGTATCGGGAAGGTCGCGTGCCTCTGCACACGCTGCGCGCGGAAATTGACTACGGATTCGGGGAGGCCAAGACCACTTATGGGGTGATCGGCATCAAGGTTTGGGTTTTCAAGGGCGAGAGCCTGAGCAAGACCGAGCAGCCCCTGGCGGCACCCGCCCCGGCTATTGCAGAGCCCGAGCGCAAGCGCACCACCAGGAAGACGGGAGCGAAGAATGCTGCAGCCGGCTAGGACCAAGTTCCGCAAGATGCACAAGGGGCGGAACACCGGCCCCGCCACCCGTGGCACCAAAGTTTCGTTTGGCGAATACGGGCTCAAGGCGATTACTCGCGGCCGTATCACGGCGCGGCAGATTGAAGCTGCCCGTCGGGCCATGACCCGACACATCAAGCGGGGTGGCCGGATCTGGATTCGCGTGTTCCCGGACAAGCCCATAACCAAGAAACCTGCGGAGGTCCGCATGGGCAACGGCAAGGGCAACGTTGAGTTCTGGGTGGCCGAGATCCAGCCGGGGCGCGTGCTTTACGAGATGGACGGGGTGGATGAGGCCATGGCGCGCGAGGCTTTCCGTCTGGCCTCCTCCAAGCTGCCTTTCCTGACAACTTTTGTAACCAGACATCTGGGTTGAGCCATGAAAGCTAGCGAATTGCGGGCGAAGAGCGCCGCGGACCTCAACAAGGAGCTGGGAGAGCTGCAGAAGGCCCAGTTCTCGCTGCGAATGCAACTGGCGACACAGCAGCTTTCCAACAACAGCCAAATCAGGAAGACGCGCCGGGACATCGCCCGCGTGAAGACGATTCTCCGCGAGAAGGCGAGCAAAGCATGAGCGAACTGGCACCCAAACGCCTTCTGACTGGCCGCGTGGTGAGCGACAAGATGGATAAGACAGTCACGGTGCTGGTGGAGCGCAAGGTGAAGCACCCGCTGTATGGGAAGGTGATTACGCGCTCCAAGAAATACCATGCCCACGACGAAGGCAACGAATGTCGGGAAGGCGATCTCGTGGCTATCCAAGAGTGCCGCCGGTTGTCCCGGAGCAAATCCTTCCGCGTGGTCAAGGTGGTGGAAAGGGCCCGGGTCATCTAGGTTGTTGCATCCGCGCGCAAAAGACCATAAACTTAGCGGTTTTTCCAGCCCCATAACGGGGGTTTCCCCAGGCTACGGGGTCCAAAACTGACCGTCCACGGACGGGGAAAGTTGGAGAGAGGGTTTCCCAATGATCCAGATGCAGACGTTGCTCGACGTTGCGGACAACACGGGCGCGCGCACCTTGAAATGCATTAAGGTGCTCGGTGGCTCGAAGCGCCGCTACGCCGGCATTGGAGACATCATCAAGGTGAGTGTGAAGGACGCTGCTCCCCGGGGGCGCGTCAAGAAAGGCGAGATCTATAGCGCCGTCGTGGTTCGCACCGCCCATGGCGTGCGGCGCCCCGACGGTTCCGTGATCAAGTTCGATTCAAATGCCGCGGTCCTGCTCACGAACAAGCTGGAGCCCATCGGCACCCGCATCTTCGGGCCCGTGACGCGCGAGCTGCGCACGGAGCGCTTCATGAAGATCGTGTCGCTGGCCCCGGAAGTGCTGTAAGGAGAACCCATGCGAAAGATTCGCAAAGGGGATGACGTGATCGTCATTGCCGGCAAGGACAAGGGCCGGCGGGGTATAGTGCTGCGCCTGGTCGATGCCGACCATTTGGTTGTCGAAGGCGTGAACAAGGTGAAGAAGCACCAGAAGCCCAATCCATTGAAGGGCATCACCGGAGGCATCCTGGACAAGGAGATGCCGATTCATGTTTCGAATGTTGCGATATTCAACCCGGTCACCAAGAGGGCGGACCGGGTCGGATTCAAGACGCTGGAGGACAAGCGAAAGGTGCGGCTATACAGGTCCAACGGCGAGCTCATAGAGGCGTAAGGGGACGCAATGGCTCGACTTCAGGAGTTTTACCAAAAGACAGTGATTCCCGGGCTGATCAAGCAGTTCGGCTACACGAGCGTGATGCAGGTGCCGCGTATCCAAAAGATCACCATCAATATGGGAGTGGGTGAGGCGCTGGCGGATAAGAAGATCATGGACAATGCGGTGTCCGATCTCCAGAAAATCGCTGGGCAGAAGCCAGTGGTCACCAGCGCCCGCAAGTCGATTGCCAATTTCAAGGTGCGCAAGGGGTATCCTGTAGGCTGCAAAGTGACCCTGCGGCACGCCCGCATGTACGAGTTTCTGGATCGCATGGTTTCCATCGCGATTCCGAGGATCCGTGATTTTCGCGGCGTTTCGGCGCGCGCCTTCGATGGCCGCGGCAACTACAGCCTCGGGGTCAAGGAGCAGATCATCTTCCCGGAGATTGAGTACGACAAGATCGACGCCCTCCGCGGGATGAACATCACAATTACCACGAGCGCAAAGACGGATCAGGAGGCCAAGGCCCTGCTCGCGGCGTTCAAGTTTCCATTCAAGAGCTGAGGGATTTATGGCAAAGCTCTCTTTGATCAACCGTGAGAAGAAGCGCCGCGCTATGGTCGCAAAGTACGCGGCGAAGCGTGCGGAGTTGCTGTCCGTTGTTCGCAGTACCAAGGCCTCGGAAGAAGACAAGGAGGCGGCGCGCTCGAGGTTGCAGAAGCTGCCTCGTGACGCCTCGCCAACCCGGATGCGCAACCGCTGCTCTCTGACCGGCCGCCCGCGGGGCTACTTCCGCAAGTTCGGGCTGGCACGCAACAAGCTGCGCGAACTCGCCATGCGGGGCGAGATCCCGGGCGTGACCAAGGCAAGCTGGTAGGAGGAGCCCGGACAATGAGTATGAGCGATCCCATCGCCGATATGCTGACCCGCATCCGCAACGCGCAGTTGTCGGAAAAGGCGTCGGTGGCGATTCCCTCCAGCAACGTCAAGACCGCGATCGCGGCGGTGTTGAAGGATGAGGGTTACATCGAGGACTTTGCAGTTCGCGAAGCCGACGGGAAACCGGTCCTGGAGATCGGACTCAAGTACTACGCGGGCAGGCCGGTGATCGAGAAGATCGAACGCGTGTCGCGTCCGGGACTGCGCGTTTATCGAGGGCGGGATGCTATTCCTCGGGTGATGAATGGGCTCGGGATCGCCATTCTTTCGACGTCCCGCGGGGTCATGACCGATCGAAGCGCGCGCTCCCAGGGCGTGGGCGGCGAAGTCCTGTGCATCGTGGCGTGAGGTGATCCATGTCGCGAATCGCCAATTATCCGGTAGTGGTTCCTGGTGGCGTTGAGGTGGCGCTTTCTGCTGACGAGATTTCCGTGAAGGGTCCCTTGGGCACGCTCAAGCGGCGCCTCTCCTTCGACGTTATTGTGAATCGCGAGGGAAACCAGCTCACGTTTAAGCCCAACGGAAACTCCAAGCATGCCAACGCCATTTCCGGGACTACGCGCGCCCTGGTGGCCAATATGGTCAATGGGGTGAGCAAGGGCTTCCAGAAGAAGCTGTCGCTGGTTGGCGTAGGCTACCGCGCTCAAGCCGCCGGTGCGACGCTCAACCTGACGCTCGGTTTTTCTCACGCCGTTGCCTACAAGGTGCCGGCGGGGGTCAAGGCTGAGACGCCGACCCAGACCGAGATCCTGATCAAGGGCATTGACAAGCAACTGGTTGGGCAGGTCGCTGCAGAGGTGCGGTCATTCCGCCGTCCGGAGCCCTACAAGGGCAAGGGAGTGCGGTATGCGGACGAGCGCGTGGTTCTCAAAGAGACCAAGAAGAAATAGCCGAGGTAGTCATGCTTGACAAAAAAGCAGCCAGGCAGCGCCGGGCACGACAGACCCGGGCCAAGATCGCGGAACTCAAGGCGGTGCGGCTGGCCGTGTTCCGCAGCAACTGCCACATTTACGCGCAGATCATGGATGCCTCGGGGGCGCGGGTGCTGGCCAGCGCTTCCACGGTCGAGCCCGAAGTCCGGGACCAGATCAAGCACGGTGGCAACACCAGCGCGGCGGCTCTGGTTGGAAAACGCATTGCCGAAAAGGCGAAAGGCCTCGGTATCGGGCAAGTCTCGTTTGACCGCTCGGGCTTCCGCTACCACGGGCGCGTCAAGGCGCTTGCGGATGCGGCCCGCGAGGGCGGTCTCAAGTTTTGACGGGGTGACAGATGGCTAGGTTTCAGCAAAAGCAAAGCGAGGAGCGCTCCGACGGCCTCCGGGAGAAGATGATTTCGGTGAACCGCGTGACCAAAGTGGTCAAGGGCGGCCGTATTCTTGGGTTTGCTGCTCTCACCGTGGTGGGAGACGGCGACGGCGGCATCGGGATGGGAAAGGGCAAGGCGCGCGAGGTGCCGGTGGCGGTCCAGAAGGCGATGGACGAGGCGCGGCGAAACATGGCCAAGATCAGTCTCAAGAACGGCACCCTGCAGCATTCTGTCATCGGCGAGCACGGCTCGGCGAAGGTATACATGCAGCCCGCGTCCGAGGGCACGGGGATTATCGCCGGCGGACCCATGCGGGCCGTGTTCGAGGTCATGGGCGTCCAAAACATCTTGGCCAAGTGCTTCGGCTCGACAAATCCCTATAACGTCGTGCGGGCAACACTGGACGGCCTCCAGCGGATGAACACTCCGGCCGAAGTTGCGGCAAAGCGCGGCAAGTCGGTCGAGGAGATCCTGGAGGGCATGAAATGATCGGGGGCAAGAAGACGGTGAGGGTGACGCTGGTGAAGGGGCTGCGTGGCACCCGCGAAGATCACCGGCTCACAGTGCGGGGCCTTGGCCTACGTCGCCGCGAGCAAACCGTCGAGATCGAGGACACGCCGTCCATCCGGGGCATGATCAACAAGGTTGGCTACCTGCTTAAGTGCGAGGGCTGAATGAAGCTCAATGACATCAGACCGGCTTCTGGCGCCAAGCGGGCCAAGAAACGCCCCGGTCGCGGGATCGGGAGCGGTCTCGGCAAGACTGCGGGCCGCGGCCACAAGGGCCAGAGGGCGCGCTCCGGGGGCTATCATAAGGTCGGTTTCGAGGGTGGTCAGATGCCCTTGGTTCGACGGCTGCCTAAACGCGGGTTCAGGTCGCTCTCCAAGAGGTTCGCGGCGGAGGTCCGGCTTGGTGAACTCAACAAGTTGCAGGGGGACGTTGTAGACCTGCTAGTGCTTAAGCAGGCGGGGATCATTCCCTCCGCCTCGCTGAGCGCCAAGGTGGTGCTGTCCGGGGAAATCAAGCGCCCCGTGACCCTGCAGCGAGTCGGGGCGACCAAGGGCGCCCGCGCCGCGATCGAAGCTGCGGGCGGCAGGATCGAGGACTAAGCGTATGGCTGCCACCCAATCGCTGCTCGGGCTCTCTGGGAAACTTGGGGACCTGAAGCGGCGCCTCCTGTTCCTGCTTGGTGCCATGGTCGTGTTCCGTATTGGCGCCCACATCCCCGTGCCGGGCATCGATCCGAACGAGCTTGCCAGGCTGTTCCAAAGCCAGCAGGGCGGAATCCTTGGAATGCTAAACATGTTCTCTGGCGGGGCGCTGTCACGCTTCTCGATCTTTGCTTTGGGGATCATGCCCTACATTTCCTCGTCGATCATAATGCAGCTGGCGAGCCTGGTGATTCCGCAACTTGAGCAGTTGCGCAAGGAAGGGGAGGCCGGCCGGCGCAAGATTACCCAGTACACCCGGTATGGCACCGTGGCCCTCGCACTGTTCCAGGGGTTAGCCATCTCGGTGGCTCTTGAGTCACAGGCCAACCTGGTATACAGCCCCGGTTGGATGTTTCGCATTACCACCGTGGTGACGCTGGTGACGGGAACCATGTTCCTGATGTGGCTGGGGGAGCAGATCACCGAGCGGGGTATCGGAAACGGAATTTCGCTGATCATCTTCGCCGGTATTGCGGCGGGTCTGCCGCGAGCCGTGACCGGTACCCTGGAGCTGGCGCGCACTGGCGCCTACAGCCCGCTGCTGGTGATCCTGCTGCTGGCCGCGGTGGTGGTCGTGACCGCCCTGGTGGTCTTCGTCGAACGGGGACAGCGCAAAGTGCTGGTCAATTACGCGAAACGACAGGTTGGATCGCGAATCTACGGAGGCACCAGCTCGCACCTTCCCCTCAAGCTAAATATGGCCGGAGTGATTCCTCCGATTTTCGCTTCTTCCATCATTCTGTTCCCGGCCACCATTGCGGGATGGTTCGGCAGTAATGAGAACATGATCTGGCTACGGGACGTTGCGGGCACGCTGTCGCCGGGACAACCGCTTTACATCTTGCTTTTCGCGGCTGCGATAATCTTTTTCTGCTTTTTCTACACGGCGCTCGCGTTCAACCCGAAGGAAACCGCCGACAATCTCAAGAAGAGCGGCGCATTCATCCCGGGAATCCGGCCCGGGGACCAGACGGCAAGATACATCGAGCGCATCATGCTGCGGCTCACCCTTGCGGGGGCGATCTATGTCACGTTGGTCTGCCTGATGCCGGAGTTCCTCATTCTGAAGTGGAACGTGCCGTTTTATTTCGGGGGAACCAGCCTGTTGATTGTGGTGGTGGTGACAATGGATTTCATGGCCCAGGTACAGGCCTACGTCATGTCCCATCAGTATGAAAGCCTGCTCAAGAAGGCGAGTTTCAAGGGTGGGTTCTCGGCACGGTAGTGCGGGGATGGCAAAGGAGGAGACCATCCAGATATTAGGAGAGGTCATGGAGACCCTCCCCAACGCAACATTCAGGGTAAAGCTGGAAAACGGTCATGTGGTACTTGGGTATATTTCGGGAAAGATGCGAATGCATTACATCCGCATCCTTCCGGGCGACAAGGTGACCGTCGAGATGACGCCCTACGATTTGACGCGGGCGCGGATCGTGTTCCGCGCCAAGTAGTCCAAGGAGTGAGACATGAAAGTGCAGGCCTCGGTAAAGAAAATGTGCCGCAAATGCAAAGTGATCCGCCGCAAGCGCGTGGTTCGGATCATCTGCTCCGATCCGCGCCACAAGCAGCGCCAAGGCTGATTGTGGCGGCGGAAACTGATATAATTCAAAGTTTTCTTCCAGGGTAACTAACGTTATGGCCCGAATTGGCGGAGTTAACATTCCTAACCACCAGCACGCCTCGATTGCGCTTACGGCAATTTATGGCGTCGGCCGCTCGCGGGCAAGGAAGATCTGCGAGGCGGCCGGCATCAACCCGATCTCCAAGATCAAGGATCTTGACGATAACGCGATGGACAAACTGCGCGAGCAGGTGGCCAAGGTCGCGATCGAGGGCGATCTGCGTCGCGAGGTCTCGATGAACATCAAGCGCCTCATGGACCTAGGCTGCTATCGCGGGGTGCGCCACAAGCGCGGCCTTCCGGTTCGTGGCCAGCGCACGAGGACCAACGCTCGAACCCGGAAGGGGCCTCGCAAGCTGGCGATCCGGACCGGCGGTTCGTCTACCAGCAAGTGAGCATCGAGGAATATCTAGCAAATGGCTAAGGCAGGCACCAGAGTTCGAAAGAAGGTCAAGAAAAATATCGCGGAGGGTATCGCGCATATCCACGCGTCGTTCAACAACACCATCATCACCATCACCGACCGTCAAGGGAACACCCTTTCCTGGGCGACTTCCGGCAGCGGTGGCTTCAAGGGTTCCCGCAAGTCGACGCCGTTCGCGGCGCAGATGGCCGCCGACAGCGCGGGCCGCGCGGCCCAGGAGTGCGGCGTCAAGAACCTCGAGGTGCGCATCAAGGGCCCCGGTCCGGGCCGCGAGTCGGCGGTGCGAGCGCTCAACGCCGCCGGCTTCAAGATAACCTCGATCGCCGATGTCACCCCTGTTCCGCATAATGGTTGCCGGCCGCCCAAGCGGCGCCGGGTCTGAGGAGCCGCGATATGGCGAGAAATCTTGACGCGAAGTGCCGTCAGTGCCGCCGGGAGGGCGAAAAGCTTTTCCTCAAGGGCGAGAAATGCTTTACTGACAAGTGCGCCATCGAGCGCCGGTCCTACGCGCCTGGCCAGCATGGGCAGAAGAATGTGCGGATTTCGGACTACGGGCGCCAGCTGCGCGAGAAGCAGAAGATCCGGCGCACCTACGGAGTACTGGAGCGCCAATTTCGCAAGACCTATCAGGAAGCTTCCCGGCGCAAGGGTGTGACCGGGGAGATGCTGCTCCAGCTGCTGGAACGCCGCCTTGACAGCGTTGCCTACCGCATGGGTTTCGGCGCTTCACGCACGGAGGCCCGCCAGGTGGTTCGCCACAATGCGATTCTGGTGAATGGCAGGCGCGTGAATATCCCTTCCTATGTCGTGCAGCCCGGCGACGTGATCGAGGTTGCCCAGGGGGCCAAGGAGCAGCTGCGCATAAAGGGTGCCGCGCAGGCTGCAGAGGGGCGCGGGTTCCCGGAGTGGATTGAGGTGGATGTCAAGGCCCTCAAGGGCACTTTCAAGGCTGCTCCGCAGCGTGCCGAACTGCCGCCGACCATCAACGAGAGCCTGGTCATCGAGCTTTACTCGAAGTAACCACCGCAAAAGGTCCAGCGATATGCAAGCCACTGCTTTCCTCAAGCCGCGTATCATCGACGTCCATCATGTTTCGCCGACCCACGCGAAAGTGACAATGGAGCCGTTCGAGCGCGGGTATGGTCATACACTTGGCCATGCGTTGCGCCGAATCCTGCTTTCATCGATGCCGGGTTTCGCGCCGACGGAAGTGCAGATCGCCGGAGTGCTTCACGAGTATTCTGCCCTCGATGGCGTGCAGGAAGACGTCGTCGATATTCTCCTTAATCTCAAGGGCATCGTGCTCAAGCTGCATAATCGCTCGGAGGCCACGCTCAACCTCAACAAAAAGGGGGAGGGAGCCGTCACCGCCGGCGACATCGAGGCCACCCATGACGTCGAGATCGTGAATCCGGAGCATGTGGTGGCCCATCTGTCTCCGGGCGGCAAGCTGGAGATGCAGATCAAGGTGGAGCACGGCCGGGGCTATCTTCCCGCGACCGTGCGTCAATTGCCGGGCGAGTCCCGGACCATTGGCAGCATCCTGTTGGACGCGTCGTTCAGCCCCGTGCGTCGCGTGAGCTATCAGGTGGAAAGCGCCCGCGGGGAGAAGCGCACGGACCTGGACAAACTGATGATCGACATCGAGACCAACGGCGCCATCGACCCGGAGGAGGCGATTCGCTACGCGGCGCGCATTCTCGTCGAGCAGCTTGCCGTTTTCGCCGACCTCAAGGGAACGCCGATGCCGACCGAGGCGCCGAAAGTCCCGCAAGTGGACCCCATCCTGCTGCGTCCGGTGGACGATCTGGAGCTTACAGTCCGCTCGGCCAACTGCCTCAAGGCCGAGAACATCTATTACATTGGGGACCTGATTCAGCGCACCGAGACCGAGCTTCTCAAGACTCCGAATCTGGGTCGCAAGTCGCTCAACGAGATCAAGGAAGTGCTCGCTTCCCGGGGCCTTACCCTCGGCATGAAGCTCGAGAACTGGCCACCCATGGGCTTGGAGAAGCCCGTTCACGCCTGAATAGGTAACAAGAGGAGCCAGCCATGCGCCACCGCCAGGGCTATCGAAAACTAAACCGAACCTCCAGCCATCGGCTGGCGATGTTTCGGAACATGACCAACTCGCTTTTCAAGCACGAACTGATCACCACCACTTTGCCAAAGGCCAAGGAATTGCGCCGAGTGGCCGAGCCGCTGATCACGCTTGGCAAGGAGCCCACGCTCGCCAACCGGCGCCTTGCGTTCAATCGCCTGCGTGACCGGGAGATGGTCGTCAAGCTGTTTAATGAGCTCGGTCCGCGGTATGGCAAGCGCAATGGCGGCTACCTGCGGATCCTCAAATGCGGATTCCGCAAGGGGGACAATGCGCCCCTGGCCATGGTGGAATTGGTGGACCGACCGGAACAGGCAGCCGCGCCTGCGGCCGGGGCGTCGTCGGATGCCGGCTGATCTGCCGCCATTCCTCACAGACAGGCCGGGATTCCCGGCCTTTTTTTTGTATGCGAACTTCGTCTTGGCTTCTTCGGAACTCGGCTCAAGAATGGTCAACCATTAGAACGTCGCCCGTGGTCCCCGCAGGGAGTATCGTTCCATGAGCATCTTTCTTTTCAGCGATTTTGGCGCAGGCGATTTATATGTTGGTCAGGTCAAGGCGGTTCTCGGGCGGTGCGCGCCGGGAATGACCAGCATCGACCTGCTGCATGATGCGCCGGCATTCAACGTTCGCGCCGGAGCCCATCTGCTGGCGGCGCTCGCCGGACAGCTTTCTCCCGACAGCGTGGTGTTTGCGGTGGTCGATCCCGGTGTGGGCGGCTCGCGTGAGGCGGCTGTCATGGAGGCTGATGGGCGCTACTTCGTGGGCCCGGACAATGGCCTGCTGTCGGTTGTCGCTGCGCGGGCCCTGCAGCGCCGCTTCTGGCACATTGCGTGGAGGCCGGATCGGCTCTCGGATTCATTCCACGGGCGGGACCTGTTTGCGCCCGTTGCCGCGTGGATAGCCGGTGGCGCGTTTCCCGGGCCGAAGCTTGCCCCGGTTCCCGGGCTCGACGTCGATCTAGGGGGGGAAGATTTGGCCGAGATCATCTACATCGACCATTATGGCAACGCCATGACAGGCTTGCAGGGCAGCGCCCTGGCGCGGGACGCGCGCCTGGTTTCCGCACATCGCCACCTGGAATACGCCAGGGTATTTTCGGAGGTGCCCGGCGGGCAGGCGTTCTGGCACGAGAACAGCATCGGACTTGCCGAGATCGCGTTGAACGGCGGGAGCGCGGCGCGGGAACTGGGGCTCGAGGTGGGTCAACACATTATGGTCGTGGTGAGCGGCTGACGCGCTGTCCAGCTGGGCTGCCAGGCACGATGAAGGGAGCTCCGCGACCTCCTGATAGCGCGCGTACGCGCGTGCCTCCGGAGGTCTGGTCGGCCCAATGCCGCCAGCTGTTTGACCAAGTCCCTACGGCCTGGGTGTGCGGTTGCGACCCATCCTGGGATCCAACTCCCTCGCGCTATTGGCGCGGTTACAGGGCGCCGGGGTGAGTTACGACCCGCCCCGCCACGGGCGGACGGACCACGATGCTACCGCACCAGGATCACGCGGAAATCGTTGACGTTGGTCCGGGTCGGACCGGTCACAATCAGGTCTCCGAGTTTCTCAAAGAAATCGTAAGCGTTGTTTCCGGCGAGTAGCTGATTGGGCCGCACGCCAAGCTTTCCGGCGCGGGACAGGGAGTCCGGGGTCGCGATGGCCCCGGCGTTGTCCTCCGAACCATCAATGCCATCGGTGTCGCAGGCAAGCGCGTAGACGTTCTTCATCCCTTCCAGCTCGATGACCAGCGAGAGGAGGAACTCGCTGCAGCGCCCGCCGCGCCCCTCGCCGCGCACGGTTACCGTTGCCTCGCCTCCCGAGACCAGGGCGATGGGCGCCCGCCAGGGATGCCCATGGGCGCGGATCTGCTTGACCAGAGCGGCGTAGACCGTGGCGATGTCCCGCGCCTCGCCCTTGACGCTATCGCCAAGGATCACCGAGCGAATCCCTTCACTTCTCAGAAAACGTGCCGCTGCACGCAACGACCCCTGGGCGGTCCCGATCACGCGATTCTGCACCCGGCGGAAAATCGGATCGCCGGGCTTTGGGGTTTCCTCCAGACGACCTTCGTTGCCGAAAGTGAGGGCATCGCGCACCGCGTCGGGGGCTCCGACTCGGTAACGCTTAAGGATTTCGAGGGCGTCCGCGTACGTGGTAGGGTCCGGGGCGCATGGCCCCGAGGCAATATGGGTCGGATCATCGCCGGTAACGTCGGAGACAATCAGGGCGAGCACCCGGGCGGGGCTCGCGGCGGCGAGGCGACCGCCCTGGACTTGGGACAAATGCTTCCGTACGGTATTGATTTCCTGGATCGAGGCGCCGCAGCGCAACAGTTCCCGCGTTACCTCCTTGAGATCCGCCATGGGCACACCGGGAAGGGGCAGGGACAAGAGGCTCGAGCCGCCGCCGCTTACCAGACACAGCAACAGGTCATCGCGGCCTAGGCCCTTCACGCGGGTCAAGATGTCCCGCGCCGCTTCCTCGCCGCGTTCGTCGGGAACCGGATGCCCCGCCTCCACGACGTCGATCCGCGACGTCGGCAGACCATGCCCGTAGCGAGTGATCACGGTCCCCTCCAGGGGCGCGCTCCTGGGCCAGTGAGTCTCCACTGCGCGAGCCATGGCCGCCGCCGCTTTTCCCGCGCCCACCACCAGGGTTCGCCCCCGGGGTGGTCGCGGCAGGTGCCGGGGCACGATCTTCAGGGGGTCCGCAGCCGCCACGGCGGTGCGGAAGCTTTCAATCAGCAGCTTGCGGGGTGTCATGCTTGTGCCGTCTCCTTTCCTTGACCGAGCACTGCCTTCAGATATTCTCCGGTATGGCTCGCGCGGTTCCGGGCGATCTCCTCCGGCGGCCCTTCCGCAATGATAAGCCCTCCGGCATCTCCCCCTTCGGGTCCGAGGTCGATCACCCAGTCGGCGGTCTTGATCACTTCAAGATTGTGTTCAATGACTACCACGGTGTTGCCGTGATCCCGCAGGCGTTGCAGCACCTTGAGGAGCAGGTCGATATCGTGGAAATGCAGGCCGGTGGTGGGCTCATCCAAAATGTACAGGGTGCGTCCGGTATCGCGCTTTGACAGTTCCTGGGACAGCTTCACGCGCTGGGCCTCGCCGCCGGACAGGGTGGTCGCAGATTGACCGAGCCGGATGTAGCCGAGGCCGACGTCGATGAGCGTCTCGAGCTTGCGGGCCACGGCCGGCACCGGCCGGAAAAACTCATGGGCCTGCTCAACCGTCATCTCCAAGACCTCATGGATGTTCTTCCCCTTGTAGCGGATTTCCAGCGTTTCCCGATTGTAGCGGCGACCGTGACAGACATCGCAGGAAACATAGATGTCCGGGAGGAAATGCATTTCAACCTTGATGAGACCGTCGCCCTGGCATGCCTCGCAGCGCCCGCCCTTCACATTAAACGAAAACCGCCCGGGGCCGTAGCCGCGGGCGCGGGCCTCCGGCACCCCGGCATAAAGTTCGCGGATCGGCGTAAAGAGCCCGGTATAGGTCGCCGGATTCGAGCGCGGCGTGCGGCCGATGGGACTCTGGTCGACGCTGATGACTTTGTCGAAAAGTTCGACGCCCCCGAGCGATTCGTGCGGTGCCGGCTCAACGCTTCCACCATACAGGTGGCGCGCGATGGCGGCATAAAGGGTGTCGTTGATGAGCGTGGATTTCCCGGAACCGGACACACCGGTCACGCACACGAACAGGCCTACAGGAAGCTGGAGGTGCACATGCCTCAGGTTGTTGCCGTGGGCTCCGATCAGATGAATCCAGCGGTCCCCGCGGGGCCGGTAGCGCTTGCGTGGAAGTGGGATCGCGCGCGTCCCAGCCAGGTACTGCCCCGTGAGCGATGTGGCATTGGCTCGAATCTCGTCCGGCGTTCCCTCGGCCACCACTTGGCCGCCGTGCTCGCCCGCGCCCGGGCCCATATCCACGAGATGGTCCGCAGCCATGATGGCGTCGAAGTCGTGCTCTACCACGATGACGGTGTTGCCGAGGTCGCGCAGGCTCTTCAGCGTCTCCAGCAGGCGCCCGTTGTCCCGCTGGTGCAGGCCGATGGATGGCTCGTCCAGCACGTACATCACGCCGGTAAGGCCGGAGCCGATTTGACTGGCGAGGCGGATGCGCTGGGCCTCCCCCCCGGACAGCGTATCCGCCGAGCGATCGAGAGAAAGGTAGTCGAGCCCGACATTTGTGAGGAAACGGAGGCGGTTCGCGATTTCCTGGATGATTCTCTCCGCTATCGCCTGTTTGTGGCCCGGCAGCCGCAACTGCTCGAAATGACGGCGGGCTTCCGCCAGGGGCAGCCGGCTAACCTCGTGCAAGGTCCGGCCGCCCACCATGACATGCCTTGCTTCCCGCCGCAGGCGGCTGCCCTGGCACTCGGGACAGGCGGAGGTGTTCAAGAATTTCCCAAGCTCCTCCTTGACTGCGACCGAGTCGGTTTCCCGATGGCGCCGCTCCAAGTTGGGGATGATGCCTTCAAAGGGATGCTCACGCTGGTAGCGATTTCCCTGTTCTCCGACGTAGACGAACTGAACACGCTCCCTGCCGCTGCCGTGAAGGATGACCTCGCGGGCTCGCTCCGGAAGTTCCTCGAACGGCTTATCCAGATCAAAGCCGTAATGCTTGGCAAGTCCCTGGAGCATCTGAAAGTAGAAGTGGTTGCGGCGATCCCAGCCTTTGATGGCACCCGAGCCGAGAGAGAGATGGGGAAATTCCACCACTCGCCGTGGATCAAAGAAAGTCACCTGCCCCAGCCCGTCGCAGCGGGGGCACGCGCCCGCGGGATTATTGAAGGAAAAGAGCCGCGGTTCCAGTTCGGGGAGCGAGTAGCTGCATAGCGGGCAGGCGAAACGCGCCGAGAACAGGTGCTCGGCTCCGCTATCCATCTCCACCGCCAGCGCCCGGCCGTCGGCGTGGCGCAAGGCGGTTTCAAAGGATTCCGCGAGGCGTTGCATAGCCTCCGGGCCCACCTTGAGTCGGTCCACCACCACGTCGATGGTGTGCTTCTTGTTGCGCGCCAGCTTGGGAACGTCGTCCAGGGCGTGCACCGCGCCGTCGATCCGTATCCGGACGAAGCCCTGGGCCCGAAGTTCGTCGAACAGGTCGTGCTGCTCTCCCTTGCGGCCCGCGATCAGCGGTGCCAGGATCAGCAGGCGGGTGCCTTCGGCAAGGCCCAGCACGTGATCCACCATCTGGGACACACTCTGTGCCGCAAGCCCCACCCCATGCTCCGGGCAATGGGGGTCGCCCGCCCGGGCAAACAGCAGGCGCAGGTAGTCATGGATCTCGGTGATGGTTCCCACGGTGGAGCGCGGGTTGTGGGAAGTGGCTTTCTGCTCGATGGCGATGGCCGGAGACAGGCCCTCGATCAAGTCCACGTCGGGCTTTTCCATGAGTTCCAGGAACTGCCGGGCATAGGCGGAGAGGGATTCCACGTAGCGTCGCTGCCCTTCCGCGTAAAGGGTATCGAATGCAAGGGACGATTTTCCGGAACCTGACAACCCGGTAATGACCACGAGCTGGTTGCGGGGCAGATCGAGGCTGACGTTCTTCAGATTGTGCGTCCGAGCCCCGCGGATTCGGATGAATTCCATGGTTATGGCAGTCTACGCGCGCCAATCGGCTAGCCAAACCTGCTAATATACGCGACTTCTCAAGCGCTTCCCAATCCGCTCATGCACCCCCCTGAGAAGATGTCTTCCCTCGAAATGAGGGCGACGCTCGGGCTCGCCGGGATCTACGGGCTTAGGATGCTGGGGCTGTTCATCGTGCTTCCGGTGTTCGCGGTCTACGCGGAGCACCTGCCGGGGGGCGAAAACCACACCCTTATCGGAATAGCCTTGGGAGCCTACGGGCTGACCCAGGCGATCCTGCAGATTCCCTTCGGCTGGCTCTCGGACCGTTATGGCCGCAAGCCCGTGATCTACGCAGGGCTCGCCATTTTCGCCCTGGGAAGCTTCATTGCCGCGGCGGGGACAAATATCTACGTGGTAATCCTCGGCCGGGTGGCCCAGGGCGCGGGAGCCATTTCCGCCGCCATCATGGCGCTCACCGCCGACCTGACCCGGGAAGAGCATCGGACCAAGGCCATGGCCACGATTGGCATGACCATAGGCTCGACCTTCGCCCTGTCCCTGATCGCGGCGCCCCTGCTAAACCGGTTGCTGGGGGTGCCGGGGATCTTTGCCCTGACCGGAGTGCTGGCGATCGCCGCGATGGCTGTCGTGTACTGGGTGGTTCCAGATCCGCGCGAAAGCCACTTTCATTCGGAAGCGGAGGCCAATCCCGCCCAGTTTCGCGATGTGCTCCGGGACCCGGAACTGCTACGCCTCAATTTCGGCGTGTTTACGCTGCACGGTGCGCTCATGGGCATGTGGGTGGTGGTGCCGTTCGCGTTGCGTTCGGCGGGGCTGGCCGTGGATCATCATTGGCAGGTCTACCTGCCGGTACTGGCTGTCTCGGTTGCGCTGATGCTACCCGCCATTATCGTCGGCGAGCGGCGAGGCCGGCTCAAGGAAGTGTTTGTGGGGGCGGTCGCGGTGGTCTTGGTTTCGCAGCTAATGCTCGGCGGCCTCTCGCAGTCGTTCTGGGGTCTGGTGGCCTCGCTGCTGGTGTTTTTCACCGGATTCAATCTGCTCGAGGCAAGCCTGCCTTCCTTGATCTCGCGCGTGGCTCCGGTGGGGGCGCGGGGGACGGCAATCGGGGTGTACAGCACGGTGCAGTTTCTCGGGACATTCACCGGGGCTGCGGCGGGCGGCTTTCTATCCCAGCATTTCGGCGGCTCCGCCGTGTTTTATGCCGCCGCCGTGCTGGTGGCCGGATGGCTTGCGGTGGCTGCGACCATGAATCCTCCGCCCGCCGTGCGAACCCGGATGTATCATGTGGAACCGCTGGACGGGGTCCGGGCCGACGGGCTCACCCGGGCGCTGGCGGCGCTTCCCGGGGTGCGCGAGGCGATGGTCCCTGCGGGCGAGGGCGTCGCCTATCTCAAGGTGGATGTGAAGGGTTTCGATGAGCAGCGGGTGCTGCAACTTCTCGGAGGGAGGGCGTAGATGGCTTCTATCAACAAGGTAATCCTGATCGGCAATCTGGGCGCCGACCCGGAGACCCGCTATACGGCAAACAATGACGCGGTGACCAATATCCGGATTGCCACCACCGAGACCTGGAAAGACAAAAGCGGCGAAAAGCAGGAGCGCACGGAGTGGCACACGGTGGTGTTCTTCGGGAAGCTGGCCGAGATCGCGGGAGAATA
>Ga0210374_1000019_pt1 | contig 17885 bp, 19 predicted proteins | sample S765metaT_FD_170483 | JGI IMG/M metagenome (GOLD analysis project Ga0210374, IMG submission 170483) | Metatranscriptome of estuarine sediment microbial communities from the Columbia River estuary, Washington, United States - S.765... | ecosystem: Environmental > Aquatic > Marine > Intertidal...
CCTTGACATAGGGCGTCGCATTCGGCTGGCCCCACAACTTCTGTGCGTTGCTCTCGTTCTCGGTGAACAGCGTCTCCGCGTTGTGGCGGCCGTAGAGGTGATACGCGCCCAGGGTTTCGTGCTCGGCCCGCACCGCCCATCTGGCGTCCCGCGGGGGCGCGATCTCGACGATCGACGGCTTGGCGCCATGTTCGCCCCAGGACCAGGTGTTGCGGAACCAGAGCTGAGGCAGCACCTGCAGCGTCGCCGCTTCCGGGCCCCGGTTCGAGCACAGGACGCGGATGTGGATCTCCTCCGGCGAGGCCTTGGCGTAGCGCACTTCCACGTCCCAGTAACGGCCCTCGTTGAAGGTGCCGGTGTCCAGCAGGGTGAACGGCGGATCGGTGCGCGAGCGGCGGGCGTTTTCTTGCACCAGCCACGCGTACGGGTACTCCCCCTGCGGATACTTGTACAGGTAGCGCATCCAGGAGTGGGAGGGCGTGGCGTCCAGGTAGAAGTAATACTCCTTGACGTCCTCGCCGTGGTTGCCCTGGTTGCCGGTCAGGCCGAAGGCGCGCTCCTTAAGGATCGGATCGCGCCCGTTCCAAAGGGCGAGCGCCAGGCACAGCCGCTGTTCCTCGTCGCAGATGCCGCCCATGCCATCCTCGTTCCAGCGATAGGCGCGGGAGCGCGATTGGTCGTGGTCCAGGTGCTCCCAGGCGCCCCCGTAGGGGCTGTAATCCTCGCGCACCGTACCCCAGGCCCGCTCCGCGAGGTAGGGTCCCCACAGTCGCCAGTCATCGCTGCCATGGCGCTGTGCCTCGAGACGCTTTCTCTCCGCATTCAGTGTCGTCTTCATCGCTTGCTCCACGAGTAATTGATTCGCCTAGGGCGCAATAGCGAAGCGCTTCTCGTCGGCCATCGGTTCACGGATCATGCTGCGCTGACCCGCCCCAGGGTTTCCGACTCCTTGCGCTCCGACCTGCGTTTCATCTGCTCGAGCCGCCACCATGCCTCCAGGGTGCAGGCGACGGACCAGGCCTGGCACGGCGCCCCCCGCGGAACGTGCGGGGGCGCGCCATCAAAGATCTCGCTCACGGTGCCGAGGCCCGCGTCGAGCATGTGGTCACGGAGGGGCGCCAGGCGCCGCTGCGCCGCCCCGGCGTCGCCAGTCACCCGCGCCTCGGCCAGGGCGTAGTGACCGAGCAGCCAGGCCCACACCGGACCCTGGTGGTAGCTCCCGTCGCGCTCCCATACGCCGCCGATGTACCTTGCGCGGAATTCAGGGCGCGCAGGGTCCAGGGAGCGCAGCCCATAGGAGGTGAGCAGGTCGCGGCCGACCCGGGCCACCACCCGGCGCTGGTCTTCCGCCCCGAGGGGAGAATGGGGCAGGCTCGCCGCCAGGATCTGGTTGGGGCGCAGGGTGTCGTCGTTACCCCCCGGCCCGTCCAGGACGTCATAAAGCCCCTCGTCGCCATTCCGGACGAACCGCTGGAAGCCCGCCCGGGCCTGGGCGGCGAGATTCCGGTAGTTCGTGGAGGTCCGCCCCAGCTGGTCGGCGAATTCCGCCATGGCGCAGAGGGCGTTGTACCAGAGGGCGTTGATCTCCACCGGCTTGCCGATGCGCGGTGTCACCACCCAGTCACCGATCTTGGCGTCCATCCAGGTCACTTGCACGCCGGTCTCTCCGGCGAACAGCAGCCCGTCCTGCCCATCCATGCGGATGCCGTAGCGTGTGCCCTTGCCGTGCCAGGCGACGATGTCCTCCAGGACCGGGAACAGCTCCCTCAGTGCGGCGCGGTCCCGGAGGGCACCGACGTAGGCGCGGCAGGCCTCGACGTACCAGAGGGCGGCGTCGGCGGTGTTGTATTCCGGCGTGCCGCCCGCGCCGGGAAAGACGTTGGGCAGCATGCCCTGGTCCACGAAGCGCGCGAAGGTGCGAAGGACGCGCAGGGCCGTTTCGTAACGGCCGGTGGCGAGAGTGAGACCCGGCAGCGCGATCATGGTGTCGCGGCCCCAGTCGCCGAACCACGGATAGCCGGCGATCACCGATTCCCCATCTGGCGCACCGGGCACGGGGCGGGCGAACACGAAGCTGTCCGCCGCCAGCACCAGTTGATCGACCCACGGCGGCGCTTCGATCAGTTCGGGGACTTGCACCCGGGCCCGCGTCAGCTCGCCCTGGTCCCGGGCCAGCGCGCGCCGGAGGGACTCCGCCAGGTAGGGAGATGCATCGGGATCGAGCCCCGCCACGAGTCCTGACCACTCGTCCTCCTGGAGCAGGAACTCGCCCTGGGCCACGCACAGGTGGTTGTCATGCTCCGGCAGGCCCCGCTCCCGTTCCGCGGGAAGCTGGAAGTTCTCGTACCAGTCGTGGCGCGGGGTGAGAGCGCCGCCCCGGGCCTTGAGGTGCAGAGTGAACCAGTTGGGGTGGCGTACCGTGATCCATTCCGGCCCGTCGGACTCGATCACCGGGTGAAACTCCCAGGGCCGGGCGCCCACGTGATGGTCCCGGGCGTTGGCGAGGAGGGTTACCTGCAGCCTGACGGGCCGCGGCCGGGCCATGCCGGGCAGCAGGCGGTAGGCCACGTACACCGTGTTGGCGCCGTGCTCCATCCAGACGCGGCATTCGAGGGCGATATCGCCGATGGCGTAGCGCCAAACCGGCATGCGCCCGTCGAGCCGGAAGGATTCGATGTGCACATGACCGGCCGGATCGACGGTGCCATCGCCCCAGCGATTGGTGAACAGGGGAAAGCGCCGGTCGCCGTCGATCAATGTTGCGTCGGCCTTGGCGAGCAGCAGAAAGCGCCCCAGCGGCGGGTTGACTGGCGCCACCAGCAATCCGTGGTAGCGGCGGGTAAGGGAGCCGGCGATGGTTCCCGCCGCATAGGCCCCGAGGCCGTTGGCGAGCCACCACTCGCGGCGCTCCGCCTGAGACAGATCGCCGCAAATCTCACGCCCAAACCGAATCAACTCGGGAAGACACGCCGTCATGATTTCCTCGCTTTCCGCCCAGAAGGCTTGCCAGGCGCAAACCCCAGGCATAAATCGTAAGCGCCGGGTTCACCCGGCTCGACCGCGGCAGCACGCTGCCATCGGACACGTAGACGTTTTCCATTCCGTGCACCCGGCCGCTCGCGTCCACCACCGAGGTCGCCGGGTCCCGTCCCGTGACCAGCGTGCCGCAGGCGTGGGCCGTGCCGGTGATCGGGATGGAGCGGGTACCCGCCAGGTAACCCATTCGCAAGAGCTGTTGCCGGAGCGTTCGCACCAGGCGTCGATGCTCTTCGGCGGCTTCCGGTACCCGTCCGAGGTCATAGTCGAGCCCCGGCCGCCCCGAATCCCCGGCCCGGGCCAGGACGCGATTGTCGGGATGCGAGCCGTCCTCGGTCTGCAAGAACAGGCCGTAAGCCCGGCCCGCGAACTGGTCCGCAAGCCAGCCCGGCACGATGCCGGGAAACTGAGCGCGCACGATCTCTTCCGCCAGATTACCGCCCAGGGTCTGCACGGTGCTGTGGGGCAGCTCGTCATGCAGCAGCAGCAACGTCTTGCAGAGCACGTCCGAAACCCGGCGGTGGGAGAACGCGATCATGGCGGTGAGCACATGAAACTTGTAGTAACGCCCCACGTTGGCGTAGCAGGGGAGCGTTGCCGCAAGGCCGTTCTGTTCCAAGTAGGTTTGCAGCAGCCGCGGGCTGTGCAGGGCCCCCGCCGCCAGGATCACTGCCTCCGCCTCGTAGCGGGTTCCGTCGCTGCACAGGACCCCGCTGACCCGCGTTCCGTCGTGCGGGTGAGGCAGCAGCTCGGTTACGGCCTTGCCGGTCAGGATCTCCAGGTTTGGCCGGTGGCGAACCCGGTCCAAGAGCGTCTCTCCGTCCGCCTTGAGACCCCGCACCGACGCAAAGCCGTCGAAGTGCCTGGCCTCCAGCGGATGCTGAAGAATATCCGGGGCCAGTCCGACGCTGAGGGGCTGCTCCCGCCACCCGGCATCCCGGCGCTTGAGTCCGGCGACGATTTCTCGCAGCCCGGGCTCCACCGGGAAGGGCTGCACCGAAAGCAGCCGCTCCGCCTCGTCGTAATAGGTTTCCAGCTCGTTGTAGCTGAAAGGCCAGCCGAGACAGCGGTGCCGATCGTCTGCCTCGAACTCCCGGGGCCCGAAGCGCAGCAGCGCGGCGCCATACCACTTGGTCTTCCCGCCCAGGTTGAAATGCTCCTCCGGCACGGCGACCTTGCCCTGCCGGTCGAGCCAGGGCTCATCGGCGAGGAACAGGCCGCGCCGCACCACCTTGTCCGCATCCAGCGTACTGCCGTCCTTTGGCAGGGGCATGCCCTTCTCCAGCACCAGGACCCGCTTTCCGGTCTGGGTCAGGTGATAGGCGGCGGCCGATCCCCCGGCGCCCGAGCCGATGATGATGACGTCGTAACGCATCGGGCTGCCTCCTCTCAATAGACGGCGGCGGGAGAAATGACCGCCGCGGTGGAGCCCCGTGTCCTGGCGTGGGTCACCACGAACAGGAACTCGTAGACCCTGCGTTTCGCCAATACTTCGGTCGCCAGATTCTCCAGTCCGAACAGCCCCATCTTCACGTACATGGTCTGCGGAACCAGAAACGGGCGCTCCGGGTCCTCGCCTGGGACGGGGCCGTAGCTCCAGGTATCGGCCCCGGTGACGGCGATACGCTTCTGGTAAAGATGCTGCACCAGCGCCAGCCCGGGCCCGGGCTCGCCGGAGAGGAATTCCGCGTTGTCCTGGCCCCACAGGGCGCCCCAGCCGGTGTGAAACAGCACCGCGTCGCCGGCGCGCAGTTCCACCCCCTGCCGCTTCAGGGCCCCTTCCAGGTCGGCGACGGTGATGACATAGCCCCTGGGCAGCCGCTCGGCGCCCTTGTAGCCCGCCACATCCACCAGCACCCCGCGGGTGACGATGGGCGGCACAGTTTCCATGCCGAAGCGGTTCAGGCCCCAGGATTCCACCACCTCCGCCGCGGTCCAGCCGTTGTAGAAGCGGTCGCCGATCTGGATGTGGCCGATGGAGTCGAGCTGGGTGCCCACCTGGAAGGTCCCGGACTGGATTTCCGTGATCCAGTTGATCTGGTTGCGTCCCCAGCCCTTGCCCACGGCGTCGCTGCGCCGACGATTGGTGAAATGGGGAGATACGTCCACAGTCTGATGCCAGTAGCGGCCGGGGAACTTGGGCGTGTCCTCGTCCAGCACCCGCCCCAGTTCCACCACCGTCCCGGTCTTGACCAGCCGCGCCGCGGCCGCTACTGCGGCCGGCGTGATCTCGTTCAGGGTGCCGATCTGATCCTGGGCCCCATAGCGGCTCGGCCACCAGGGCTTCTGCCCGTCGGGAAGCTCCACCGCCTTGTCCGGGCCGCCGGGGGCGGCGCCGGCGGCCCCTGCGTGCCACCCGGCCGCTCCCGGGACGAGCAGCGCCAGGAGCACCGCGGCGGGCACCGCCCGCCGCCGGGCAAGACCAAGGCCCCTGATCATGACTGCGTCCCGCCCCTCGTCACCGCGTCCCGGCGCGCTGGGCTCACTTGCCCTTGGCGCCGCTGAATGCCTTCCACTCTTCCTCGCTGATCACGCCGTCGCCGTTCTTGTCCAGGCGGATGAACAGCTCCTCGTGGAACTTCATGAACTCGTCCTTGGTGACCTTGTGATTCTGATCTCCGTCCATGCTCCCCATCATCTTCATGCTGGAGATGCCGCGGACGTAGTCGGTCGTGAACTCGATGGCAAAAGCGGGGCTGACCGCGGCCGCAAACATGGTGCCGGTCAGTATTGCAAGCAGCTTGGTGCGAAACATGATTGCCTCCTTGTTGGGTTGGTGGGGTTGAAGCCTCGGTGCGGGCCGTTCCCGAAGGCACGTCCGCGCCGGAGGAACTGTGGGCCATCAGCCGCCCTCGCGGAACTCCGGGTAGAGCGTCATGCCGCCATCCACGTAGAGGGTGGCCCCGGTAACGTAGTCCGAGTGATCGGATGCGAGCCACACCGCCGCGCGGGCAATGTCCCGGGTCTCGCCCACCCGGTAATACGGGATGAGCTTGAGGAGCGCGGCTTCTGCGTCCTTCGTGGTCCATGCCGAGGTGTTGATGGGCGTCTTGATCGCCCCCGGCGAAATGGCATTGATCCGAATCTTGCGCATGGCGTATTCCTGGGCCAGGGTCTTCATCAGCATGGATACGCCGCCCTTGCTGGCCGCGTAGTTGGCGTGGCCGGCCCAGGGGATCACGTCGTGCACCGACGAGACACAGATGATCTTCCCCGCCGAGCAGGAAAGCTCGGCCACCACGCCCCGGCGCAGGAACTCGCGTATCGCTTCCCGGGCGCACAGGAACTGCCCGGTCAGGTTGACGTCGATCACCTTCCGCCACTGGGCGAGGGTCATGTCGTGGAAGGGCGCATCCACCTGCAGGCCGGCGTTATTCACCAGGATGTCCACGGTGCCGAACTCGTCGATGGCGCGGCGAAACATGGCCTGGACTTCCTCCTCGTTGCTTACGTCCGCCTGGAAGGGGAGGGCGCGCCCGCCGGCGGAGCGAATCTCGTCCACGACGCGCTGGGCCTGGTCGTCGCCCCGCACGTAGTTGACCACCACTGCGGCGCCGGCCTCGGCCAGCCCCTTGGCGATCCCCTCGCCGATGCCGGAGTTGGCCCCGGTCACAATGGCCCGCTGTCCGTCCAGAGTCGTCTCGCGGATGCGGGCTTCATGCATCCGTACTTCGCAGACGTCGCATGTTGTGTTCGCGTCCATGTCCGATCCTCAGCCGAGAAAGCTGCGGCGCATGAAATGGTCCGCAGAGAGCTTGCCCGGCCCGTGCAGGACCGTCACCAGGAGCAGCAGACCCCAGTACTGGTGGTCCTTGAGTCCTACCTCCGACAAATCGGGGTAGGAAATGACCGCCAGGATATTGAAGACAAAGAGCGCCGCGGCGGCCAGTCGCCCGCCCAGGCCCAGCGCAAGGAATACCGGAAGCACGAGTTCTGCACCCGTGCCCAGGTAGGCTGCCAGCTCCGGCGGCAGCAGCGGCACTTCATACTCGTTTTCGAACAGAGCCACGGTCGAGCTCCAGCTCTGAATCTTCACCAGACCCGACTGGAAGAACACGCCCGCGACCAGCAGCCGGATCCCGAGGTCCAGCACCGGCGCGAGGTATTCCTCGAGTATCCTGATCAGGCCCCGGGCGGCTCCCGTGAGCCCAGCGGCGCCTTCCATCGCCGTTGATTCAACGCGGTTCTCTGCGACACTCATGTCGTTCTCCTAGGAGCATTGGCCTGGCCCAGGGGTGGCGGAGCGCCGCCCGCGCCCCGCCACCCCGGACGCCATCAACCCTTCTTGCCGCCGGGCTTGGCGTCCGACGAGGTCTGGATGCGCCCGCCCACGATTCTTTCGCACGTGCCTTTGGGCACGTAGATCCAGGCCTCCGCGTCGGCGTCCTTCTTCGACGTCCCGGCGCAGGAGCTGACGCTGGTGCCACAGTCATTCTTGCCGGCCTTCACGATGCCGGCGCACTTCTCGTTGTCGCCCTTGGCGGCCAGAGCCTGGCCCGCGCCGGCGCTGACGCCAAGAGCAAGCACCCCAATAATCGCGCTACGGATAATGTCGGACTTGTCCATTGCTGCTACCTCCTGTCAGTTGAGTGGGTGATCTGGAGTCCGAGAAATCCGGACTCCAATGAGTAGGCAGTGTGCGCAACAAGTCTCCCGTGCTCGTCGCGGAATCCTCACTTTTTCATCACGAGTCGAAGCGCGCCACCACGCCGTCGAGGACCCATGCGCGCAAAGTCTGCCCGACGTCGAAACCATCCCCGGCGGCAAACGCGGCCTCGCATGCCCCGCCGAAGGCGGCGCCCCGGGCAAGGGCCTGGAGCAGCGCATACGCGGGGGCCGGCAGCGGCGCCATCTCGACCTCGAATCGCCGCCGCCAGACCAGCAGCTTCACGCCGCCCAGCCGCAAGTCCACCCCTTCCGCGACGCCTCGCGCCGGCTGATTCGCTTCCCAGATCCGGTGCACCGGGTAAAGCGAAGCCAGCAGCCGGCACGAGGGATGCAATGCGAAGTGAAGATCGGGATAGCGCTGCGCAGGAACGGCGGCGAGTGCGGCCAGGTTCAAGGCCGCGTGCTCGGCGGCGTGGAACGCTTCGTGCACCAGCCACTCGAGACGCGCCGAGTCGCGCAGGTAGGGGAGTTCGTGGGCGCCGGGCAGGGTGGCGAGAAACTCGGGAAAACTTCTTCCGTAGTCCTGGATGTCGCCGCTCGTCGAAGGGCACGCGAGCCCATAGCGCCGGGCGGCGTGGCGGAAGAACTCCTCGCCCACCAGGCGTTCGATCACCGGATAGACCGCGCGCAGGGCCTCCCGGTAGTTGTGAAGCACGTTGTTGCGATAGAGGTCGAGCCGCGCGTCGGGCGCCATCTCGCCTGCCAGGATGTGATTGGAAAGCCAGTCGTCCTTGCCGCCGAAGAGGGCTTCCACGAATGCCGACTGGATGTCACGCAGGCTCGGCAATCCCTGCCTCCATCATCGTCCGCGCCTTGTGGGCCTCTTCCACCAGCACCGCCAGATCCGGTATGTCCGTGTCCCATTCGATCAGGGTCGGCACCCGTCCGAAGCGGTCCAGGGCTTTGCGGTAAAGGGACCACACCGGCTCTGCCACCCGGGTGCCGTGGGTGTCGATGAGGCAGTCAGGGCCCCGGTCAAAGCCCGCCAGGTGGATTTCGCGCACCAGCGGCGCCGGTATGGCGCCCAGGTAGCGGGCGGCATCGAAGGCGTGATTGGCGCTGGAGACGTAGATATTGTTGACGTCGAGCAGGATGCCGCAGCCCCCGCGCCGCGCGGCCTCCACCAGGAATTCCCATTCGGGGATCGTCGAGTGGGCAAACTGCAGGTAGCTCGAGACGTTCTCGATCAGGATCTCGCGGCCGAGGAAATCCTGCGCTTCGCGGATGTGGGCGGAGACCACCTCCAGCGCTTCCTCGGTGTAGGGCAGCGGCACCAGGTCGTTGACATGGCGGCCACCGAAGGATCCCCAGCATAGGTGCTCCGAGACCACGGCCGGCTCCATGCGTTGCGCGAGAGCTCGGAGCCGTCGCAGGTGCTCCCGGTCGAGCGGGCCCACCGAGCCCAGGGAAAGGCCGACACCGTGCAGGCTCAGCGGGTAATGTTCCCGCGCGCGCTCCAGGTAGTGCAGGGGCTGTCCGCCGGCACCGAAATAGTTTTCGCTGTGGACTTCGAGCCATCCCACATTCGGGCGCGTTGCGAGCAGTTCCCGGTAGTGGGCTGCCCGCAGTCCGATGCCTTCGCGCGGCGGGAGCCGGGAGCGTAAGCGCTGATGCGGCGGCTCCATCGGGCCGCCCGTGATCGCCATCGACGGGTTATTTTCAGTCTGCGTCGAGGGTGTCGATGGGGAGGAAGCCGTCGCGCTCGATCAAACCGACCAAGCGAAGTTCCTCCCAATCCGAGTCTTCCTCCTCGAACTCGAACCCGCGCATTTCGTTGGCGCCGGGAAACGCCAGCGCCGGGCGCCTCGATGCATGCCCCGTGCCGGGCCCTGCTGCTGTAGAACTTGACGTGCTCATGGTTGTCTCCTGGTGTCCCGTCCCACGGGGAGCGGGAACTGTGTGTCAGCCACCCCCAGTGTCACCGCCACTGGTCACGAATCGGTCACGAAGGCTTAAAGCTTTGGTCGCGCCGGCCGACGGTCCGGTCTTGCCACGAAGGCGGGCCGGGTCTATAAGGTGGGCCTGCCCAGAAAACAATTCCCAACCATGTTTTCCATTGCGATTGTGTCTTCCTGGGCCCCGCAAACGGGGCCGAGTCGGCAGTTTCCGGGCCGACGCTTTTTCACCACCCCTCGGCCATGACCCTCGGGCGCCGTCTGCTCCTCCCCATCGCCGCGTCGGGTGCCCTGATCGTGGCTTGGGTCGTTTGGGGATGGTTGCCCGGTGACCCGGCGGCAGATACCCGTTATGCGGTGGCAGGCGTGGTCGGAATCGGGATCGTTGGACTGCTGGGGGTGGCGAAGCTCGCCTTTCACCTGGCGGTTCGGCGTCCCCTGGCGGCGCTTGGCGCTGCCAACGGGCGAGGTGACGAGATCGAGCGCCTGGCGCAACATGTCCGTGCTCTCGAGCATCGGCTCGCGCAGCGTGACGCCGACGTCGAGCAGGCGCTGCGCCAGTGTCAAGAAGCCCAATCTAGCTTGCAGCTTGCCGAGGAACGGTACGTCCTGGCGGTGCGCAATGCCAGCGATGGCCTGTGGGAGTGGGATCTCAAGACCGGGGCCATGTACCTGTCGCCACGTTGGAAAAGCATGCTGGGTTTCGCTGAAGGCGAGATTCCCGATACCCGGGAAGTCTGGGTTGAGCGGCTGCATCCCGAGGATCGCGCTCGCGCCGAGGAGGCCCTAGAGAATCACATCCGCGGGGCGTCCCCGCGGTATCAGGATGAGCACCGGCTGCTGCACAAGGACGGGGGCGTCCGCTGGGTGCTCTCGCGCGGGGCCGCGATCCGGCGCGCGAGCGGCAGCGCGTACCGGGTGGTGGGGCTCGACACGGACGTCACCCGCATCCGCCACGTGGAGAGCATTCTGCACGAGATCGTAGAGGGAACCTCGGGGGCGTTCGGCGACATGCTGTTCCGTTCCATGGTGGAGCATTTCGCCCGTGCGCTGCACGTCGAGAGGGCGTTCATCACGGAATGCTGCGACCAGCCCCCGACCCGGGTGCGCACCCTCGCCCACTGGTCGGGGCGGGACTTCGCCAACAACTTCGAGTACGAACTGCCCGGTTCGCCCTGCGAACGCGTGATGGAGGGTCGGACCTGCTTTTATCCCCGGGACGTGGGCGTCCTGTTTCCCCGGGAGCGGTCCTGGGAGGCCTACCTGGGTGTGCCGATTTTCGGCAGCGACGGCAGGGTCATCGGGCATCTCGCCTTTCTCGATCGGCGCGAGATGCCGGAGGACGTGGTGGTGGACGCTGTCTTCCGCATATTCGCTGCCCGCGCCGGGGCCGAACTCGAACGCATGCGCGCGCTGGAGGAACTGCGCCGGCTGACCATGCCCGCCGGGATCAGCGGCTGACCACCCGGTTGCGGCCGCGCTTCTTGGCCCGATACAGCGCCTCATCGGCGCCGCGCACCACCTCGTCCGCGGTCGGGAACCAGTCGCTGCGCTCCGCCGCGCCGATGCTTACCGTGACCGACACGCCGCTCGCGCCGCGGCCTTTTTTCCCGCGGCGATCCCGGCCGCTCTCGGCGTCCTCGGGGCGGTCCTTGCCCCGCAGCGCCACCCGGTAGGACTGGATGCCCTCGCGCAGGGCCTCCAGTTCCGGGAGCACCTGCTTGACGCGCCGGTCCGGGAACACCACCGCGAACTCCTCGCCCCCGTAGCGGAACGCCCTCCCTCCTCCGCCCACTTCCATGAGGCGCGCCGCCACCAGGCGCAGCACTTGGTCCCCCACGTCGTGACCATAGGTGTCGTTGAATTTCTTGAAATGATCCACGTCGACCATCGCGACCGTATACACGCCGCCGAGCGTGCGCAGCCGCTCTTCCAGGGTGCGCCGGCTCGGCAGTCCGGTGAGCTCGTCCCGGAACGCCATGCCGTGGGACTCCTGCAGGACCGCCATCAGCAGTATCAGGCCCGCGGCTGCCATGAAGATCTGGAACTGGGCAGGATCTCCCGCTCCGAGGCAGGCGGCGAAAAACGCGAGGATGGCGCCCGCGGCTCCGACCTCGAGGGGCGCGCCCCGGGGCAGCGACTTGGCCACCGCGGCGATAAAGGCTGCCGCGATGAAAATCATCGCCAATGGCGGCGGCGTGCCGGTCAGGAGCCAATGCTCCAACAGGCCTTCCCAGGCCGTGCCGGAGAACAGGCTGCGGCCCGCGGAAGCCACCCATCGCGTCACAAGGACTTGCGCCGCCACCAGGAACAGCCAGCGATAGCTCCGGTGATGGAGCACGGCGCGCTCCGGCAGCGCGATCGCCAGCAGAAAATTGAGGGGCAGGAAAATCATAATGGAGACCAGCACCACGCGCGCGGGGAAGCTGGAGGGCCCCATGGCCATGCCCGCCTCATACCCGACATAGGCCACGAACAGCAGGGCGACCAGCAGGAAGGTCCTGGCGCGGCGGAACCAGAGGCTGATGGCGGCGCCCAGGGCATAGGCCACGTAGGGCGCGTAAAACACGACGCCCGAGAGCTGCGGGCCGAGGGAGCGCTTGAACGCCAAGGCCAATCCGGCCGCGGCCATGATGGCGAGGGGCGCGACAAGGATTCTCAGGAGGGCGGACAACTCAGTGGCAGCGCTAGTTGGAAAGAACGGAGGACGCTTGGCGAAGGAATGTCCGGCATAGTCCCGGATTCATGGGCCCGCGTCGAGGAAATTGACGACGGTTAGAGCTCGAGGCCGGTCTCGCTCCACATGACGGAGGAATCCGCGTTCGCCGATTCCTCGAGCAGCTGGATCAAGGGAAACGCGCGGTTTCGGAGCGGAACCGGCGGCTCCTCGTCCCATTCCTTTTCGGACCTTGCCTTGGGCGGCGGCTCCTGGTAAACGGCGAGCGCCTGCTTCAGCCGCGCCACCGCCTCCGGGATGTCTGTGGCCAGCAGGGCGCCGGGAACGGTGCCGCTATGACCCATCATCTTGAGGAGCTGTACCGCGACGCTGCCAAACAGCGTGATCCGCCCCACCTTGCTGTCGAATCGTATGAGCATGGCTATATGGTAACGCGGGCCGCTGCTTCAGTACTTGGCGTACAGCTTTTTCTCGTACACGGCCTCGATGCGGTGCCCGTTCCACGCATAGATCAGGTGGGCGCCCTGCCGGCACCTCGACAGCACGCGTGGCCGCAGCACGCCAGCGCATTGACCTCCGGAGTGGCGCACGCTGTCATAAGCCACCCCCCAGGAGTTCTGGGATCGCAACTTCCGGCCCAGGGCCCGTCCGGCGGTGTAATCGTCCGGGTCGTAAACGTCGGGCAAGTCCCGACGGCCCCGTATATCGTGGAGTTCCCCGTCCAGGTTGGCGAGGTAGACCCGCATCTCCAGTTCCAGGGGCGGCTCCCGGGTCGCCGCCATGAAACGCTGGCGGTGATAGCGGGTTTCGGCGATGGCGGTGTCCAGGGAAGCACCCGAGTAATACACGCCGTAGGTCCCGTCGCTGAAGCGGCTGCCCAGGGGGTTGAGGTGCACGAAAGGTGCCATGAGGGGGCTCGACCCGGGGCCCGTTACCCGATCCTCGACGGGCACCAGCGAAAGCATTCCCGCCTCCTGCCTCAGGCGGGGGTTGGTGAGGGACTCCACCGCGAACACCGCGTCCAGATCCGCGGGATCCGCCACGCGCTCAAACAGGCTGACCGGCGGAAACCGGCTCGGCACCACCCGATAGCAGGGATGCCAGGCGATCTTGGAAACCGGCGGGATCACCCCCAGCCGCCCCGTTGCGCGTCCAGATATTCCCGCACCACGAACAGGTCGGCCACGCTTCCGCCCAGCATTCTTGCCAACGCGCTTCTGCCGCCGAAGGGCGCGGCGGTATTGGCGCGCCGGATCCAGCCATCCGCGGCGCCCGGATCCGGAAGAAGGACCTGCAGTGCCGAGTAAATCCCCAGCAGGTAGGAAATGCGCTCCAGGGTATCTTGGGGAAGCACCACCGGCTCCCCCTTTTTCCATCGGTAAAAGGTGGAGCGGGCCGGCCGCCCCAACAGCGTCATCTGCTCCTCGTTGGTGAGTCCCCACACCTCGGCGATCCTAAAGAACGTGCGCAGTGCGGGTCCCGAAACACTGTCGGGCTGATCACCGATCGACGCTAACCTGGGAGCTGCCATAGGTATCCAATTCTGGACTCAATCAAATAATAGTCCAAAATGAGATTCAGGGCAAATCGGGCCGGGCGGAACCCGAGGAAACTCAGCGGGCTGCGGAAGCCACCCGTTCCGCCATCGCATGGGCGGACTTGATGCAATCAGCGACAGAAATGCCCCCCCGGAAGTTGGCACAGAAGTAGAGCCCGGGCGTTGCCTGTTCGGCGGCCTCCAGGGCCGCCATCCGCCCCAGGTGTCCGACGGTGTATTGGGGAATGGCCTGTTCCCAGCGCGTGATTCGGGTCCAGAGTGGCTGGGCCTTGGCGCCGAGCAGAGCTTCCAGTTCCTCTCCCACCATGGACGCGATGGCATCCTCGTCCCGGCGCGCCAAGTCCGGTTGGCGCATTCCCCCGACAAAAGTGGTAAGCAGCGCCGTTCCGCCGGGAGCCCGGTTTTCGAACAGGCTGCTGGAGAAGATGGTGCCAAGAATCTGCCGCTGCTCCTTTTCCGGAACCAGGAAACCGAAACCGTCCAGGGGATGGGGTATGTCTTTACGCGAGTAAGCGCTTACAACTGAGGCAACGGGCGGATATATGATGGATTCCAGGGCCTTGGCGGCATCCGCCGCGAAGGGCCTGACCAGCGTAGCGGCGGCGTATGCGGGAGTTGCCACCACCACTCGCCGGACCCGGAATGTCTTGGGGCCGGCCGGTGAGTCCGCGGTCACCTCCCACCCGCCTGCACCCAGGCGCGTCAGACCGGTGCCGCGGGTGGAGACGGCAACGCGCTCCAACTTCCGCGCGATGGCGTCCGTGAGCGTCTGCATGCCGTCGCGGAAGGACAGCATGGGCGCCGCCTGCTTGGATTTCTCGGGATTACGTCTGCGTTCCCTGGCGCCAAGGATCTGCCCGCGTATCAGGCTGCCGTACTTCTGTTCCAGCTCGAACAGCCGGGGAAAAGCGGCGCGTACGCTCAGCCTTGCCGGATCTCCCGCGTAGACGCCGGCGACGAAGGGGTTGATGGCGTAATCGAGGAATTCCGGCCCGAGCCGCCGGCGCACGAATTGCGCGACCGTCTCTTCCGCCTCGGGATGGGAGCGCCGCACGAAGGGCTCCCGCGCCAGCCCCAGCTTGGTGCGCCAGGAAAACAGGGGTGTCCGCAAGAACGCCGGCGGCGAGAGCGGCACCGGGATGAGCTGGCCGCTCCGCAGCACGAAACGGTTGCGCGCCTCGGGGTTGGCGTAGATGCGTTCGTCGACAATCCCAGTTTCCAGGAGCAGGGCGCCGATGAGCGATGAGGTTTCCAGTGTGCTGTTGGGCCCGGTCTCGATCAGGCAGCCATCCTCGCGCGCGCTGCCGATGGCGCCGCCTACCCGCGGGGCGGATTCGATCAACAGGACATCCAGGCCCTTTCCTTGCAGTCCCAAGGCGGCGACGAGGCCCGAAATACCGCCGCCAATTATCAGGACATCGGCATCTAGCGCCATTCGCGTCTGTGTCTTTGGCTCCCCGGAATTGAATTATGCCCCACCCGGGCGCAGCCTGCTCCGCCGGGATAAAATGGGGCTGCATGCGGACCGCGAGCAAGCCGGAAATACCAGTTACCGCTGCCGCGTGTTCACTGCTGACCCTATTCCTGTTGATTGCAGCAGCCTGTCCTGCGATGTCCGCCGAGCAAGAGCTTTTTGACTTCCACCAAGACGGCGGACCCCGCTGGCATGCGATCAACGACGGCGTGATGGGCGGGGTCTCCCAGGGTCGGGCGCGGATCACGGGGGACGGGGTACTGGTGTTCTCCGGAGTCGTCTCCCTGGAGAACAATGGCGGTTTCGCTTCCATTCGTTCCGAACCCTCCCCCCTGCAGATCCGGGGCGCCCGCGGCATCAAGTTGAGGGTCAAAGGCGACGGTCGCCGCTACAAGGTGAACCTGAAGCTCGACGCTGCGTTCGACGGGGTTCAGTACCAATCCGAGTTTCGGCCGCCCCCCGGAGAATGGACTACGGTGCCATTGCCCTTTTCCAGCTTTGCGCCGAAGTTCCGCGGCCGGCCGGTCCCGGATGCTCCCCCCTTGGATCCGGCGCGGATTGTCACCGTGGGCTTTCTGATTTCAGACAAGCAGGCCGGCCCCTTCGCGCTCGAGATAGGATCCGTGGCGGCGTATTGACGTATTCGGGCATCCCATTTGCTTGGTGTAGCGCCCGCGCCACGCTTGTCGCCGCCGGCGCAAAATCCCGTTGACAGGGGACGGGGGCTGGCCTAAAAATGCCCCGGTGTTTGATCACAGCCTTTGCGTTACCGATTTTGCGGTTGCAGGCTCGCGAGTCAGGCATGGGTGCGGCGCGAGCCGCGTGTTTCAGAGTTTTGGAAAGGAATGTTGAATGGCAACCGGAACCGTAAAATGGTTCAACGACGCTAAGGGCTTCGGCTTCATTACCCCGGATGGCGGCGGCGAAGATCTCTTCGCGCACTTTTCCGCGATCCAGGGCAAAGGCTTTCGGACCCTGAAAGAAGGCCAGAAGGTTTCCTTCGAGGTGACCCAGGGCCCGAAGGGCAAGCAGGCGTCGAACATCCAGCCGGTCTAACTGCCGGAATAGCGGATCCTGAAAAGCCCCGGTGCGAAAGCGCCGGGGCTTTTTGTTTCCGCAGGGCGGGCTCGCGGAGCGTCGCGCGGTCAGGGAATCGGCGGCAGTTCGCGAGCGGCGGGCGCCCCTCTCGCCGGACTCTTTGGCGGCGACACCGTGGGCGGCGAGATTTCCTGGGCGCGCGAATCATCATAGATCAGCGTCGCCTTTTCCTTGCCCGGCTCACCGCGCTTGGCGCGGATCTCCAGCGCCTTCGGCGCCGGAGGCAGGGTGGCCCGCTGCTGTTTTTCCAGAACCTGGATCTCCAGAAAATAGCTCTGCAAGAGGTCGTCCGTGAGCCGCCCTTCCGCGTCGGCCGCGCGCATCTCCCGCTCGAGAGTCTCGATCTTCTCGGGAATCGGATCGGAACGGGTGCGCGGGCCGAAGCTGCCGGGGGGCTGTCTCACCGCCTCCGAGAATCGCTCCGGCGAGGCCACCGCCTTGGCGATACGCGCGTGCCCATAGCGCATGGCAAAGGCGAGCGCATCGTCGCCGCGATCATTCACCAGGGTGGTGTCGGCGCCGAGCCCGAGGAGCAGGTTCGCCGCATCCTCCTTGCCCTCGCGCGCCGCCATCATGAGCGGCGTCGAAAGGTTGGGCGAGCGCGCGTTCAAATCCGCGCCGCGCTCCACCAGCAGCCGCGCCACTTCCTTGTGACCCGCAAAGGCGGCGTAATGCAGCGCCGACCACTCGGAACCCTCCTGGTTGACCCGGGCGCCACGGTCCAGCAGCCATCGCACGGCTTCCAGCCGTCCCTTCCACGCCGCGAACATCAGCGCCTGCTCCTGGCGGGCGTTCATCCGATTCACGTCAGCCCCGCGGCTCACGAACAGCTCCATCATGGGAACGTTGCCCTCCCAGGCGGCCAACATCAGACCCGTGCCCACCCGGTCCGCCTCGAACTCCGGATCCAGGCCCTTGTCCAGCCAGTTCCTCACCACCTCGATGCGCCCGCCCTCGATCGAAACCGCGAATTTCACGGGATCGGGAGGATAGGCCGAGAAACCGAAGGGATCGGGCAGGTCAGCGGCGAGCGAGCAACTGACCGAAATCCCGAGTGCCGCCGCGACCAACCAGCGCTTCGCGCCATTACACCGGGTCATGTCTTGCCATCCGTCCGCAAAGCGCCTCATAGTCGGGAAATCATGGACGAATGTCAAAGGCTGGGAACGTCCCGTTGCTGATGGCGGACGACAGGCGTGCTTTCTCTCTCGCGCTGGGGGCTTCCCTCGCGCTACACATGGCCGGTCTGGCCCTGGGTGAACTGGCATTGCGCTTCATGGCGATGCCGCCAGCCAGCGCCCTCCCAGTTCTCGAGGTTCGGTTGGAGATGCTGCGACCCCCGGAGGCGACGGCAGTGCCCTCCGTCATCAAAAACACCCTGGACCCGAAACCCGAGACCGCGATGGCAAAGCCGCAGCCCCGGCCGCCGCGCAAGGAACCGTCCCCCTCGGTGGCGCGTCTGGCTCCTCCTGCCGAAAC
>Ga0210374_1000020_pt1 | contig 17856 bp, 17 predicted proteins | sample S765metaT_FD_170483 | JGI IMG/M metagenome (GOLD analysis project Ga0210374, IMG submission 170483) | Metatranscriptome of estuarine sediment microbial communities from the Columbia River estuary, Washington, United States - S.765... | ecosystem: Environmental > Aquatic > Marine > Intertidal...
CCCTGGGCCGCCACGGTGTGGGACCGGGTCGGGAACACCTTGCTGAGCACCGCGGTTTTCAGTCCCGCCTCGGCGAGCTGTAGCGCCGACCTGAGTCCGGCTCCCCCGGCCCCCACCACCACCGCATCAAAGCTTCTTTTTACGACCGACATTAAGCGCTCCACAGGATCTGGGCCGACCATATCGAACACGCCAGCAGCGCCAGGATCACGACGATCTGCGCAGTAAGCCGGATGCCGGTCGGGTGGATGTAGTCCATGAAAATGTCGCGCACCCCGATCCATGCGTGGTAATTCAGCGCCAGCAGAAACAAAAGAGTCGCAAGCCGCATCCACTGGCTCGCGAACAGGGCCTTCCACGAAGCGTAGTCCAGTGCGGGCTGGGTAACCAGCGCGATGGCGAAGAAGAAGAGATAAACGGCCATGATCACGGCAGTGACCCGCTGCGCCAGCCAGTCCCGTAGCCCGTAATGGGCGCCGACCACGATCCGTTTTACCATAGCTTCACCCCCAGAATCAGCGTCAGCGCGAGGCTCACCACGAGCACCGCCGCGCTCGAGTGGCGCGCCTGTTTCAAGCCAATGCCGAGGTGAAGGTCGAGGGCCAGGAAGCGGATGCCCGCGCACAGGTGGTGCAGTAAGGCCCACAGAAGGCCGAGGAGCACCAGCTTGCTCAGGGGATGGGCCACGATAGCCCGAAAATCCTCGAACGATTCGGGCGACCCTAGGGACAACTGGAGCAGGTACAGCAGGACCGGCAGGAAAAGGAACATGCCGGCTCCGCTGATCCGGTGCAGAATGGACACAAAGCCAGGCATCGGCAGACGGATCTTCGGAAGGTCTAGGTGCTTCGGTCTCTTCTTGACGGTCATCGCAGGGCTTCCTGGTCGGGCGTGATCTCAGACGATCTTGTTCACGTACGAGTGGTCCCGGGTGTTGCACAAGGTCTTGCGGACTTCCACGGGCTTGTCGCCGTAGGTGTAGGAGACCCGGTGTATCGAGAGCAGCGGAGCGCCCTCAGGGACACCGAGCAGGCGCGCCGGCTCGCCGTGGGCCGCCACCGCCTTGATTTGCTCGGCCACCTGCAGTATCTGGATGCCGTAGGCGGACTCGAACATGCTGTACATGCGGCAGTGGAACTCATCGATGCGCTCCGCACCAAGTCCTTTGAACAGCGCTGCGGGCAGGCGAATCTCCTCGTACATGACCGGCCGCTCGCCGAAGCGCATCACGCGGGTCACGATGAAGAGGTTGGAGCCGCGGCCCACCTCCAGCAACTTCGCGGTATCGGCATCCGCCTTTCCTCTCTCGCACGATATCAGTTCACCCTCGGACCCGATTTTGCCACCTCCGTCGGGCAACAAGCGAAGAAAGTGATATTTTCTGCGCTCTTCCGAGTGCGATGCAACAAAAGTGCCCTTGCCTTGGTGCCGCACGAGAAGATTCTCTTGGGCAAGCTCGGAGATCGCCTTGCGCACCGTGCCTTGGCTCACGTGGAAGCGCTGGGCCAGTTCAATCTCGCTCGGAATGGCCTCCCCAGGCCCCCACTCCCCCGAGATCAGACTTTGAGTTATCAGCATTTTTATCTGCTGATACAGTGGCTTAAAGGTTGGAGGGGAAATGGCCTGAGCCATGGCGGAACTTATTGTTGCATAAAAAAGGTCATGAGTCCAGGAATGATGTATCTTATATAAGATATAAGAATTTTGTTGACACGGTCAAGAATGGTTCTTATTATTGCGTTGCACCAATTTACCCCTGGCTTCGCCTCAACAATGGCGGGGCAGCAGGCCTTGTAGCATATCGAAGCAGGTAGAATTTCACATCCATTTCCATCACCATCAGATCCCTGACCAGGAGCCCACGCCATGAAAAAACCCGTTCGCGTTGCAGTCACCGGCGCTGCCGGCCAGATTGGCTATGCCCTTCTCTTCCGCATCGCCTCGGGCGAAATGCTGGGCAAAGACCAGCCGGTGATCCTCCAGATGCTGGAGCTCCCCCTGGAAAAACCGCAAATGGCGTTGCAGGGGGTGATGATGGAACTGGAGGACTGCGCCTTCCCCTTGCTGGCGGGAATGGTGGGCAGCGGCGACCCCAGGGTGGCGTTCAAGGATGCCGACTACGCGTTGCTGGTGGGCGCCAAGCCGCGGGGTCCCGGCATGGAGCGCAAGGATCTGCTCGCCGAGAATGCAAAGATCTTCACCGAGCAGGGCAAGGCGTTGAATGAGGCGGCCTCGCGCAAGGTGCGGGTGATCGTGGTGGGCAACCCGGCCAACACCAATTCCTACATCGCCATGAAGTCGGCACCGGATCTGCCCAAAAATAATTTCACGTCCATGATGCGCCTGGATCACAACCGGGCGGTGTCCCAGCTGGCGACCCGCACCGGCCACCCCGTATCCGCCGTCGAGAAGATGGTGGTCTGGGGCAACCACTCCCCCACCATGTACCCCGACATTCGCTTCGCGACCGTGGCCGGTCGAAGCGCCAGGGACGCGGTAAACGACGACGCCTGGTACAAGGGCACTTACATCCCGACAGTGGGCAAGCGCGGCGCCGCCATCATCGACGCTCGCGGCGCGTCTTCCGCCGCGAGCGCGGCCAACGCCGCCATCGATCACATGCGTAACTGGGCCCTCGGCTCCGGCGGGCAGTGGGTGACCATGGGAATTCCCTCCGACGGAAGCTATGGGATACCGGAAGAAATCCTCTACGGTTTCCCCGTCACCTGCGCCAACGGCGAATACGCCATAGTGAAGGGACTGGAGATCGACCCGTTTTCCCGGGAAAAGATGGACGCCACGCTCAAGGAGCTCCTGGAGGAGCGGGATGGAGTCAAGCACCTGCTTCCCTGACCGGGGGAGGAGCGGCAGGCTCATGCCGCCGACCCGGCTGCAAGGGCGCTACTCCTGACGTGCCCATGAGCCGCCCCGCTCACCCCAGGGAAATACTGTTTGCCGGGGAGAAGGCGTTCCCCGCGATCCCGGCCTGCGAACACTACGCGGGCAGCGAGAAGCTGGTGCTCAAAGCCCTCGCTCTGCAGGGGGAACTGGGTCCGGTGTTCGACGTCACCTTCGACTGCGAGGACGGAGCCCCGGCCGGGCGAGAGCGGGAACACGCGGAACTCGCGGTCAGGGTGCTCAACGGCCCGGAAAACCGCCATCGGATGGCAGGGTTCCGGATCCATGATCCCTCCCACCCCTGCTGGAAACAGGACGTGGAAATCATGGTGGGCGGAGCAGGCCGGGCGACGGCCTATCTTACGATCCCTAAGGTGAAATCGGCGAGGGAGGCGGCGGAAGTGATCGAGTACGTGCAGGCTGCCGCTTCGCGCCACGGGGTCACGGGGGAGATCCCCATCCACGTGCTGATCGAGACCCACGGTGCCCTCCATGACGTGTTCGAAATTGCCCGCCTGCCCTGGCTGCAGGTGCTCGATTTCGGACTCATGGATTTCGTGAGTGGGCATCACGGCGCGATCCCCGCGTCGGCCATCGAAAGCCCCGGCCAGTTCGAGCATCCCCTGGTGGTGCGCGCCAAAACCGAAATCGCTGCCGCAGCCCTGGCCAACGGCTGCGTGCCGTCCCACAGCATCACCCAGGACATTCGCGACCCGGAGGCCGCGCGCCGGGACGCCACCCGCGCCCGCAAGGATTTCGGCTACCTGCGCATGTGGAGCATCCATCCAATCCAGATTCGACCCATTGTGGAGGCGATGCAGCCGGATTTCGCCGAGGTGCGGCGGGGCGCGGAGATCCTGCTGGCGGCCCAAGGGGCGGACTGGGGACCCATCAGTTACGAAAGCAAGCTTCACGATCGCGCCAGTTACCGTTACTACTGGGAACTGATCCAGCGGGCCCGGGTCACCGGGGTCGCTCTGCCCGCAGCCGCCGAGGCGGCATTTTTCAGGGCTTCGTGACGCCGATGTCTTATATAAGATATAAGAATATTGCAGTCCTTCCCTGCCGGGGATACAATGTCGCGCCCGCGCCAGGAGAGGCCGGGCGCTTTCCTTGCCCTCTCACGTCCTAGCCAGTTCACTGGAGCCACTCATGAGCCACAACCTGTTCAATACCCTTCAGGAATTCAAGCTCGCTTCGGGCACTTCGGGGAAGCTCTACTCCCTGCCGGCCCTGGAAAAGGCGGGCGTCGGCAAGATCTCGCGCCTGCCCGTGTCGATCCGCATCGTGCTGGAGGCCGTCCTCCGCAACTGCGACGGCAAGAAAGTCACCGTGGAGCACGTGAAACAGCTCGCCAACTGGGCGCCGAGGTCGCCCCGGGTGGACGAGATCCCCTTCGTGGTGGCGCGGGTCATTCTGCAGGACTTCACCGGGGTGCCGCTGTTGGCGGATCTGGCGGCGATGCGCGGTGTCGCCAGCAAACTGGGCAAGGACCCCAAGGTGATCGAGCCCCTGGTGCCGGTGGATCTGGTGGTGGACCACTCGGTGCAGATCGATCATTACGGCTCCCCGGACGCGCTCCAGCGCAACATGGAGCTCGAGTTCCAGCGCAATTCCGAGCGCTACCAGTTCATGAAGTGGGGCATGCAGGCGTTCGACACCTTCAAGGTGGTGCCGCCGGGCATCGGGATCGTGCACCAGGTGAACCTGGAATACCTGGCGCGGGGCGTGCACCGCAAGGACGGAATTTATTACCCGGACACGCTGGTGGGAACGGACTCCCACACCACCATGATCAACGGCATCGGCGTGGTGGGCTGGGGCGTCGGCGGTATCGAGGCCGAGGCCGGCATGCTGGGCCAGCCGGTGTACTTCCTCACGCCCGACGTGGTGGGTGTGCACCTCAAGGGCCGGCTGCGCGGCGGCGTCACCGCCACCGACCTGGTCCTCACCATCACCGAGATGCTGCGCAAAGCCAAGGTGGTGGGCAAGTTCGTGGAGTTCTTCGGCGAAGGCGTGGAAAAGCTCGCGGTGCCCGACCGCGCCACCATCGCCAACATGGCTCCCGAATATGGCGCGACCATGGGCTTCTTTCCGGTGGACGAGGCCACGGTTCGCTATTTTTCGGGCAGCGGCCGCAGCGACGCGGAGATTGACGCGTTCCGCGCCTACTTCAAGGCCCAGGGCCTGTTCGGGGTTCCCAAACCCGGCCAGATCGAATACAGCCAGGTGCTGGAACTGGACCTGGCCACGGTGGCGCCTTCCTTGGCAGGCCCCAAACGCCCCCAGGACCGCATCGAAATCGGCAGCGTCAAGTCCAAGTTCAAGGAACTGTTTTCCAAGCCAGTGGCCGAGAACGGATTTGCCAAGAAACCCGAGGATCTGGGCAGGCGGTTCGAGACCCGGGACGGTATCGATATCGGATCCGGCGACGTGCTGATCGCCGCCATCACCTCCTGCACCAACACCTCCAACCCGGGCGTGCTGCTGGCCGCGGGCATGGTGGCGAAGAAGGCCGTGGAGAAGGGCCTCACCGTCAAGCCCCACATCAAGACCTCACTGGCACCGGGCTCGCGAGTGGTGACCGACTACCTCAAGAAGTCCAAGCTGCTGCCCTATCTCGAGCAGCTCGGCTTCTATACCGCCGGCTACGGCTGCACCACCTGCATCGGCAATTCGGGTCCTCTGGCCGAGCCCATTGACGAGGCGATCGTGCAGAACGATCTGGTGTGTGCGGCGGTGCTGTCCGGCAACCGCAATTTCGAGGCCCGCATTCATCCCAACATCCGCGCCAACTTCCTCGCCTCGCCGCCCCTGGTGGTGGCCTACGCCATCGCGGGCACCGTGCTCAAGGACCTCATGACCGAACCCCTGGGCAAGGGCAAGGACGGCAAGGACGTCTGGATCGGCGACATCTGGCCCTCCAGCGAGGAGATCCAGGCCTCCCTCAAGCACGCCATGGATCCCAAGACCTTCCGCAAGCTTTACTCCCACCTGGGCGACGATAACCCCCTGTGGCAGGCGGTGCCCTCCGCCCACGGCCAAGTCTACAACTGGCCGGCATCCACCTACATCGCAGAGCCGCCCTTCTTCCAGCAATTCGGCATGCAGCCGCAACCGCTATCCGCCATCCATGGCGCGCGTGCCCTCGGCATTTTCGGAGATTCCGTAACCACGGACCATATCTCCCCCGCCGGGTCCATCAAGGAAACCTCCCCCGCCGGAAAATGGCTCATTGCCAACGCGGTGACCAAGGCCGACTTCAACAGCTACGGGTCACGGCGCGGCAACCACGAGGTGATGATGCGCGGCACCTTTGCCAACGTGCGTATCAAGAACCTGATGATTCCCTTGCGGCCGGACGGCAGCCGGGTGGAGGGGGGAGAGACCCTGCACCAGCCCTCGGGCGAGCAGATGTCCATCTATGATGCTGCCATGCGCTACATCCGGGATGGCGTTCCCACCGTCGTTTTCGGCGGCGAGGAATATGGGACCGGATCTTCCCGGGACTGGGCCGCCAAGGGAACCCAGCTCCTGGGGGTCCGGGCCGTGGTCGCCCGCAGCTTCGAGCGCATTCACCGCTCCAATCTTGTGGGCATGGGCGTGGTGCCGCTTCAGTTCAAGGGAGCCGACTCGGCGCAGTCTCTCGGAATCCGGGGTGACGAGGAATTTGACCTCGTGGGGCTGGAGGGCGATATCCGGCCCCAGCAGGATGTCACCCTGGTGATCAGGCGCAAGGACGGCGGGCGCCAGGAGGTCCCTCTGCTATTGCGCATCGATACTCCCATCGAAGTGGACTATTTCCGCCACGGAGGAATTCTCCCCTACGTACTGCGGGAACTGGTCGCCGCCTGACGGGACGAGCGCTGCTGCCCGGGAAGACCTGCCCGGTGCCGGATTGCCTTTGTTAGTCCTTTGAGTGGGCGGCAAGCTTGTGGCCGCACTGCTTGCAGTAAACCGCGTCGGCGTCGAGCCCTTCGGTGAGGCAGTTCTGGCAGGTCCTGGTGGTGGCGGGACGACGCATGGCGCGAGTGGTGAGCTCGGCGGTTACGATTCCCGTCGGCACCGCGAGAATTCCATAGCCCAGGATCATCACCATGGACGCGATAACCTGGCCCAGGGGCGTCCTGGGAAAGATGTCACCATAGCCCACGGTGGTTAGGGTGACGATGGCCCAATAGATTGAGGTCGGAATGCTGGTATAGCCATTGGCCGGCCCTTCCACCAGGTACATGAGTGTCGCCAGGATCACCACGACGATCAACACGGTGCTCAGGAAAACCGCGATCTTGCGCCGGCTCGCCAACAACGCCTGGACGATGATGTTGGCCTCGCTGAGGTAGGGTGAAAGCTTGAGAACCCGGAATATACGCAGGAGGCGCAGGGCCCTGATGTCCACCAGGTAATGGGTTCCGGCCAGGAACAGGCTGAGGTAGGTGGGCAGGATCGCGAGCAGGTCGATGACGCCGAAGAAACTGGTTGCATAGCGGACCGGTTTCTTCACCACCATCAGCCGGGTCAGGTACTCGGCGGTGAAAAGCAGGGTGAAGAACCACTCGAGGATCCTCAGGAGCAGCCCATGGCGGGCGCGGATGGCTTCCACGCTGTCGACCATGACCACCAGCACGCTCGCCAAGATCGCGATGATCAACAGGACATCGAACAGCTTTCCGGCCCTGGTGTCGGCCTCGAAGATAATTACGTACAGGCGCCGGCGCCAGCCCGCCTCCGGCCTCCCCAGTTCCCGCTCGGGCATGTTGTCTCTCCCCCTTCCGGTCTACGCCCACATCCCGCGGCGCAATGGTAACGCGTCCCGGACCCTCGGCCCAGGCGTTGGCCTGCCCCCGGGGATGACGGCTGGTAAAATTGCCTTTTCTGGCCTAAGACGACTGGGGCAAGACACATGAAGCGCACCCGCTTTCCGGGCAGACCCAAGTTGACGCGGGACGCGGAGCGGCTGGGCCGCCTGGCCGTGAGCCTGAGCGAAGCCGGAAGCCGGCTCGAGGACAGATTCTGGGAGTCCCGCATCGCAGAGCTGGTGGTCAGGCTCCTCGAGGCGGGGGACGAGGCGGCCCTGGAAAGCACTCTGGACAGGCTCTGGGGATCCAGTCCGCGGGGCTATGACCGGCTCGTCGACATCGTGGAAGCCCACACGGAAAGCGGCACCCTCGAGCACCGGGGAGTGGACTACGACGTACTGATGATCGCCGCGCCGGTCCTCACCTGGTCAAGGTTTGCGATTCCTGCCGCGCACATTCCGGCGGGGGATATGAAGAGCCTGCGCGCTCATCTCCAGGGCCACGTGCTGGCCCGCACCGCCCGCCTCAGCTTGGCGGATTTCCTGTTCAGCCCGGACCAACTCCCGCGCGGCTATGGAAACACGCTGCGCTTCGCCCGCCGGCTGTGGGCCGGCGCGGTCGAGGGCCGCGATGTGACTATGGGCAGCCAAGAACTGCCGGACACCCAGCGGTTCTTGGCCGACACCCGTTACCTGCTCGCGGGAGTCGCCGTCCCCCGGGGAGGGGCGATCTTCCGCTGGCAGGAAGACGATGGAAGCCGGGCGCAGGCCCTGGGCCAATGGCAGACCCAGGCCGGCCCGAGCCTTCAAACCGCCCTGCGGGGCTGCGCGTTCGAGCTGGTGGGACCGGATGCGTATTATTCGGCGTGGCGCCAGGCCGATCGCCTTTCCCGGCCCTACTCCCTGCGCTCCGCCGCAGACTACGTGCGCTCGACCCTCGAAGTGCCCCCGGCGGGCCTGAGGGCGGTTGTCGCCCCGTTCCACGACCAGCAGCTCGAGGAGTACCGCATTGCTTTCACCTTAAAGGAAAAAGGCGAAGTCACGTACGGGGTCGTGTGGCCCCTGCTGGGCGCCGAGGACGAGGACTCGGACGCCCTCAAGAGCATCGAATCCATTCTGCGCGAATGCGGCATCGCGGACATTCTGGAGCTGGAGCACCCATTCCCCCTGGAATACTGCGACGACTGCGGCGCCCCGCTGTTTCCGAGCCCGGACGGCGAAGCGGTCCACGCCGAAATGCCCGAGAGCTCGGCCTCGGTCCCCACCCATCTGCACTGATGTGATCGCCTGCCGCTCGCGCGGCTCGATCAATGATGGCCGCCCCGGCCCCCCGGGCGGCCCGTCAATCCCCGCGGCGCACTGAACCTTCGGCCGCAGCGAGTGCCTTACATGGACAATAAGGCGCCAAACGTAGGATAATCCGCCGCTTATGAAATTTTTTCTGGATGTTCTGCCGGTTCTCGTGTTCTTCGCGGCCTACAAGCTGTACGACATTTATGTCGCAACAGCGGTAGCCATCGCGGCCACCTTCGTGCAGATCGCCTGGGCATGGTTCAAGCACCGAAAGGTAGACACGATGCTCTGGGTGAGCCTCGCCGTGATCGTGGTGTTCGGTGGAGCAACCCTGGCCCTTCACGACGAGACTTTCATCAAGTGGAAGCCGACCGTGCTGTACTGGCTGTTCGCCGTGGTGCTGATCGTCGCCCAGGCCGGGTTCGGCAAGAATCTGATCCATGCCATGATGTCCGGGCAGGTCACCCTGCCGCACCATATCTGGGTGCGTCTCAATCTGAGCTGGATCGGATTCCTCAGCCTCATGGGGCTGGCGAACCTTTACGTGGCGTTCAATTATTCCACCGAAACCTGGGTCAACTTCAAGCTGTTCGGGGGCATCGGGTTCATGCTGCTTTTCGTCCTTGCCCAGGGCCTGATGCTCTCCAGGTATGTCGAGGACGAGGAGCGCCCGGCCGAACCGGAACCCGCAGACAGGATCAAGCCCTGATGCTGTACGCCATCGTCGGTGAGGACGTGCCGGGCAGTCTGGACAAGCGCATCAGCGCACGTCCCGGGCACCTGGAGCGGCTGAAGACCCTGCAGGAACAGGGCCGCCTCGTTCTGGCCGGACCCTTTCCCGCCATTGACAGCCCCGACCCGGGGCCTGCTGGCTTTTCCGGCAGCCTCATCGTGGCCCACTTTGAGTCGTTGGAAGCAGCCCAGGCCTGGGCCTCCGCGGACCCTTACGCGACCGAGGGCGTGTTTGTGCGGGTCACGGTCAGGCCGTTTCGCAAGGTCCTGCCCGCATGAGCACCGAAGGGCGCATGCGCGAGCTCCTGACGGTGCTCGCGCCCGAGAGCCTCGACATCGCCGACGACAGCGCGGCCCATGCCGGCCATCAGGGCGCCAGGAGCGGCGGCGGGCATTTCGTCATAACAATTGTTTCCCCGAGATTTCAGGGGCAGGGCCGCGTGGCGCGGCACCGGCTCGTGTACGCCGCGCTGGGCAACCTGATGCGCAAGGAGATTCACGCCCTTTCCATCAGGGCGTTCACCCCTGACGAAATCTGATTTTCAATTCAACCCAACGAAAGGAATGAAATGCAGTTCAGCAAAAAGCTCTTTCTGACCGCCGCCTTTGCCGCCGGCGTGTTCGCGGCCGCCGCAGGCCAGGCCCAGGAATCGGCCAAGCCCGCCGCCGGGGGCAGCGAGGTTGCCGCGAAGGTAAACGGTGTCGTCATCTCGAAGGCCAAACTGGACTTCGCGGTTCAGCAGCGTGTTGCCGCCGGGCAGCAAAACTCTCCCGAGTTGCAGGCGGCGGTGCGCGACGATCTCGTCAATCGCGAATTGCTGGCCCAGGAAGCGAAGAAGAAGGGCCTCGACAAGAATCCGGAAACGGCCATGCAGGTTGAGCTTGCCCAGCAGTCCGTCCTGGTGGGGGCTTATATCCAAGACTACCTGAAGAACAATCCCGCGAGCGACGAGGACATAAAGAAGGAATATGACCGCATCAAGTCGGAAGCGGGGGACAGCGAGTACAAGGCGCGCCACATCCTGCTGGAGAGCGAGGATGAGGCAAAAAAGATGACCGCGGAGCTCAAGAAGGATCCCAAGAAGTTTGCCAAGCTCGCGGAGAAGTCCAAGGACACGGGCTCCGCCAAGCAGGGAGGGGAACTCGGCTGGAGTCCCGCCGGCCGTTACGTGCCGCCTTTCGCCGATGCGCTCAAGAAGCTCAAGAAGGGCCAGATGACCGACAAGCCGGTGCAGTCCCAGTTCGGCTGGCACATCATCATGCTGGAGGACATCCGCCCAATCCAGAACTTCCCGGCGTTTGACCAGGCAAAGCCGCAACTCCAGCAGCAGGCCCAGCAGCAGCAGATCACGAAGATGGTTTCCGAGCTCCGGGCCAAGGCCAAGATCGAATAAGCCGCCCGGAAAAAATGAAAAAGGCGACCTCGGGTCGCCTTTTTTTGGCCTGTTCGGCGCGACCGGGCTGGGTCAGCGCCCCGCGGCCGGCAGGGAGCGGATTGCGGTCGCGATGTCTGCGCTGAGCCGCCCCGCTGCGCGGCTGTGGGCCGCCGCCAGGCCCTCGAACCCCTCCCCCGCCGCCTCCACGGCGGTGGTGCGGCCCGTAACTCGACGGTCGGTTCCGGGTCCCCTGACCGCCCACATGGCGTCCAGGGTAGCCGACACCCCGCGCCGGGATTCAAAGCGCTGGACGTCGATCCACACCCGGTAATCGGGCCGCTCCATGCCGCCACTGGCCGGATAAGCCACGACCAGCTTCTGCCCCAATTCACGCGACAGATTGTCCGCCACCACACGGCCCAGATTGGCCTTGAGGGATTCGGCCCAGCGCTGGAACTCTTGGACGTCCACCGTATTGTCGGTCGCGAAAAGAACCATCTGGGGGCGATCCACGATCTCCGGGACCGTGACCGGTTCCAGGGCCACGGTGTAGGCGATTCCGGCTTCGCCATGCTCCGGCGCGCTGGGGGACAAGCGGTAAAAGGCGGGCTGGGCCGAGGTGCCGCAAGCCGCTACCAGGACTGCGGCGCCCAGGGCTACGAAAAACGATAGCGGGCGGCTCATGGCGATGGTTCTCCCTTGCCTCGGATCAATGCCTCCGGATGCTGCTCGAGATAGTCGGTCAGCATCCGCAGCGACTGGGCCGCCTTCGACACCTCCTGTAGCGCCTGTCTCGCGTCCTGCTGCAGCGGCGAATCCGCCGCGACGGCGTGCTGCAACTCCTCCAATGATTTCTTGAGGTCCACTATCGCCTGCTTGACTTCGGGGGTGACTTCCCGATCCAGCCGCTGGGCCACCTGATTGAAGCTCGCCAGGGTCTGGTCCAGGGACTTGAGCGCCCGCTGCAGGTCCTCCCCAATCTCGTCGAAGCGCACCTTGCCGAGACGCTTGGAGATTTCGGCGACGTTGGCCTCCAACTCGACCAGCGTGCTCGGCACGGTGGGAAACTCCGGAGGGTCCGATTTCCAGTTCACCTTCTTCTTCCGGTCATCCTTGAAGAAGTCGAGGGCCACGATTGACTGGCCGGTGAGCAGGTTACCGGTCCTCAACTGCGCCCGGAACCCGATATCCACCAGTTTATCAATATTCGCCTGCGCCTCGCTTGATCGCTCGCCCGATCGCTGAAATTCCTTGCGCCGCAACCGTTCAGGATAAATATCCATGAGAACGATCATATCGATATTCCCCGTCTGCTCATCGAACTGTGCCAGGATATCCTTGACCTCGCCGATGATCAGCCCCCTGAAATCCACCGGCGCCCCAATCTGCAGTCCCCGAACCGACTGCGAAAAGCGCAGCGCAAACGAAACGACTTCCAGATCCTCGTAAGCCAGGGCCTTTTCCCGATCCTTGAACAGCCGGAAATTGGTGTTCTCTTCCGATGGCTTTGCCATTTTGGCATCGCCCCGGGTCTGGAACGCGATGCCCCCGATCACGATGCTGGCCAAGGATTCCGTCTCTACTCGAACACCTTGGGCGTCAATCCGAAGATCGATCCCGCTGGCTTCCCAGAATCGAGTCTGGTGGTTGACGTACTGGTCGTAGGGCGCGTGCACGAATATCCGGATCGCGACGCCCGACCCATCCTTGTCCATTTCGTAAGCCACCACCTGGCCCACTTCCAACCGCCGGAAGTACACCGGACTGCCAATCCCAAACGAGCCGAGATCGACGCTCTTCAGCATGAAGTGACGGCCCGGCAGGTCGGCGGTGACCACCGGGGGGACTTCCAGGCCCTCGAAACTATTCTGCTCCTGGGTCGATTTTCCGGCGTCCATTCCAATGTAGGAACCGCTGAGCAGCGTGCCCAGACCTTCCACGGTGCCGCCGCGGATGATGGGACGAACCACCCAGAAGCGCGTGTCCTTCACCAGCCAGGGGTCGGAGTCCTTTACCATCTCCGCGTCCACCTCCACCCGGGAGCGGTCCGGGCTCAAATGAATGGCGGTCACGACGCCCACGTCCACGCTCTTGTACTTGATCTTGGTCTTGCCCGGCTCCAGGCCTTCCGCAGTCTTGAAGCTGATATGGATCGTCGGCCCCTTTTCGGAATAACTCCTCCAGGCGAGGAAGCCGCCGATCAAGGCGGCCACCACCGGTAACAGCCAGATCGCAGATATCGACCAGTGGGCTTTGGGGGCCACCACCGCGGTCGGGATCTCCGGGCGCTCGGCACCGGGTTCAGCCATCCCTTTTCTCCACAGGGTCCCAGATCAGGCGGGGGTCGAAACTCATCGCGGCAAACATGGTGAGGATCACCACGCCTGCGAACGCCAGGGCGCCCCCCCGGGGCTCCATGATGGCCAGGGACGAAAAACGCACCAGCGCCACCAGCAGCGTCACCACGAACACATCGAGCATGGACCATCGGCCGACCAGCTCAATGACCCGGTACAGCCGCGTGCGTTCGTCGGGGCGCCAAGCGGAATGCCTCTGCACCGTCACCAGCAGGTATCCCAGCGCGAGGATCTTGAGCAGCGGCACCATGATGCTGGCGACAAACACGATCACCGCCAGGGGCCACGATCCCGAAGTCCAGAGGAAAATCACGCCGCTCATGATGGTATCCGATTGCGTGCCAAGAAACGACGTGGTGGTCATGATGGGCAGCAAATTGGCGGGCACGAACAGGATGGCCGATGCCACGAGCAGGGCCCAGGTGCGCTGGACGCTTCCGGGCCTGCGCAAGTGCAGGTGCGCACCGCAGCGGGGACACTGGGCTCCTCTCTCGGCCGGAGCGCGGGATACCAGCCCGCAGATGTGGCAGGACAGCAGTCCGAGGCTGGCCGCCGTAGGCGCCGCCGGGGTCATTCCAGCGACTCCCACCGGGACCAGAGGTACTGGGGATCGATCACCGTTGCCGCCGAAGCCAGGAGCACGATCAGCAGGACGAATGCCGCCATGGCAAGACCGGGCACCACATGGGCGAGATGGGCCAGCTTCACCATGGACACAAACACCCCGAGCATGAATACTTCGATCATGCTCCACGGCCGGACCATCATTACGCCGCGCAGCAGCGTGGCCAGATAGCGGGGCCGTCGGCGCCGCACGAAGGGGAGCAGCACGGCCAGCATCCCCAGGAGATTGGCGAGGGGAAACAGGAACCCGGTGAGAAAGACGATCGCCGCGATCGCCGGCATTCCCCCCTGATTAAGCTCGCGGACGCCGCCAAGTATGGTCGCGTCAACGCGCTGGCCCTGCAGTTCCATGCTGAGGATCGGGTAGATGTTCGCCACCACGAACAGGATCAGGGCGGCGATCAGCACGGCGAACGCGTTCTCGATGCCCCTTTCACCGGGCACCCGGTAAAGCAGCGCATTGCACCTAGCGCACTTCGCCGCGCCCCGGGGAGGAACCGGCGCCGGATGCTGCAGCAGATCGCATTCGTGGCAGGCAATCAAGGAGGGATGCGCCATCGTTTTCAAAAGGCCCTGCTTTCTCGGGAGCCATTACACCCGCATCGTGCCGCAATGGCAACCCCGGCCGCGAACAAATGCGGCGTCCCCTCGGCAGAGTGGTTCAAAAGCCTGCTAACCCACCCACGCCCGCGCGTTGCGGAACATCCGCATCCATGGCCCGTCCTCGTCCCATCCTTCGGGCCTCCAGGAGTGCTGGACTGCCCGGAAAACCCGCTCGGGGTGGGGCATCATGATGGTGAAGCGGCCGTCCGGGGTCGTGAGTCCCGTAATGCCGCCGACGGAGCCGTTGGGGTTCAGGGGATAGAGCTCCGTGGGGCTTCCACGGTTGTCAACGTAGCGCAGCGCCACCAGCGAGCGCGCCCGTTCCATCTGCCCGGGAGAGCCAAACTCCGCGTATCCCTCTCCATGGGCCACCGCGATGGGCATGCGGCTTCCGGCCATGCCGCCGAAGAAAAGTGACGGGCTCTCGGGAACCTCCGCCATCACGAACCGGGCTTCGAACTGCTCCGAGCGGTTGCCCACAAAATGGGGCCAGTCCGAGGCTCCAGGAACGATCTCGTGCAGGTTGCTCATCATCTGGCAGCCGTTGCACACGCCCAAGGCGAAGGAATCGCTCCGGGTGAAGAAGCCCTCGAATTCGTCCCGGGCCCGGCGATTGAACAGGATCGACTTGGCCCACCCTTCGCCCGCGCCGAGAACATCGCCATAGGAGAACCCGCCGCAGGCAACAAGGCCCTTGAAGCCGGAGAGCGTGACGCGTCCCGCGATGATGTCGGTCATGTGCACGTCCACCGCCTCGAACCCGGCGCGATCGAAGGCCGCCGCCATTTCCAGCTGGCCGTTGACCCCCTGCTCCCGCAGGATTGCCATGCGCGGCCGCGCTCCGCGCCGGACGTGGGGCGCCGCAATGTCCGCGTTCAAATCGAAGGTCAGATGCACGTGCAGCCCCGGATCCTCGGCGTCGAGAATCCGGTCGAACTCCTGGCGGGCGCATTCCGGATTGTCCCGCAGGCGCTGCATATGGTAGGTCGTCTCCGACCAGGCCCGCTGCAGATCCACGCGCTTTTCAGCCAGCACCGGCTTGTTGTTGCGGTAGAGGCGGATCTGGTCGCTCGCGTTCGGTTCGCCGAGCACGAAGCTGGCATCTCTCAAGCCATGGGGGGCAAGCATATCCATGACAGCGCGTCGCTCGCTCCGGCGGGTCTGGATCACCGCGCCCAATTCCTCGCTGAAGAGAACCGCGAACAGCTTGTCCAGGTAGCGCCCTCCGAGCATGTCCGGGCGCAGGTCCTGGCCGTCCACGTCATTGAGCCAGGGGTCGTAGCAGACCTGATCCAGGTTCACGGTCAACCCGCAATGACCGGCGAAAGCCATTTCGCACAGGGTCGCGAAGAGGCCGCCATCGGAGCGGTCGTGATACGCGAGCAGCAGACCCGCCCGGTTGAGCTCCTGAATCGCGGAAAAGAATCCCCGAAGCAGCTCCGGGTCGGCGTCGGGACAAACGTTCCCCGTGCTTTTGAACACCTGGGCCAGGGCCGAACCCCCAAGGCGATTGTGGCCCCGGCCGAGGTCGATGAGGATCAGTTCCGTTTCCCCCCCATCGGTCCGCAGTTGAGGCGTGAGCGTGCGCCGCGCGTCCTCCACCGGCGCGAAGGCGGAAATGATGAGGGAAAGGGGCGCGGTAACCTGCTTCCGGGTCCCCGCCTCCTCCCACACGGTCTTCATGGAGAGGGAATCCTTGCCCACCGGTATGCTGACGCCGAGGGCCGGGCAGAACTCCATGGCCACCGCGCGCACGGTGTCAAACAACGCCGCATCCTCCCCCGGATGTCCCGCGGCCGCCATCCAGTTCGCCGAAAGCTTCACCCGCCCAAGGTCGCCGATGTCCGCAGCCGCGATGTTGGTGATTGCCTCCCCCACGGCCAGTCGCCCGGAGGCGACGGCATCGATGACCGCAACCGGAGCGCGCTCGCCCATGGCCATGGCTTCACCCCGGTATCCGCGGTAGCCCATCAGCGTAACGGCCACGTCGGCCACCGGTACCTGCCACGGCCCCACCATCTGGTCCCGGGCGGTCATGCCGCCCACACTGCGGTCGCCAATAGAAATGAGGAAGGTCTTGTCAGCGACCGCGGGCAGGCGCAACACCCGGTAGGCGGCCTCGGCGAGCTGAAGTGCGGTAAGGTCGAAGGGCGGCAGCTCGCGCCGGGGACGGGCGACCTCCCGGACCATGCGCGGCGGCTTGCCCAGCAGCATGTTGAGATCCATGTCCACCGCCCGGTTTCCAAACAGCGGGTCAGAGACCACCAGGGTCCCGTCGTCCGTTGCCTCCCCCACCACCGAGTAGGGGCAGCGCTCCCGCTCGCAGATGGCGGCAACCAAGTCCCTGGACTCGGCGCGAATGGCGAGCACGTAGCGTTCCTGGGCTTCGTTGCACCAGATCTGCATCGGTGACATTCCCGGTTCCTCGGAAGGCACGGCGCGCAGATCGATGCGGCCTCCGCGTCCCGAACCGTGAACCAGCTCCGGGAGTGCATTGGACAGCCCTCCCGCGCCCACGTCGTGAATCGCCAGGATCGGATTTCTGGTGCCAAGGCGCCAGCAGCGGTCGATCACCTCCTGGCACCGGCGCTGCATCTCAGCGTTGGCCCGCTGCACCGAATCGAAATCCAGGCCTTCCACGTTGGCGCCGGAGTCCATGCTGGAGGCCGCCCCGCCCCCGAGGCCGATGAGCATGCCCGGCCCCCCCAGCTGGATCAGCAGCGCCCCGGACGGAAACTCCCGCTTGGCGACATTAGCCTCAATGATATTTCCGACCCCGCCGGCGATCATGATCGGCTTGTGATAGCCACGCATCTCGCCGGCCACTTCCTGTTCATAGCTTCGGAAATAGCCGGCGAGGTTGGGGCGGCCGAACTCGTTGTTGAACGCGGCAGCGCCGATGGGCCCTTCGATCATGATTTGCAGGGCGGACGAAATGCGGCTTGGCTTGCCATAGGCGGGCGACTCCCAGGGCTCCACATCATCTCCGAATCTCAAGCAGTGCTCCTTGCCGTTGACCTTCAGACTGATCGTCTGCTGCTGCCCTGGTTTATCTTTTTCAGCCATAATTCTTCAGGTTTTACCTTTGTGTGTGCCTGACTAAATTAGACAGAATTTTCTTGTAAACTTCATATCTTGTTTATCCAGTTTATCCTGTCTAAAAAAAGGAATTTCC
>Ga0210374_1000021_pt1 | contig 17834 bp, 15 predicted proteins | sample S765metaT_FD_170483 | JGI IMG/M metagenome (GOLD analysis project Ga0210374, IMG submission 170483) | Metatranscriptome of estuarine sediment microbial communities from the Columbia River estuary, Washington, United States - S.765... | ecosystem: Environmental > Aquatic > Marine > Intertidal...
GAACGCGGCGCGTCGTCGTGTCCAGGGTCGCGAACAGCTTGTCCGCGGCGTAGGCCTCGGCACGGGTCAACGCGTTGAACAGCGTAGATTTGCCGGCGTTGGTGTAACCGACCAGGGAAACCGAGATCACTCCGGCGCGGCTGCGCGCCTTGCGCTGAATCTCGCGCTGCCTCTCGAGACGGGCGAGACGATCCTTGAGCACCTTGACCCGGCGGCCGATCAGCCGGCGGTCGGTCTCCAGCTGGGTCTCGCCCGGGCCCCGCAATCCGATGCCGCCCTTCTGCCGCTCCAGGTGCGTCCAGCCACCAACCAGCCGAGTGGACAGATGCTCAAGTTGCGCAAGCTCGACCTGCAGCTTTCCCACGTGGCTCTTGGCGCGCTGGGCGAAAATGTCGAGGATGAGGGAGGTGCGGTCGATGACCCGGCACTTTAACCGTTCTTCCAGATTTCGCTGCTGGGCAGGGCTCAGGTCGTGATCGAAGATCACCACCGAGGCCCCGGTCGCGCCGAGCGCGTCGGCCACCTCTTCCACCTTGCCCCGGCCGGCGTAGAGGGCGGCATCCGGACGGTCGCGCCGGCCTTCGACCACGGCGCGGGTCCTGACCCGCGCGCTATCCGCGAGGTGAACCAATTCATTCAGGCTTTCGGCGTGATTGATCTCGCCGAAGTCGAGGCTGACCAGTACGGCGCTGTCGCCGCCGGCACGGCGGTCAAGCATCAGGTCCGGCGGGCGCCTCGTAGGGAATGTTGACCGGCTTGGCTGGAACCACCGTGGAAATGGCGTGTTTGTAAACCATCTGGGTCACCGTATTCCTCAGAAGCACCACGTACTGGTCGAAGGAATCGATCTGGCCCTGGAGCTTGATGCCATTCACCAAGTAGATCGATACCGGAATGTGTTCCTTCCGCAGGATGTTGAGAAACGGGTCTTGTAGCAACTGCCCTTTACCGCTCATGTCAGGCTCCTTGCCCTTATATTTATTGAAAAAATAAACTGTACTGGAAAACTTGGACTAAAGCCATAGCCATGCGTTCAACTCGGTTTCCTTCCATCATCGTCTTCGGTTGGCGTAAGGGTTGCGGCCGGTCCGAAACTCGATCCGCAGCGGGGTCCCCTGGAGCTTGAAGGCCTCCCGGAACCGTCCCTCCAGGTACCGGCGGTAACTGTCCGGAACCCGATCCAGCGCGTTGCCGTGGATCACCACGATGGGGGGATTCATCCCCCCTTGGTGGGCGAACCGGAGCTTGGGACGGATCAGGCCGGACCGGGGCGGCGCCTGGCGCTCCACTGCGTCGATAAGCACCCGGGTCAGTCGCGGCGTCGGAAGCTTGGCCATGGCGGCCTGGTAAGCGGCATCGACCGCCGGCAGCAGGTCCCCCAGCCCAAGCCCGGTCAGCGCCGACACGAAATGGAAGCGGGCAAAACCCAGGAAGCCGAGCTTGCGGGCGATATCCCGCTTGGCCGCATTCCTACGCTCCGCGTCCAAGCCGTCCCATTTGTTCACCGCCACCACCAGGGCCCGGCCCGCCTCCAGAATAAAGCTTGCGATATGGGCATCCTGCTCGGAGATGTCCTGGCGCGCATCGAGCACCAGCAGCACCACGTTCGCGTCCTCGATGGCCTGGAGCGTCTTCACCACGGAGAATTTCTCCACCGCCTCGAACACCTTCCCCCGCCGGCGCACTCCGGCGGTGTCCACCAGGGTATAGCGGCGCCCGCCGCGGTCAAAATCCACCTCGATGCTGTCCCGGGTGGTTCCGGGTTGATCGAACACGATCACGCGCTCCTCCCCCAGCAATGCGTTCACCAGGGTCGACTTCCCCACGTTGGGGCGCCCTACCACCGCCACCCTCGGATGGCGCTCCCCGGACATCTCCTCCGACTCCGGCGCGAATCTCTCCAGCGCCCGCTCCATCAGAAGCATCACGTTGTCCCCGTGAGCGGAGGAGATGGGGATCGGCTCTCCCAATCCAAGCTCGTAGAATTCCGCGGCGACGGCGTCCGCGGTCATGCCCTCCGCCTTGTTCACGGCGAGCAGCACCGAGCGCCCCGTCTTGCGCAACTCGGCGGCGATGACCGCATCCTGGGGGTGGAGGCCGTCGCGACCGTCCACCAGGAAGATCGTGACCTCCGACTCGTCGATGGCCTGGCGCGTCTGCTTCGCCATCTCGGCAAAGATGCCGGCCTTCGCCACCGGCTCGAATCCGCCGGTGTCCACCACCAGAAAAGGGATGTCTCCCACCCTGCCGTGCCCGTAGTGGCGGTCCCGCGTGAGGCCCGGAAAGTCCGCGACCAGCGCCGCACGGCTGCGGGTCAGTCGATTGAAGAGGGTCGACTTGCCAACATTAGGCCTGCCGACAAGAACAACGGTGGGTTTCATGAATCGGGAAAAGCGGCTCGGGAAGAGGGGGTCGGCGCGCCCGTCAGACCGACGCAGGCCCGGCTAGCCCCTCGGACCCGGCGTTTCAGGGCACTTCAATGGCAAATACGCCGCCCTTGCGGGTCTGCACCAGGAGGCGGTTGTCGAAACGGGCGGGCTTGGCAGCGATCGGGCTGCCGTCGGTGGCAATCCTCCCCACAAATGACCCGTCCTCCTGGCTCAGAAAATGCACATAGCCCTCCAGGTCACCCACCGCGATGAGCGTCCCGGCAACCTGGGGAGCCGTTACCCGGCGGTTGAGCAGCTTGTCCTGTTTCCAGACGCTGGCGCCGGTTTCCCGTCCGAAGGCCTGGACCCCGCCTCGATCGTCGGTCACATAGACATAGCGATCATCCATCGCCAGGCCCGAGTAGCTGGAAAGGTCTCGCGCCCAGAGCAGGCTCCCGCCGCGCGGCTCGAAGCAGGCCAGCCTGCCCTGGAAGGCCACCGCGCAGACCTGGCGGTCGTCCACCACCGGTGCGCTGGTGATGTCAGTGACCCGCTCCAGTTCGGTGGTTCCCTTCGGCAGCGCCACCGCGGCCTCCCACCCCACCGCCCCGTTGCCAAGATTGAGGGCCACCAGTTTTCCGCCGGCGAAGCCCGCAAAGACGGCACCGCGATAGATGACCACCCCAGCCGTGCTGCGTATGGTGAGTGGCGGATTGGCGCGCTGATACACCCACTTGCGCTTGCCGTCGGCAGCGTCAAAGGCGAACAGGCGGGAATCCGTGGTGCGAACCACAACCAGGCCCTCGGCTACCTGGGCCGGCGCCAGCACCTCGCTGCGGGCTTCAGTCTTCCACTTCAGCTCGCCGCGGCCTCCAAAACCCAGGATCTCTCCCCTCAGGGTGGAAACGACGGCGAGACTCCCGCCCGCTCCCGCGCCGCCGGAAAAGGATTGGCCGGTCTTGGCCCGCCACAGAAGCACGCCCGTGGCACGGTCGAGCCGGGAGATTTCTCCGCCATGGGAAGCGACGGTGATCTCCTCGGCATCGATTCCGGGAGAAAAGACGAAATTCTCGGCCTCGCCGACGCTCGCCTGCCACGCTATGCGCGGGGTTACGGTCGCCGTGATTGGAGGGAGCGGCGCCGGCTGGGCGGCGGGGTCCACGGAATCCCACAGGCCAAAGCCGGTGGATAGCTTCTCCGCCATCCCGGTGCAACCCGTGATTCCGAGCAGCAACGCGGCCGCGGCAACCCATCGCCCAGCTCGGAAAACCCTCATCCCGCCATCCCGGATGCTCGCGCCACGCCCGCTCCGCCGTCAGCCGCCCAGGGATTCGAGCTTGAGCTCGATGAATCCGCGATAGGGACTGCCTGGGTCAATTTTCTCGAGCGCCGCCTGGTAGGCGCCTTTCGCCTCAGCGGTCTTGCCTTGCCCCACCAGCACGTCTCCCTTCAGGTCGCTGAAAAGCGCCGCGTAGTAAGCCGTGTGGGCACCCTCCAGGGTCTTCATGGCCTCCTCGTAATTCTTCTCGTCGAGAAATACGCCCGCCAGGCGCAGCCGCGCCACATCCCGCAGCTCGTCTTCCTTGGTGTTGTCGATGGTCCAGCGCAGCTGTGCCTTGGCGCCCGCCATGTCGCCCGCCTCGTAGTCCGTCCGGGCCACGGCCAAGGCCGCCCGCGGCGCGTAGGCGGTTCCCGAAAACTTTTCCATCACCTGGGTCGCGGCCGCCTTGGCCTTCTGCACATCCCGTGCGGTCAAGGCCTTCTCCACCTCGGCGTAAAGCTGCGCAGCCTGCTCGGCCTGGGAGTTTTGGTACCAACGCCAGCCCTGAATGCCGGCAACGCCGGCAAAAAACAGGATCAGGGCACCCAGCACGGTGTTCCCGTACTCGTCCCACCAGGTCTTGAACTTGTCGATCGTTTCCTGCTCTTCCAGGTTGTATGCCATCTGCCGTCTCTCTTTGCCCTTTTCCAGTCAACCGTTTCGCATGGCTTTGACCAGGTCCGCCGCCTCTTTCAGACCGGCGCGCGCCTGCTCCCCGAGGACCCGCAATGCCTTGACACTCAGTTGCCGGGCGTTGGCCTCGTCATCACCAATGATCACCGCGGCCAACGCCCCGCTGGCGTCGGCCTTCTTCATCTGGGCCTTGAAGCTCCCGCCGCCGCAGTGAACCACCACCGCAAGGCCCAGCTGCCTCAGCTCGTCGCCCACCCGCGGCGCCCAGGCATCCGCCGCTGCTCCCTGATGAACCAGATAGACATCAGGGACCACGACAGGCACCGGCACGCCAGAATCCTGCATCAGGGCCAGCAGCCGCTCCACCCCCATGGCGAACCCGCAGGCCGGCGACGGCTTTCCGCCGAGCTGCTCCACCAGACCATCGTAGCGGCCACCGGCACAAACAGTTCCCTGGGCCCCAAGGCGGGTCGTCACCCATTCGAACACGGTGCGGTTGTAGTAGTCGAGCCCGCGCACCAGCCGTGGATTGACGCGAAACGCGATGTTATGCGCACGCAGCATCCCCTGCAATTCCTCGAAGTGGCGCAGCGAGTCCTCGTCCAGGTCCTCCATCAGCTTCGGCGCCCCCTCCACCAAACCCTGCATCGCCGGGTTCTTGCTGTCGAGGATGCGCAGCGGATTCGTTTCCAGGCGGCGGCGCGAATCCGCGTCCAAGTCCCCGCGGTGGCGCTCGAAATACTGCACCAGGCGGGCGCGGTGCCGCGCCCGGGCCTCCGCGTCCCCGAGAGTGCTGATCTCCAGTTCGACGTCGCGCAACCCCAGGCGTGCCCAGAGCCGGGTCCCCATCACGATATGCTCGGCGTCGATGTCGGGGCCGGAAAATCCCATCGCCTCCACGCCCACCTGGTAAAACTGCCGGTAACGCCCCTTCTGGGGACGCTCGTGCCGGAACATGGGCCCCGTGTAATACAGCCGCTGGGGCCCGTGATAGAGCAGGTTGTGCTCCAACACCGCGCGCACGCAGGACGCAGTCCCCTCCGGACGCAGAGTGAGGCTCTCGTTGTTGAGCTGGTCGACGAAGGTGTACATCTCCTTCTCGACAATGTCGGTCACCTCTCCGATGGAACGCACGAAGAGCTCCGTGCGCTCCACCAGCGGCAGGCGCAAGGAGCGGTAGCCGTAAGAGCGGAGCCAGTCGCGCACCGTGTCCTCGAAAAAGTCCCACAGATGCGCCTCCGTCGGGAGGACGTCGTTCATCCCCCGGATGGCTTGGATGATCCTGGTCATGAAAAAGGCGTGTCGTTCCGCTCAGGCCGCGTGCTCCGTGCCATCGCGCGCGCCGCGGCCGTAGCGCCTCTCCACGTAGTCCTCAACAATCTTCTTGAATTCCCCGGCGATGTTGTCGCCCTTCAGGGTCACCGACTTCTCCCCGTCCACATAGACGGGCGCCACCGGCCGCTCCCCCGACCCGGGCAGACTGATGCCGACATCGGCATGCTTGCTCTCTCCCGGCCCGTTGACTACGCAACCCATCACGGCCACCGTCATGCCTTCGACTCCCGGGTAGCGGTCCCGCCACTGCGGCATGCGGTGGCGCAGAAAATCCTGGATCTCCGCCGCCAACTGCTGGAACAGGGTGCTGGTGGTGCGCCCGCAACCCGGGCAGGCCGCCACCAGGGGCGTGAACGAACGCAGCCCCATGGTCTGCAGGATTTCCTGGGCCACGACGACCTCCTGGGTGCGAGGCCCGCCGGGCTCCGGGGTGAGAGACACCCGGATCGTGTCGCCGATGCCTTCCTGCAGCAGCACCGCCAGCGCCGCCGTCGAGGCGACGATGCCCTTGGAACCCATGCCCGCCTCGGTCAGGCCGAGGTGGAGGGCGTAATCGCAGCGGGCGGCCAAATCCCGGTACACCCGGATCAGGTCCTGCACCCCGCTCATCTTGCAAGAAAGCACGATCCGGTCCCGGGACAGCCCGAGGGCTTCGGCCCGGGACGCGCTGTCCAGGCCTGATCGCACCATGGCCTCGCGCATCACCTCGGGCGCATCCCTCGGCTCCGAAAGGCGTGCATTCTCGTCCATCAGGCGGGCCATCAATTCCGGATCCAGGCTTCCCCAATTGACCCCGATGCGCACCGCCTTCCCCAGTCGGCAGGCGGTCTCGATCATGGCGGCAAACTGCTCGTCCCGCCTCTCGCCGCGACCCACGTTGCCGGGATTGATCCGGTACTTGTCCAGCGCCTCGGCGCAACCCGGAAACTGGGTGAGCAACTTGTGGCCGTTGAAATGAAAGTCCCCGATCAGGGGAATCGTGGTGCCCATGCGCTCCAGGCGCTCGCGGATCTCCGGTACCGCCCGGGCGGCCTCGGCGCTGTTCACCGTGATACGGACCAGTTCGGAGCCCGCTGCCGCGAGCTCCGCCACCTGGCGCACGGTGGCGGCGACATCCGCCGTATCGGTGTTGGTCATGGACTGCACCACCACCGGGGCCCCGCCGCCAATGACCACATGCGCGATGCGCACGGCGTGCGCCGCGCGCCGTGCGCCGGAAACCGGATGCGCGGGGACACCGCTGCTCATGGCGCGCGCAGACCCGGATTCATTTGAGGGTCACGCGCGCGACGCCGACCCTGGAATGGGGCTCCAGGTCCACGGGCTCGCCGTTATAGAAAACCCGGACCAGGGATGCGTTCCCGACAACCAGCGACAGGGGCGGATTTCCCTCCACCGTCCTGGTCGAGCCGCCCCGGTTAAGCTGGGAGTGGATCGCTTTTCCGGCACGATCGCGGACCTCCACCCAGGAGTCCCCCTCGAACTCCAGGCGAATCTTGCCGGAGGCGGGTTTCGGCGGGAGTTCCGCCGCGGCTGGCGGCGCCTCGGGTTCGGTGGTGCTCGGCGGCGACGCCACTTCCATGACCGGAGCCGGGGGTGGAATCGGTATTGGCTGCACCGCGATGACTGGCTCCGGGCCGGGCTGCGGCACCGGCACCGCCACCGGCGCGGGCGTCACCGTCGGCGGCGTGGTCACCATTTCCCATCCCTGGGGCAGGTATTCCTGGTAGCCCTCGAATACCAGCAGACCCAGCGCCAGCAGCAACAGCGCTCCAAGTGCCGCTACCCGGCTCCAGGACCTCTTCTGGACCGTGGGGAAAGGAATCTCCTTCGATTCCGGCGCGAGCTGCGAGCGCTCGTGGACCGGCGCGTAACCGTTCAGGGTTTCCAGCAGCGGTTCCGGCTCGATCTGGAGCAGCCGCGCGTAATTGCGAACGAAACCCCTAACGAAGGGCCCCCCGGGCAGCCGGTGGTACTCGTCCGCCTCGATGGCTTCCACCTGCCTTGGCGAAAGCCGAAGCAGGCGCGCCACGTCCGCGACGGACATGGCCAGGCGTTCGCGAGCGCCCCTGAGAAGCTCTCCCGGCCTCGGCCCCGGGGGGGCGATATCCTGAGTGTTTTCCCCTGGTTCTTCCATCAGTTGTATTTGCCGCTCTGCAGAAGCTGTGCCTGAGGAGAATTGGGGAAGTCGCGGCGCAACTGCCGTCCCGCATCGGCTTCCGATTGCCGGTCCCCGAGCTTTCGGTGCACCCGCACGGCGAGCCACAGGCTCTCCGCGGTGGGCGCGCTGACCTGAGCATAGCGGTCGAGGTGGGTCCGCGCCTCCTTATAATCGCCTCTCTCATAGCTCACATCGGCCAGACCCAGCATCGCCCGTCCGAAGTTAGGCCTGGCCTTGAGCGCCTGTGCGTAATACCCGTCCGCCGCCGCCAGGTCGCCTCTGCCGCGGGCGCAGTCACCCGCGTTGTTCAGCGCCTTCTCGGGCGTCTGATAGAGGGGATTGCGCAGCGCGAGCATGAACTGCTTGATGCCCTCGTCCGCGCGATCGGTGCGGCAGAGGAACCAGCCGTAGTTGTTGCGGACGTCCGAGTCGTTGGGATTGATGGCGATGGCGCGGTCGAAAGACTGCTGGGCGGAGGCGTTCTCCCCCAACTGCATGTAGGTCAGCCCCAGCATGTTGAGGGCTGGCACGTAGCTGGAGTCGTCCTGGAGCGCCTTGTTTGCCTCCTCCAGCGCTACCGCGTAGTTGCGCCCGGCGTAGTACATGGCGGCGAGCCGGGTATGGAGCTGGGCCTTTTCGTTGGGAGATTTCTGCCCCTGGATCTCCCGCTGCTCGTACGGAACCGAGATGTCCGAGGGCTCGGGCTGCGTCGCGCAGCCTCCGGCCAGGGCCAGGGCCAGGAGTGCTTGCCAGGGTCGTGTCATCGTGTGGTCTCCGCCGCGAGCCGTCGTGTGCGCTCGCGGACCCTCCCCGCCAGCTGGCCGCACGCGGCATCGATGTCGTCGCCCCGGGTCCTGCGCACGGTAGCGATCCGTCCCGCCTGCCCCAGGATGTCACGGAAACGGCGCACGGCGTCCGGCGCAGATCGGGTGTAGCCGGAATGCGGAAACGGGTTGAAGGGAATCAGGTTGAATTTACAGGGGACGTCCTCGGTAACCGCCACCAGTTCCCGGGCATGCCGCGGATGGTCGTTGACGCCGTCGAGCAGCACGTACTCGAAGGTGATAAAGTCCCGCGGCGCGCCGGCACGCTGCCATTTGCGGGCCGCTGGCGACGTCGAATCCGTCGATTCCGCCGCCTCCAGGTAGCGCCGGCACGCCGCCATCAGCTCGCGCAGCGGGTACTTGCGGTTCACCGGCACCAATTCATCCCGCAGCCCGTCGTTGGGCGCGTGCAGCGAGACCGCCAGGGCCACCGGACACTCTTCCCGCAGCCGGTCCATGTTGGGAACGATGCCCGAGGTGCTGACCGTGACTCTACGCCGCGAAAGCCCGTAGGCGTGATCATCGAGCATCACATGGAGCGCGGGAATCACGTTGTCGAGATTGAGCAGGGGCTCGCCCATGCCCATGAACACCACGTTGGAAACCGCGCGATCACGCTTGTGCACGGCGCCCAAGGCCTTGTTGGCCCACCAGAGTTGTCCCAGGATCTCCCCCGCCGTCAGGTTGCGGTTCAGCCCCTGCCTGCCGGTGGAGCAAAAGGTGCAGGCCATGGCGCAGCCCACCTGGGAAGAAACGCACAAGGTACCCCGCTCCTGCTCCGGGATGAAAACCACCTCCACCGCGTTCCCCCCGCCCGCCGAGAGCAGCCACTTTTGGGTGCCGTCGCTGGCCACACTGTGGCGCAGCAGCTCCGGGGGCAATACTCCGGCCACTCCCGCAAGCCTTTCCCGAAACGCCTTCGCCAAGTCGGTCATGGACGCGAAGTCATCGGCCCCGTATTGGTGAATCCACTTAAGAAGCTGGCGCGCGCGGAAAGGCTTCTCCCCGAGATCGGTGATCAAACCGGTGAGGCGCTCCAGATCGTAGTCCAGCAAATTCAACGTCATGAACTTCAGTCCACCGCAACCGCGCAAAGTTCGCAAAGGGTCCGCAAGGAAACTCCAGTTTGCCAAGAATCATCAACCCGTCTCCGAGTCGTCTCGGCGCCGACCCGCGTCCGCGGTTTCCTCGTCAGCGGGAGTAGACCTCGTAGCCCGGGAAGAAATAGCCGATCTCGAAGGCCGCCGTCTCGGGCCCGTCCGAGCCGTGGACGGCGTTGGCGTCGATGCTCTGGGCAAAATCCGCCCGAATGGTCCCGGCCGCCGCCTGCTTCGGGTCCGTGGCGCCCATCAGATCCCGGTTCCTCTGAATGGCACCCTCCCCCTCCAGCACCTGGATCATCACCGGGCCCGAGGTCATGAACTTTACCAAGTCGCTGTAAAACGGACGCCCCTTGTGCACCGCGTAGAAGCCCCCGGCCTCGGCCTCCGAAAGCCAGGTCATCCTGGCGGCGACTATCTTCAAGCCGTTGCTTTCGAAACGGGAATAAATCTTTCCTATCACGTTCTTGGCCACGGCGTCGGGCTTGATGATGGAAAGGGTGCGCTCAACGGGCATTCCAGGCTCCTGATAGTTGACAGTCAGTTCTAAGCATTTTATGAAACGTATTATTTTAACAATGATTTTCCTCGTTTCCTACCCGTAGACGCGCCCCCGGGCGAGAACAAAAAAAGCCCGGCCGCAGCCGGGCTCTTGAAGACGCCTTGCTTCGAAATCTACCCGGCCCCCATGAGCAGGTTGGGAAGCCACAGGGAAATCGCGGGGACATAGGTGATCAGCAGCAGGAACGCCAGCATCACCAGGATCCAGGGGGCGCAGGCTTTGGTGACCTCGGTCAGCCCCATGTTGGCGATGCCGCTCGCCACGTACAGGTTGAGCCCCACCGGCGGGGTGATCATGCCGATCTCCATATTCACTACCATGATGATGCCCAAATGAATGGGATCAATCCCCAACTTCATGGCCACCGGGAACAAAATCGGCGCCGTGATCAGCAGGATCGACGACGGTTCCATGAAATTGCCGGCTATCAGCAGCATGATGTTCACCACGATCAGGAACATCCAGGGCTCAAGGCCCATGCCGGTGATCCAGTCCGCCAGGGCCTGGGGAATCTGCTCGAAGGTGAGCAGGAAGGAGAACAGCACCGCGTTGGTGATGATGTACAGGATCATGGCGCTGAGGTTGGCCGAGTCCAGCAGCACCTTGGGCACCTGCGTGAGGGTCAGGTCCTTGTACACGAACACCGACACCCAGAACGCGTACACCGCGCTCATGGCCGCCGCCTCGGTCGGGGTAAAGATCCCGGTATAGATGCCGCCGATCACCACCACAATCAGCAGCAGCCCCCAGACGCTCTCGCGGAACGCGCGGAAAAGTTCAGGGAAGCTGGCTTTGGGCAACCTCGGATACTTGCGCTTCCAGGCCACGAACCAGGTCACCACCAACAGCAGTCCGGCGAGCAAAAGGCCGGGGATGATGCCGGCGATGAACAGGCGGCCGATGGACGCGTTCACCGTCACCGCGTAGATCACCATCACGATGGAAGGCGGGATCAGGATCCCCAGGCCGCCCGAGGTGGCGATGACGCCCACCCCGAACTTCTTGGGGAAGCCCTGCTTCAGCATGGCCGGCAGCAGGATCGAGCCGATGGCCACCACCGTCGCCGGGCTGGACCCGGACACCGCCGCGAACAGGGCGCAGGCCACCACGCCTCCCAGGGCCAAGCCGCCGTGCAGGTGGCCCACCGTGGCGGTGGCGAAGCGGATCATGCGCCGGGCCACGCCACCATGGGTCAGGAAAGAGCCCGCCAGGATGAAGAACGGGATGGCCATGATCTCGAATTTCTCGATACCGGTGAACAGCTTCAGGGCCACCGACTCCAGGGGCACGTCGGTCATGGTGAACATGAAGGTGAGCACCGTGAGGCCGAGGGCAATGGATATCGGCATCCCGGTGAGCATCAGCGCCGCCAGCAGGCCGAAGATGACGACGCCGATCATTTCTTGCCCCCTTTCTTCTCCGGCTCCTCCGGATGCAGGTCGCTGGGCATGGCGATGGCCTCGAAGTGCCCGTCCTCCTCCATCCCCTCCACATGGCCGGCATCATGGTGGGGCAGCTCCCCGGTCTTGATGAAGCTCCAAGCCACCTGCAGGAAACGGAAGCACATGAGATAGGAACCCAGGGGAATCGCCAGGTAGACGATCCACACCGGCCACTCGAGGTCCGGAGTGATCTGGTCGGTATGGGAAAGCTCATACACGAACTTGGTGCCCATGGTGCCGATGACGCCGGTGAACAGGGCGCCCGCCAGCAGCCCGAACACGATGACCTTGTTGCGGATCGCGTCGTTCAGCCGGTTGATGAGCACGTCCACGCCCACGTGGATCCCGGTTCGCACGCCGTAGGCGGCGCCGAACTTGGCCACCCACACGAACATGTAAATGCACAGCTCCTGGGCCCAGCTCAGGTTGAGGCTGAGCAGCCAGTCCTGCACGTAGGGAATCGATACGCCGGCTGAGTAGCGGTGGACCACGGCCACGAAAATGATGACCGTCGCCAGGCCCATCAGCACGGTCACCAGCCACTCCTCCAGGTGATCCAGAACCTTCAACATGTGCGGCACCCTCCTCCCGTGAATACGCCCGGCGGGCCGGCCGGCCCGGCGGGCGTCAGGTTAGGGAATCAGAGCTTGTTCGGGTCGAAGCCCGTTTCCTTGTAGATGGACTGGATCAGGTCCTTCCCGATCCGGCCCTCGAACTCCTTGTGCACCGGGACCAAAGCCTTCTTCATGGCCTTCTTCTGCTCCGGCGTGAGGGCGAGAATTTCACTCTTGCCGGACGCCTTCACCGCCGCCATGGCGTCGTCGTTCTCCTTCTTCGCAATGTCGTTGGCATAAGCGGTGGCGTCCTTCATGGCGCCTTCCAGGGTCGTGCGCACGTCAGGCGGCAGGCCTTCCCAGAACTTCTTGTTGACGATCACCGCGTAGCCCAGGTATCCGTGGTTGGTCATGGCCACGTACTTCTGCACCTCGAACATCTTCTGCGTATAGAGGTTGGAAGGGGGGTTCTCGGTGCCGTCCACGACGCCGGTCTGCAACGCCTGATAGACCTCGGAGAAAGCCATCACCTGGGGAATGCCGCCCAGCGCCCGCATCTGGCCGTCCAGCACCTTGGAGGACTGGATGCGCATCTTGAGCCCTTTGTAGTCCTCCGGCACGCGGATGGCCTTGTTGGCGCTCATCACCTTGAAGCCGTTGTCCCAGTAGGCAAGACCCAGGATGCCTTTGCTGTCGAGCTTCTTCAGCAGACTCTGGCCCACCGGGCCGTTGGTGATCTTGTTCAGATCATCATAGCTATCGAACAGGTACGGCAGGTCGAACACCTCGAACTCCCGGACCCCCAGGGGACCGAACTTGGCCAGGGACGGCGCCAGCATCTGCACCGCGCCCAGCTGCAGGGCCTCGACCTCTTCCTTGTCCTTGTAGAGCTGGCTGTTGGGGTAGACCTCGACCTTGACGCGGCCCTTGGTGCGCTCCTCAGCCAGCTGCTTGAATTTCTCTGCCCCCTTGCCCTTCGGTGTGTCCACAGCCACCACGTGGCTAAACTTGATCACGATGGGTTCCTCGGCCACGGCGGTGCCGCTCAAGGCGAGGACCGCGATTCCGAGTAGTGCTCCGTAAAGCTTCATTGCTCTCTCCTCTCAGATTGGAACGGAATTGAATTTCCGCCGGCAGCGCGCCGTGTTGCGCACTGCAACACACGGGACTGCGACGACGGTCGAATGCTAGCCGGGCCGGTCAAGGCCGGGTATTGGGGAAAACCGCAGTGGGGGCCCGGGCTAAGGACCCAGCCCGGTCAGCGCCGGCGGGTCTGATCGGCCTCCACCTGGAAGGCCACGGCCCGGATCCGGGCCAGGATCTCGGCGCCGACGGTCCGTTCAAACTCCTGCTGCACCGGCATCAGCGCCCGCTGCCAGGCCACGCGTCCGGCGTGGGGCAGCACATAGACCTCGGTGGTCCCCGCCTTGCGAACCGCCACCAGCGCCTCGTCATTGTCGCGCTGGGAGATGTCGCGCTCGTAGACCGTGACCTCCTTCATCACTTCCGCCAGCGTGGCCCGGACCTCTGGCGGCAGGCCGTCCCAGAAGCGCTGATTGACGATGACCGCGTATCCGAGATAGCCATGGTCGGAGCTGGTGAGATGCTTCTGCACCTCGTGCATCCGCTGGGTATAGAAGTTGGAGACCGGATTTTCGGTGCCGTCCACCGCCCCCTGCTTGAGGGCCGTGTAGACCTCGGAGAAGGCCATGGGCTGCGGCACCGCGTCAAGGGCTTTCATCTGGGCGTCCAGCAGGCGGGACGGCTGGATGCGCATCTTCAGGTCCTTGAAATCCGCCGGCGTGCGCAGCGGCCGGTTAGCGCTCATCTGCTTGAAGCCATTGTCCCAGAAGGCAAGGCCCACGATGCCCCGGGATTTCAGCTTCGCCAGCAGCGTCTGGCCGATGTCCCCGTCCATGACCCGGTACAGGGTCTCCTTGTTGGGAAAGACATAAGGGACGTCAAACAGCTGGAATTCCGGGATGCCCAGGGGACCGAACTTGGACAGCGACGGCGCCAGCATCTGCACGGCACCGAGCTGCAGCGCCTCCAGCTCCTCCCGGTCCTTGTAAAGCCGGCTGTTGGGAAAGACCTCAACCCGCACCCGGCCACCGGTTCGCTCCTCGGCGAGCTGCTTGAATTTCTCGGCGGCGCGCCCTTTGGGCGTGTCGGGCGCCACCACGTGGCTGAACTTGATAAGAATGGGCTGCTGGGCCGACGCATTCTCCCCCGCGGCAAACAGAACAAGCATCCACAATAGGATCCGGAGTTTCACAAGTGTTCCCTTGGGCGGACCGGCTTCGGCTGCGCCGCCGACTGCGGATTTCCACAGTGACGGCGGATTCGGAAGGGGTGTAGTGTAAATAGCCTGCCGGAGGTCCACAACAAGGAACCTCCGGCCGCCCTCCCCGCAACCCGAGACGACCCAACGCCCCGAAGGAGGCGATACATGGAAGAGCAGCTTCGCGCCAGCGCCATCGAATACCACGAGCAACCCGTTCCCGGAAAACTGTCGGTCACGCCCACCAAGGCATTGGTGACCCAGCGCGACCTGGCCCTCGCCTACTCCCCCGGGGTGGCCGCAGCCTGCGAGGAAATCGTCGCCAACCCCGGCCGCACCCGGGACCTTACCGCCCGGGGCAACCTCGTGGCGGTCGTCACCAACGGCACCGCCGTGCTCGGTCTTGGCGCGATCGGCCCCCTGGCGGCGAAGCCGGTGATGGAGGGCAAGGCCGTCCTGTTCAAGAAGTTCGCGGGAATCGACGTATTCGACATCGAAATTGAGGAACGGGACCCCGACCGGCTGGTGGACATCGTGGCCGCCCTGGAGCCCACCTTCGGCGCCATCAACCTGGAGGACATCAAGGCGCCCGAGTGCTTTCACGTGGAGCGCAAGCTGCGGGAACGCATGAAGATCCCCGTGTTCCACGACGACCAGCACGGCACGGCCATCATCGTCGGCGCAGCGGTGCTCAACGGGCTCAAAGTGGTGGGCAAGGACATCCGCAAGGCAAAGCTGGTTTCCTCGGGCGCCGGCGCCGCCGCCCTCGCCTGCCTGCAGTTGCTGGTGGACCTGGGGTTGCCGCGGGAGAACATCACGGTCACCGACATCAAGGGCGTGGTCTACAGGGGCCGCAAGGAGGAAATGGATCCCCTCAAGGAGACTTTCGCCCAGGACACCAAGGCCCGCACCCTCGCGGAGGCGATCCCGGGAGTCGACATTTTTCTCGGGCTTTCCGCCGGCGGCGTGCTCAAACCGGAGATGGTGAAGAGCATGGCCGACAAGCCCCTGATCCTGGCGTTGGCCAACCCCGATCCCGAGATCCTGCCCGACGTCGCCAAAGCCGCCCGCCCTGACGCCCTGATCTGCACCGGGCGCTCCGACTACCCCAACCAGGTCAACAACGTACTCTGCTTCCCGTTCATCTTCCGTGGAGCCCTGGACGTGGGCGCCACCACCATTAACCGCGAGATGGAGCTGGCAGCGGTACGTGCCCTGGCTGAACTGGCCCAGGCCGAACAGTCCGACCGGGTGGCCTCGGCCTACGGCTTTGCCGAAGGCGCGCCCTCCTTCGGACCGGAATACCTGATCCCCAAGCCTTTCGACCCTCGCCTGATCGTGAAGATCTCCGCAGCCGTGGCGCGCGCCGCCATGGACAGCGGTGTCGCCACCCGCCCCATCGAGGATTTCGATGCCTACCGGGACCGGCTCTACCAGTTCGTGTATGCCTCCGGCCTGATCATGAAGCCGGTGTTCGCCGCCGCTAAGCGCGCCGCGAGCAACCGGCTGGTCTATGCCGAAGGCGAGGACGAGCGGGTGCTGCAGGCGATCCAGGTGGTGACCGACGAAGGTCTCGCCCGACCCATCCTGGTGGGGCGTCCCGACGTCATCAACATGCGCATCGAGCGCCTCGGCCTGCGCATTCGCGCCGGCAGCGATTTTGAGCTGGTGAACCAGGACAACGACCCCCGGTATCGCGAACTATGGCAGACCTACCACCAGCTCATGGCCCGCCACGGCATCACCCGGGAGGAAGCGCGGCGGGAAGTGCTGCGCAACGGCACCCTCATTGCCGCCCTTCTGGTGCGCCTGGGCTATGCCGATGCGGTGCTGTGCGGGATGTACGGCAAGCATCACCAGCACCTGGCGACCGTGATCGAGGCCCTTGGCCTGATGCCGGGGGTGCGCACGCCGGCCACCATGAATGCCCTGATGCTGCCGGACCGCACCCTTTTCCTCTGCGACACCTACGTCAACTATGATCCCAGCGCCGAGCAGCTGGCGGAGATCACCCTGCTCGCGGCGGAGGAGGTGCGGCGCTTCGGCCTGGCGCCGAAGGTGGCGCTGCTTTCCCACTCCAATTTCGGGAGCATGCCGACGCCGTCCTCGCGCAAGATGGCAGCCGTTCGGGAGCTGCTCCAGGCGCGCGCCCCGGAACTGGAAGTGGAGGGCGAGATGCACGGGGACGTGGCGCTCTCCGAGGAACTGCGCCTGGCGCAGTTCCCCGATTCCCGGCTCAAGGGATCGGCAAACCTCCTGATCACGCCAACCTTGGACGCCGCGAACATCGCCTTCAACCTGCTGAAGCAGACGGCCGGCGGCGGGATCACCATCGGCCCCATGCTGCTGGGCGCCGCCAGGCCGGCCCATATCCTGACCCCCACCGCCACGGTGCGTCGCATCGTCAATATGACGGCGGTGGCGGTGGTGGAGGCCAACGCGGGGCGCTAGCGGCAAGCTGCTGTAGACTCGATGCCATGACGGCACCGCAGTCAACATTTACCGAGCGCAAACCCGCGCCGTGGGTTCCCGCCTGGGCGCGGGCTCCCGGGGGGTCGTCACCCGGCCACAGCCAAGACTGGTATTGGGCGATGCCCGAGCTGGCGGTGATCTTCTTCGTGCTGGCCATCATCGCCTTCCTCTGGCTGGTGGACCGCCAGGATCGGGAGCAGCGGCGCCACGGTCTCATCAGCGATATCCTGTGGCTCGAGCAGAACATCCGCTTCCATCTCCAAAGCAACCAGGAGGGCCTCACGCTGCTGGCACGCGAGGTCGGCGAGCAGGCGCTGTCCGAGGAAGGCTTCCGGATTCGCTCGGCGCACCTCATGAGCAACAACCCGGAACTGGTGCGGGTGGCGCTGCTCGACGGCGCCGGCCGCATCCGGGTCGCGGTTCCCGCGGAAACCGGCTCCTGGCGGGTCGGCGAGGCGCTTCCCGCCCACGCCCTCGAGTCCCTGCGCCTCTCGGCCGGGGCCGGGCGGGCGGTTTACGACGTGGAGGACCTGGCGGGCCCCGCTGCCGAATTCCACATAATTGTGCCGGTGGTCCGCGAGCGCGCGCTTTCCGGCGGCGTGGCGGCGGTGTACTCGGCTTCGGGAATCGTGCGCCACCTGGTGCCCTGGTGGTTCGCCCAGAAATACGAAGTGAGCATCGTTGACGGCTCCGGAACCACCATCGCCTCGAAATCGGCGGTTTCCGCCGGCGCCTCCGAGCTCTCCTACCAGCTGCCCTTCGACCCCCCCGGCCGCGGCC
>Ga0210374_1000022_pt1 | contig 17058 bp, 17 predicted proteins | sample S765metaT_FD_170483 | JGI IMG/M metagenome (GOLD analysis project Ga0210374, IMG submission 170483) | Metatranscriptome of estuarine sediment microbial communities from the Columbia River estuary, Washington, United States - S.765... | ecosystem: Environmental > Aquatic > Marine > Intertidal...
GCCGCCTTGTGGCGCAGTGCCCTGGCCGCTTACGGCCTGCCGCTGCTGCTCATTCTGGTCGGCGCCGCCGTTGGCGCCGCCCTTGCCGCCGAGCCCGGAGCGCGGGACCTCTACGCTGCCATCGGCGCGGCCTTCGGCCTCGCTTTCGGCGTCATCGCGGGGCGCCTGGCGTCCGCGGTATTCGGGCACAGCCCGGAATTTGAGCCCAGGATCCTGCGACGGTGCTAGCCGTCGCGCCCGTTTCATTCACGGAAACCAAAACATGCTAAAGCGCCTATTTCTGCTCCTGCCCCTGTTGCTCCCCTTCGCCACCAGCGCCTCCGCAGCGGCGCTCCCGGACTTCGCCGACCTGGTCGAGAAGCAGGGTCCCGCGGTGGTCAACATCTCCAGCACCCAGACCGTGCGCCACAGCGCGATTCCGAACATACCCAACATCCCCGAGGATGACCCGTTCTACGAGTTCTTCAAGAAGTTCATGCCGCCCAACCAGGGCCCCCGGGATTTTGAGTCCAAATCCCTGGGTTCGGGCTTCATTATCAGCGCCGACGGCTATGTCCTGACCAATGCCCATGTCGTCGAGCAGTCCGACGAAATCCTGGTAAAGCTGACCGACAAGCGCGAGTTCAAGGCCAAGGTGGTGGGAACGGACAAGAAGACCGATATCGCCGTCATCAAGATCGAAGCCGCCGGGCTGCCCAAGGTAGCCCTGGGAGATCCCGACAAGCTTCGCGTCGGCGAGTGGGTGGTCGCCATCGGCGCCCCCTTCGGATTTGAGAACAGCGTGACCGCGGGCATCGTGAGCGCCAAGGGCCGCTCGCTTCCCCAGGAGAACTACGTCCCCTTCATCCAGACCGACGTCGCGATCAACCCGGGAAACTCGGGGGGGCCGTTGTTCAACCTGCAGGGCGAGGTGGTGGGAATCAATTCCCAGATCTACAGCCGCACCGGCGGTTTCATGGGCCTCTCGTTCGCAATCCCGATCGACGTCGTCATGGATATCGTGAACCAGCTGCGCACCACCGGCAAGGTAAGCCGGGGCCGCATCGGCGTGGTGATTCAGGAAGTCACCAAGGAACTCGCCGAGTCCTTCGGCCTGCCGCAGGCCACGGGCGCCCTCATCAGTTCCGTGGAGAAGGGAAGCCCCGCCGACAAGGCCGGGCTGGCAGTCTCCGATGTCATCCAGCAGTTCGACGGCAAGACCGTGAACCGCTCCGCCGACCTGCCGCGCATCGTGGCCGCCGTGCGTCCCGGGACCACCACCGGTGTCCGGATCTGGCGCAAAGGCTCCACGCGGGACTTGAACATTACGGTGGGCGAGATGCCCGGCGAAGAGAAAGTCGCCGCCAAAGCCGAGGGCGCGCGCGGCAAGAGCGGCGAGAGCTCGAGCCGTCTCGGATTGGTGTTGAGCGAGTTGACCGCCGAGCAGAAGAAGGAGCTTAACGTCCAGCATGGGGTGGTAGTGGACGAAGTGCTGCCCGGTCCGGCGGCCCGGGGCGGCTTACGGCCCGGAGACGTGGTGCTTGCCCTGAACAACGACGACGTGAAGACCGTGGCGGATTTCAACCGCATGGTCGGGAAGGTCGAGAAGGGCCGTACCGTTGCGCTGCTGGTTCGGCGGGGCGAGGTCACTTCCTTCATCACCGTTAAGCTCAACGGCCAGTAGGGTGGTCGAGCTCACGGTCTACAGCCGGGATTACTGCCACTTGTGCCGGGACATGGTCGAGGCCCTCGCGGCGCTTCGGCCGAGCCTCGGGTTTTCCCTGCGGGTGGTGGACGTGGAGGCTGATCCGGAGCTCGAGTCCCGCTATGGAGAGCGGGTGCCGGTGCTGGAGGGAACCGGGCAGGAAATCTGCCATTACGTTCTCGACCGCGCCGCGCTGGATGCCTTTCTGGGCCGAATCCGCTAAAATTCAGCGCCTTTGAGTCTGGAAAGGGGCGCCCCCTAGGGTGCCCCTTTTGCCGGCGTCCATGCAGCACATCAGAAACTTCTCCATCATCGCCCACATCGACCACGGGAAATCCACCCTCGCGGACCGCTTCATACAGCTCTGCGGCGGGCTCGCGGACCGGGAGATGGAGGCCCAGGTGCTGGACACCATGGCGCTGGAGCGTGAGCGCGGGATCACCATCAAGGCCCAGACCGCGGCCCTCGATTACCTCGCAAGGGACGGCAACACCTACCTGCTCAACCTGATCGACACGCCGGGGCACGTGGATTTTTCCTACGAGGTCTCGCGCTCCCTGGCTGCCTGCGAAGGAGCGCTGCTGGTGGTGGATGCCTCCCAGGGCGTTGAGGCCCAGACCGTGGCCAACTGCTACACCGCCATCGAGCAGGGAGTGGAAGTGCTTCCGGTCCTCAACAAGATCGACCTGCCGTCGGCGGAGCCAGACCGGGTCATCACCGAAATCGAGGACATCATCGGCCTTCCGGCCAAAGAGGCCGTGCGCGCCAGCGCCAAGACCGGGGAAGGCGTCCAGGACATCCTCGAGGCCGTGATCAGCCGGATTCCGGCACCTCTCGGAAATCCGCAAGCGCCCCTCAAGGCGCTCATCATCGACTCCTGGTTCGACAACTACGTGGGCGTGGTCATGCTGGTCAGGGTGGTGGACGGCACGCTCAAGCCCAAGGACCGCATCCTGCTCATGTCCACCGGAGCCTCCTATTTTTGCGAGCGGGTGGGGGTGTTCACGCCCAAATCCACGCTGAAGCAAAGCTTGTCGGCCGGCGAGGTCGGCTTCATCACGGCCGGCATAAAGGAACTGCAGGCCGCCCGGGTGGGAGACACCGTGTCCCTGGCGGACCTGCCCGCGCCCGAGCCGCTGCCGGGGTTCAAGGAAATCAAGCCCCAGGTGTTCGCCGGCCTCTACCCGGTGGAGTCCAACGAATACGACGCCCTGCGCGACGCCCTGGAGAAGCTGAAGCTCAATGACGCGTCGTTGCGCTTCGAGCCCGAGACCTCCCAGGCCCTGGGCTTCGGGTTCCGCTGCGGCTTTCTCGGCCTCCTGCACCTGGACATTGTCCAAGAGCGCCTGGAGCGCGAGTACGGCATGAACCTCATCACCACCGCTCCCACCGTGGTGTACCAGGTTCTGATTAAGGACGGCACCGTCCAGGAGATCGAAAACCCGTCGCGGCTGCCGGATCTCTCCAAGATCGAGGAGATCCGCGAACCTATCATCACCACCACCATCCTGGTGCCCCAGGACTACGTGGGCGCGGTCATCACCCTGTGCACCGGCAAGCGCGGCGTGCAGAAGAACATGCAATACCTCGGACGGCAGGTGATACTGACCTATGAAATGCCCCTGAACGAGGTGGTGCTGGACTTCTTCGACAAGCTCAAGTCGGCGTCCCGCGGCTATGCATCCCTGGACTACGAGTTCAAGGAGTTCCGGGCCGGCGACCTGGTGAAGCTCGACATCCTGATCAACGGCGAACGGGTGGATGCCCTTTCCCTCATCGTGCACCGGGCCAGTGCGCCCTACCGGGGGCGGGAACTCGCGGCCAAAATGCGCCAACTGATTCCGCGCCAGATGTTCGACGTCGCGGTCCAGGCCGCGATCGGCTCCCAGATCATCGCCCGGGAGAACGTGAAGGCGCTGCGCAAGAACGTGCTGGCGAAATGCTATGGCGGGGACATTACGCGAAAACGCAAGCTGCTGGAGAAGCAGAAGGCGGGGAAGCGGCGCATGAAGCAGGTCGGAACGGTGGAGATTCCGCAGGAAGCGTTTCTCGCCATACTCAAGGTGGAAGGCAAATAAACCCGTGGACCCGCGCCATGCGTGCCCGCATCTTACCCCACCCCAAGGGATGATCTTATGAACTTTGCACTGATCATGCTGCTGTTGCTGCTGCTCACGGGCGGCATCTGGCTGCTGGACGTCCTGTTGCTGCGCAAGCGGCGCGGCGTGGACGCTCCCGAACCCTGGTGGATCGAGTATCCCAAGAGTTTCTTTCCGGTCATCCTTATCGTGTTCCTGCTGCGCTCGTTCCTGGTGGAGCCGTTCAAGATCCCCTCCGGCTCCATGATTCCGACGCTGCTGGTGGGGGACTTCATCCTGGTCAACAAGTACACCTATGGGATTCGGGTTCCGATTCTCAACACCAAGCTGGTCGAGGTGAGCCAACCAGAGCGCGGAGACGTCATGGTATTCCGCTACCCGGAGAACACCTCCCTCGATTACATCAAGCGCGTGGTGGGGCTGCCCGGCGACCGCGTCACCTACCGGGACAAGCGTCTCTACATCAACGACCGGCTGGTGCCCCAGGAGGCGAACGGCGTTTACAGTTACCTGGAGTCCGGGCTGCATCTGGTCCAGGTGCAGCGCTACCTGGAGAAGCTCGGCAATCACGACCATTCCATCATCGTCAACCCGGAGGCCCCGGCGCTGCAGCTGGGCGGAGTCCGGCAATTCCAGTTCCGCGAGAATTGCGTCTACAATAGGTCGGAGCTCAGCTGCGTGGTCCCTCCGTCCCATTACTTCGTGATGGGGGACAACCGGGACTCCAGCAGCGACAGCCGCTACTGGGGATTCGTGCCGGACAGCTACCTCGTGGGCAAGGCGTTCATGATCTGGTGGAATTTCTCGCAGCTGGGCAGGATCGGTCACAGCATTCGATGACGGGAGGCGCGATGGAGCAGGTTTCTTGGCGCGAAAGGCGGTCGGGGCGTGGGACGATCGGACCCGGACGGCAGGGCGGATTGACCCTGGGAGGCCTGCTGGTGGTGGGCTTCCTGATCATCATCGCGGCCATTGTCGGCATGAAGGTCGTGCCGACGGTCATTGAGTATTACACCCTCAAGAACATCCTGAGCAACATGGCCAACGATCCCGAGCTCCAGAACGCGACCGAGCGCGAAATCCGGGTCTCTTACGTCAACCGTTCCCAGATCGCGGACGTCACGGTTATCCAGCCGCAGGATATCCTGATTTCCCAGAAGGGCGGCTCGCTCAGGCTCAGCACCGCGTACTCGGTGAAAGTGCACCTGATGGGCAACGTCAGCGCCTGCCTGGATTTTGAGGTGGACGAGGGCAAGTAGCGGCGGGACGATTCGGCTCATGGATCCCGAGGGGATTTCAGGGCGGCTGGGTTACGCGTTTCGGAATCCCGAACTCCTGCAACAGGCTTTCACTCACCGCAGTTTCAGCACCAGCCACAACGAGCGCCTGGAGTTCCTCGGCGACAGCGTCCTCAACTGCATCGTGTCGCTGGAGCTGTACCGCGCCTTTCCGGCTCTCCCGGAAGGCGACCTCTCCCGGATCCGGGCTCACTTGGTGAATCAGCAGACTCTGGCGAGGCTGGCACGGGACCTCGGCATTGGCGACGCGGTGCTGATGGGGGAGGGCGAGCTGCGCAGCGGCGGGCGCGCACGGGCCTCGATCCTGGCCAACGCCCTGGAGGCGCTGTTCGGAGCGGTGTTCCTGGATGGCGGGTTCGGCGCCGCCGAGGACGCGATACGGCATATATATGCGCCCGTGCTCGCGGCGCTCGACCCGCAATCCCTGGGAAAGGACCCCAAGACGCGCCTCCAGGAGTTCCTGCAGGGCCGGCGCATGGCGCTGCCGCGATATGAAGTGGTGCAGACCCGGGGGGAAGCCCACCGGCAGCAGTTCCAGGTGGAATGCCTGATTCCGGAGTTGCAGATTCGATCCCTGGGCGAGGGCGCCAGCCGGCGCAGCGCCGAGCAGGATGCCGCCAGCCACGCCTATGAAGCCGCAACCCGCCGCCGCTGACGCCACCCATCGCGCCGGCTATGTGGCCATCGTAGGCCGCCCCAACGTCGGCAAGTCCACGCTGCTCAATCGCCTGGTGGGCGACAAGGTGAGCATCACCTCGACCCGCCCCCAGACCACCCGCTACCACATCACGGGCATCCGCACCGAGTCGGATGCCCAGTTCGTGTTTGTGGATACCCCCGGATTCCAGACCCGCCACCTCAATGCGCTGAACCGTCTGCTCAATCGGGCGGTGACCCAAAGCCTGAAGGAAGTGGACGCGGTGCTGTTCGTGGTGGAGGCCCTGCGCTACGGGGAGGACGACCGCAAGGTTCTCGCCTTGCTGCCCGCCGGGACACCGGTTCTGCTGGTGATCAACAAGGTGGACGTCGTGCGGCCCAGGGACCGGCTCCTGCCCTTCATCGATACGATGTCCAGGGAATTCCCGTTCGCGGAGATTTTGCCGGTCAGCGCGGAGAAGGGGACCCGGGTCGAGGAATTGGCCGGGACGCTGCGCCAGTACCTTCCCGAGGCCCCGCCGCTGTTCGGGCCCCAGGAGATCACGGACCGCAGCGAACGCTTCCTGGCGGGGGAGTTGATCCGGGAAAAGCTGTTTCGCCTGCTCGGAGAGGAATTGCCCTACGCGGCCAGCGTCACCGTGGATAGCTTCATTGAGGAAGGAAAGCTGCGCCGCATCGCCGCCTCCATCATCGTGGACAAGCCCGGCCAGAAGGCGATCATCATCGGTCGCGAAGGAGAGAAGCTCAAGGCCATCGCTTCCGCCGCGCGCCGGGACATGGAGAAGCTGTTTGGCGGCAAGGTGTTTCTCGAGGTCTGGGTGCGGGTGAAGCGGGGCTGGGCCGACGACGAGCGCTCTCTCAAGACGCTAGGCTATGAATAGGCCTGACGCGCCCCGCGGCACGGCGGTGGCGGAGCGCGGCCGCCATGACGCGGAGCCGGCGTTCGTGCTCCATGCCTACCCGTTCCGGGAAACCAGCCTCATCGTCGAGTCTTTCGCCCGGAACTTCGGACGCGTTCCCCTGGTAGCCAAGGGCGCGCGCCGGCCCAAGTCCGCGGTCCGCGGCATGCTGCTGGCGTTCCAGCCCTTGTTGCTTTCCTGGTCGGGCAAGGGAGAGCTGCGCACCCTGATCCGCGCCGAGTGGCAGGGCGGGCAGGCGCCGCTCACGGGACTGGCGCTGGTGTGCGGCTTCTACCTCAACGAAATGCTGCTCAGGCTGTTGCCCAGGGATGACCCCCACGAGCAGCTGTTCGATTTCTACCGGGAAACCCTGGCGCGGCTCGCGGACCGCGGCCCACCGGCCCCGGTGCTCCGGCGCTTCGAGTTGCGCCTGCTCCAGGAACTCGGCTATGCCGTGCCCCTGGCGCGTGATGCCGATACCGGACTTCCGCTGGAGGCCGCGGAGTCCTACTGCTATCTCCCGGAGCGGGGTCCCGTGGCGGTCGGCACTGTGCCCCCGGGAAGCGCGATAGAATTGCGCGGCAAGACGCTTCTCGACATGGCCCGCGACGACTACGGCGATACCGTCACCCTGGCCCAGAGCAAGACTCTCATGCGCCAGCTGATCAACCATTATCTTGGCGGACAAACCTTGCACAGCCGCCAGCTGCTGAAGGACCTCAAGGAGCTATGATCGGGCTCGGAGTGAACATCGACCATGTGGCGACCCTGCGCCAGGCGCGGCGCACGCCCTATCCAAGCCCCCTGGAAGCGGCGCTGATTGCGGAAAAGGCGGGAGCCGACGCCATCACCCTCCACCTGCGGGAGGACCGGCGCCACATCCAGGACGAGGACGTAGAGCTCCTGCGCCGGGCGATCCAGACCCGCATGAACCTGGAGAGCGCGGTGACCGGGGAAATGCTGGAAATCGCCCTCCGCGTGAGGCCCCAGGACGTCTGCTTCGTACCGGAGCGGCGCCAGGAGTTGACCACCGAGGGCGGCCTGGACGTGGTGCGCCATTTCAATGACGTGAAGACCGCCTGCGCCCGCTGCGCCGACGCCGGCATCAGGGTATCCCTGTTCATCGATGCCGACGCGGAACAGATCCGCGCCGCCCGAGCAACGGGCGCGCCCCTGGTCGAGATCCATACCGGGTGCTACGCCGAAGCCGGATCGGCCGCGGCCCAGGCGGAGCAACTGGAGCGCATCCGCGCCGCCGTGGCCCAGGCCATGGGTCTCGGTCTGGAGGTCAACGCGGGCCACGGGCTGAACTATCATAACGTGCAGCCGGTGGCGGCCATCCCCGGCATCATGGAACTCAACATCGGCCATGCCATCGTCGCCCAAGCACTGTTCGTCGGCCTCGCCGAGGCGGTGCGGGAGATGAAGCGGCTGATGCGCGAGGCGCGCCACGCGGCGCGGGCGATGCCATGATCTACGGCATTGGCGCCGACCTGGTGGAGCCGGCACGGGTGGCGCGCCTGCTTCAGAAATATGGGGAGCGTGTCCCGCGGCGCATGCTCACGCCTGCGGAGTGGCCCGGCTACGCGGACAGCCGGACCCCGGAGCTGTTCCTCGCCAGCCGCTTCGCCGCCAAGGAAGCGTTTTCCAAGGCCATGGGGACCGGCTTCCGCTTTCCCGTAAGCCTGCGTTCCATCAGCGTGATCCAGGACCGGTTCGGCAAACCGAGCCTCAGTTTCTCCCCGGCGCTGGAAGCCATGGTCCACGCCCGGGGCATCATCGCCCACCATCTCACCATCAGCGACGAGCGCAGCCTGGCCTGCGCGTTCGTGATTCTGGAAACGAGCCGGGAGTAGACGCATGCCGCTGGGACCCGTAATGCTGGACGTTGCCGGGACGGAACTCACCGCCGAGGACAGGGCGCGCCTGGCGCACCCCCTGGTGGGAGGCGTCATCTTGTTCGCCCGCAACTTCGAATCCATCCCGCAACTCTGCGCCCTGACGCAAGAAATCCACGCCTTGCGCCATCCCCCGCTGCTCATCGCCGTGGATCACGAAGGAGGACGCGTGCAGCGCTTCCGCGAGGGATTCACCCGGATTCCGCCCATGCGCGAGATCGGAAAGGTGTGGGACAACCATCCCCAGCGGGCGCGCCAGATCGCCGAGCACGCCGGCTGGGTGCTGGCATCGGAGCTGCGTGCCTGCGGGCTGGACCTGAGCTTCGCGCCGGTGCTGGACATCGACCACGGCGCCAGCTCGGTGATCAGCGACCGGGCCTTTCACCAGGATCCCGAGGCGGTCTCGGAACTGGCCCAGAGCCTGATGCGGGGCATGAAGCGCGGCGGCATGGCCGCCACCGGGAAGCATTTTCCCGGCCACGGCTACATCGAGGCCGATTCCCACGTGGCGGTCCCGGTGGACGAGCGCAGCTACGCCGACATCCGCATGTGCGACCTGATTCCCTTCAAGCAGCTGATCGACGTGGGACTGGCGGCGCTGATGCCCGCCCACGTCATCTACCCCAAGGTGGACAGCAGGCCAGCGGGATTTTCCAGCGTGTGGCTGCGGGACATCCTGCGCGGCGAACTCGGCTTCGACGGCTGCATATTCAGCGACGACCTGTCCATGGAAGGCGCGGCGGTGGCGGGCGGCATCGTGGCGCGGGCCGATGCCGCCCTGGACGCCGGCTGCGACATGGTGCTGGTGTGCAACAACCCCGCGGCAGCGGACGAGCTGCTGGCGAAACTGGGGCGGGACACGACGCCGCTCAGCCTGGCGCGCATCGCCCGCATGCACGGGCGACCCCATCCCGAAACCCTGGCCAGGCTCCACGAGGACGGCCAGTTCGTGAAAGCAGTCCACGAGGTCGGGTCCCTGGGAATGCAGAGCGGCGACCTGGACCTGGGCAGCTGCGGCAAGCAGGGCTTGACCTAGCAGGGTACAAAGAAGCGTGGCCAGTGGCGCCAAAATGCGGAGCAGGTTCCAAAGTGTTTTGGATGCGACACTGGAGGCAAGACTATGACCGCCGGGACCGCTCGCCGCCGTCGCCCGGCTCGCGGGCGGTCGCATACCCGCTGAGCGGAACCCCTGTTTCCTGCTCCCGGGCGTGCGTGGATCCCAGAGGCAAGAGCGCGAAAACCGAGATAGTACGAGAACGTACAACGAGCTTTGCGCGAGCTCGCGACAACACAGATGCCCCCCCACAGCAGCTTATTACGAGGCGCGCTCCATGTATTCCCCAGAATCCGTGCTGACCTTGATCTTTTCGCCCTCCGAGATGAATGGGGGCACCATCACGGTGATGCCGGTTTCCATTTTGGCCGGCTTGTAGGTGGTGGTCACGGTGGCGCTCTTCACGTTGGGCTCGGTCTCCACCACCGTCAGCACCACGGAGGAGGGAAGATCGAGCCCTATGGGCCGCTCGTTGTAGAAGTTGACCTTCACCTCGGTGTTGGGCAGAAGATAGCCGGCCTGGCCCTCCAGGAACTCGGCGGAAAGGGAAAGCTGCTCGTAGGTGTTCTTGTCCATGAACACGAAGCTGGAACCGTCGTTATAGAGATATTCCATCTCCCGGTTCTCGACGTAGGCGCGCTCCACCTTTTCGTCGGTGCGGAAGCGGTTGTTGGTCTTGGTGCCGGTCTCCACGTCCTTCATTTCGACCTGCATGTAGGCGCCGCCGCGGCCTCCCACATGCACATGATAGGACTTGAGAACGCGCCAGACTCGTTTGTCCCATTCGAGAAGATTGCCGGCTCGGATTTCGACAGCGGAAACTTTTGCCATGGCCTTATTTGGTTCGGATTTTGAAAAAGCATGAAGTTTACTACACGTTCGGAGGAGAAAAACGCGTTTTCGATCCATTGCCGGCGCTGCCCGAGGCTGGTGGCGCACCTCGCAGGCATTCGGGAGGCCCACCCCGGCTATCACGCCCGGCCGGTGCCTTCCTTCGGTGATCCGGCCGCCCGCCTGCTGGTGGTAGGCCTTGCCCCGGGTCTGCATGGGGCCAACCGCACCGGCCGCCCGTTCACCGGGGACCATGCCGGGATCCTGCTCTACGCCACCCTGCACCGCTTCGGCTATGGCAGCGCGCCCGAATCAGTTAGCGCTGATGACGGGTTGCGGCTCCGAGGCTGCCGCATCACCAACGCGGTGCGTTGCCTGCCGCCCGCCAACAAACCGGAGCCCGGGGAAGTGCGCCATTGCAACGCGTACTTGGCGGCGGAGCTGGGCGAACTGCCCGCAGGAGGGGCCGTTCTGGCCCTGGGCGCCATCGCCCACGGGGCAGTGCTGGCCGCTCTGGGGCTCAAGGCGGCGCGCCCCCGGTTCGCCCACGGCGCCCGGCACCCGCTGCCCGGCAAACGGGCGCTGTTCGATAGCTACCACTGCAGTCGCTACAATACCCAGACCCGCCGCCTCACGCCGCAGATGTTCGAAGCGGTGTTTGTGGCCATTTCCCATCATCTGGGGGACTGAACCATGCCCTACGTGAATATCCGCATCGCCGGCACCCTGACTCGGGACCAGAAGCGCAGCATCGCCGAGGAGATCACCGACACCCTGGAGCGCATCGCCGGCAAGCCCGCGTCCTATACTTACGTGGCTTTCGACGAACTGCCGGATGAGAACTGGGCCATCGCCGGGAAACTGCTCGACGAGGACTAACTTCGGCCCGGCGATGTTCGATCCCCAGGAAGTCGTTGCCGGTCTGCCCAGTCTGCCGGGCGTGTACCGCATGCTCGACGGGGCAGGGCGGGTGATCTACGTCGGAAAGGCCCGGGACCTGCGCAAGCGGGTCTCCTCTTATTTTCAGAAGGCACCAGCGTCTCCACGCACCGCCCTCATGGTCACCCAAGTGGAGGGCATCGAGACCACTGTCACCCGCTCCGAGGCCGAGGCCCTGCTCCTGGAAAGCAACCTGATCAAGACGCTTTCGCCCCGCTACAACGTCGTCTTCCGGGACGACAAGTCCTACCCCTACATCCTGCTCTCGAACCACGCGTTTCCGCGGCTCGGGCTCTACCGCGGCACCCTCGACAAGTCCAACCAATACTTCGGCCCCTATCCCAGCGCCTGGGCGGTGCGCGAGAGCATCCAACTGCTGCAGAAGGCGTTCCGCCTGCGTACCTGCGAGGACACCGTGTTCGCCAACCGCTCCCGCCCCTGCCTCCTGCACCAGATCCAGCGCTGCACCGGACCCTGTGTCGGACTGGTCGGCAGCGAGCACTATGCCGAAGATGTGCGCAACGCGGCGCTGTTCCTGAAAGGGCGCCAGGACGAGGTCATCGCGATACTGACGGAAAAGATGGAACAGGCGGCGAAGCGCATGGAATACGAGAGCGCCGCCGTGTACCGGGACCAGATCCAGTCCCTGCGCAAGGTGCAGGAAAGCCAATTCGTCACCTCGACCCGGGACCTGGACGCGGACGTGCTGGCCTGCGCCGAAGGGGGCGGCCTGATTTGCGTCAACCTGGTAATGATACGGGGCGGCCGCCACCTGGGCGACAAGACGTTTTTTCCCAAGAACACCGAAGGCTGCACCTTGACCGATGTCCTCGAGGCCTTCATCGCCCAACACTACACCGAGCACGAGCCGCCGCCCCTCATCGTCTGCGCCGAACCACTAGACACCGAATCCCTGGAAGCGCTGCTCCTGGAAGGCGCCGGGCGCAAAGTGCGCATCACCGTCAGCCCCACCGGCGAGCGGCGCGCCTGGGTGGAAGGCGCGGCTGAGAACGCCCGCCTCGCCCTCGCCCAACACCTGGGACAACATGCGACCCAGGAAGCGCGGGTCCACGCGCTGCAGCAGGCCCTGGATCTGCCGTTTACGCTGAAGCGCGTCGAATGCTTTGACGTCAGCCACACCATGGGGGAAGCCACTATCGCTTCCTGCGTGGTTTACGACAACTTCGCGTTGCGCAACGGCGAGTACCGGCGCTACAACATCGCGCAGGTGACGCCGGGGGACGACTTCGGCGCCATGCGCGAGGTGCTGCAGCGGCGCTACCAGAAGGTGGCGGCGGGGGAGGGGAAAATGCCGGATCTGGTGCTGATTGACGGCGGCAAAGGGCAGGTGAATGCCGTCGCCGCGGTGCTTGCCGATCTCGGCCTTTCCGACGTTGCGTTGCTGGGCGTTGCCAAGGGCGAAGGGCGCAAGCCGGGCCTGGAGACCCTGGTTTTTGCCGGGGACAGAAACCCGCTAAAATTGGCGGCCGATCATCCCGGATTACACCTGATCCAGCAGATTCGCGACGAGGCCCACCGTTTTGCCATCTCGGGCCACCGGGCGAAACGCGGCAAGGCGCGCACCCACTCACGGTTGGAAGATATTCCGGGAATCGGCGCCAAGCGCCGGCAGAAATTGCTGGCGCGCTTCGGGGGGCTGCGCGGCGTCATGGCGGCAAGCGTGGAGGAACTGGAAAAGGTGGAGGGAATCAGCCGGGCGCTGGCACAAGAAATCCACCGCCAATTACATTGAACGCCGAGCCGATCCTCAAATAAATGCTAATCAACATCCCCAATCTGCTCACTCTGCTGCGCATCGTGCTGATCCCGCTTTTCATCGGGATCTTTTACCTGCCCGAGGCCTGGCTAAGCCCCCACCACAAGAACGTGGTGGCCACCGCCGTATTCGGCCTGGCCGCGCTCACCGACTGGCTAGACGGCTGGCTCGCGCGCAGCCTCAACCAGATGTCGGCCTTTGGCGCTTTCCTGGATCCAGTCGCCGACAAGCTCATGGTGGCCGCCGCCCTGGTGCTGCTGGTAGAGATCGACCGGGTGGATGCCCTCATCGCGGTCATCATCATCGGCCGGGAGATCACCATCTCTGCCTTGCGCGAGTGGATGGCCAAGATCGGCGAGAGCCGCAGCGTCGCGGTCTCGATGCTGGGCAAGCTCAAGACCATTTCCCAGATGGTGGCCCTCGTGCTATTGCTCTATCACGACCCGATTCCGCCGGGAATCGACGCCCAAGTGGTCGGCACCTGGCTGATTTATCTCGCCGCCGTGCTCACCCTCTGGTCCATGGCTTACTACCTCAGGATGGCGCTGCCCCGGGCGCTGGAGCGATCCTAGGGGCGGTTTCCTTGACATCCCCATGAGGAACTTTATAATTTTGCTTCGCTTTTTTCCCGCGGGAATAGCTCAGTTGGTAGAGCGCAACCTTGCCAAGGTTGAGGTCGCGAGTTCGAGACTCGTTTCCCGCTCCAGATTCCGAAGGGAAAACTGAGTGTCCTGGTTCCGGTGCCGCGCCATGAGGCGCGGTCCGCGGCGGAAGCCTTGTTTGAGGCCTCGCGCCCGGGATCGGGGCTCCGTTTTCCCTTTTTTGATGCCCACGCCCAGCGACGTCGGGCGTACCCCAGGGCGGGGTGGCAGAGTGGTTATGCAGCGGCCTGCAAAGCCGTGTACGCCGGTTCGATTCCGACCCCCGCCTCCAATCTTTTCAAGCCTAGCGACAACACATTCCAAAATCCCATGAATTAAACCGATGGCGCTGATTTACTCCCCCTATCAGTACAGGGCATAGAGCAGCCGGTGTGGAAATCGGGAAGCTGCCCCGAACTGCGCGGCTGGTCGCTGACGTCGCCGCAGACAGGGCCGAACTGGAGGACGGACACAATTGGGCAGCCTCCGGCCGGTATCAGCGTCCCGCCGACCGTTCGCCGAGGAGAGACCGAACGACCGTTCGGGCGAACACCAGACTCCAGGCACAATTCTCCCGGTAGTCAGTTCTGGCTAAACGGCGCATTCGACCGGGTGGCGGCTTCCACGAGTGCCTTTTCTGCAGCATTGGTGGCGCGCACATCCGATCAATCGCGTGCCTAAGCAACGAGGTGCCGGTAATCCAGTCCGGGCCACACAGAGCGAACAGGCGCTGCGAGCCAAGTGCCGAGCTGGTTCATGGATCCCGGCTTCCCGGTCGCGCCGCCCCGGTCGGCCAGCAGCGATCAGCGCCCGTCAGTCCAGGATCCCGAATGCATTGGGCGCATCGGCCGGGAGTTGCGCCAGCTCCTCGAATTCGATGACCTTGTCGATCTCGGTGCCCATGGATATGTTGGTCACGCGCTCCAATATGATCTCGATGACCACCGGCACCTTGTATTCCGCCATCCACTTCTCGGCCTGCTGGATCGCCGGGTCTATCTCTTCCTGCTTGTGCACCCGGATCGCCTTGCAACCCAGGCCTTCGGCCACCCTGAGATGATCGACGCCATATCCTTCCACTTCGGGCGCGTTGATGTTCTCGAACGACAACTGCACGCAGTAGTCCATCTCGAATGCGCGCTGCGCCTGGCGAATGAGGCCGAGGTACGAGTTATTCACCACGATGTGGATGTACGGCAGCTTGAACTGGGCGCCAACGGCCAGTTCCTCGATCATGAACTGGAAGTCATAGTCTCCCGAAAGCGCGACGATCTTTCGCCCGGGATCGGCGGCACGCACCCCCAGCGCAGCGGGTATCGTCCACCCGAGCGGGCCGGCCTGGCCGCAGTTGATCCAGTGGCGCGGCTTGTAGACATGCAGGAATTGCGCCGCCGCGATCTGTGACAGCCCGATGGTGCTCACATAGCAGACATCCCTGGCAAAGGCCCGGTTCATGCACTGGTACACCCGCTGGGGCTTCATCGGCACGTTTTCGTAGTTGGTCTTGCGCAGGTAATCGACGGAGGATTTGCGCGCGCTGCATTCCTTCGCCCAGCCCTCGTGGCTGGCAAGCCGGCCCGCAGCCTTCCACTCCTTGGCGACTTCCACGAACAGTTCCAGCGCCGCCTTCGCGTCCGACACGATGCCGTAGTCCGGCGCGAACACGCGCCCGATCTGGGTGGGCTCGATGTCCACGTGCACGAACTTTCTGCCCTTGGTGTAGACCTCGACCGAGCCGGTATGGCGGTTGGCCCAGCGATTTCCGATGCCGAGGACGAAATCGGCGGCAAGCATGGTGGCATTGCCGTAGCGATGGCTCGTCTGGAGCCCCACCATGCCGGCCATGAGGGGGTGATCATCGGGAATCGTGCCCCAGCCCATCAGGGTGGGAATGACCGGCACGCCGGTGGTCTCGGCGAACTGGACCAGCAGGTCGCAGGCGTCCGCGTTGATGATCCCGCCGCCGGCGACGATCAGCGGACGCTCCGCGGCGTTCAGCATGGTCAGCGCTTTTTCGATCTGGGTCCGGGTGGCCTTGGGCTTGTAGACCGGCAGCGGTGCATAGGTCTCGTCGTCGAATTCGATCTCCGCGATTTGTACGTCGAACGGCAGGTCGATCAGCACCGGCCCGGGCCGCCCCGATCGCATCAGATGGAATGCCTGCTGGAAGGTGCGCGGCACCAGGGCCGGCTCCATCACGGTGACCGCCATTTTGGTCAGCGGCTTCGCGATGGACGCGATGTCGACTGCCTGAAAGTCTTCCTTGTGCAGCCGGGCGCGCGGCGCCTGGCCGGTGACGCAAAGAATCGGAATGGAATCGGCCTGGGCCGAATAGAGGCCGGTTATCATGTCAGTTCCGGCGGGTCCCGAAGTCCCGATGCAAACTCCGATGTTGCCGGCGATCGCTCGGGTATAGCCCTCGGCCATATGGGAAGCGCCCTCGACGTGGCGGGCCAGAACATGGGAGATGCTGCCGCGGCGTCTCAACGCGGCATACAAGGGATTGATGGCAGCGCCCGGAACGCCGAACGCCATCTCGATCCCTTCGCGTTCCATGACCCGGACTGCAGCTTCGGCGGCCATCATCTTAGGCATAGTTCAGTTCCTTCCTGGCAATTCCAGAGCAGGCCATCGCGGACCGCACTCCAGATGTTCGGCAGACACTTTCGCGGGGGCGCATCCAGGACCATTTGGGTCTTGTTCAAGACCGGGGTTGATCTCGCGTTTCGCTCCGGGCCCATCGGTCGCTGCGCCAAACCGGCGGCGGCAACCGGTGGAACATCGCAGTCCGGCGAGCGGCGGACGAAATCGCTTCCGCCTCCCGGTCCCGGAATTCGCGCCCGAGTTCGACAGGGCCCCAGCAACCGTATCTTAGCCCCAACCGGGGTACTTTGAACATGCGCTGCAAAAGCTGGCCGGTGTCAGCACCGTTTCGGGGCCGTCGCCGTGAAGTTCCGCTTCAGGCGATTCGGGACCACCTCAAAGCCATGGTCACTGTCGGTCGTCACCTGGCAGCGCTTCTTCGGACAGCCCCTGAGGCCCAGCTCCCCCATCAGACGAGCCACACGATGCCGGCCGACCCGCTCGCCGCTGTCCACCAGCTTGTCGCATACCTTCGGACTGCGGTACACGCCTTCGGGCTTAGCGTGCACCGCACAGATACGCGGCTTCAGCCCTTCGTCGTCCCGCTCCCGGCCGCCGCCAGGCGCAAAAGCCTCGGGCTTTCACTCGCAGCAGCCGGCACATGGTCTAATCTCGGCGTGCAGCTGCCGACCGCGCCC
>Ga0210374_1000023_pt1 | contig 16922 bp, 12 predicted proteins | sample S765metaT_FD_170483 | JGI IMG/M metagenome (GOLD analysis project Ga0210374, IMG submission 170483) | Metatranscriptome of estuarine sediment microbial communities from the Columbia River estuary, Washington, United States - S.765... | ecosystem: Environmental > Aquatic > Marine > Intertidal...
CCGCTCGAGCCGGAGCCCAAGCAGGGACTCCAGGATCAGTCGATACATCCAGCCGGCTGAACCGGTGTACCAGGTCCAGCCTCCACGGCCGGTGTGGGGTGCCACCGCGTAGACGTCGGCCGCGGCGACGTAGGGCTCCACCTTGTAGGTCTCGATGGCTTCGCTGGACCTTGCGTGGTTCGCCGGGTTGATGATGGTTGTCAGTTCCCAGGCGCGCCGACTGTCGCCCAAAGCCGCGAACGCCATGGCTGCCCAGATGGCGCCATGGGTGTACTGGCCGCCGTTCTCTCGCACCCCCGGCACATAGCCCTTGATGTATCCGGGGTCCAGATCCGACTGGTCGAAGGGGGGGGCGAGCAGCTGGATGAGGCCGTGGTCCCGACGCACAAGCCGCTCGTCCACAGCCTGCATCGCCAGGCGCGTACGTTCGGCATCGCCGGCTCCCGAGAGCACAGCCCAGCTTTGCGAAATCGAATCGATCTGGCATTCGGTATTGTCCGCCGACCCTAGCGGCGTGCCGTCGTCGAAGTAGGCGCGGCGATACCAGGCGCCGTCCCAGCCGTGCCGTTCGATGTTTTCGCCCAGGCGGCTGCCTTCGGCCGCGCAAAACCCGGCGAAGGCGGGGTCATCGTGCAGGCGCGCCAGCGCGCCGAACTGGCGGAGCACTTCGTAAAGGAAGAAGCCCAGCCACACGCTTTCGCCCTTGCCCTCGATGCCCACCCGGTTCATGCCGTCGTTCCAGTCACCGGAGCCGATCAGCGGCAGGCCGTGGGGGCCCAATCCCAGCCCGCGCCGGATGGCCCGCACGCAGTGGTGGTACAGACTCTCCGCAGTCTCGGAGCGGCCGGGCAGATCATAGTAGGATTCGTCGTCCGGATTGAGCGGGCGGCCGTCCAGGAACGGCACGGACTCATCCAGCACGCCGCTGTCGCCGGTGCTCAGCACATAGCGGCAGGTCGCCAGGGCCAACCACAGGTAATCATCGGAACAATGGGTGCGCACGCCCCGGCCGGAGGGCGGATGCCACCAGTGCTGCACATCGCCGTCCCGGAACTGGCGGCCCGCGCACAGGAGCAGGTGGGCGCGCAGGAGCCGGGGCTCGGTATGCACCAGCGCCATCGCGTCCTGCAACTGGTCGCGGAAACCGAAGGCGCCACCCGACTGGTAATAGCCGCTGCGCGCCCACAGGCGGCACGCCAGGGTCTGGTACAGGAGCCAGCCGTTGGTCAGCACGTTGAGCGATTCGTCGGGCGTATCCACCTGGACCGCGCCGAGGGTGTGGTTCCAGTATTGCCAGACCGCTTCGAGGGTCCGCCGCGGGGCGTCGGCGCCGCGGAAGCGATGCACCAGCCGGTTGGCGTCGTCGCCGCCCGGCGTTCCTCCCAGGCCGAGCCTGAAGATGATCTCGCGCTCCTGCCCGTCGCCCAGATCGAAACCCACCTGGATCGCGGCGCAGGGATCCAGGCCGCTGCCCGCCTTGCCGGACAGGTGGGTGCGCGCCATCGCCGCCGGATTCTCCAGGCTGCCGTTGCGGCCGATAAATTCGGCGCGGTCGCAGCTGACGGTCCGGTTCGCGTCGTCCACGTCGAAGAAGGCGACCCGGTCGGGAAACTCGGTGTTGTACGGGTTGCGCGCGTAGACCGCGCCGCTGTAGGGATCGACTTCGGTGGCCACGTGCATGGCCGAATTCGGCCGCAGGTCGCCCAGCACCCATTCCACGTAGCCCGTGGCGGAAAGCCGGCGCGGCCGGCCGGATGTGTTGCGCACCTTGAGCAGCGAGAATTTGACCGCGGCATCCGGGGCCACATAGATCCAGAGCTCCGAGCGGATGCCGTCCTCGGCATGCTCGAACACGCTGTAGCCGAAGCCGTGCCGGCTGACGTAGGGCGTCGCGCCGCGCCTGGGCAGCGGCGTGGGCGACCAGAACTGGCCGCTTTCCTCGTCGCGCAGGTAAAACGCCTCTCCGCCCGGGTCGGATACCGGGTCGTTGTGCCAGGGTGTGAGGCGGAACTCGTGGGCATTCTCGCCCCAGGTATAGGCCTGGCCGCTCTCCGAGATGACGCTGCCGAAGCGCGGATTGGCCAGCACGTTCACCCACGGCGCCGGGGTGAATTGTGCGGGCGTGGTGGTGATGACGTATTCGCGCCCGTCCGGGGTGAACCCGCCGATCCCGTTGGACAGGATCAGATCGCGCGGCGGAGGCTCGGAGGCGGCGGACACCTCGACTTGTCGGGGTCGGCCGGGCATGAGGAGCGGCACGCGCATGTCCGGAGGGCCGGGGCGGTTGACCTGTTCCGCCAGGGTCCCCCGGCTGTCGCTGAGGATGGCGCGGGCGACCGCCTGGAACAACGTGCGGTCTTCCTCCGAGATCTGCTCCGCCGAGCGTACGAAGATGCCGCCCGGCCGCTCCATGACCTGGGTTTCGAGGCCGACCGCGACGAGACCCAGAATCTGGTCCTGCAGCACCTGCCGGTAACCGGCGCGGTCCTCGTTCCAGATAACCAGGTCCACGGCCAGTCCCTTCAGACGCCAGTAGGCGTGGGCCTGGATGAGCTGGCGCACCAGTTCGATATTCGCCAGGTCGCCGATGCGCAGCAATACGATAGGCAAGTCTCCGGAAATGGCATAACCCCACAGGCCGGATTGCCCGCGTCGGTTCCGCATGAGCACGCTGCTGTCGGCGCGCAGCGAGGCATGGGCGAAAAGAATCGAGTTGGCCAGGCGTGCGTAGAGTTGCGCGTCCGCGTCCCCGGCGTTGATCTGACGCAGCATCACCTGGGCGTGGGTCCAGGCCAGTTCGAAGACGCGGTCGGCGAGGCGCCGATCCTGATATTTCTCGACGAGTCCCAGGGCCGCGTCGCGGCTGTCACCGATGCCGTAAACCAGGTCCACGTTGGCCGATTGTTCCGGCTCGAGGCTGATCCGGCAGCGTATGGCCGCCATGGGATCCAGCACGGAGCCCTGACGTCCGGACAGCGCCGCGGCATCGTCCATCGCCCGAGGGGCGGCGCTGGTTCGGCCTCGCCCGATGAAGCGCGCACGGTCGGTCTCGCAGGAGAACTCGCCGGCGTCCGCCTCATGCACGGCCATCAGGTGAAACATCCAGGGCACCTGCTCGCCGCGGGAGCGGGGCCGGCGCGTGCAGAGGATAGCTCGGCGCGGCTCGACAATCTCGGTCTGTACGAAGAGATTGCTGAACGCAGGGTGCAGGGCGTCGGCGGCAGGCGCCGCCAGCACCACCTCGGCGTAACTCGTGACCTCTATCGTCCGGGGCGCGCCAGAACGGTTGGTGATGCGCACCCGGCGCAGTTCGATGTCGTCTTCCGGCGACACGGCGATTTCGGTATGGGTGTCGAAATCGAAATCTTCACCCCGATCGCGACGGCGAAATTCCGCGCGTCCTTCGGAGAAGATCGCCTCGTAGTTTGCCGCGCGCCGCAAGGAGGGTTGGTGCGCGGTGGTCCAGACCGCGCCGCTTTCCACGTCGCGCAGGTAGCAGAACGTGCCCCAGTTGTCGCGGGTGCCGTCTTCGCGCCAGCGCGTCACCGCCAAGTCCTTCCAGCGGCTGTAGCCGCCGCCCGCGTGGGTGATCATCACGTGGTATCGGCCGTTCGATAGCAATTGCACTTCCGGGACCGGCGTGTCGGGATCGTCGAGTAGGCGTATCGGCATCTTCGGGCTGCCCGCGCCCGCCCGGATGTCGGTAAGTTCGCCGGTATGGGTATAGAACGCCGAGGCCTTGGGTATCCGCTCCTGCAGCAACAGCAGGGTCGCCTGGAACAGCGGGTCGGATACAAAGCGCTTCTGCATCGGACGGTCCAGCAGCAGATAGGCCAAGGCAAGCAGGCTCATGCCCTGGTGATGGGCCATGTAGGAACGCACCAAGGCAAGGGATTCGCCGCGGCGCTGCCGCGCCGGGGTATAGTCGATAGCTTCATGAAAGCCGTACCGCCCTTCCGCCCCGGCGGCGGCGAGCCGCTGCAGGTTCAGGCAGGCTGCCTCCGGCGCCACCATCAGCGCCAATGCCGAGGCATAGGGCGCGACCACGTGGTCCTCGGCGAGCCCGCGTTTCATCCCCAGGCCCGGCACACCGAAGGCGCGGTACTGGTAGTTTAGGTGCACGTCCACTGTGTTGTAGCCGGACTCCGACATGCCCCACGGCAGGCCGCGCTGCTGGCCGTACTCGATCTGCCGCGCTACCGCCGCCTGTGCGGTCTGCTCGAGCAGCGTGTGATCGTAGGTCGGCATCACCAGTTGCGGCATCAGGTACTCGAACATCGAGCCGCTCCACGACAGCAGGATCGGCTCGCCGCCGGCGGTCGTGAGCAGGCGCCCCAGGGCGAACCAGCTCTCCTGGGGCAGCTGCCCCTGGGCAATGGCGACGAACACGCACAACCGCGCTTCCGAAGCCAGCAGATCGTAGTAGCTCGCGTCGCGCCGACGCTCGTCCACGCTGTAGCCGATGCTCAGCAGGCGCGACGCCTTGTCGTACAGGAAGCCATATTCCATGTCCGCGAAATCGCCGGCCTGCAGCGCCAGGCGCTGGATGGCCGCGATGCGGGCCTGGGCGCGCTCGCTGCCTTGCCCGACTTGCCGGCGCAGTTCGTCCAGCCACGCCTCCTGGGCGGGCGTCGCTCCCGACTCCGGCTGGCTCCCGAGGCGGGTCGACAACGCCAGATCCAGCCCCGCCAGGGCGCGCAGCGTCGGAATCGCGCGGATCTCGGGTAGCTCACTCAGCCCCTCCGGCGCCTCCGGCTGCCCGGCCCACGGCGCGAGAAACGCTAGCTCGTCGCGGGCGGCCCGGCATTGCCGGACCAGCGCCCTTGCCCACCAGCCCGCCTCGCTCTCGGGCTCATCGTCCAGGTCCGCGGCAGCGGCCTCGGCAGATTGCTCCAGCCGGTGCAACAGTCGACCTGCCGCCGGGAGCATGGCTGGCCGAGCATCACACGCGGCGTCGAGGTCCTGCCGGAATCGGGCCAGCGAAGCCGGGGCGGCCGCCCCCGCGGCCTCTTCGAGAATCCCGAGGGTGTCGCCCAGACCGTCCAGGCAACGGATCTCCAGGATCGGCCGATCAAGCAACCCGATCAGACCCGCTCGCAAGGTCAACAAATGGCCCGCCAGGTTGCCGCTGTCCACCGTCGAGATGTAAGCGGGGTGCAGCGGTCGCAGCGATTGCGTGTCGTACCAGTTGAAGAAATGGCCGCGGTGGCGTTCGAGTCCCGCCATCGTCTCCAGGGCAAGGGCCGTGCGCTCGATCAACTGCCCGGCCGGGATGTAGCCAAAATCGTGGGCGGACAGATTCGCCAGCAGCGCCAGCCCCATGTTGGTGGGCGAAGTGCGATGCGCCAGCGCGGCGGCGCGGTTTTCCTGGTAGTTGTCCGGGGGCAGCCAATGGTCCTCCGGGCCGACAAAGGTATCAAAGAATGCCCAGGTCTTGCGGGCGATCCTGCCAAGAAAGCGGGTCTGCTGGGCCGCCAGCGCGATCCTGCGGCGGGCAATCGGCAGGCTGACCCACCAGGCGATGGCGGGGGACACCAGCCACAGGATCAGGAACGGACCCGCCACAAGCAGCGCGGCCGGATTAGCCACCGCCAGGAAAATGGCCGTGCCCGCGGACAGAACGGGGGCAAACCACATGGCGCGGAACGAGGCGGCCAGGTCGGTGCGGCTCAGCCGTTCCTGGTCACCGGAGGGGTTCCATTCCAGCAGGCGTTGGTGGGTCACCAGCAAGCGCCCGAGGGTGCGCAGGATCGCATCCAGGCTGTAGAACGCCTCATGAGGCAGCGTCACCAAGGAAAACGCCGTTTGGATGAAGCGCTGGCCGGCGGCGTGAGCGACGCCAGTGAGATGCTGGCCCGGCCGCACGTCGTCCGGCCGTCGCAATCCATCGAGCAGGGTGGCCAGCACGGGGGGGATCAGGAGGACGCCAAGCACGGCCAGGGTCCAGAAAACGGGCGATGAGAACACAGTCCAGCCCAGCAGTAACAGCAACATCAGCACCGCCGATACCAGACTGCGCCGCAGGTTGTCGAACAGCTTCCAGCGCGACAGCGCGGAGAGCGGGTTGCTCCGGAGCCGCCCGTCGGGTCCGGGTGCCCACGGCAACAGCCAGGCCGCGAGTTGCCAATCTCCTCGGATCCAGCGTTGGCGGCGGTTGACGTCGGCGCCGTAGCGGGCCGGGTATTCCTCGTACAACTGCACGTCGCTCAACAGCCCGGAGCGGGCGTAGCAGCCTTCCAGCAGGTCATGGCTGAGGATCCGGTTCTCGGGGAAGCGCCCCTTGAGCGCCCGTTCGAAGGCATCGACGTCATAGATCCCCTTACCGATGAACGAGCCCTCCTGGAACGCGTCCTGATAGACGTCGGAGACGGCACGGGTATACGGGTCGATGCCGGGCTCGCCGCCGTGCAGGCGCGCATAGCGCGACTGACTGGTGCCGGGCAGGCCTACGCTCACGCGCGGCTGCAGGATGCCATAGCCCGCGCGGACCCGCTGCAGGGCCGCGTCGTAGACCGGACGGTTCAACGGGTGCGCCATGGTGCCGACGAACTGACGCGCGGCGTCCCGGGGCAGTTGGGTATCTGTGTCCAGGGTGATCACGTATTTCACGCCGGCCAGCCCCGCGGTCGCACCGACCACCAGCGAGAAGCCGTCGCTGTTGCCTTCCTGCAGCAGGGCGTTCAGATCCGCCAGCTTCCCCCGCTTGCGCTCGTAGCCCATCCAGGTCCGGTCATGTGGATTCCAGCGGCGCGGGCGATGAAACAGGAAGAAGACGTCGTTCGCGCCGCCCGCGTATTGCGCATTCAGGGCTTCGATCCGCTCCCGGACCAACTCCAGCAGCGGCATGTCACCGGCGAGCGTTTCCTCCGCGGCGTCGCCAAAGTCGGTCAACAGGCCGAAGTGCAGGTTCGCGTCGCGATTGGCCAGGAACCTGACTTCCAGCGCCTCGACCAGGCTCTCGACATTGCGCGGGCTGGTGAGCAGCGTTGGGATCACCACCAGCGCGCGCGATGCCGGCGGGATGCCCGCGGAGAAGTCCATGCGTGGCAACGGATGGGGCGATGCCAGCAAGGTGGCCAGCCAGTTTACAAGCGCGACCGCGAGCTGACCGCTGGCCAGCAGCGCGAGGATACCCATCGGTGCCAGTGCCCAGGTGGCCATGCCATCCGCCCGAGCCTCCGCCAGCAGGCCGCCGGCCACGAGCACCGTGATCAATGTGATCGTGCCCAGATACAACAGCAACGGAGAGCCGCTTGCGCCCCGCCACAGCGCCGCAGCCAGGGAAAGGCGCGCCCGCGTCGCCCTTTCCAGTTCCGCCAGGCCCCGGTCGACAAGGTAGTAGCCCACGTGCCCTGTTCTGTCATCGCCGCCCTGCCGCGTCGCGCCCGCCCGCGCCAGCTCGATCGCGCGCCTGGCCACTTCCTCCTCGGCGAGCCCGCTGGCCCTCGCCAGTTTCTCGACGACATGGCGGTAGCGGTCACGGCTGGCGAAATCCATGGCGTTGTAGGCCGCTCCCGGGTCCGCGCGCAGGGTTCGTTCGACCACACTCATGGTCTCGACGAACTCGCGCCAGTCCATCGTCCCGAGATGTCGCAGACTGCCGATGCTGTTGCTGATGGAGACCTGGTCGGCCGCCTGCTGCTGGTTTCCCGACCGCACCAGCTGCTCAATGCTCTGGCCCGACTCGGAAAGTTGCTGCTCGATCCAGGTCAGCGGCAACGCCAGGGCGGGCCCCTGCCCCTGCAAGCGGCGTGTCAGCTCCGACACAAACGGAGTGCTCATGGGCGGCTCCGACCGCGCCATATCAGCGATCACCAGGATCAGGTTCTTCGGATCCTGGCGGGCGATCTCTGTCATCTTATTCGCCCATGCCACGGCCAGATCCCGGTCCTTCCTGCCGGTGGCAATGTTCACCGCGACGCGGCGCAGGTTCTCGATCAGCGCGAGGCGCAGCATGATGGGGATGCCCCACAACTCGCCCAACCTGAGTGGCGTAACGCTCTGGTACGCCGCGACAAAACGGCTCAGACTGTCCGGATCTACCCGGCCATCGCCGTGAGCGATGGTCTCTAGGGCAATGTCATAAACGCGTGGCCGCCCGGCCGAAGCGCCCTCGGCGAGACTCGGCAGCTCCCGACTGTAGCCCTTGGGCAGGTGCCTGCGGGCAACGCGGATCTGTTCCTCGACGAGATAGAAGTTATCGAGCAGCCATTCCCCGGCGGGCGTGATACGGTGATTCGCCGCCACCGCCGTCGTCAGCCGGTTGCGGGTCTCGATCAGCACGTCCTCGTTCGCCGCCAGCCGCGTTAGCAGCTGGTCGGGCATCCTTCCCTGCGTCAAGCGGTGCGCGGATGCGAGACGCGCGCCGTGCTGCTCCATCTGATCGGTACTGAACAACTCCGATCGCAGCGGGGGTTCTTCGTCGGCTGACATCGGCGGTGATACAATGCCACGAAGCGCCGTCCTCCATGGAAGCAGAATTCGGATGAGCTTCGTGCCGGCGGTCACTTCAGGCAGCCCCTTTCGGGCGACAGAACCTCGGCAAACTCCATCGGATGCGGCTAACGCTGGATGGATTCGTTGATGTCATCATGGTTCTGGACGTTGATCTTCCTGCTCGACAGCCAGGGCGCCGCAAGCCGCACCAGCTTTCCCTTGTGGGTGGCGCCCGACAGCGGGAGAAGAAGGTCAGGAACAGCACCATGGCTGCCTGGCCGTCGAAGTCGCGCCTGCCGTCTGGCTGGTCGCCTCCTCGATGTCGCTCGCAGCGGTTTGCACCCTCTCCACGGTATTGCCCTGCCCCTTGCGCAGATCGGCAAGCCTCGCCGACAGCTTGCTTACCGCTTCGGGCAACTTATCGAGTATCGCATGCACCTGACCCCGCAGCGAGCAAGTCCCCAGGACGCGCGTATTCACGACACCCGCCATCACCATGCTGGTATCCGCCACGCGCGGTGTTCTGATCCTCTCGAGCCACAGGACGAGAGGGTTCACGGTATAGCCGAAGAGGATCCCGGGCAAAAGGGACATTAAAAGGCTCTGCGCCCGCTCCAAAGCGAAGACTGCGGCGACCGTGGCGATGATGGCAAGCGCCACGCCCCGCCCGACCTCGGCCACCCGGACTGTGGGCGGCGACACGCCCGCCTCGAGGCCCGACGGAGATGGATCGACTGCAGCAGTTTCCGTTTCAGGGATCGCGCTGTGGCTCACTGAACAGCAACTTGGGAATCGCCCAAGGCTGCTGTCGAAAGCAACGTCAGTGAGGAGGCCGCAGGCGGCCATTCCTCACTTCAGCCGGATGTCGTTCTTGACATCTTTCACGCCGCCGACGCGGCGTGCCACCTCGGTCGCCTTGTTGATGTCGGCCTGGGACTTGACGAAGCCGCTCAGTTGAACCACGCCCTTGAAGGTCTCGACGTTGATCTCGGCGACCTTGAGACTGGGCTCATTTAGTATGGCCGCCTTCACCTTGGCCGTGATAACGCTGTCGTCCACGTACTCGCCGGTCCCCTCCTGCTTAGCGGTTGACGCGCAACCCGCCGCGACCACCAGCGCAAAACCGAGGAGCAGTGCAGAAAAATACTTGCTAATTTGCTTCATGATTGTTTCTCCAGACCTAGGTTGAACAGCTCTTTCTGATTCCGGCTATCTGCTCACACACTGCGCACCGACATGGGGTCGCGCCCCGCCCTTCGCCAGAGTGACGCCATACCGACACAGGTTGGCACGGGGCTCGAATTTGCGCCCGTTCCACTCCTCCCGCTTCTGCTGAGCCCCGTTCCGCCATCCTAGCGAATACCGCGCGATACTGCGTGGTACGCGAGCAGCAGCAGGGCTGCGCCGACGACGGCTACCAGCAAGCTGTAGAGATTGAATCCGCTTACACCCGCCAACCCAAAGGTGGTGAAGAGCCAGCCTCCGACCACTGCGCCGACGATGCCAAGAACGATATCCATTACGACACCCTGGCCCGTTCCTTTTACCACCATGCTGGCGATGAATCCGGCGATTAGTCCGAGTAAGATCCATGCTAATAGCGACATGATTGCCTCCTTTATGCGTAGCTGTCGGACCTCAACGTTTCCAGTACCACGCGGCAAGGCCCACAACAAGCGCTGCCGCATCTCCATACCCGCTCGCGCACATGTCGGCTGCGCAGCCGTATTACGACGTCGTTGACCTTGAACCCGGTCACCCGTTCGCCACTGCGTCGGACTGGCCTCGCTGAACACGCGCGTTGACCCGTCAGTCGAATCGGACCGTGGTCCCCTAGCTCTTGCCAAGACTCAACGTTTCACGATCTCGTTGCCCGCTACCGATCGGCGCACCCCGCCGCCGACCAGGTCGTACGCCCTTGTGTCACGGGGCCTAGCCGTCACCGAGATGGTTTCCGGTTTCGCCACCTCCGAACGCCCGGCAGCAGCGATGTTGTCGTCAATACCATCGAGCGAGATCGGAATCCAACCCATGAGGGCCGCGGTGCCGACCAAGCACAACAGGATCCCCATCAGCGAAATAACCACCATCCACGTCAGCAGTTGGGGGGACTTGTTGACTACGGCTTCCATGTTGATTTGCTTAGTCTTTCTTCCACCTTGAACAACACCTCTAGTGCAGTTTTTCGGACAGAAACGCAAGCGTGGCGCTGCGCAACGCGCACATCGTGTCGAATTCCCAGCATAACTTTAGCCACAAAGACGGACCCGGTCGGTACGGTGGCGCACGTAACGCAATGCGGGATATCTGCCGCAGCGCCCGTGAGGCGGGCCAACCTTGAGACCCGCGGCCAGCGGCGATGATGCCCTTGGCGTGGGTATCAGGAAACGGGATCGGCCCGGGGCGCGAGCCAGCGCTTGACGCTTCGTGGCCGGCGGGCTCGCAGAGCAGTTCCAGGTGGTTCATGCCGTAGCCCAGCCATTGCCGAGGTGCGCGAAACGGCGATCTCAGTCCGGGTTCGTCATGACGGCCCCGCACACTCTGCTCACTGGGGACGGGTCGGACCCCGTGCTCCCGGCTACAGGACCGAGCTATGGCGACAGGAGTCCCTACAATTCCGGCCGCGCTGGATCAACGACAGAGCCTTTGGCGAAATCGGCTTTCGTTCCAAGAAATACCTCTGGCTATTTGGTACAGAGAGCGTATGTTGGCTATACGTGACCAAGTTAGTCAGTCACCGGTCACGCACTTCCACAAAAATGCCGGGAGTGAATACCACCCACCGAAAGTGACTCATGAACACCACGCATATCATCAGCACAACAGACCCGATCAGCGGCTTCGACATCACCGATCCAAAAAACCGGCCTCATGTGGTCGAAGGTGACAACATTAGCGATCTCACGATTTACTTCGAGGATAGCGCCTCACTTCAGACCTACCTCGACATACCCATAGAACTTCCGGAACGGGATTTATCGAAAACTCTGAGCAACCCCACGGACGACTATTCCAGTTGAGGGGTCATTCATCTGGCGAACCCCCGCCACCGCGCCGACCAACAGACGTGCCACAACATACCGTAGATCCGCATGAAACCGAGTCCTCAAGGAGCGGGATCGGCGACCCCTTGATGGAACTGACCGAACAGGAGTGGGACCGGGGGCAATCCACGGTACTACTGGCCGAAGGCGACGGCATTAAACTCACCGGCGAGCTTTGGGCCGCGATCGTCTTCATGCGCAAGTATTGTCTGAAGCGTGGCCTTCCGATCCTTCGGCGCCTCCATCGAGGGTTCTTAGCACGAAAAGCGCCCGTTCTCTATACGCATCACAGCACCCCCGCGGTGCAGGACTGAGCGGAACGCCCGGATAGACGCTCCCGGGTTCCGACCTCGTCTTTTCCCGCGTGTCCCTTCAACATGAACAGGAGTAAACACAATGTCCAAGTCTCAGCGATCCAACAGGGAAGCAAAGAAGCCGGCCGTACTGACACCGCAGGAAAAGAAAGCGGCCAAGAAGGCCAAGAAGCATGCCGGGGATCCCGGCCCCTTGGTGGTCAAGCAATCCTGAGCTTAGGCCGCCCAACAATAGGGAGTTATCGATGTATCGTCTGATGAAGTCCGAAAAGTTCACCCTTGATGACGCGGTCTCGGGACTCGTGTCATCCTATCGACAGACTGAGATAGGCCACTTCGAGAAATTCCGCGCCGCTCATCATGCTTGCGAGGTGGCCAACAACGACGGTTGGTCCCGCTGCTATGTTATCAATGAGTCGGGCCAGGAGTACTATGGCCATACTTGGATCGACTGACCGCACTCCCGTCCTCCGAAACGTCGGCAGCGGCCGAGCGGCCCATCTCCGGCGGCATGGTCGAGGATCCTTTTGCTTCGTGCCCCCGAGGCGATGGAGGGCGAAGACTTGCAGGAGAGTCTCCTCACCTCCCGTGCCTTCCTAGAGCGTGAGCAGGGTCGCGTTCTGCGGAAGGGGCGCTCGCCGCCATGGCGCTCCAGGCAACCCGATTATTTCTTGTCGCCCTTCGCCGCGTCATGGATGCTGTCAGCGGCCTTCTCGATCTGCTGTCCGACCTTCTCTGCGGCTTTGTCGACTTCCTTGCCGGCCTGCTCTGCCGGGCCTTCCGACTTCTGGCAGCCGGAGAGTGCTACCAGGAGCGCACTTGTGGCAATCGCTGCGCCAACCACGTTTCCGCGTTTCATCATTGCAATCTCCTGGTGATCCAATTTCCCGTAAGCGAGAGCAGCCGTCTCGATCACTCTCGCTGCCGGATCATGGCAACGAGCGACCGCGACGCACCGACCGGTTGGGTCCGGTGCATCGCGGGCCGAATCATCATTCTGGTTTGCTGACCTCGTGGCCGATGACGCCGCCCACGGCTGCGCCGCCGACGGTTCCGAGCGCGCTACCGCCCGTGAGAACGGCGCCGCCCACGGCACCGACTCCAGCACCGATGACTGTGTTCTGATCCTGCGACGACATGCCGGCACAGCCACCCAGGCCGAGCAGCATTACTGCGGCAACTACACTGAATATGAATCCCTTCATCGTTTTCATACGATTACCTTTTTCTCAATCAAATTTGGTAATGATGCTTCGTACCTGGCCAGTTGTGGAGTACGACTTGCCACGGCCCGCCTTCCCTGGATCCAGAAAATTCTCCGTGGCGCCGCCCGCGTATATGTCGCACTTGACACCGCCAGGCGCGTTTGTTTCTTGATCATTGAATATGTCATCTCTATTCCCGATCCATCTGTTGCGTCATGCTCCGCCTTCGATGGCCTTCCTTCTTGCGACTGCCTGCAAAGGCGGCGAGTTACCGACAGTCAACGCTGAGCGATCTGAACGCAGCGCCGGCCCCGGGTTGCGCAAATCGTGTCTTGCTTTGGGGCGCGGTTAGCCTCCACGGAAGGGTCGGCACTCTGTGAGATTGATCGGTCGTTGTAGCCATCATCCCAGAGATCCAGGATGCGCTCTGTACGCTGGCGCGCACAGCGTTCAATCGTGCAGTCAGCCTGGAATTCGCCCTTTCCGCGGGCAGTGTCACGCTCTCCGGGGGCGAGCGCACCACCACTGCGCGCGCGTGGCGTCGGGATCGCTGAGACGGCGGGTTCCCCCGCGCTGCTCAATGCCCAATTCATTGCCGGCGTGCCGTGCCTATCCCACGCGGTGTCCGCACATCGCCTCAATTGCCCTGGGCGGGGCCTCGTTTTCGCTCCCCGCCAGGGGCGGCTAGACCGCCCTGGTGCCGGTGCGCTCGGTGTCGGTATGGACTCGAGCGCCCGGCGCGCCGGTAACGCGCGATCGGCGACTACTGATCCCGTGGTTCGCAATACACGCCGAGACGATCTTGACAGTCCTGCTCAGGATCCTCAGGTCGAGCACGAGAGAGCAGTTCCGGACATACCGAAGATCGATTCTCACCATATCGTCGAAGGATGTGGCGTTGTGCCCTTCCACCTGCCAGAGACCGGTTATCCCCGGCCTTATTTCCAGTATCCGCCGCAGGTGCCACGTCTTGTAGTCCGCAACTTCATAGGGTATCGGAGGCCGCGGCCCCACCAGGCTCATGTCGCCCTTGAGCACATTGAAGAGCTGCGGAAGCTCATCCAGATGCGTGTCGCGAATGAAGCGGCCGATGGAGGTAACCCTCGGATCTGACGTCATCTTATAGACTGGCTTCGCCGCGCTGCCCTGGTTTATTTGCTCCAGATTGCCCTTGATCAGATTTGCGACGTATTCCCTGTGGATTCGGTCGTCCGCGTCGTGTCGCATCGACCGGAACTTGTAGAACACGAACGGCGCGTACCCCTTGCCGAAACGCGATTGCCCGAATATGACGGGCCCCGGGGAAGTAACCGCAACCGCGATGGCCGTGATGAGCATCAATGGCGAGAGCAGCACCAGCGCAGCGATGGCCCCCACGATATCCAGGCCCCTCTTAAGCCGATACCCAGGCTCGTCCTGTTCAGGCAAATCCTCGGCAGGGAGCGGAGCGGTATCGGGGGTCTCCCGATTTTCCGTGATCAGCTCTTCAAAGAGCTGGTCGGGATAGGCCACCGCGATGGCGGATACGGGAAGGTTGCCGGCTCGCGCCGCGAACCTTTGGGCCAATACCATTGCTCCCCGCTGGTTCGTGCCGGGAAGCAGCACGGCGATGCGGTCCATTCTGATGGAACAAACAGCATCGGTCTCCCTCATGGTGCGTTGTAGAAGTTTCAGCAACTCTCCGACGATGTTGAATTCGTTACTCTTCTGGCTTTCGAAGCGAAGAAGCACAATCGACAAAGGGGACGCGGTACGCCCTGACCGCCGCGTCTCCCGCTGCAATTGGCTCAGGACGTGACGTCCTGGCAACGCATCGCCCGCGCCCAGGGAATGGCCATCTTCCCAGGCAGCATCTTTTCGCTCATCCCGGTGATCGGGGGCGACAGGGACCCAGGCTCGAAAAGCGTACGAGCCTCGCTCCCCGGTGCTCTCAGAGTCGACCGCCGCGAGCGGAATGGGATTATGGATGCCAGAGGACCGTTGTTTTCGCAAGCCGAACAACGGCTCGTTGCAATTATTCATTTCACACCCCTTTCTTATTGACGTTCTATGACGCGGACCGCGCTCTCACATTCGATGCCCCGCTCGTAACCAGGGCGCCTTTGCCTCTTTCAGTGTCACCAAGGACCCGTACTAGACCGAGTCCTCGTCGTTTTTGGCCATGGTGCAGACGGCGGCTGCGCGCGCCGGCAGCGCGATCACGCTGGGCGATTGCTCCCCGTATGCCGGGGCCGTCCTTGCCTCGCACAGCAAGATTGAGGGTCCTGCCGCTCCTCGCTTCCTGCACTGCGCCAAGGGAAGGGAATCTGAGCCGATTGCCTTGGGGCGTCTGTACGGTGTCGCACCAAAGGGGCTGCGATCGGCTACACTGGAATGTGCTGATGCGTCTACCGTGGGAAACAGAAGGGGGTCGGATGGACGATACTGAATTGCAGTGGCTATAGTATTCAATCACTTGGCCGCGGCGGTTCGATCGTGACTGAGTATTGGAGGATCGTTCATGCCTGAGTCTCACAACCCCCGCCAGAACCACCTTCTCGCCGTCCTGCCGGCGGATGAGCGCGAACGCCTGTTCCCCCACCTGGAATTCGTCCCGATGCCGCTGGGCGACGTGCTTTACGAGTCCGGCAGAGAGTTGCGCCATGTCTATTTCCCCACAACCTCGATCGTGTCCCTGCTCTACGTGCTGATTGATGGCGCGTCGGCCGAAATCGCCGTGGTCGGTAACGAAGGAATCGTCGGCGTCTCCCTCTTCATGGGTGGCGAAACCACGCCCAGCCGCGCCGTCGTGCAAAGCGCCGGCCACGCCTACCGGCTGAAAGGGCAGCTGCTGAAAGACGAGTTCTATCGCGGCGGCGAGATGCAGCGCCTACTGCTGCGTTACACCCAGGCGCTGCTGACGCAAATGGCGCAAACGGCGGTGTGCAACCGCCATCATTCGTTGGACCAGCAGCTCTGCCGCTGGCTGCTGCTGAGCCTGGACCGCCTGCCCTCGAACGAGTTGGTCATGACGCAGGAGCTCATCGCCAACATGCTCGGGGTGCGCCGCGAGGGCGTCACGGAGGCCGCTGGAAATCTGCAGCGGGACGGGCTCGTCGATTATCGCCGTGGCCACATCACCGTGCGCAACCGGCCGGGGCTGGAGGCGCGGGCCTGTGAGTGCTACGCCGTGGTCAAGCGGGAATTCGACCGTCTGCTACCGGAGATTGCCGCGCCTTAGCAGGCTGTTGAAGACCCCTCGGGGCCGCGGCGCTGGCTTTCCGGGATGAGATGCGCGAAGTCCGGCGCAGCAAATGGTTGACCCCCTTTGCAACCCGAACGACAAAGCAGATCGCGCGGAAAGCGGCGCCCCATCCGGGTTTGCACGAAAAATGCCCATGCGCGTCGTTGCGCTCCGCGGCCTCGTAGTAGCGCGCCGGAGGGTGGAGCACGTTCCGCCGGCGAAGCGGGTGGATGCGACCCCGCAGGCGCTGCCGCGACCGCGCAGGCCCGTGCGCTGGCATCCCGCTCCGCGGTCGCATCCCCTCAGGGGCCCCTGCTTCGCGCTGCGCGGTCGCGCTACGACCTTCGTCGCCCGCCTCGCACCTGAGCATTTTTTCGTGGCAAACGCAGCTCCCGGAGGGTTCTTCATCAGCTGCCAGTCTGGGGGCTGGCGATCCGTCCCGCTCGGTCCCGCTTCAGGCACGCGCCTCCGGCGCGATCGCCTTGCGAGTGGCGTAGCCAATGGAAAGTCCCTGCACCAGGATAGAAAATACGACGACGCAGTACGTCAGCGCGACCACCGTGTCGCGCTCGGGTCCCGAAGGCAACGACAGGGCGAGCGCCACCGAGATGCCGCCCCGCAGACCTCCCCACGTAAGCACCTTCCAGGAGCCTCGCGGCAGACCGGACACCCCCCTCAGCAGGCGTACCGGCAACCCCAC
>Ga0210374_1000024_pt1 | contig 16765 bp, 18 predicted proteins | sample S765metaT_FD_170483 | JGI IMG/M metagenome (GOLD analysis project Ga0210374, IMG submission 170483) | Metatranscriptome of estuarine sediment microbial communities from the Columbia River estuary, Washington, United States - S.765... | ecosystem: Environmental > Aquatic > Marine > Intertidal...
CCGCAGAACAGCCCGAAGAACAGGCCCTCGCCGCTGGAAATCGCCGCGCCGAGGATGCCGCCGAAGATGACCAGGAGCCAGGTCAACGCGCTCTCCGAAGTAGGAATTCGGGACACGGTTCAGGCCGGGTGCGCTTCACTCTTGGTATCGGTCCGTCGAGCGGAATCCAACTATATCCGAGTCGGCGCGAATTTTCAGCACGGATGCATAGGCACAGCATTCGCGCAGCCACCGCCTTCCGGGCGCTCGTCCCAAATCTCAACAAGCTTTCCGGCTGGCGCTGGTAGACGAGGACGCTCGGTGGCGGCTGACGCGGACGCGAGCGGCGTGATTCCCGGGCCGGAACACGCCGGGTCGGTCCCGCCTGATGCGCTCAGGAAAAGAAGCGAATGCGCCGGCAAGCGCGCGGGAAGCGCGGGTGCGAGATGCTACGGCGCCAATGCACCTGCGACATGTCCACTAATTTCAACGAGGTCCTTACCGCTCAGTGCAGATTTACTCCTGCTATGCCAATGACGCGACCAGGGCCCTGGTGGTAAAGTGCCAGGGAGCGACTCCACCGACCCAGGCGCCATCACCGTGTATCGGGTCGAGCGCGGGGAGTGGAAGGCCGTGGAAACGGCGGGCGCAGGCAAGCCTTAGCCGGCGCCGCGGTTGCTACTTGCAGTCACCGATCCGTTTGCCGGATACGCCTTGGGTCATTTCCATCGTCGCCCCGCCCTGCGTCATGCTGCTCTTGATGGTTCCGTGGAAAGAGGTGGGATTGACAAGCACGGTGCCGGTTCCGCTCATGGCGGTCTTGCCCCTGCATTCCATCTTCCAGGTGACCTTGTTGCCTTCGACCTTTTGGTCCCTGATCTCACAGTCCTGAACCTGCCGCACGCCGGGGCGGGTAATGTTATCCACGTCCTTTTTCGTGTAGCAGCGCCGCACCTTCTGGGAAGGCATTTCGATCGGCATGCCCGGAACCTCGATCCTTGTGGTGATCTCCCAGAAGCCGGGCCGTATCTCGAGAGGGGTCGCCCAGGCCAGCGGTGCGAACGCCAGCAGCGGAAGGGCGCAGAATGCGTTGCGCTTCATCGGAATTTCTCCTTGAATGCGTATAAGGGCGGCCCCGCGGAGGATGCCGGGAAAAGACCGGCAGAGGCCGGACGCAAGCTGCCCGCGCTATCCAGGTTGTTCCTTTTTGCGGTGGATCGCCAGGGGCCCGCAGGCCTGGCACAGGGGCATGATGGAAATGGCGTTGACGTTGAAATGGGGCGGCCGGGTCGCCACCCAGTGCACGGTTTCGGCGACGTCCTCCGCCGTCAGGGGCTCGGTCCCGGCATAGATCGATTCGGCCTTGCTCCGGTCGCCTTTGAATCTCACCTCGGAGAACTCGCTGCCGCTGCACAGGCCAGGCTGCACGTCGGTGACTTTCACATTGGTACCCAGCAGGTCTGCCTTCAAGTTGAGGGTGAATTGGTACACGAAGGCCTTGGTTGCGCCGTACACGTTGCCGCCGGGATAGGGGAATTCACCGGCCACGGATCCGATGTTGACGATGTGGCCGTGGTTGCGCTCCACCATCCCCGGCAGAACCGCCCGGGTGCAGTACATGAGGCCTTTGACATTGGTGTCCACCATCTGATCCCAGTCGTCGAGACTCGCCCGGTGGGCGGGCTCGAGCCCAAGGGCGAGACCGGCGTTGTTGACCAGGACGTCAATGGCCGCAAAGTCCGGCGGCAGGCCGGCCACGGCGCGGTTCACTTCCTCGCGGTTTCGCACGTCCAGGGTCAGAGGAAGGCAATTGCCTCCGAGTTCGGCCGCGAGGGCGGAGAGCCGCTCCTGGCGCCGGCCGGCGGCGATGATCCGGGCGCCGCCGGCGGCAAAGCGGCGGGCGATAGCGGCCCCGAATCCCGAGGTGGCGCCGGTGACAAGCACGATCATGGGATACCCTCCGAGGTCAAAATATCCTGGCCGCCATTGTCCTCGGATATCATTGGTCTTGTCGAGAGAGAGTCCCGCAATGGCGGGTGTTCGCAGAGATTAGATTCGGGCGATTCATTCCATGAGCGATAAAGGCGATTACCTGGTCGAGGTCGAGGACCTGCACTACGCCTATGGCGAGAACCAGGTCCTCAAGGGCCTCAGTCTCCGGATACCCCGCGCCCAGACGGTCGGCATCCTCGGCTCCAGCGGCTGTGGCAAGACGACCCTGGTGAGGCTGATCGGTGGTCAGCTCAGGCCGGCGAGCGGGCGCGTGCGGGTGAATGGACAGGTGGTGCAGGAGCTGGACAACGACGGTCTGTATGCGCTGCGGCGAAAGATTGGCGTCATGTTCCAGGGCGGCGGGCTGTTCTCGGACCTCTCGGTGTACGAGAACATCGCGTTTGCCATGCGCGAGCACACGGACTTGCCCGAAAGCATGATCCGCGACCTGGTGCTCATGAAGCTGCATGCGGTCGGGCTGCGGGGCACGCATTCCATGACGACCGGGGAGCTCTCCGGCGGCATGTCCCGGCGGGTTGCGCTGGCGCGTGCCATCGCCCTGGACCCGATGCTTATCATTTATGATGAGCCGTTCGCCGGCCTCGACCCCATTTCGCTCAACGTGATCGCGCACCTGATCCGGCGGCTTAACGACGCCCTGGGGGCGACGTCCATCGTGGTCACGTACGACGTTTCCGAGTCTCTCAAGGTGGTGGATCGCGCCTATTTCATCGCCGACGGAAAGCTGGTGGGCGAGGGAACGCCGGCCGAGATGATCGCGTCCCCCAATCCCTCCGTGCACCAGTTTCTCAACGCCGAACCGGAAGGCCCGGTGGCGTTTCATTACCCTGCACGTTCTCTGACGGAGGATTTCGGGGTTTCCTAGGTTTCCGGGCTCTCCAGGGCTGTCATGGCAGCCAGGTACCGGTCTTCGAAATCCCGCCGGTCCCGCTCGCTGGGAAAGCAGTCGCGTCCCAGCTCGTGGATTGCTTGGCACTGCTCGCGCAGGGCCTCCCGGTAAGGGTGCGGAAGATCCGCCTGACCCAGGGCTCGAAGGATCTCCAGCATGCGGAAGATGACTGCTGCGTTGCAGCGCGCGGCCTGGCGGATCTGGTTGAAGGCAGCGTCCACGATGCCGCGGTAGGTGTAGGGCTCGGTGATCAGCCGCACCCGGTTATCCGCGTCGCGCCGGAAGCGCGACGGGAGGGTTCTCTCGGCAAGCGTGGCCAGCGACGAGCCGAGGCGCTCGATGCAGTTGATGGCGCTGAACGGGTCGTTGATGCCGGGAGAGAGCGCCCGCAGCGCCAGCTCGACCAGTTGGTTCACCGCGAACTCCGGATCCTGGGTGGGCGTGCGTTCGGGACCGATCACGAAGGCGCCCGCTATCCCATTCGCCAGTTCGTCGTCCATGCCGGCTGCGGACGCGGCATCGGCCAGAGCCCGGCCAGCGACGGCGAACTGCCCCGGGCGCAGCCGCAAACGGAGGAACAGAGCCTTCTCCTCCGCAATCGCGACCAGGCCGTCCAGATCCACGGCCTGGACGTAGCCGGAGCGCGGCGCGTTGATCGTCGTGCAGCCGGGCTGCAGGGCCTCCTTCGAGAGCGCCTCCGCCTCTTCCGCCTCCTCGTCTGGCGTCGGTGCGGGCGGACCCTCGGCGCGCTCGGGAAAGCTGGCCCGCAGCGTGTGCTCCAGGTTGCGAGCCACATCATCGATGATGCGGGGCGCCTGGATGAAGATCGAGACATGGTGCACGAAGTAGATGAGGAGCAGGAAGCTGACCACCCCCAGCAGCACGCCCGCGCCGACGGAGATCTGAGGAACGTAGGCGTGACCGCCTTCGCTGCGCACGGTGCTGAGAACAAGCAGGCAGTAGATGAAGGTGCCGATGAAGGTGCCGAGGGTAAGCTGGGTGCCCCCGTGTTCCATGAAATTGCGCAGCAGGCGCGGCCCGAACTGGGCCGAGGCCATGCTGAGAACCACCACGGTGATGGAGAACACCACGCCGGCCACGGTGATGGCCGAGCCAGCGATGGTGGAAAGCACCGCGCGGGCGCCGGAAGGGCCCGTCACATAGAGCGTTTCAAAGGTTGGGAACTCGTGAGTCTGGGCCATCATGTCCACAAAGCCAAGGCCCACCGCGAGGGCGACGGCGCCCAGCGACATCAGGCCCGGGACGAACCAATAGCTGCCCCGGGCTTGCTCCCAATACCGGATCAGGCGGATCTTCATTCAATTGCGATTCTAGCTTGGTTGCGCGGCTGATCCAGCCGCATCGCGAGTCGCGCTCCCTTGCCTGCTTGCTGTCAGGCGCGGGCCGGCAGGATGTCGTGCAGGATCCCCCGCGCCTCCCGGATCATCTTCTGCGTGGTAGGCCAGTCCACGCAGGCGTCGGTCACCGAGCAGCCGTAGATCAGCTTGGACAGGTCCTTGGGAATGGGCTGGTTGCCACCCACGATGTTGCTCTCCACCATGAGCCCTACGATGGAACGGTTGCCCTCTCGGATCTGGTGCACGCAATCGACCATGACCAGCGGCTGCAGTTTGGGGTCCTTCCGTGAGTTGGCGTGGGAGCAATCCACCACCACGTTTCGCGGCAGCTTTGCCTCGTCCAGCGCCTGTTCGGTCATGGAGATGCTCACCGTGTCGTAATTGGGCTTGCCGTCGCCGCCCCGCAGGACGATGTGGCCGTAGCGGTTGCCCCGCGTGCGCACGACGGTGGAACGCCCCTGGAAGTTAATTCCGAGGAAGCTGTGGGGGCTGGCCGCCGACTTGATGGCGTTGATTGCCACCCCGAGATCGCCATCCGTGCCGTTCTTGAAGCCCACGGGGGTGGAAAGCCCGCTCGCCATCTCGCGATGGGTCTGGGACTCCGAAGTGCGCGCGCCGATAGCGGTCCAGGCGATCAGGTCTCCCAGGTACTGGGGCGCGATGGGATCCAGGGCCTCGGTGCCTGCGGGCAAACCCAGTTCCGAGACCTGGAACAGGAAGCGACGGGCCTTCTCCATGCCCTCCTCGATGTGGAAGGAGTCGTCCATGCGCGGATCATTGATGAAGCCCTTCCACCCGGTCGAGGTCCGCGGTTTTTCGAAGTAAACCCGCATCACGAGCACGAAAGTGTCCTGGACTTCCTGCGCCAGCTTGCTGAGCCGCTGGGCATAGTCGAAACCCGCGACCGGATCATGGATTGAACAGGGACCGACCACCACGAACAGGCGGGGATCCTTGCGGTCCAGGATCCGCTTGATGGTTTCCCGGCCCTGAAACACGGTATCCGACGCCTTGTCCGAGATCGGCACCCTCTTGTGGATCTCCTCGGGCGAAGGCATCAGCTCGAATGATGCGACGTTCAGGTCTTCGAGGGGCCGGGTGGTCATGGCAGTTGCGTTCCGCATTCATCAATGCGCCGGGACCTCGAGGGATGCAGCCCGAATCTTCCCCGGCGCGGGCGTGCAATTATAAGGGGGGAATCCGGATTTTGCCGATATGGAAACAGGGGATTTCCGGGACCGGGCGAGACTTCGACGCGTTAGCCTGCTACGATGAGGGCCTTTATCTGCAATTACCTATGAAGCGCGTAGACGATTTCCGCCTTCGGCTCGGCAGGCGCGAACTGGTGCCCATCGTCATCGGAGGAATGGGCGTGGATATCTCCACCGCGGAACTTGCGCTCGAGGCGGCTCGGCTCGGGGGGGTCGGCCATATTTCCGATGCCATGGTGCCTACGGTGGCCGATCGCCGCTTCCAGACGCATTTTGTCAGCGAGAAGCTGAAACTCTTCAAATACAACGTCGCCAATTCCGACAAGTCCAAGGTGCTGTTCGACCTGGGACGGCTTGCGGAGGCGACGCAAATGCATGTGGGCAGAACCATGGAGGCCAAGCGCGGCAGCGGCCTGATTTTTATCAATTGCATGGAAAAGCTCACCATGAATTCGCCGAAGGACACGTTGCGCGTGCGCTTGCGCGCGGCGCTGGACGCCGGCATCGACGGCATCACCCTCAGCGCCGGATTGCATCTGGGCTCCTTGGCCCTGATCGAGGACCACCCGCGCTTTCGCGACGCCAAGCTCGGAATCATCGTGTCCTCGCTGCGGGCGCTTACCCTGTTTCTGCGCAAGAACGCGCGGCTGAACCGGCTTCCGGATTACGTGATCGTGGAAGGGCCTCTGGCAGGAGGGCACCTCGGATTCGGCATGGATTGGGCGAAGTACGATTTGCGCGCCATCGTCAGCGAGGTCCGGGATTATTTGCGGGCGGAGAAACTGGACATTCCCCTCATCCCGGCCGGGGGAATCTTCACCGGCAGCGACGCCGTGTCGTTCCTCGAGAACGGCTCAGCCGCGGTGCAGGTGGCGACGCGGTTTACCGTGAGCCGCGAATGCGGGCTGCCGGAGGACGTGAAGCAGGAATACTTCAAGGCGAGCGAACAGGACGTGGAGGTGAACGCCCTCTCGCCCACCGGCTATCCCATGCGGATGCTCAAGGGCAGCCCCGGAATCGGCGCGGGCATCCGGCCCAACTGCGAGGCTTACGGCTACCTGCTGGACGGCACCGGCAATTGCGCCTACATCAAGGCCTACAATGCGGAAGTGGCTGCCCACCCGGGAGAGAAGAAGATCTCCGTCAAGGACAAGACCTGCCTCTGCACCCACATGCGCAACTTCGACATCTGGACCTGCGGCCACTATGCCTATCGGCTGAAGGATACGTCACGCCGGCTTGCGGACGGAAGCTACCAGCTTCTCAGCGCGGAGCATGTTTTCCGCGACTACCAGTTCAGCACCGATCAGCAGGTCACTCTCCCGCCGGCTCCGGCGATCGCCACCGCGATGTAATCGGAGCACCTATTTCTCTTCCCGTTCAATCTGCTCCCGGCGCCGGTCTGCCGACTGTTGCAACGTCTGCTCGACCCCCTTCGCTTTCTCCAGCGCATCGCGCTGGGGCTTGAAGAGCTGGGGCGGCGGCGGCTCCTCCGTCTTGTCGCCGCAGCCGGCGATCAGGAGGATGCTCGCAAATGCGAGAATGCGCGGTGATCTCATGGGCCTCACCTCAAGCGAGTTTGCGGGTAGCGGGTTACCGGTTATCGGGCTCTTCTGAATCAGGACGGCCATTGCTTGGCGCCTCCCGCCTCGGGCGCCGGGAAGCGTTTTTGCTCTCGTCGGCAAAAGTGAAGCGGCCGAACAGGACGCAGCCCTTCATTCCAGGCTCGCAGGGCCGCCCCAGCACCCGCTGGCACCGGCTGTTGAGATCGTAAGGACAGCCCCAGGAGCTCATGACGCCGCTGTTTTGGTCCGGAACACCAGTCCCAGTCTAGCAGACGGACGGAATCCCTGCGGCAGCGGGTGACGCAGCGGCCCGAGGAGGGTGGTTTCGGTGCGCGGGTGCCTGCTTTAATCGCCGGCGCCGAACTCGTGGTCGAGACCGAAGTGCCCCTCGTGCTCGATCGCAGCCAGCTTGTCTGCCGGCTGGGGCAGGGCGCGGTCCGGCAGCTGCGCCCATTGAGTTCCTTGCCGCAGGATATAGTAGTCGCGGCCATACTGGGCGACCTGCACGCCCGAGATCTCCGCTAGGAAATCGGTGCGCGGAAGTTCGGTCAGGTCGAGCGCCTTGGCGCGGTTCCCGAAGGGCGGGCGCCGCACCGATTCCGCGATCAGCCAGGCGAGCGCCTGGTAGCTGACGGGCTTGTCGATCACGATCTGCTCGGTGCCCCGGTTCCATCTGCCGCCGATGAATTTCACGGCGGCGGGTACCCGGGTGATCTGGGGCAATGGAATTTCCCTCAGCCCCGAGGCCTGTATGCTCGAACCCTCCAGGGCGCCGCCGTGTTCGGCCACCACGATGACCATGGCGTTGCGCCCCGATTTCTCGATCTGATCAAAAAGGCGCTGCATGTTGTCAAAAAGCTTCTCTGTAGCTTCCCGGTAATGGACTCGGCGCTCCTGCCTGGACGACGCATCGTCGCTGGCCCAGTGCGTACCTTCGTGCAGCGTGATGGTGTTGTAGTAGAGGACCGCCCGTTTCACTTTGTCGCGGCTGCGCTGCCGCCACCAGCGGTCGAGCACACCATAGCCGTCGAAGATGGGGGAATCGTCAAAATTGAACTGGCGCACCGGAATTCCTTCGTTCGATCCCGGCACGTCCATGTGGCCGAGTTCCTGCGCAAACTTCCCGAAGTCCCCGTACAGGCCGTCGTGATCCATGGCGGAATAGCTGCGGAAACCGTGCTGGCGCAGGCGGTCGAGAAGGTAGCAGTCCGGGTGGGCGGGGTTCCACAAGTCCCCGTGGGTCGCCTGGCCGCATCCCGCCCGCAGCAGGCGTATGGTCGCCATGCTGCTGTAGGAGGTCACGCTGTTGAAATTCGTGAACATGATGTTGAATCCGCTCAGGAACTTGTGGTCGCGCAGGCCCACCGTATCCAGATCGTTCCAAGAGAGGGAACAGACGTGCAGCAAGATGACGTCGAACGCCGGCGCCCGCGGGCCCTGGAACTGCACCGTGCGGGCTGATTCGGTCACCCGGAACCGCTTTACGTTTTCCGCCACCGGCACGTCGGCCTGCCGCAGGCTGGTGGCCGAGGCCGCAGCCACGGCAAATCCGGTGACCGTCAGTACCGCCGCCATGACGCTGCGGGAGCGGCGAACCAGGAAGCTCACGGCCAGCAGCGCCACCAAGGCCATGGCCGTCATCCAGTCCAGGTAACGGCCGAGGAACTCCACCAGGTATCGAAGCGAGGGAACCGTAGTCGGGTCGCTCAGGAACTCAATGGCCCGACTGATGGGCGGAAGCCAGGAGTCATGCCAGAACAACAGCGCGGCCGATGCGGCAATCAATAGCTGCCGCAGCGCTCTCAGCCCGCGCCGAACCCGGACCGGCTTGGGCATCGGCGCCAGAATCAGGCCCAGGAAGGCCAGATTCCAGAGTGCGTCAAAGCGCAGATAGCCGGCGAAGAACAGGCCGGCCTTAGCCAGGAGCAGCAGGCACCAGAACATCTAGTGATTTTTTTTCAAGCAAGCGGGCAACAGTCCGCATTAACGGACAAAGGCGGCGAATGTTACACGAAGATGGCCGGCAGGTGACAAGCTTTTGAAACTGGCAAGTAATACCCCGAAGGAAAGGATCTCCGGCGGACGGGGATGATGCCGTTCCTGGCCACTCAGGGGAGCAACTCAGGCAGGGCAGGGAAGGGGCGTCAGGGCGCGGGCCTGGCTTCGAATCGGGCCAGGGCCTTGCCGCCGGCGTCGAGCAGTTCCAGGCTCTGACCCGAAATGCGATAGGTGCGGCTGGCGTCGAAGGCGATGAACAGCTTGGACTCCACCTCCATGGCATGAGGCGGGCCGGCGCGGCGCGTGGCAGCCACCGGGCCGAAGCGGAGCGTTGACCCCGACGCCTGGTAGCTGCCATTGAAGTTGTTCACGGCGCTGTAGCCGGACGCGCGCTTGTCCGAGCCGTCGAAGCGGATGTGAGCCTCGGGCTCCCCGGCCACGGCCTTCGGCGCCTTGCCGCCGGCATCCACCAGCTTCCAGTAGGTCCCTTCCAGCGGGGCTCCGGGCGCCTTTTCCGATTGCATGTCGGCGCAGGCAGCCAAGATCCAAGCGGCCAGAGCGGCGATGAGCAGCGTCGCGAATCGCTGGGCGAAAATGTTGCCAAGGATCATGTTTTCTAAAACGTCCGCAGCGAGAATGTCGGGTTGAGGGGCACCCCGATCATCCCAGATCGCCCCGGATTCACCAATAGGGCGGCGCGGCCGGCAGGGCGGGTCTGCAGCGGCAGCGTCCGTCGGCATCATCCGGGTGCATCATCTTTCCGCAGGAACCACCGCGCATCGTGGTCCGCAGGGGAACCCGCTAAAACCTCCGGCATGCCGCTGGCGCCCAGTTTGGAGCCGTAATGCTTCTTCATGTCGACGGCGTGAGCACCGCGGTCCATGAGCTGGGCAGGATCATCGGGGCAGTCCCATGCGGTCACGGTCATCATCCGGTGTCCGATGGTCATGCCGACCCAGCCGAGAGAGCCCCTCATCGCCAGCATCTCGATCGCGGTCTCCCAGCTCAACTTCCGGACCTCCTCGACCTCCCGGCCCGAAGCTGGCCATGATGGCGTCGGCGTCGCGGCGGCTTCAGGCGTCGGAATAGCGGTGCGCGACCTCCGCAGCATTGACTCGTTGTCCTTTCTTGGTCGGCGGCGCTTCGCGCAGACCATGGGCCATCCAAGGTCTTGGCCCCCCGCAGGGTGGGGAGTTTCGCCAAACCGGATTCCCCCTCAACTGTGGCATTTTCCATTCGGAACTAGAGGGTATTCCCGGCCGGATGACCCGCCCGGAGCGAGCCCCCCCACTTCGACTCCAACTGATGCTTTCCCATAAACGCACACCACCCTGGGATTGCAGCCGAAAAAAACCCGCCGCAGCGGGTTTTCGAGCCGGGGTGAAGGCGCTAGACCGGTTCCGGTTCCGCGTCCAGGGGCACCGAAACCTGGGGCTCCGTTACCGGACGGGGCTCCGCATTCCTGGAAGGCACCGTCGCCGGAGGGGTCTTAACGCGGGCTTGCTGGCGCCTCTGTTCCAGCGCCTCGAACCACATTTCCCATTCCATGCACATGCGGCATCTCCTTTCCCGACGGCGTTTCCCTCGTCCCGTGGGGGTTGGGAGGGCTGCCCGACACTGCTTTGGGCAGGCCGCGGACGGATTGGTTTCGCGTCCCCCCATCGCGGACGCGGCGCCCCGCGTTGCGAGCAGCCGGCCGGGGGCAGGAGGACCGATGCGGGCGGACTCAACTCTTTTGCGCGGGCACCTCCTCCAGACTGCAGCCACCACGGAATATGCCGGCGCGGGAGCCGTCTTCCCGCTGCACACTGGTCGCCAGCCGCCCGCTAACCCGTCCCAGGGTCGCTTCCTCCAGCATGGGTTCGCCACCGGCGCCGGTGACTTCGAACCATGCCATGACATGCTGACCGGAGGCCTCGAAGCGGCCCTGGTAATCGGCCGAGTCCACCTTCATCGTCGCCTTGTCGCTTCCAATTATGAGAGTCAGCGTGCGGTTCTGGGGTGAGACCGGGTTGCCGGGGTCCGTCTGGTAGGCGCCGTGGCACCGCCACACTTCCGGCAGGGGCGCCGGGTCGGCGCGGGCAGTGCCCGAGAGGGTGGCGGCAAGAAGCAGGATCAGCGGGAGATTGCGCATCGGGTCAGGTTTCACGAAAAAATGGCAGAGCGAGGAAGTTCCGGTCACGCTCGGTTCGCCTCAAAGTTTGTATCCGATTTGCCGCAGGAGTTCCTTCCGCCATTGGATGTCCGCGTCGCCCTCGACACCCTTGGGGCTGGACCCGTCCACCACCCCCAGGATGCCGCGCCCCTGATCGGTCTGCGCCAGGACCACCTCTGTGGGATTGGCGGTGGCGCAAAAGATGCGGCACACCTCGGGAACCGCCTTGACGGTGTTCAACACGTTCACCGGGAAGAAGCCGCTCCCGAGAAAGACGATGAAGGAATGTCCCGCCCCGAGGGTAGAGGCGTTCTTTTTCGCCAGCTCGATCATGGCGGGGTCGGTACCCGACCAGCGCACCAGGCACTTGCCGGAGGCCTCGCAGAAGGCGAGCCCGAACTTGATGCCCGGAACCGCGCCCACCAGGGCCTCGTGGATGTCTTCCACGGTCTTGATGAAGTGCGTCTGGCCGAGGATGAAATTGGATTCCTCCGGTTTCTCGATCCTGACAGTGATCAGTTGCATGTAGGTGCCGGTTGTCGTCGCAGGGCGAGATTATAGCCCCACGTCCTGCTCGGGTGTTCCAGCAATCCCTTCACGTCGCCGCGGCGGCGGAGTGGGCACTCAGCGGCGGATCCATATACGGGAGGGGCGGTTGCCCTCTGCGGGGCGTCCGTACGCGGAACGTCCGCCTTTATTGCCGCCTGATTGTTGCCGGTGGTCTGAACCGGCATGCGCTCCTCTGGCGCTGGCGCGCTTTGTCAATGAGTCAACGAAAATAGATTTCCCTCGACATTGTGGTGGTTCTTGCCCATAGTGAACAGGCTGCCAGCATACGGGCGGTTATGCAGTCCAGTCTCCCCTCCTCGGTCTCTGCGCGGTACGGCAGACCCTCGGCGATCGCAGATCGATTTTGCTCCCGTCCGGCTGTCTCGGCGCCTGCCCGGCCTGCGAAGGTCCCAGATCTCGTCTACGCCAGGAGATACCCATGATCACGAAAGTTCAGCAAAAAGGCGTGTCGCACCAGTCAACAGCCTCGACGCCGGGCATCGCCCGCCCGGTCGCCACCACCACAGTGGGCGCGGTTGACATTTCTGAAGGCTCCGCCGTTGCGCAAGAAATCAGTCTCGAGCGGCGCCGGCAGATGATTGCGGAGGCGGCGTATTTTCGCGCAGAGCGGCGCGGATTCGCTCCCGGCGCCGAGTCCGAGGATTGGCTCGAATCCGAGGCCGAAATCGAGCAACTGCTCACCGCGGGTTAGCGGTCTGTCATGCCGATGTCTACCGAAGGGGTCGACGAGAGTCGTTACAAGCTGAGCCTGTCCCAAGCCCGGTACTTCTGCCGCAAGCCGGAATGCACCCCGGTCATGACCATGGAGGGTTATGCCAGGATGCTGGAGGGGGCCGGCATCGAGGTCACCGCGCTGCACGCAAACTGGCTCGAGGCTAATGCCACCCAGGGCAAGGTCTGGACCGCGCTGAGTGGGCTGAGCTGGTAGGCCGTGGCAGGGAGGCGTCGCGCCCCCGTTCCGGTCATGCCACGTACAGCAGGATCGCGAAGTAGTGAACGGCGTTGCCACCGACCACGCACAGGTTCCAGACGCCGTGCGAGTGGGTGAGTTTTTCATCGAACAGGTAAAACACGATCCCGGCGGTGTAGATGGCGCCGCCGGCCGCGACCCAGGCGAACCCGGCCCAGCCCAACGCCTGCACCAGGGGCACGATCGCGATGAGACCGATCCAGCCCATGAGAACGTAGATGGGCAGCGACAGCACCCGCGTCTTCCTTCCCAGCCAGAGCTCCTGCGCGATGCCTGCCAGCGCGAGCCCCCAGACCATTCCGAGCAGGGACCAGCCCCAGGGGCCACGCAACGTGACCAGGGTGAAAGGCGTGTAGGTGCCGGCAATCAGCAGATAGATGGCGCTGTGGTCCAGGCGGCGGAAGAAATCCTTAGTCTTCCCGCGCGTACTGTGGTAGAGCGTGGACAGGCTGTAGAGCAGGACCAGGGACGCGCCGTAGATCGCCAAGCTGGTGACGTTCCACGCGTCGCCCCGCGGGGCGACCGCCACCAGCACTACGGCCCCCGAAAGGGCAAGCACGGCGCCAGTCAGGTGGCTGTAGCCGTTGAATCTTTCACCGTGATACACCGTTGTAATCTTGCGCCGGCGCGGGCGCCGATGCCCGCAGCCCCGGCGCCCCGATCCTTGCGGGAGGCTGCTACGAGCCCATTTTACTCGCCGTGGACGGCGGGGCGTAACGCCGATTCACAATCTTCCACCTCGCATTGATGCTATAGTGCGTTACCGAAGAAGGGCGCCCGCCCTTCGTCCGGGTTTGTGGGTCTTGGCAGGACCCCGACCGTCGCCCGGCTTGCGCGATGGCGGTTCACAGCGGGTCGAGCACCCGCGGCAACTGATTTCGACGGCCGCGCACCGCGGCGCGAATCCCGAAATTCAAGCACCGTCCGGCATGTGCACTGCATGCAGGTTGTTCGTTGTCCTTTTCCGGAGATCATCATATGTCCAGTCATCACGAAAAAACCGTGGGCGCCAGCCCGGGCTACGCCGACATGGCGTCTCGAATCGCCGCCATCGTTTCCGATTCGAGCAATCGGCTTCTCAAGCTGCAGAGCGAAGCCGGTGGCGCGGCGTTCGCGCAAAATGCGCAGGCTCTCCAAGCCGCGCTCAGTGTTGCGGGTGGGCCCGCGGCCATGACGGCCTGGCCGGGCCTTTGTCAGGCAAACGTCGTCAGGGTCCTGGAGGTTACGCGCAGGTGGATCGAGATCGTGTCCCAGGCCCAGGCCGAAATGGCCGGGCTCGCGGGTGTGCGGTTCCCGGCCGCCGGCGTGGGAATGCCACTCGATCTCGGGCAGTTCACGAAGGCGATGCTCGAGGGTCGCGACGCGGCCATTGCCGGGATGCAGGGGTTTCTGGCGACGGCGGGCGTGCCCGTAATCGCGCCCGGCGCCAAGAACCGGTAACAGGCTTGTTCAGGCAGCGCCTGCTTGCGGCATTTGCCTAGGCCGCAAACAGGGTCTCTATTCCCGATGTGACCCCGGCGGGCGGTTCGTCGGGTTTTTTCTTGGCGCCCCCACGGCCAGTGCCTACGTGCCTGCGTCAGGTCACTGCACTGCCTGCAGCCGCCGACGTGTTTCCCGAACCGGGCCGGGGTCACGTCAAGCCTGCTTAGTCGCTGTCTCAGCCCGCAGCAACCGGCGCAGCACTTTTCCGATATTGGATTTTGGCAACGGCTCTTCCCGGAACTCCACGACCTTGGGCATCTTGTAGCCGGTCAGGTGCTTCTTGCAGTGCGCGATCAGCGCCTCGGCGGTGAGCTCCGGGTCCTTTTTCACGACCACGATCTTCACCACTTCGCCGGACTTCTCGTCCGGGACCCCGATCGCCGCCACTTCCAGCACTCCCGCATGCAACATCACCACGTCCTCGATCTCGTTGGGGTAAACATTGAAGCCGGACACCAGGATCATGTCCTTCTTGCGGTCGGTGAGCTTAATGAAACCCTTTTCATCCATGAAACCCATGTCGCCGGTGCGAAACCAGCCGTCCTTTGAAAAGACCTTCGCGGTTTCGTCGGGCCGGTTCCAGTAGCCCTTCATCACCTGCGGACCACGAATGCAGATCTCGCCCACCTGGCCCAGGGGCAGCTCATTGCCCTCGTCATCCAGGATCGCGACCTCGGTTGACGGCATTGGCACGCCGAGGGTTCCCGTCCAGTCCTCGATGTTGAGGGGGTTACCGATCGCTCCGGGCGCCGTCTCGGTGAGCCCGTAGGCTTCGATGAGGGGCACCCCGGTGACCTGCTTCCACCTCTCGGCCACGGCGCGCTGCACTGCCATGCCCGCCGCGTTGGCCATTTTCAGCGCGCTGGTATCAACTTCGGAGAACCCCGGCGCGTTGAGCAGCGCGTTGTACAGGGTGTTGACGCCGATCATGGCGGTGAAGCGGGTCTTCCTGAGCGCGGCCACGAAGGCCGGAAGATCGCGCGGGTTGGTGATCAGGATGTTGTGCGCGCCGATTTTCATGAACACGAGGGTCGCGGTCAGAGCGTAGATGTGGTAGATGGGCAGTGGCGTAATCGTGGTTTCCTTGCCATCCAGCAGATCCCGGGCGATCCACGCGCCCAGCTGCTGGACGTTAGCCACCATGTTGCCGTGGGTCAGGATGGCGCCCTTCGCAACGCCGGTAGTGCCACCCGTGTACTGGAGGAAGGCGATGTCATCGTGGGTGAGCGGCACCGGGTCCAGCACGTAATCCGCGCCGGCGTGCATAGCCCGCTTGAACGGGATGGTGCCGGCGATGCTCCAATCCGGCACCATCTTCTTCACGTGCTTCACCACCAGATTGACGAGCAGCCCCTTGACGGCCGGGAACAGGTCGCCGATCCGGGTCGTGATCACGGTCTTGACGCCGGTCCTCCCGATGACCTCCTGCAGCGTCCGCGCGAAGTTCTCCAGCACCACGATGGCGACGGCGCCTGAATCCTTGAGCTGATGCTCCAGTTCGGTCGCGGTGTAGAGGGGATTCACGTTGACCACGGTGAGGCCGGTCCGCAGCGCGCCGAACAGCGCCACCGGATACTGCAGCAGGTTGGGCAGCATTATCGCCAGCCGGTCGCCCTTCTGCAGCCCGAGCCCTTTCTGGAGGTAGGCGCCGAAGTCCCGGCTGGCCTGATCGAGCGCGCGGTAGCTGATGTTCACACCCATGTTGCCGTAGGCGGGGAGATCGCGGAACCGCTGGCAGCTCTTCTCAAGAACGTCCCGGAGCGACGAAAACTTGTCCACATCGATGTCCGCCGGAATTCCTTCCGGATACGCCTTCAGCCAGATCTTTTCCACGCTCCCCCCATTCATTCTCGAGACTGCCGGAAGGGTCATTATGGGCGGCGACGCCGCGTCGTGCCACACCGAGCCTTCTCTGAGGGTCGAGCAGCCGAGCGCCGCCCAATCCCACTAACCCCCGCGCAGTGTAACGCGCTCTCCTGAAAGCGAGGATGGCGGGAACGAGATGCGGTTCCCGTTGGATCTTTCCCTGGCTCCGGTTCCCCGCTCAGCCTCGCGCGCGCCGTCGGGGGAGGCGGGCGCTCTTGCTCTTGGGCGGCGCGTCCTCCGGCAGGGCGAGGCGCCGGCGCAGGCGCGGCACCAGCCAGTCCACCAGTGCGCGCACCCGGGAGGACATGAGCCGCCCCTGGGGATAGACAACGTGGATGGGCAGCGGCGGAGGCTCGTGGTCCAGGAGCAGGAACCGAAGTCTGCCCTCAGCCTCGGCAGCGCGGGCCTGGTAGCAGAGGAACATGCCGCAGCCGAGCCCGTTCACGGCCGCGTCCAGCGCCGCATCCACCTGGTTGGTGACCAGTGGGCCATCAATCGTGACGCGCTTCGGTTTACCCGGGCCCCGGAACTCCCACTCACTGCCGGCAATGAGCCCGGTGAAGCGGATGCAGGCGTGGTCGGCCAGGTCTTCCGGGACGGCGGGAGTGCCGGCGCGGCGCAGGTAATCAGGGCTGGCGCAGATCACGCGCCGGGTCGCTCCCACCGGGATCGCCACCAGGGAGGAATCGGCCAGATGCCCGATCCGCAC
>Ga0210374_1000025_pt1 | contig 16669 bp, 12 predicted proteins | sample S765metaT_FD_170483 | JGI IMG/M metagenome (GOLD analysis project Ga0210374, IMG submission 170483) | Metatranscriptome of estuarine sediment microbial communities from the Columbia River estuary, Washington, United States - S.765... | ecosystem: Environmental > Aquatic > Marine > Intertidal...
CTGACCCTGACGTTCTCGGCCCGGGAGACCCAGGGCCGCCTGGCGGGATCCCTGCGAGTCGAGAACCGGAGGCCGGGCACCCTGGACGGCAATCTGCTTCCGGTCGAAACGCTCGATTCCCAGCTGGTGCTGACGGAAGACGGTGTTCGCCTCGACGGGCTCGACATCAGCCTTGGCGAAGGCGGCAAGTTCTCGGGCGACGGAACCATCGGCGTGGATTCCCTGCGCCTGCGCCTTGAAACCCGCGGGGTGAACCTCAACGCATTGCACCGGTCCCTGAAGCCCCTGCGCCCGGCGGGCACCATCTCGGTGACAGCGACCGCGGACCAGCAGGACTTCATCGCGCGGCTCGAGTCCGGAATCTATCGTCTGGCGCTGGACGCGCTGCTCAAGGATCAGAATCTCACCCTCCGCGACGCATCCCTCCGAGCGCGGGGAAGCACGCTCGTGTTCAACGGCGAGTTGCGGCTAGATGGAGCCCGCCCTTTCTCGGCCACCGGGGTGCTGCAGAATTTCGACCCCTCCCTGTGGGGAGACTTTCCGAGAGCTCGACTCACGGCTCGGCTCGCGGCCGACGGGAAGCTGTCGCCGGCCACGGAGGGAACGCTGCGTTACCATCTCGGAAAGAGCAGTTATCGCAACGAGCCGATCGAGGGTGAGGGTACCCTGAGCTACGGACCGCAGAAGGAAGTGGCGGGTGAAGGATATGTCGCCCTGGGCGGAAACCGGGTTGGCTACCAGGGAAGCCTGGGCACACCCGGTGCCCGCCTCGAGTGGACTCTCGATGCGCCACGTCTTGCGGCGCTGGGCAAGGAATTCTCGGGGAAACTCTCCGGCAGCGGCTGGATTGCGGGCGGCATCCGCAACCCGTCGCTGAACTTTGCCCTCAACGGCAGCGGGGTGCAAGCCAGCGGAACAGGGTTCGAAAGCCTGGTGGCCAGCGGCACCCTCGGGATCCGCCCAGGCGACGAGCTTCGCCTCGCGGTCGAGGCGCGCGGGCTCAAGGCGGGTGAGATCGCCATGGACACGGTCAGCGCCGATGTTTCCGGCACCCGCCAGCGGCACGCTCTCACGCTCGCCGCCTCCGGACCCCAGGCCCAGCTCACTGTCGCCGCCGAGGGCGGCCTGGACGCGGAGTTGCGCTGGTCGGGCACTCTGCAGCGGCTCGAGTCCCAGAAGCCCCAGCCCCTGCGGCTCCTCGCTCCCGCGTCGGTGACACTGGCCATGGACAAGATCGAATCCGGGGCGGTGGAGATCGCCTGGGGTTCGGGGAGGCTGGAACTTGATTCACTGGCGTGGCGCCCCGGAATGCTGCGGACCCGCGGCCGAGCCTCCGCCCTCCCCTTGACGCTGTTGTTTCCTCGCCCGGAATCTGCCGGCTGGCAGTCTTCCCTCATGCTGGGCGGCGACTGGGACCTGGACATGAAAGACCGGCTGAAAGGCCGGATCCGCCTCTGGCGCGAGAGCGGTGATATTTCCCTGGGCAGCCCCAAACCGGTGCCCCTGGGCCTCACACGACTCACAGCGCAGTTGGACGCGCGGGACTCCACCATCGAGGCCACCGCCGCCGGCGAGGGGTCCGGCCTCGGCACCATGAAGGGCAAATTCGAAACCCGCATGGAGCGCGTCGAGGGCATCTGGCGGCTGGCGCGCACTGCCCCGCTTTCCGGGGAACTTCAGGCCTCCATGCCTTCGATCGCCTGGCTCGGCCCGCTGGTGGATCCGACCCTGGGGCTTGCGGGGGCCGTTGAACTCACGGCAACCGCGTCCGGCACCATTGCGAGCCCGCGTCTGCAGGGTTCGGTCTCCGGAAAGCAGCTCGAGGCCCATGTGGACGCCTCAGGCTTGCACCTCACCGAGGGCACGCTGGCCGCGGATTTCACCGACGACCGCCTGCTGCTGCGCCAGCTCATCCTGCGCGGCGGCCAAGGCACGGTCACGGCATCCGGGTTCATGAGCTTCGCCGCGGACAACCGGCGTGGCGAGCTGGATTTCAAGCTGGAGCGGCTGGCCCTGGTGAAAATGCCGACCCAGCTGCTGGAAGTAAGCGGCGACGGCAGGATGCTGCTGGAAGGGCGCATCGCCACCCTCACCGGCTCCATCCGGGCGGACCGGGGACTGATTGAAGTTCGCGAGTGGGACCGGCCGCGCCTTTCTGACGACGTCGTGATCGTGGGACGGGAAGTCATCTCGCCCACGGCCGGGCCTTCGCGCCTGCGCCTCGCACTGGACTTGGATCTGGGCGACGACTTTCGGGTCAAGGGCGCGGGCCTCGATGCGCGCCTCCAGGGGGCCATCCAGGTGCGCTCGGACGAGGGCGAAATGAAAGCCAAGGGTGTAGTGCGGGTGGCGGAGGGCTACTACTCCGCCTATGGGCAGCAGCTCAGGATCGAGCGCGGCGCCCTGCTCTTCGATGGCCCCCTGTCCAACCCGGTGCTCGATATCCTGGCCATGCGCAAGAACCAGGCAGTCGAGGCTGGTGTCGCCATCACCGGAACCGCGCTCTCGCCGCGCACCAAGCTGGTGTCCAATCCGCCGGTTCCCGACCAGGAGAAACTCTCCTGGCTGGTGCTGGGCCAGGGCACCGGAGCCCGGGACGACTCCGTGTTCAGCCTTCCGGGGAACAAAGTGGAGCAGGACGACTCCGTGGGCATCGGAACCCAGCTCACCTCATCGCTTTATGTCGGCATCGGCCGCAGCCTGACCAGCACCAGCACCGTACTCAAGCTGACCTACGTGCTTTCCGACCGCTGGTCGGTTCAAACCCGCTCCGGCAGCACGACCGGCGCCACGGTGATCTATACCATCTCCTTCGATTGAACCGGTCGCCGCCAGAACAAAAAAGGGCGGCCGCGCCGCCCCTTTTCTTCGCTCCCCCAAACGGTCAGAGGGCCTTGACGATGTCCTCCACCACCTTCTTCGCGTCGCCGAACACCATCATGGTCTTGTCCATGTAGAAGAGCTCGTTGTCGAGCCCGGCGTAGCCCGCGGCCATGGACCGCTTCACCACCATCACGGTGCGCGCCTTGTCCACGTCCAGAATCGGCATGCCGTAAATGGGGCTGCCCTGCTTGCGCGCCAGGGGATTCACCACGTCGTTGGCGCCGAGCACCAGCACCACGTCGGTGTTGATGAAGTCGCTGTTGATGTCCTCCATCTCGAGCACGATGTCGTAGGGAATCTCGGCTTCCGCCAGGAGCACGTTCATGTGCCCCGGCATGCGCCCCGCCACCGGATGGATGGCGAAACGCACGCCGACCCCCTTCTCCAGCAGTTTGTCGGTCATCTCCTTGACCGCGTGCTGGGCCCGCGCCACCGCCAGTCCGTAACCGGGCACGATGACCACGCTGTCGGCGTTCCCCACGAGGAAGGCGGCGTCGTCGGCGCTCCCCGAGCGCACCGTCCTCTGCTCCTCGCCCCCGGCCGCTGCGGCGCCCTCCGCCGCGCCGAACCCGCCCAGGATCACGTTCAAGAAGGAGCGGTTCATGGCCCTGCACATGATGTAGGACAGGATCGCCCCCGAGGATCCCACCAGGGAGCCGGCGATGATGAGCATGGGATTGTTGAGAGAAAAGCCGATCCCCGCCGCCGCCCACCCCGAATACGAATTGAGCATGGAGATCACCACCGGCATGTCGGCGCCGCCGATGGGGATGATGATGAGCACGCCCAGCGCCAGCGCGATGGCGGTCATCACGACGAAAGGCAGCCACTGACCCTCGGGCCCGGACAGGAAGAACCACGTGCCGAAGCCGATCATCACGATGGCCAGGATGAGGTTGACCAGATGCTGGCCCTTGAACACCACGGGCGCGCTGGAAAACGGGCGGAAGTGCTTGCCCAGGCCCGCCAGCTTGCCGAAAGCGATGATGGATCCGGTGAAGGTGATGGCGCCAACGAAGGTGCCGATGAACAGCTCCAGCCGGTTGCCCCGGGGCATGGGATCGGGAACGCCGAAGGCGGACGGATTATTGACTGCCGCCACCGCGATCAGGACCGCCGCCAGGCCCACCAGGGAGTGCATGGCGGCCACCAGCTCGGGCATCTGGGTCATTTCCACCCGCTTCGCCACCAGGGCGCCGATGGAGCCCCCCACCAGGAAGGCGAGGATGATGAACTCTACGTGGCCTTTGGCGACGATGGCGACCGTGGTCACCACCGCTATCCCCATGCCGACCATTCCAAACAGGTTGCCCCGGCGCGACGATTCGGGGGAGGAAAGCCCCTTCAGCGCCAGGATGAAGAACACCGAGGCGACCAGGTACCAGAGCGCGACTTGATTGGCGGACATGAATCGTTTCTCCTGGCTCTCGGCTACTCGCCCTTGGCCGGCTTGCGTTCTTTCTTCTTGAACATCTCCAGCATGCGCCGCGTGACCAGGAACCCGCCGAACACGTTGACCGCCGCCAGCGCCACCGCCAGCACCCCGGCGCCGGAACTGACCCAGTCCCATTGGGCCGGACCCGCCGCGAGAATGGCGCCCACGATAATCACGCTGGAAATCGCGTTGGTCACCGACATGAGGGGCGTGTGCAGGGCGGGAGTCACGTTCCACACCACGTGGTAGCCCACGAACACGGCAAGCACGAATACCAGAAGATTAAAGACGGTCGGATCAACGGTGCCGGTCATGGCTGCGCTCCTCGCGGTTAGGCCGACGGGCGGGGCACCACCTGGCCGGCGTGGCACACCAGGGTGCCGGCCACGAGGTCATCCTCGCGATTAAGAGTGTAGGCCCCGGTCTTGGCGTCCAGCAGCAGGGCCAGGAAATTGAGCAGGTTGCGGGCATAGAGGGCGCTTGCGTCGGTGGCAACCAGCGCCGGCAGGTTGGGAATGCCGACGATCTTGACACCGTTCTTGACCACGATCTTGCCGAGTTCCGAGCGCTCGACGTTGCCGCCCTGCTCCACCGCCAGGTCGACGACGACGGAGCCGGGTTTCATGGCCTCCACCGTCGCCGCCTTGATCAGCTTGGGGGCGGGGCGACCTGGGATGAGCGCGGTGGTGATGAGGATGTCGGACATCTTGGCCCGCTCGTGCACCAGCTCCGCCTGGCGCCGCATCCAGTCCGGCGGCATGGGCCGCGCATAGCCGCCCACGCCCTGCGCGATCTCCCGCTCCTCGTCGGTGAGAAAGGGCACGTCCATGAACTTGGCGCCCAGGGACTCGATCTGCTCCTTGACCGCGGGGCGCACGTCGGAGGCCTCGATCACGGCGCCGAGCCGTTTGGCCGTCGCGATGGCCTGCAGGCCGGCCACGCCGGCGCCGAGGATCAGGACCCGCGCCGCTTTGACCGTGCCGGCGGCAGTCATTAGCATGGGGACAAAACGCCCGTACTCGTTGGCGGCGATCATCACGGCCTTGTAGCCCGCGATGTTGGCCTGGGACGACAGCACGTCCATGCTCTGGGCACGGGACGTGCGGGGCAGCCACTCCATGGAGAATCCCGTGATCCCCTGTTTGGCCAGAGCCTGAATTCCATCCGCATTGAACGGGTCCAGCAGTCCGATCAGAACGCTGCCCGATTTCAGCAGGGGCAATTCAACGGCCTGGGGCGCCCGCACCTTGAGCAGGATCTCGGCCTGGCCGTAGACCTCGGCCGCACCGCCCGCGATTTTCGCGCCGGCCGCCTCGAACTCGGCATCAGGAATGCTCGATCCCGCGCCGGCGCCGGTCTCGACCAGCACCGAATGCTGGCCCTTGGCGGTCAGTTTCTTGACGGTCTCCGGGGTCGCTGCGACGCGGGTTTCGCCGGCACGAGTCTCGGCGGGAACGCCAATCAGCATCGTTCGTTCTCCCTATGGCAGCGGTGGAAAAGGCGGTTTCTCTTGTCGGGGCGTCGATGGCGGCAGCGGGGAGCGCCTTCCGACCGGTATTCTGGCCGCAGATGATAGCAACGGGACCCCGTCCCGGCAACCTGGAAGGCTGCGGGTATAATTCAGCATCGCGTTTTCAATCCCTTCGTGAGCATCCGGGTACTCCCAGACCTGCTGATCAGCCAGATCGCCGCCGGCGAGGTGATCGAGCGCCCGGCCTCGGCCCTCAAGGAGCTGCTGGAGAACAGCCTTGACGCGGGCGCCACCCGCGTCGCGGTGGATCTGGCCCAGGGCGGAACCAGGCTGATACGGGTCTCCGACAACGGCTGCGGGATCCCGGAGACGGACCTGGCATTGGCCGTTGCGCGTCACGCCACCAGCAAGATTTCCGATCTCGGTGATCTCGCCCGGGTTGGCACCCTCGGGTTCCGCGGCGAGGCCCTGGCCAGCATCGCTTCCGTGGCGCGGGTTCAGCTCACCAGCCGCGCCCGGGGCGAAAATCATGCGTGGCGCCTGCGGACGGAGGGTGGGGACGTCATGGCGCCGGAGCCGGCGGCACTGGCAGAGGGCACCAGCGTCGAAGTGGCCGACCTTTATTTCAACACCCCGGCGCGCCGCAAGTTCCTCAAGACGGATGCGACGGAGTACGCCCACTGCGACGACGCATTCCGCCGCATCGCCCTCGCCCATCCGGCGGTGCACCTCTCACTCACCCACAACGGCCGCGCCCAATCCAATCTGCTCGCGACGAGCCCGGAGCAGCGCATAGTCGCGGTCCTGGGCGAGGATTTTCGCGCTGCCGCCCTTGCGGTGGATGAGCGGGCCGGGGGCCTGCGGCTCTCCGGGCTGGCCGCCCTCCCGGCCTATTCGCGGGGCTCCCGGGACGCCCAGTTCGTGTATGTCAACGGCCGCTTCGTGCGCGACAAGCTGCTCGGGCACGCGGTTCGCGAAGCCTACCGCGATGTGCTGCACGGCGATCGCCACCCGGCCTACGTGCTGTTCCTGGAACTCGATCCCGCCCTCGTGGATGTCAACGTTCACCCTACCAAGATCGAGGTCCGGTTCCGCGAGCCCCAGGCGGTGCATCAATTTGTGTTTCACGCCCTGGAGCGCGCCCTCGCCGGGAGCCGCGTGCCCCCCGCGAGGGTCCAGGACCGCCCAGCAACGCCGATTCCGGGCAGACCTTTCCGCCCTCCGACCCAGGAAGGGCTTGGGCTCGCTGTGGCCCAGTCTGCCGCTGCCTACGGCGCGCTGTTCACCGGCGCCGCGAACGGGGTGAACGAGCCCGCGGAGCAGACCCGGGAGATCCCGCCCCTGGGATTCGCCCTGGCCCAGCTCCAGGGAATCTACATCCTGGCCCAGAACCGCCGGGGGCTGGTGGTGGTGGACATGCACGCGGCCCACGAACGGGTGGTGTACGAGAAACTCAAGGCGGCCTTGGACGCCCGGGTCATGCCAACCCAGCCGCTGCTGGTGCCCGTCACTTTCCCGGCGGAACGCCTGGAGGTGGCGACGGCGGAGGAACAAACTGAAGCGCTGCGCCAATTGGGCTTCGAAATCGCGGTGCTTTCTCCGACCACCCTGGGGGTGCGCTCCCTGCCCGCCCTGCTCGCCAACGGTGATGCCGTCGCTCTTGCGCGCGCTGCCCTCGCGGACATCCGCGAATTCGGCGCCAGCCAGGCCCTCACCTCCCGGCGCAATGAGTTGCTGGCGACCCTCGCCTGCCACGGGGCAGTGCGGGCCAATCGGGTCCTGACCCTGCCCGAGATGAACGCGCTGCTGCGGGAGATGGAGGCCACGGAACGCGCCGACCAGTGCAACCACGGGCGGCCCACCTGGTTCCAGGTGACCCTGGACGAACTGGACCGGATGTTCATGCGCGGTCAGTAGCCTGCAGCTGGCCGATCGTGCGCCGCCCGGAGCACCCTTGCCGGCCGCGGACTTTCAACGCCCTGGGCCTCACAACTTTCCATGTCCCTCCCAAAACGCCGCGCCTCCGTGCCCAACCTCGCCGACCGGGACGGTCAGGCGCATCCGCCGTCGATTCTGCTAGTAGGCCCCACCGCCAGCGGCAAGAGCGCCCTGGCGATGCAGATCGCGGGCGCCCTTCCGGTGGAGATCATCAGCGTGGATTCGGGCCAGATCTACTGCGGAATGGATATAGGCACGGCCAAGCCCTCTCCCGCGGAACGCGCCCGGGTCCCGCACCACCTGATCGACATCGTCGAGCCCCACGAGTCCTATTCGGCCGGCCGCTTCCGCGACGATGCCCTGGCCCTGATGCGCGAGATCACCGAGCGCGGTCGCATCCCGTTGCTGGTCGGCGGCACCATGCTCTATTTCAAGGCGCTGCTGGAGGGCCTCAACGACCTTCCGGAAGCGGATGCCGCGCTGCGGCTCGTCCTCGACTCCATGGCCGCAGAGTCGGGTTGGCCGGCCATGCACCGGGAGCTGGCGCGGGTTGATCCGCCAACCGCGGCGCGTCTGCAGCCCAACGACGCCCAGCGCATTCAGCGCGCCCTGGAGATCTACCACGTGACCGGGCGTCCCATGTCCGAGCTGCTCAGGAAGCCGAAGTATGTCTACCTGCCCTATCGCTTCGTTCGCATCGCCCTGGTGCCCGGCGATCGGGAAGTGCTCCATGAGCGCATCGCCCGGCGCTTTGACGACATGCTGGAACTCGGCCTCATCGGGGAAGTGCGCCGGCTGCGCAAGCAATACGGGCTCGAATCCAGGGCGCCGTCCATGCGCTGCGTGGGCTACCGCCAGACCTGCGCCTACCTGGACGGGGACTACGATCTCACGACCCTGCGGGAAAAAGGCGTCGCCGCCACGCGCCAGCTCGCAAAGCGCCAGCTCACCTGGCTGCGGGCCATGGAAGGGTTCGTGGAGTTTGATTGCCTGGCGGAGGATCTCCGCCGTCGGGTCATGGAGCACTTGGCGAGCCAGGGCCTGCCCGCGCAGCCCCCCGCCGCCACCGGAGCGTGAGTCTCAGCGCGCAGACCCCTGCAACGCCAATTTTCCGGAGCGCCCGGGCACCTCGCCCATGACGACCTCGTGGGCGGGGAGCGGAAGCGCCTCGATGGCGGCGAAATAATCCCCCATGCTCACGAGTTGGTAACCTTGAGCACGCCAGCCGGCCAGCAGCCTCTCCAGTGCCGGCGCCAAGCGCATTCCTTCCATCTCCGCATGCAGCGTGAACACGTGGCCCGCGGCCGGCGATTGTTCCGTGAGCCCGAGCACCGCCCGGTCCACGGTCTCGGGCGTCACCCCGTCGAGCCCGATCAATTCGTCCATGGTGGGCAAGGTCGTGGGGACCTGGGGACAGCGGATGATGGCGCCATCCATCACCGGCAGGAACGGATGGCTGCCCCGGGTATCCGAGCAGTAGGCGAAACCCCGCTGCGCCTCCCAGCGCAGGGCGTGGCCATTGATCTGCCACCCGGCAGCACCGTGGGTCTTCGGCGGCTCGCCGAACACCTCCCGGAAGCGGTCGAAGGCGAGCGTCATCTCGCGCTCGGTCCACGCCGCGTCCTTCGCCACCACGAAGTCCTGCCAGCGCACATGGTCCCAGCAGTGAATCCCGGCTTCGTAGCCGGCTCGTTGAGCCGACTGCATGACGGCGGCCCCGCGGCGGCCGATGTCGGGGCCGGGAAGCAGCGTGCCGTACATCAGGGTGCGCCAGCCGTAATGCTCCACCACGGAGGTTCGCGCGACTTTCCCCACGAACCCGCGGCGGAATACCCTGCGCACCGCCCGCCCGGTGTGGTCGGGACCCAGGCTAAAGAGGAACGTGGCGCCGGCCCGGTGCCGAACAAAAATCTCCAACAGCCGGGGGACTCCCTCCAGAGTCCCCCGCAGGGTGTCGACGTCAACCTTGAGCGCCAGCTTCATGACGGACCCCTTGTGCTCGGGCGCGGCGCGGCGGCCGGCCTCAATCCATCAACCGGCGCGCGTCGGCCACGTGACCCCGGTAGGACTTGAAGATCTCCTGCAGTGCTTTGCGCATCCCCACCCGGGGTTTCCAGCCGAGGTCGCGCACGGTGTTGGCGATCTTGGGCGAGCGATTCTGCATGTCCTGGTAGCCCTTGCCGTAATAGGTTTCCGAGGAGACCGTGGAAATGCGAACCCGGCGCGCGCGGTCGCGGTACTCGGGAAACTCCTTCGCCACCTCCAGCATCAGCTCCGCGAGTTCCCGTATGGAGACGTTGTTGCGCGGGTTGCCGATGTTGTAGATCTTGCCGTCCGCCACCCCTCCGGGATTGCCGATGATCTTCATCAAGGCTTCGATGCCGTCGTCGACGAAGGTGAAGGCGCGTTTCTGCTTGCCGCCGTCCACCAGCCGGATGGCCTCGCCGCGCACGATGTGCCCCAAGAACTGGGTCACCACCCGCGAACTTCCCTCCTTCGGCGTATGGATGCTGTCGAGGCCCGCCCCGATCCAGTTGAAGGGGCGGAACAGGGTGAACTTCAGTCCGAGCTGCATGCCGTAGGCCCAGATCACCCGGTCCATGAGCTGCTTGGAGCAGGCGTAGATCCAGCGCGGCTTGTTGATGGGCCCCAACACCAGCTCGGAGCTGTCGGCATCGAATTCCCGGTCCCGGCACATGCCGTACACCTCTGAAGTGGACGGGAAGACGATGCGCTTGCCCCACCTGACGCAGGATCGGACGATGGGCAGGTTGGCCTCGAAGTCCAGCTCGAACACTCGCAGCGGATCCTTGACATAGGTGCCGGGAGTGGCGATCGCCACCAGGGGCAGCACCACGTCGCACTTCTTGATGTGGTACTCGATCCACTCCCGGTTGATGGTGATGTCGCCTTCGAAAAAATTGAAGCGGGGATCCCCCATCAGGTCACCGACGCGGTCGGTGTTCATGTCCATGCCGTGCACCTCCCAGTCGGTGGTCTCCAGGATGCGCTGTGAAAGGTGGTGGCCGATGAAGCCGTTGACGCCGAGGATCAGAATTCTTTTCTTCATGTCGCTCAATCAAACGCTGGGCAAGGGGACCGCCGTGGAACCCAGGCGTCCGGCAAGGGCGGCGGCGGAAATCAAGGCCCCGTCGTACTCGAGATCGATGAGCCGGAGCAGGCCGCCGTCGCCACACTGGGCGAAACAGGCCTCGCCATCGACAAACAGCGTGGGCCGCTCGAAGCGCCCCGCGCGCCCCGGCATCCGCAACGAGCGCAGGACCCGGAGCCGCCTCCCTCCGACTTCGGTGAAGGCTCCCGGGTAAGGCGGCGCCACCCCCCGCACCAGGTTGTGCACGGCCTGGGCCGGGCCCCGCCAGTCGATGCGCCCGTCCTCGGGTTTGCGCCCGCCGAAATAAGAGCCCAGCGTCAGGTCCTGGGGCCTGCGCGGCGCCGTCCCGGCCAGCAGGCCCGGGAGCGAGCGATACAGCACCATCTCCGCCGCCACCGTCACCTTGTCGAACACCTCCCCCGCGGTGTCGTCGGGCAGGATGGGAACGGCCTGCTGATCCACGATATCGCCGGCGTCGGGTTTTTCCACCATGTAGTGCAGCGTCGCCCCGGTTTCCGCTTCGCCCCGGATCACCGCCCAGTTCACCGGCACCCGGCCACGGTAGCGGGGCAACAGGGATCCATGCATGTTGAGGGCGCCCCGCCCCGGCAGGGCCAGCAGGCGGGGACCCAGCATTTTCCGGTAGTAGAAGGAGAACACGAAATCCGGCCGCAGGGCCTCGACGCGCGAGACGACAGCGTCCTTATTGGGATCTACCGGCGTGATCACGGGGACTTCGTGCCTGCGAGCAAGGCCTGCCACACTGCCGAACCAGATCTCTTCCCCGGGGTCGTCCTCATGGGTAACCACCAGGGTCACGTCGACTCCGCCGCCGATCAGGACCGCCAGGCAGCGACACCCGACATTGTGGTAACCGAACACCACCGCCCGGGTCATGGGCCCGCGGCTCCATCCGTCCCTTCTAGGGGCTGCTCCAGCACCGCCTGCACCAGATAGCGCGGACGTTGGCGCACCTGCTCGTAGATCCGTCCCACGTACTCGCCGAGCAGGCCGACCCCGAACAGCAGGATGCCGATCAGGAAAAAGGCGATGGCGAACAGGGTGAACACCCCCTCCGCTTCCGGCCCGACCAGCAGCCGCCGCACGAGCAGGAACACGACGAACAGCGCCGACAGGATCGAGATCACGATGCCGGCGAACGAAAAAAGCTGCAGCGGCACCACCGAAAATCCCGTCATCAGGTCGAAGTTGAGCTGGATCAGGCGGTACAGGGAATACTTGGTCTCCCCGGCGTGACGCTCCTCGTGCTCCACCTCGATTTCCACCGGGTTCGCCGCGAAAGTGTAGGCCAGGGCAGGTATGAAGGTATTCAACTCCCGGCTGCGGTTGACGGCATCCACGATGGTCCGGTCGTAGGCCCGCAGCATGCATCCCTGGTCGGTCATGCGGATTTGCGTGATGCGCTCCCGCACCTGGTTCATGGCCCGGGAGGCGGCGCGCCGGAACCAGGAATCCTGGCGCAGGCGGCGGATGGTGCCCACATAGTCGTGGCCCTTTTCCACTTCCGCCAGCAGGCGTCCGATCTCCTCCGGGGGATTCTGCAGATCGGCATCCAGAGTTATCAGGCACCGCCCCCGGCTCAGTTTGAAGGCCGCCAGGATGGCGTTGTGCTGGCCGAAGTTCCCATTGAGCAGGACCACCCGCGTCACCTCGGGCCGCAGCTGGAATTGCTCCCGCAGGATGGCCGCCGAGCGGTCGCGGCTGCCATCGTTCACGAAGATCACCTCATAGCTCTTGCCCAAAGCGTCCAGCGCCGGGTAGAGCCGGGCAAATAGGGCCAGGAGGCCCTGCTCCTCGTTGTAGACGGGAATGACGACGGTGAAATCGGGGGGCGCCATGGGGACGGTATTGTAACCCAGCCCATTACGCCGCCCGGTGGGACGCGGCGGCGATGATCTCCGCCGCCGCCTGGCAAACGCGCGTCACGTCCGAATCGGACATGGCGGGAAAAAGCGGCAGCGTGACCGTGGAGCGCCCGATGCGCTCGGCGTGGGGAAAGTCGCCGGGCTGGTAACCCATGGCCCGGTAGACGCTGAACAGATGCATGGCGGGGTAATGCACGCCGACCCCGATGCCCTTCCCGTGCATGGACTGGATGAACTCCCGGCGCGTGATGCGCAGATCCTCCAGGGGCAACAGCGGCGCAAACATGTGCCAGCTGTGCCCGTCGTCGCCCTCGCTGGGGAGCTGCATCGGCGGGTCCGTCTTCAGTCCGCTGAGATAGGCGTGCGCCAAGGCGCGGCGCCGCCCGTTGAATTCGTCCAGACGCCGCAACTGCCCGAGCCCGACCCGGGCGCTCACGTCCGGCATGTTGTACTTGCCGCCGGGACGCACCACGTCCATCTCGCCTTCCGCGTCCCGGGCAATGCCGTGGAAGCGCTCGGTCTCGATCGCCTTGGCGAGTTCCGGGTCCGCCACCGAGAGGGCGCCCCCCTCGATGGTGGTCATGTTCTTGTTGGGATGGAAGCTGAAGGAGACGATGTCGCCAAAGCCGCCGATCCTGCGGCCTTTCCAGGCCGACCCGATGGCGTGGGCCGCGTCCTCGATCACCCGCAGCCGGCGCCGGTGGGCCAGCCCGTAGAGCGCGTCCATGTCCACCGGCAGCCCCGCGAAGTGAACCGGCATCAGGGCGCGAGTGCGGGAGGTGACCGCGGCTTCGGCCTGATTGAGATCCATGGTGCGGGTGGCTAGATCCACATCCACGAAGATGGGTCGGGCTCCAACGCGGACGATGACGTTGGCGGTGGCCGCGAAACTGAGGGCCGGCAGGATCACCTCGTCGCCAGGCCCGATGCCGCAAACCCGCAGGGCCACCTCCAGCGCTCCGGTGGCCGAGGTCAGCACTCGGACCTGCCGCCCGCCACCCAGGTAGTCCGCCAGCGCCAGTTCGAACTCCTGGACTTTCGGCCCGCTGGCGAGCCACCCGGAGCGCAGCACCTCAACCACCCCCTGGATGGTCTCCTCGTCCAGCGTCGGGCGGGTGAACGGCAGGAAGGACCGGGTCATGCCCCGCTCAACTGCGCGCGACGAGGAAGACGCCCAGAACGATCACGCCGATGCCGAGGAGCCGGGTCGGCGTCACCGCCTCTCCGAACAGCCACCAGGCGGCCAGGGCGTTCACCACGTAGCCGATGGAAAGCATGGGATAGGCGATGCTGACTTCGGTGCGCGACAAGGCCAGGATCCACACCACCACGCTGATGACATAGCAGGCGATGCCGCCCACGATATGGGGCTCGGTGGCAAGGCGCCAGCCCACCGGGACCAGATTCGCGCCGGTGAACTCGAAATGCCCCACGGCGTTGGTTCCCGCCTTGAGCAGCAGCTGCGCACCCGCGTTGAGCAGTACCCCAGTCAAAACCAGCGCAAAGCTGAGGGCGGTCATGGCTTCCTCACGACGACGTAGTCCCGGTTGCGGGCAACGATCTCCATGGGTACTCCCTTCTCAAAAAAGGTCTGGTACACGAACGGGGTCATCACGGCCAGGGCGTGGGGCGCCCCGGTCCAAAGCTCCGGGAAGCGCATGATGTCGGGTACCCATTTTTCGGGCTCCTGATCCAGTCCGAAGCCCAGTTCGCTGCGATCGCCCACCAGCGTCACCGTGCGCTGGAGATAAAAGGGGATGGTCTGTTCGTAGGTGCCGACACTGTAAATCGGCACGCCGGGTCCCAGAAGGGGTGCCATCGCCGCCGCCAGTTCCTTGCCGGAGCGATGGGTCGCCAGCCGATCGAACCCCCCCAACAACAATAGGGCCGATACCATGCCGCCAGCCGCCAAGGCCGTCAAGCCCGAGCCGGATGCACCGCGACGCGCACTGTACGCCGCAGCCATGGCCCCGGTCAGACCCACGGCGCCGGCGGCAATGACCCATGGCGCGTAGGCGCGAACCTCGGGGCGCATTCCCCCGGCGAACGCTGCATACAGCCCCACGCCGGCGAGAGCCAATCCCAGCGCCGCACCAGGCGCGGCCTGCCAGGTCCGCTGGCGACCATTGAGTGCGGCGAGGAACTCCCCCGCCAGCAGGGCCAGAGCGGGAAACATGGGAAGGATATAAGCGTGCAACTTGGAGGAGGAGGCGCTGAAAAACAGAAAGATCGTGGCGGCCCAGAGCAGCAAAAAGCGGCGCGGCCGAAATGCATCCGAGCCCGCCCGGTCGCCACCCCAGGCCTTCGCCAGCCCTGCGGCCGCGCTCAGCACCCAGGGCAGCATACCGACCAGCAGCACGGGGACAAACCACCACCAGGGCTGGTAACGCTGGTGGGTCTGGGTCAGAAAACGCTGGAAGTGTTCGTGGACGAAGAAAAAGTTCGGGAACTCGGGATTTCGGAGCGACACCGCGATGAACCAGGGTGCCGTCACCGCAATCAGCACCAGGAACCCTCGACCCAGGTACAGCCTGCGAAGCAGCTTCCAGTCCCAATGGATCACAATATAGGCTCCGAGGGCGAGGACCGGCAGCACCAGTCCGATCAGGCCCTTGGTGAGCACCGCCAGCCCGGCCGCGGCCCAGGCGACCATCATCCAGCCCAAACGCGCTCGGGGCGTGGCGCCCGCCTCCTGGGCCAGCAGAAAGCCGCACAAGGCCAGGGTCAGGAACCAGGTCACGCCCATGTCCAGGGTGTTGATCTGCCCGGCGGCGACGTAGCCGAGGCTGCTGCCCAGAACCAGCGCGGAATTCCATCCCGATGCCGCCCCGAACAATCGGCTACCGGTCCATCCCACCAGCAGGATGCCCAGAAAACCGCAGAGGGCGGTCCACAGGCGCGCCGTCCATTGATGCGCTCCGAAAACCTCATAGGCGAGCGCAGTCATCCAGTACTGGAGGGGCGGCTTTTCGAAATACTTGATGCCATTCAGCCGCGGGGTGACCCAGTCACCGGTGGCCACCATTTCCCGCGGAATCTCCGCGTAGCGCCCCTCGTCCGGGTCCAGGAGCGGGCGATGCTCCAAATTGCCGAACCAAAGCAGCGCCGCGAGCAGGATCAGGACAAGACGTGGCAATGATGGGGGCGGGAGAATATGACCACGCTCACGGCGCGGCGCGGGTCATTATACCGGCCGCGATCCCGCTGTTTCCGGATCAACGCCTTTCTCGGACATTGACACGCGCGCGGCCATGGGCAAAAGTGAGATCCAGCCGCTCCCCAATGGCGAGGACCGCCCCGTCCCGCACCACCGTGCCGTCGTCGCGCCGGGCAATGCTGTAACCCCGCTCCAGCACGGCTTGGGGATTGAGATGCGAGAGATGGGCCTCGAGGCGAACAAGCGCCCGGGTCCGATCTTCGCCCAGGCGGCGCCCCGCAATCGCCAGCCGCTGCGCCAGGTCCCGGGGGCGCGCGGCCAACAGTGAAGGAACCGGCCGAGACACCCAAAACTGCCGGGCCGCGGCACGCAGCCCCCACTGCCTTTCCGCGGCGCCCCGCTGCCAGGCGCCAAGCAGCCGCTGCGCCAGATGGTGCAGGTGACGGGTCTGGTCGCCCAGGCGCTCGCCCGGATGCACCAGACGCCGGCCCACTTGATCCAGATGTTGCATGCGGATTTCGATTCCCCGCGTGACACAGCGCGCGGCGCGTGCCGACAGCGACTCCAGCCGGTGCGCCAGATCGGCGCGATTCGGGCTCGCGAGCTCGGCGGCGCCGGTCGGCGTGGGCGCCCGCCGGTCCGCCACAAAATCAGCGATCGTGACGTCGGTTTCGTGGCCGACGCCGCAGACCACAGGAACCGGCGAGGCGGCGACGGCGCGCGCCACCACCTCCTCGTTGAAGGCCCAGAGATCCTCGATGCTGCCGCCGCCCCGGCACAGAATCAG
>Ga0210374_1000026_pt1 | contig 16669 bp, 15 predicted proteins | sample S765metaT_FD_170483 | JGI IMG/M metagenome (GOLD analysis project Ga0210374, IMG submission 170483) | Metatranscriptome of estuarine sediment microbial communities from the Columbia River estuary, Washington, United States - S.765... | ecosystem: Environmental > Aquatic > Marine > Intertidal...
CAACATCATGGGCCAGGCTGGCAGTCTTCGCGTTGACGGGCGTGGCAATATCGGCGTCTATCGCGCGCTGGTCGAAGACGAAAAGCGCCCCGGAAGAAAGATCAAGAGCCCGGCGCGGCGCCATTTTTGCAGGAAGTGCGGCAGCGGCCTCTGGGTGGCGGACCCGCGATGGCCGCGCTGGATCTATCCTTTCGCCTCGGCCATCGACACGCCCTTGCCCAAGGCCGAGGAGCGGGTTCACGTCATGCTGGACTCCGCCGCGAACTGGGTGGGCATCCCCCGGGGCGCGAGGGACATCCGGTTTCCGGAGTTTCCGGATGAGTCCATCATCGACTGGCACAAGCGCCACGAATTGACGGCGCCCTGATTGACCCGTGCGCGAACCCCCAGGTGCGTCCGCCACATCGGGTCCGGGATCCGCAGACCGGGATTCCCGCGAAAGTCTGGAAGCGCTCATTGCGCGGGCGCGAGAGAACGAGCGTTCCCTGCGCCGGTTCCAGGAGCAGGAACTGCGCGTCATCGCTGCCAATGGCTTCCGGGAGCTCATCGAGACCCTGCTGTTCCAGCACCGAAAGACCTTCGGCCTCGACTCGGTGGCGTTGGCCCTAGTGGATTCCGAGTACGAGATCCGCCGAGCCCTGGAAGCCGCGAAAGTCGAGGTCCGAGACTACCCCGACCTGATGTTCCTCCAGAATGACCTGCGCCTGTCCGCGTTCTACGGCGGGGTTCCGCGCCCCCTGCTGGGAAAATTCGACCCCGTCAAGCACGGCTTCCTGTTTCCCCGCAACCTGCCCCTTCCCGGGAACGTGGCCCTGCTTCCCCTCGCGCGCCACGGCAGGCTCATCGGCAGCCTCAACCTGGGCAGCAATGATCAGAATCGCTTTACGCGTGACCTAGCCACCGATTTCCTGGAGCACCTGGGGGCCGTGGTGACGGTATGCGTTGACAACGTCTGCATTACCGAGCGGCTCAAGAACATCAGCCTTACCGACCCTCTCACCGGTGTGCACAACCGGCGCTACTTCGACGAGCGGCTGCGGGAGGAAACCGGACTGGGACTGCGCCGGAGATCTCCCCTGGTGTGTCTGCTGCTGGACATCGACCACTTCAAGCGCATCAACGACGGCCACGGCCACCAGGTGGGCGACTGGGTGCTTCGGGAGGTGGCGGGACGCATCAAGAGCCAGTTGCGGCTCTCGGATTCCCTCTCCCGCTACGGCGGCGAGGAATTTGCTGCGCTGCTGTCCGGGACCGACGAACCCCAGGCCATGGCCATCGCCGAGCGCATCCGGCGCAGCATCGCCGATCGCCCCTTCGAACTACCCGAGCAAGTTTCCCTGGCGGTCACCCTTTCGGTGGGACTCGCGGCCCTGCCGTCGCTCCCCGGCACCCGCAGCCTCGACGCCGCCATGCGGGAACTTGTCGAGGCCGCCGACCGCGCCCTCTACCGCGCCAAGGACGGCGGCCGCAACCGGGTGGTGAGCGCGTCCACCGTCACCGGCTAGCTAGAGCCACTCCGTCAGCAGGACGCCCACCCCGACGGTGGTCTGCTGATGGTTGTAGTCGATCAGCGTTTCGCCGTAGCCGTTGAAGAACTGGAGGTAGCCCCTGAGCCGCCCCACCAGCGGGAAGCTCCAGCCCAGCTGGATCGAGCCGCGATTGTCGTGGACCTGGAAGTTGTTGCGCCACCGGGCGGAAAACTCGTGCTTGCGCCACTTGTAGATTCCCAGGAGTTCGCCCCGGCCGACATAGTCGCTGATGTCCGGGTTATCGTCATCCGGCGTGTCCTCGTCGAAGCGATACCAGGGCTTCACCAGCAATGCGAAGTTGCCCCGCTCGAAGCCGAACTGCGCGTAGGCACGGTTCCAGCTGCGCGACAGCGGCTCGCCGCGCCCGTTTGACTGGTGCACCAGGCCCAGACTCACCATCCGCAGCTTGAGCCCGAAGAAGTTGTGATCGGTGGGGATCACGTACATCACTTCCGGTTCGAAGTCGGTATTGCGGAACGGCGCAGACAACGCCTTGTTATACATCTGCCACATTGACTGCTGGGTATAGCCAAACCAGAGGTCGTCGCCCTCCCCGATCAGGCCTTCCACCAGCTTGACCTTGAAGCTCAGCTGGAACATGGCCTCGGTATGGTCCAGGTCCTCGCGCAGCACCAGCGGCGGCTTGCCCGGCGCCGACGGGCTGTTGTTGCGGCTGTTGGTGTCGTGATAGGGCAGGAAGTAGTTCTGGCGATAGCCCGTGAAATTGAAGGTTCCGCGCTTGGTTGCAGGATCGAGTTCCCAACGCACGGAAAGGGGCGAGTAGAGCGCGGGCTGATCCGCCGCCTCCGGCATATCGCCCTGACTCGGTTGCGCGGCGACAGCTTCCACGGGGGCCCTTCCCGCCAGCTCGTCGTAACACCGGAGCCGGGCTCCGTCGTCTTCGACGGCCGCGCAGCGCGCCAGTCCCTCGGTTTCGTCGGCCAGCGCGGAAGGCAGGGTCGCCGACGCTACCCCTGCCAGGACACATGCGGCGAGCGCGCCGCGGGGGATGAGATACCGTTTCATCTTCGACTCCGATTCAGAATCCGCCGGACCTATGCGGCGTTTTCGGCTGTTGGTAATGGGGCGGCGGCGCCATTGGCACGCGAGGTTTGCGCCGGCCGGGCGCCACAGGGTAACATGTCGCGCCAATTCGCCCATCATCGCCAGCGCTCGGGAGGAAAGAAAGAGCGGGAGATTCACCCGGGTCCAACTGGAGAAATCCCTTTGCTATTCCGCCCGCCGTGTCACGAGCCGGGCTCGTGCGTAGTTCCCATCCATTCCCATGTGCCTCGCCCTGTTCGCGTTCCACACCCATCCGCGATTTCCGCTGATCGTCGCGGCAAACCGCGATGAATTTTACGCGAGACCTACGGCGCCTGCCGATTTCTGGGGCGACCGGCCTGATATTCTTGCCGGGCGCGATCTTCGGGAGGGCGGCACCTGGCTCGGCGTCACGCGCTGCGGCCGCTTCGCCGCGGTCACGAATTACCGCGATCCCCGCGAACTTCGAGAAACCCGCGGGTCCCGGGGCGTCCTGGTGCGGGGCTTCCTCGAGGGCGGCCACCCGCCTCTGGATTATCTCGGCCTCGTGAGCCGTGACGCGGACGCATACAACAGCTTCAATCTGGTGGCGGGCACCCTTGACGAGGCCGCCTATTTTTCCAACCGGGCCGGTACGCCGCGGGCCCTGGGACCCGGAGTGTACGGTCTGAGCAACCATCTCCTGGACACGCCGTGGCCGAAGGTCGAGCGCGTTAAGGCTGCCTTCTTCGAGATGTTGTCCCACGACAAGCCGGGACTGGTGGAAGGCCTGTTCCGAATCCTGGCGGACGGTTACCGCCCGGCGGACGAAGAATTGCCCGAGACGGGTGTGGGGCTCGAGTGGGAGCGGCTGCTTTCGTCGGCCTTCATCAAGTCGGCCAACTACGGAACCCGCTCGTCCACGGTGTTGCTGGTGAACAGCCAGGGCCAGGCCCACTTCATCGAGCGGCGCTTCGGGCCCGAGGGGGCCTGCCTCGGCGCGGCCGAATTCGAGTTTTCCTTGCGGCCTTCAGCGGCCTGACTTGGGCACCAGGCGCGCTGCCATGCGCACATGGGGAATGCCGGCGTCCAGAAACTCGCCTCCTTCCGGGTGGAATCCGAATCGGGCATAGAATCCCTGGGCATGGGTCTGGGCATTGAGCACAATATGGTCAAAACCGCGCTTCCGGGCTGCCCGCATCATCGCCTCCATCAATGCCTTCCCGACGCCCTTGCCGCGCCAGGCGCGCCGCACCGCCATGCGACCGATGCGGCCATCGGCCGTGAGCCGCGCCGTGCCTATGGGGTCGCCCGCGCGAGTCACCGCCAGGAGGTGAATGGAAGCCGCATCGAGCCCGTCCCATTCCAAATCCTCAGGCACCCCCTGTTCCCGGACAAACACTTCGTCGCGCACCGCCCGCAGCGCGGCGCTTGCCTTGTCCCATGGGACAAGACGTATCAGGTAGGCTCTGGCAGGCATCGAAAGGTTAGGCGCCCCCAATGGCGAATATGTTATTGTACCGTATGGGCATTTTGCGAACGGAGCGGCGGCAGCGAAGCGTCGAGCCGGCAGGCTCCCCGCGTCGCCGCAGCATGAGGCCCATCGGGTGCGCCTAGGGTCGCCATGAAGAGCCTCTGGAACGAGCACGAGGCGGCAGGTTTTTCCGGCGAACTGGGACAGCGTGTGTACGCTTCCCGGTTGCTCGGCCGCGACCCCTGCCTAGTGCTCCACGGCGGGGGCAATACTTCCCTCAAGACCGCCGATTCCGGCGAAGATATTCTCTACGTCAAGGCCAGTGGTGCCGACCTTGCCAGCGTCGGCCCCGAGCACTTCGCCCCGCTGCGCCTGGCGCCGGCGCGCGGGCTGCTGGACGAGCCGGACCTCGACAACCGGGAGATGAAACGCCGTCTGGATGCCTTGCTCGTCAAACCGGGGGCGCCCAAACCGTCCATCGAGACCCTGCTGCACGCGGCCCTCCCCTTCCCTTGCGTGGACCATACCCACGCCGACGCCATCCTTGCCCTGGTCAATAGCGAACACGGCGCATCCATCGCCAACACCGTGTTCGGAGAGCGCGCCCCCCTGATACCCTATCGCCACTCCGGGGTGGAGCTGGCGCGGGCCTGCCTGGCGGTGTTTCGCGCCCGGGGCACGCCGCGCACCATCGGTCTCATCCTGCAGTTCCATGGCGTCGTCAGCTTCGGCGCGAGCGCCCGTGACTCCTACGAAAACATGCTGCGGCTGGTTACCCTGGCCGAGGACTATCTCGCTTCCCGCGGCGCCTGGGAGCTACCCGGCGCCTTCGCGCCCGACCCGGGCGTCGATTCCCTGGGTCTCGCGCAGCTGCGCCAGGAGGTGTCCCGCGTCGCCGGAAAACCGCTGATCGCCCGCATCCTGCGGGACCCGTCCACCCTCGCCTTCGCTCGCCGCAGCGACCTGATCGAGATTTCCCAGCAGGGCCCCGGCACGCCCCAGCATGCGGTGTTCTGCCGCCGGGTTCCCATGCTGGACCGTAACCCGAGCGCTTTTGCCGCGCGCTACCGGAACTATCTCCAGCGCCACCTGGGCGAAGACTGGAAGCCATTCATCGATCCCGCTCCTCGCGTGGTCCTGGACCCGGAATGGGGCCTCGTTGCCTTCGGCGTCAGCCCCGGCTATGCGGACATTGCGGCCGAGCTTTATCGCCACGATATCGAGATCATCAGCCGTGCCAGCGCCCATGACCGCTACGCTTCGGCTCCTGAAGCGTTCATGGCGCAAGCGGAACTGGAATACGCGGGCTTCGAGGAAAGCGCGCGCAGCGACCCGGCGACGCCCCTGCTGGGCCAGGTGGCGGTGCTCACTCCCGGTGCGGCGGCCGCCGATCCGGAACTTGCCTCCCGGCTCCTGGGACAGGGGGCCGCGGTGGTCGCTCCCCTGTCTGCCCTGGGAGCGCTGGCGTCCGATCCGGCCGCTCATGGCTACGAAACCGCAGATCCGGCAGCCGTCACGGTCGAAGCGACCTTCGCCTTCGGCGGAAGCGACATACTGTACGCGAACCCTGGGGAAACCAACTGGCGCCGTGAGTTCGGGCGGCTGCTGGAGCGGTCCGCGGTGGCAAGCCGAATTGAGGCCGTAGCATGAGCGTCGAAACCCTGCGCCTGAGCCAGCAGCGGCTGGAGTTGATCGACCAGCGGCTGCTGCCCCAGCAATTCGAGTATGTCGCCTGCGCCAGCGCGGCGGAAGTCGCCGAGGCCATCCGCGCCATGGTGGTGCGCGGAGCGCCGGCCATCGGCTGCGCCGCGGCCTATGGGCTCGCGCTCGAAGCCATACGCGTGCAGGATCGACCCGCGGGAGAGCGCAGCGCAGCCATGGCAACCGCGTTTGCTCGGCTCGCCGCCAGCCGCCCCACCGCGATCAACCTGTTCTGGGCTTTGGAACGCATGCGCCGGCGCTGGGATGCCCTGGGCGAGGGGGACGGTGGCGAGGCGGCCGGGGAACTGCTCGCGGAAGCGCAGGCGATTCATCGGGAGGACGAGGCGGCCAACCGCCGCCTCGGAGAGCATGGCGCTCGGCTGCTCGCCGACGGCGTCCGGGTCCTCACCCATTGCAATGCCGGAGCGCTGGCGACCGCGGGTCACGGGACGGCTTTGGGCATCATTCGCTCGGCGCGGGACGCGGGCAAGCGGGTCTCCGTCATCGCCGGCGAGACCCGCCCCTTCCTGCAGGGCGCCCGCCTGACCGCCTGGGAACTGCTGCAGGAGCAAATCCCGGTCACCCTCATCACCGACAACATGGCCGGCCATCTGATGAGCCGCGGCGAGGTGGACGCCGTCATCGTCGGCGCCGACCGGGTGGCCGCCAACGGCGACATTGCCAACAAGATCGGCACTTACATGCTGGCGGTGCTCGCGGAGCGCCACCGGCTGCCGTTCTACGTGGCCGCGCCCCTGTCCACCATTGACCGCTCCGTCGCCTCCGGCAGCGATATCCCCATCGAGGAACGTCCCAGGGAGGAGGTGCTGGGTTTCCGCGACCTGCGCTGGGCGCCCCCCGAAGTGCCGGTGCGCAATCCCGCCTTCGACGTGACTCCCGCCGCGCTGGTGAGCGCGCTGGTCACCGAGCGCGGCGTCGTGGAGTGGCCGGATACGTCCAAGATTGAGGCGATTTTCTGAGGAGCACCATGGGGAACATTCCAAGCGCGATCGGCAAGTACGAGATCATCCGGGAGCTGGGACGGGGCGCCACCAGCCGTGTTTATCTCGCCCGGGACCCGTTCGCCGACCGGGAGGTGGCCATCAAGGTGCTGTTTCCGGAGGATCCCAACGATGAGCAGCTGCTGAAGCGCTTCGAGTACCTATTCCAGAACGAAGCGGCCCTCGCCGGACGGCTGGTCCATCCCCACATCGTCGCCATTTACGACGCGGCCAACACCGAGGGCTATCACTACACGGTGATGGAATATGTGACCGGCCCGACCCTGGAGGCATACTCGACGCCGGACACTCTGCTGCCGATCCCGGAGGTGGTCGAGATCATCTGGAAATGCAGCCGGGCGCTGGCGTTCGCCCATAGCCATGGAGTGATTCACCGGGACATCAAACCCGGAAACATCCTTCTCGGCGCTGACGGAGACATCAAGATCACGGACTTCGGGCTTGCACTGTTTTCACGGCAGGAGCAGACCGCAATCCAGGGAATCGGCACGCCCGCCTACATGTCGCCGGAGCAAATCCGCGAGTATCCCCTGAACCAGCAGACCGACATCTACTCCCTGGGCGTGGTGATGTACCGCCTGCTGACCGGCAATTTGCCCTACACCGCGACAACCCAGGTAGGACTGACCGATCAGATCCTCAACGGAGTGCAGGTGCCGGCCATCGAGCGCCGTCCGAATCTCCCCAAGAGACTCAACCGGATCGTGATGCGGGCCATCCACCGGGACATGAGCGAGCGCTATCGAACGTGGTCCAGTTTCTCCCGGGATCTATCGGCGTTCGCGAGGGGACTCTCCGAATCCCGGGAAACCCTCAGCGACACCGAAAAATTCGACCGCCTTCGCCGGCTCTCGTTTTTCCGGGATTTCGGCGATGTCCAGATCTGGGAAACCCTGCGCCTCTCGGCGTGGAAGACCCTGGAACCCGGTTTGCAGGTCATCAAGGAAGGCGACCTGGGAGACAGCTTTTACATTCTCACCCAGGGCGAAGTCAGCGTCACGCGGGAGGGCAGCGTGCTGGCCATATTGCGTCCGGGCGACTGCTTCGGCGAGATGATTTACTTCGAGAACCCCACCGCAAAGCGCAGCACCACCATTACGACCCTCACGCAATCGGTGGTGATGGAAATCAAGGCCCAGGCACTGGTCCGTGCCACCAGCGACTGTCAGGTCATGTTCATCAAGGCCTTCCTGCGCATCCTCATCGAGCGACTGGGCGCAGCCAACGCGCGGCTGGCGGCGACCGGCGCCCGGCGTTAGCGGCCCTTGCAGGATGGTTTGCCTGCGGCGGATTGTTTTGGCGCTGCTCGTCCCGCTGCTGCTGCCGGGCTGCGCCTCCCTGTACTTCCAGGACGCGGGGGAACCCCCGCAGGCACCGACCCGTCACCAGCTCTCCGCTTGGCCCTGGTCCGAGTACTGGACCGGCATCATCTTCAACGGCGAAAAGATTGGCTTTTCCCGGCTTGCCCTGCGTCGCGGCTCGCAGCCCGACCGGTACGAGATTGACGCCGAGGCGGTGATCTCCCTGCGTTTCCTAAGCGTCAGCAAGAGCATCTCCCTGCGCTCCCTGGACGTGGTGCGGGAAGATCTGACCCTGGATCGCTTTCACTACCAGTATGTGATCGACGGCACCGCCATGGAGATCAGCGGACAGGTGGAAGGGTCCACGCTGCGCACCACGGTGGTGACCGGAGGCCGGCCCCTGGAGCAGTCGTTCTCATCGGAGGACAATCTCTACCCCATGAGCGCCGTCAACCTCGTGCCGGTCCTCGCGGGTCTGCGGGTGGGCGCGGATTTCCGCTACAAGGTATACGACGGCGAGAACCAGGCCCTGGCGGAAGTCACCCAGGCGGTGGAAGGCTGGGAGACCAGCGAGTTGTTCACGGGGTCCGCCTACAAGCTCGCCACCCGCCTGCACGGGTTCACCACAACCACCTGGCTGAGTCAGGAAGGTCTGCCCGTATTCGAGCTGGCGTTGAACGGGGTGATGATCTCGGCCCTGGAGAACGAGGACGCGGCCCGGCGCTACCTGCTCGCCGCCAGCGTCAACAAAGAGGAGGCGCTGCTGGAATTCAGCCGGGTAAAACCGGACCGCCCCATCGGGCGCCCCCGCTCCGCCACGCGCCTCGAGGCGCTGGTGAGCGGCCTGCCCGCCGGCAAGGGCCTGCCTTCGGGCGCGGGACAGGAGTGCGCGCCGTCACCCGATGGTGTGCGCTGCGTGGTGCGCAGCGTGGCGCCCGGTCACCCCGGCGTCGCAGGCCGTGACCCGGGAGCGCGGCCGAATGCCAAGTACCTGGCAACGAGTGTCACGGTGCAGACGGCGGCGCCACAGATCCGCAACACCGCCCGCACCATCGTCGGCGGGGAAACCGGCAATCTTGCCCGCACCCACCTCCTGGTGGACTGGATTCAGAGCAACGTCGAGCGCGACCCTTCCGATGTATTCTCCGCACTGGACGTGCTTCAGACCCGCAAGGCCGAATGCCAGGGCCATGCCTGGCTGTTCGCCGCCCTGGCGCGCTCCCTGGGAATCCCGACCCGCGTGGTGAGCGGGCTGGTCTATTCGGCGGAGCTGGACGGCTTCCTCTACCACAGCTGGAACGAAAGCCTGGTGGACGGCGTCTGGCTGCCGGTGGACCCGACCTTCGGCCAAGTCGGCGCCGACGCGACCCACCTCAGGATGTTAGAGGGAGACGGCCTCGTCGACATGCTGCCCCTGCTCGGCTTCATCGGCAAGCTGAAGATCCGCGTCCTGGACGTGGGCTACGCGCCGGCCCAGGGACAGCCCCAGGCTAGAGCGACATCCCGCCGCTGACCTCGATCACCGCGCCGTTGATGTAACTCGCGTCATCCGAGGCGAGGAAGGCGTAGACGCTGGCGATCTCTTCCGGGCGGCCGGCCCGGCCCAGGGGAATCCGGGTGCGCATCACCTCCATCACCTTCTCCGGCAGGTCCGCGGTCAGGGGCGTCTCGATCAGACCCGGGCACACCGCGTTGACGCGGATACCCTTGCGGCCCAATTCCCGGGCCCAGGTTTTGGTCATGCCGATCACGCCGGCCTTGGCGGCCACGTAGTTGGTCTGCCCGAAGTTGCCGTAGACCCCGGCGATGGAGGACGCGTTGATGATGACGCCGGAGCCCTGCTTGATCATGTGTCCCACCGCCGCCCGCGCGCAGCGGTAGGTGCCCTTGAGATTGATATCGATGATGAGGTCGAACTGCTCGTCGCTCATATCCTTGAGCTGGGCGTCCATCACCGCGCCCGCATTGTTCACCAGCACGTCCACACGATGCCAGCCCGCGATCACGTCGGCCACCATGCCCTCGACCGCACCGGAGTCCGTGATATCCACGGCGAATTCCAGGGCCTCGGCACCCTGCGACTGGATCATGGCCACGGTCTCGTCCACGGCGGCCTTGTCCCGGTCGCAGACTGCGACCTTCGCGCCTTCCCTGGCAAACCTGAGCGCCGCAGCCTGTCCGATGCCACGGCCCGCGCCAGTAATGATGACAATCTTGTTCGCGAATCTCACTTGCAGCCTCCTGTCACAAACACGCTATTCAAGTCGCCGCCCACGCGGGCGCCGGCTGCTCGGTAATCTCCACGGGCGTCCGCACCGGCACGCGGTCGAACAGCTCCACCAGATCGGCATTGCGCATGCGGATGCAGCCGATGGAACCCGGCCTGCCCATCTCCACCGGATCCGGGCTGCCGTGGATGTAAATGAAGCGGCGCATGGTGTCGCGCTCGCCCAATCGGTTAAAGCCCGGCTCGCAGCCCGAGAGCCACAGGATGCGGGTCAGGATCCAGTCGCGGTTGGGAAACTGCACCGCAAGTCCAGGGCTCCACACTTCCCCGGTGGGCCGGCGGTTGACGAACACCGTGTTAATAGGCGAGCCGGCCCCGATCTTGGCACGAATCACGTGCCTGCCTCGCGGCGTACAGAGGCTTCCGCTCACCTCTCCCGGGCCGTTCCGGGAAGTCGAGACCGAATAGCGCTTCACGAGTTTCCCCGAGTCATCCAGCAGGTCCAGAATCTGGGACGCGATGCTGATGCGGACCTTCATCCCGCGTTCTTCCTCTCTTCATTATTACCTGAGCCCGGAACCGGGTTACAGGACCCCCTGCGCTCCGTGAAAAACGCCTGCAGCAACCCCGCGCACTCCTCCGCCAGCACCCCGCCCTCCACCGACGCGTGGTGGTTGAGCCGCGGCTCCGCCGCCAGGTTGACCACGCTCCCCAGAGCTCCGGTCTTGGAGTCCGGCGCGCCGTAAACCACGCGCGCGATCCGCGCGTGGAAGATGGCGCCGGCGCACATGGCGCAGGGTTCGATGGTCACATACAGCGTGCAGCCAGGGAGCCGGTAGTTCCCCAAGCGCTGCGCCGCGTCGCGCAGGGCACGCACCTCGGCATGGCCCGTGGGATCGTTCTCGGAAATCGGGCAGTTGAGGCCACGACCCACGATCTCGCCGTCCCGCACCACGATGGCGCCCACCGGCACCTCGCCACGAATCGTGGCCTGGCGCGCCAGAGCCAGCGCCTCGCGCATGAATCCCTCGTCCTCCATGCACGAGATTCTAACTCAGCCGGAGCGCGCTTCTTGACCGCCCGATAGGGCAAATCCTCGGCGCCGGACGGCGTCGGGTGTCGCCGCGCCTTGACCATCCCCCGCTCAACGAATAATCTCACCGCAATCTTGGGTTCGTTGCAGCACAAAGAAGCTTCGGAGGCGATGATGCGGCTCTTGCCGGTATCATGGAGATCCCTTGCGTCTGTCCCATTGCTTGCCGCCGCCTTGCTCCTGAACAGCGGCTGCGCCGGCCCGCCGGTTCTGGAGCGGCAGGTGCTCGCCTACGACGAGGTGGCCAAGACGCTGGACGAGAAGCTGCTGCTTCTCAACGTTGCCCGCGTCGCCCGCGGCGACACCATTCATTTCACCTCGACATCGAGTATCGCAGCGACCTTCGACTGGACCACGACCATTGGCGCAACCAGCCGCCTCAAGAGCGGGTCCCAGGCCAATTTTTTCGATCTCAATCTCGGCGCCAGCGCGTCGGAGAATCCCACTTTCAGCATTGTCCCCGTGTCCGGGGACGCCTTCACCAAGCGCGTCGTCACGCCCTTTCGCGACGAAGCCTTCGAATTCCTGGTGTATCAGGGCGGCCGCATCAATCAGGTGATGCGCCTCATGGCATCCGGGATCGAGGTCCAGACGGCGGGCGGTGGTTTCGTCCGTTTCATCGAAAACAATGCGGGGCGCACGCGGGAGTACGAGGAATTCCGGCGCATCGCCATGCACCTGCAGTGGCTGAATGACAACCGCAACCTTTTCGTCCGCGCCCTGGTTTTCGAGGAGACTTTGATAGCCGACTTCAAATCGGTCCCCCGCGCGGAAGACGTCACCAATGGCTTCGACAAGGGCCTGAGATGGCGCCAGAAGCCGGACGGCAATTACGAACTGACCCGGCTGAAGGCGGGCCGGGTCGTGGTGTCCAACTTCGATCCCATGTCCCTGACCGACCAGGAGCGGTTCGAGCTCAATGAGCGGATACAGAAAAATCCTCGGGAGTTTGTCTACCTGGACATCCGCCCCGGCAAACCCGGTGGCGATTTCCCGATCCAAGGTGCCATCAAGCTGCGCAGCATGTTCCAAGTCCTCGCGTTCCTGGCGCTAGGAATCGAGATCTCAAAGGAGTTCGATGTTGCCCAAGACCCCCGGACCGGAAGCACCGATAAGAGTCCCACAGCGACGTTGCAGATCATTGTGACCGACAATGCGCCGGACGACAGCCTACCGTCGGTGTACTACGCGGGGCGGTATTACTCAGTCAACGACGCCCGTTGGGATCGCACTTCGTTCCTCCTTCTCAACATCCTGTTCCAGACAACGGTCGGCGATATTGAGGGCGTCGGCATTCCCGTCACCATCTCGAAATAGGAAATGCGCCTGATGCCGAAGTCTGAACCCGACCGTCTCAGGATCCGGAGACCGATCGCTCAACGCCCATCGCGGTTGGCGACACTGGCGCCATCATGAGCTCGGTACAACCAAGAAAGAACCGCAGGCCCGGTCTGGCAACTCAGGTCTTCATCGGCCTCGGCCTGGGCATTCTGGTGGGCGTGTTCTTTGGGGAGAAGGTGGCTTTTTTCAAGATCGCGGGCGACGGCTTCATCGCCCTGCTGCAAATGACGGTGATTCCCTACGTCGTGGTTGCCCTGATTACCTCCCTCGGCAGGCTGACCCTCGCGGACGCCCGGGAACTCGGCATCCGAGCCGGCAGCGTGCTGCTGGTGCTGTGGCTCATCGGCCTGGTGGTTGTCTTCCTCACCCCCCTCGCCCTGCCGGACTGGCCATCGGCGTCTTTTTTCAGTGCCAGTCAGGCCGAAGAGCCTAAACCGGTGGATTTTCTCCAGCTCTATATTCCGTCGAACTTCTTCGCCTCGCTCTCGAACGCCGTCGTTCCCGCCATCGTGGTTTTCAGCATCCTGTTCGGCCTGGCCCTGATGAACGTTCCGAGCAAGGAAAGGGTGCTGGATTTCCTTTCCCCCGTCGGCGACGTCCTGATGGCCATCACCGGGTACGTCGGCGCGCTGGCGCCCTACGGGGTGTTCGCCATTACCGCAAGCGCCGCCGGCACCATTGACGTCGCCGACCTGGGCCGGCTGCAGGTGTACCTGGCCATCTACGTCGCCATGTCCATGATTCTGAGCTTTTGGCTGATCCCCGCTTTGATCACGACCCTGACCCCGCTAAGCTACGGCGCGATCCTTCGCGCCTTCCGCGGTCCGCTGGTGGCGGCCTTTGCCACGGGAAGCGTGCTCATCGTCTTGCCCATGCTCGCGGCCGAGAGCAAGAGGCTGGTGGCATCGGCCGACGGTACGCCAGGCGATTTGGACGAGAGCACGGGTTCTCCCATCGACATCCTGATCCCCGCCGCCTATCCCTTCCCTCCCCTCGGGTTGCTATTGGCCCTGATGTTTGTCCTGTTCGGGGGCTGGTATGTGGGTTCCTCCGTTCCGGTCGCGCAGTACCCGACGCTCGCTGTCGCGGGCCTGGCCAGCCTTTTTGGCGGCACCGTTCTGGCCCTGCCTTTCCTTTTCGACCTGCTGAGACTTCCCGCGGATCTGTTCCAGGTGTTCGTGACCGTCGATGTAATCGGCAGCCGCTTTGGCACCCTGCTTGCCGCCATGCACATCATCGCCATCGCCCTGATCGGAAGCTACGCCATGCAAGGCAGGGTGACGCTCCGTCTGCGGCCGTTGCTGCGCTTCGCCATCGTGTCCGCAGCGCTTCTGGCAATGGCCGTCCTCGGGACCCGCTGGTTTTATACCTACGTCTATGTGGAACCCTACACCAAGGATCGGCTCCTCGCGGGCCTGAGGCTCACGGAAAAGCCGCAGCCGCAGATCGTCCACCGGGAGTGGCCCGAGGAACCCTCCCCGGCACGGGGCGGCGGTTCGGACTTTAACACCCTCAGAGAGCGCGGCATCCTGAAAGCGTGCTACTCGCTGGACGACTATCCCTCGGCGTTTTTTAACGAAGCGGGAGAGCTGGTCGGATTCGACATCGATATGACCCATGCTTTCGCGCGCCAAGTCGGCGTAGCGGTCGAGTTTCTTCCTGTCCGATCGATTCAGGAGGCCGGGGACCGTCTTCTTTCCGGGTCTTGCGATGCCTTGCTGTCACTGATCCCGATCGCGCCATTCCTCACCGAAAAAGTCGCCATGACGACCCCGGTCCTGAACTCGCCGGTGGGCATGATCGTGATGGATCACCACCGGCGCAAGTTTCAGGACTGGGACATTATCCGGCAGATGCAAGGTCTCCGCGTCGCCATCCCGGACAACGCTCTTTCGCGGAGCTACCTGGCGCAGTTGCTGCCGCATGCGACCCCCGTCGCGTATCCGGACAAGCAGGCATTGGACCGGTTGCTTGCGGCGGGAGCCCCGGGCGTCGACGCCATCGGGATGATTTCCGAAGAGGGCGCCGCCTGGACAATCCGCTATCCGCGATTCACGCTGGCGACCCCCTCCCCCCCGGTCTTCCTGCCGATGGGCTATGTCGTGGCCAAGGGCAATACGGACATGCTGCTGTACCTCGACACCTGGCTTCTCAATGCCAGGAGCAACGGCACCATTGATCGGCTGTACAAGTACTGGATGCTCGGCCAGGTCAAGGAAACGCAGCCGCCGCGATGGTCCGTCATCCGCGACGTGCTCGGCTGGATCGACTGAGATGCAATTGACCGCCGGAGCCCCCGGGCCTTCGCCTACCCACCTTTTTTCCCGGGCCTGCGGACGGCGCTGCCGCGGGCCAGGCCGGCCGCGCTAGCCCCGGCGCCTCGCAATTGAACTGCGCGTCGCCGACGATCGGCATTGCAAACGAAACCCGGCCGCGTCCATGATGCGCCGGCCCCTCCGGTGGCCGTGCCACTCCGGGTGTCGCGACCGCCACCGATTCGGTATAGTCCGGTGTTCAGGGTCCCGCCGGTCGAGCTTCCCGATGCGGTCGGGATCGGTTCTCGTGCCATTGGCGCCTACGCGCGCGATTGGATTGGCAGCGTTTCCCGATACGACTTCGTCACGAAAGGAACATACCATGCAAGCTCTGCAATCCGTTTTGGCCATCGCGTTCTTAATCGTTTCGTCATCGCCCTGGGCCGCCGACGGCCTCGTCGCGACCAAGAGTCCGCACAAGGCCAAGGACACCATGGACCGCCTGGAAAGCATCGTCACGCAGAAGGGCATGACCGTCTTCGTGCGAGTGGATCACGCGGCGGGCGCCGCCAAGGTTGGAAAGACCCTGCGCCCCACCGAACTACTGATCTTTGGCAACCCCAAGGGCGGTACGCCTTTCATGGAGTGCAGCCAGACCGTGGGCATCGACCTGCCCCTCAAGGCCCTGGTCTGGGAGGACCCGAGCGGAAATGTCTGGCTGGCCTACAACGACCCGGCCTACATCGCGGCGCGCCACGGCGTCGCCGACTGCCCGGTAGTGAGCAATATGAAGAAGGCCCTCCAGGGTTTCGTCCAGGAGGCGACCGCGCCCTAGCGCGCGCCCCTGCGCCTGTTCTTCCTCGGCCTGATCGTGGCGGTGGTGGTCGGGCTGAAAATGGTGTCCCCTGAAAAGGGGTAAGCACTGCCGCGCCTAAGCATCCGGGGCCCGACAGCCGAACGGGGCCACGAGCCATCATTGAGGGATCTGGAGAATCCAGAAACCAACGGCGCGATTCCTAGTCAAAGCTCGCGTAGCCACTCGGGAGTCATCGATGAAAGCCATTAGAGCCGCAATGGCGGCGCTTGCCCTGGCGCTGCCCGCCGCCAGTTTCGCCACCGACTGCCCCGCGCTTCTAAGCCACGAGTTCCAGTCGCTCCAGGGACAATCGATCAATCTCTGCGAATACTCCGACCGGGCCATCCTGGTGGTGAACACGGCCAGCAAGTGCGGGTACACGCCGCAGTTCGAGAAGCTGGAGGGGATGTACCGGCAGCACCGGGACAAGGGGCTGCTGGTGATCGGATTCCCCTCCAACGACTTCAACCAGGAACTGGCCACGGATAAGGAGATCGCCGAGTTCTGCAAGCTCACCTACGCGGTGGACTTTCCCATGATCTCCAAGGGTTCGGTCACGGCGGACCATGCCATGCCTTTCTACCAGCAGCTCAAGGCGGCCACCGGGCAGGCGCCGAAATGGAACTTCCACAAGTACCTGATTACGCCGGGCGCAAAGCAGGTCTACAGCTTCGGCACCCGGTTGGAGCCCGATTCCCCCGAGATCATGGGCAAGATCACGCCCTACCTGCGGTAGTGGGGTCGCTCCGTCCTCGGGATCGTCTCCGGTCCCTTGCAGGCGGTCGTTCCTCGAATGAGACCGGCGGAGGATCAAAGCCGACACTTGCGTCCGCGTATTGCTCCTGGC
>Ga0210374_1000027_pt1 | contig 16460 bp, 4 predicted proteins | sample S765metaT_FD_170483 | JGI IMG/M metagenome (GOLD analysis project Ga0210374, IMG submission 170483) | Metatranscriptome of estuarine sediment microbial communities from the Columbia River estuary, Washington, United States - S.765... | ecosystem: Environmental > Aquatic > Marine > Intertidal zone...
ACTGCGAGGCCGCAACAACTCCGCGAATTCCAGACTACATATCTCTCCCCTCGCGAAAACGCAAACAACTCCTCCAGGACAACTCAGAACAACGCCAAGATAGTGCGTGCAGAAGTTTAGCCCGCAATAAGAAACGCTCTCGTTCCGAAAGACAGAGGCCACACGAGACTACAACCCTGACCATGATGAGCCGAATTCCCGTGGTCACCTCCGTATTGCAAACGAACCCTTCCAGAACACTGGCAGTAGCAATCACAGAGCGATTGCCCCATCTCTTATTTCCAATTGGTCCCAGAAATAGAAACTCTTCCTGGAAACACCTGGCCACCATACGAGGCGTCTTCGATACAGGTTCTGGAATAACCATTGGATATCTCAAATACTGGAAGAGTGTAGCCGAACGCTATCCCGAATTCGTGGAAGAGTTCGACACAATGGATGCAGCCTCTTACGAGAAGCTACGAATTGGCAGCATCGAAAAGAATGGGGAAGGAGCATTATGTACCCACTACATAGTACTACGAACCCCATTCACTAGCGAAGGACGCCCGGTAACGCTGCGCGTCGCCCTTACGGACGGGTTATCCTGCAACCTCATCTTCGGCCTTCCTTTCATCTGCAAAGCAAAAATGATAGCGCACCTGGCAGAGAGATACGTCGACTCGAGCGTTTTCAAAGCAGCCTTCAAGATGGAATTTCATGCTCCGGAACTCCGCGACTCAGTGGTGGAACAAGGTGAAGAAGTGGTCGCACTTTGCGCAACGGAAACAGATGGCCACGATACGATGATCGAAGTAGGCGGAACCCGCCTAGGTGTATGACATCAGGACACCCCGGCCCTGTCCAGAGAATACTGCGCGATATTAGCAAAACTCGGTCGAGTATCTTATACACCAGTCAAAATATACGTCGTGCATACTCAATCTCTCCAAAGAATTTCGACAACGGACACGCCAGAAGAATTTTACACGTTTCATGCCTCTCCTACATCTTTTAATTCTAAATTAATTAATACCAATCCCTTTCGGATTAATACTTTAGCAGCCTCATCGGCCACTGAAGAAGAAATCAAAAAAGCCAAAGAAAACCGCTCAGTTCCAGTAAAACCCTCCAGGCGCATCTGGCGCCCACAAGTAACAAGTCAATATAAAGAGCCAGATTGCATCCCGGATCCCATGAGCGACCTGGAAATTCTGTTCAAAGATTTCGGAAAACCCCTTTGGGCGCTTAAATCACCGCTTCCCCCTCGAGACGACGTGATCAACTTCGACCCCAAAATTCACCAGGACGAATTCGATAGAAACATCCAATGGCGTGACTGCCCAGAAAACTTTAAGCCAATTTTCGAACAGTTAATTAAGAAACATTGGGACGTCTTCGCAGAGGAAGGGGTCCGTAAGAACATACGCGGCGTACAGTTCCACGTCGATACGGGCGAAATCGAACCAGTATGTACCAAACCCCCCCGATACGGCCCCCACGAGACAAGAGTAATTAACGACCTTCTGGAGAAATTGGAAAAGAATGGCTTAATCGAAGACGACGACGGCCCGTGGGGTGCACCCATCGTTTTGGCAGCAAAACCCAATCAAGAACACGTACATTGGTCCCAATACGTCTGGCGTTTGTGTGTATCCTACCGGAAGATTAACGCAGTAACAAGACCGTTCACTGTCCCCATAATTCGTTGCGACGATGCGGTGAAAGAAATCGGCAATGCCAAATTCTACATCACAATGGACTTGGATTCCGGTTACTGGCAAATATGCTGCGAAGACTCGTCCAAACCAAAACTCGCATTCTTTACTCCAACCGGAAAGAAACGATGGACGGTCATGCCAATGGGAGCAACTAATGCTCACCCAGTCTTCGTCGCACTGGTCTCCAAATTCAAAAAAGAATGGGACGAAAAAGCATCCAAGAGAGGCCTCAAACATTGTTTATCTCAGGTCATCGTGGATGACATCATGCTCAGCGCCCGGGACCCAGAGTCCCTCATCCAATACTTTACGTGCGTACTGGAAGTACTACAACATTACCGGTGTACTGCAAAACTCAGAAAGTGCAGGTTCCTCCCTCCGGTCGCAGAATTCGTTGGACTAGATGTACATCCTCAAGGAAACGCCCCGGCAAGCTCCAAGTTCGAAGCGTTCAAGAAGTTAGGCCAACCAAAGACGTTTACAGACCTCAACATGCTCATAGGATGTTTCGGATTCTATCAAGAACACTTGCCACTGTTCGAAATAAGGATCAAAAGATGGCGCGACACCCAAAAACTACGCCCGCCACCGGGCACTCCAAAAGAGACCGAAAGAAAAATACTAAAAGAAGCTTGGACCAGCGAAGACGACAAGCTCTTGGAAGACCTCAAGTCATCGATTCTGAGCGCGCCGATCCTAAGGCGCCCAGACCCAAACCAGCGCTTCTACCTCAAGACAGACTGGAGCAAAACGGCGATGGGGGCAGCCCTGCTCCAACCAAACTTCGAAGATTCAAAAGCTGCCGAGTCAGTTCAGAAAGAAAACAAGGGAGAAGCTTGCGAGTTCGATCTGACAAAATCAGGGCTCCGGCTCTTCCCAATCGCGTTTATCTCTCGGCGCACAACGGAACCAGAACGATCATACCACTCCTACGTAGGCGAAGCTTGCGCAGGAGTATGGGCAATCGAGAAGTTCAGGCCCTACCTGTTTGGCCGGGAATTCACATGGCTGACAGACTGTTCTGGCCTCAGAAAGTTCTTTGTCGGCGACGATATCCCCACTCACATGATACAAAGGTGGAGAATGCAGCTACTCCGGTACGACTTCACCATTGTACATCGTCCCGGCCGAATGATGTTCGAATGCGACCTGCTGTCACGATACAACATGACCACGGAAGAATGGAGAATGGCAGAAGCCAAAGAAACATCGGTTTCACCTAAAACCAGCTCGGCCGACACTATGTTGGCTAGGGCAATAATTGAAGCACCCCCAATCCCGTTCAGCAACTCCCCAATTAAATTTACAAAAGGAAAGAAAGTTATCAGTAACCCAAGAAAAAGCGAGAAAAGGTGGCAAACCTCACCACTCACGCTCGACACAGATCCCACAGACGAAGCAGGCCTGAGAGAACTTTGCGATACCGCTCGAAAAGTCTGGATCGTGGGAGCTCGAATGAATGTCGTTTCTGAATCTTTAAAGGATCTAGGAATCGACACGATCAATGAGATCCCCATCGACGAAGACCCGACATGGCGATCGCGATACTCAGGTTACTCTTGGGAAGAGGCGTTTCATCTGGCAAAGATGTCAGAAGAAAGCCCGGATTGGTTAATAATCACCAGTTCATCTGCAGAGGACGCGAATAAGCCGGCAATCGAGCAACTCATCGAAACACTGGCGTGGAAAGGATTGAAAGCGGCAATTTCATTTCATGAACTCGCCACTTCCCCTCACCCTCGAACCACGCGGAACGCTTGGAACCGCTGGACCAACTCTCACCTTGCCGACCTAAACTGGACAGCGGCAACTTTTCAATACAACAACGCAACAGTAGGAGGTTCTCTAGACGGCGAGTTCTCAGTCTATGTCATCACGAACCAGCAAACGATCGACACACTCCGGCCAATGCGAAGGCAACCGCCCCTTCAGACACCAGATCCAACCGAGAGAGCAAAACCTTTGAAGGAATCACTCGACAAGATCGAGGACCTCAGCAAAGATTTCATAAGCTACATCGATCACCAACATATCGAGGTAACAACAGAATCGCCCCCAAACAAGCCGCAAATACTGAGCCGAGTCCAATTGGAAAATAAAAAATGGTACCCAGTCTACTCGATAGAGCACCCAGGCCCGTACGAATTCACCAAGACAAACTGTCTTTCGACTGGACAATTCCTCATCCAATTAGAAGACAGTACAAGAGGACAAGTTATTCGTGCCGTTCGTTGGTCCGAGCTGCTGAGAATGTTCGGCCACGATGAACGAAGTATCGAACGAACTTGGTCAGAAGAATGGCCGGTAGCTGACGCAATTACAGAAGTTAGGTCACAACCTCCAAAAGAAACCGTATCATCGATCGTCGCGTCACTACATAAGGCGGAATACAAAAACCGTTTCCAGGAAATATCGAACGCTTCACTACTTCCTTACCAAAGCGAGAAATTACACGCCTTGGCGTCACTATTTAACCCAAAGGAAGGCGCGAAGACTACGATCGATCGATGGACCACGATACCATTGCCAACACACCAGAAATGGGCAATGGCAACTCGAGACGACCCAGACCTTTACATGGTATGCGAAGCCATCCGCGACGGATCGCCACTAGACCGACATCGATTGGCAAAGAAGCAATACCACGACGCATGGGATAAAGGGAAATTGGAGTTCGAAGAAGGCATCTTATACTATACTGACGAACCCAAGGCGATAAACATAAGACAACTCCGGCGCCGAGTCGTCCCGCCCACACTCCAGGACACGGTCATCACAGCGTACCATGCCACCCCGTTGGCAGGCCACTCCGGCATGTACAGGACGTATTGGCGCATCGCCGCGCGTTATTGGTGGCCTAAGATGTACCTGAATGTACGCGACGCAGTTAAAAGTTGTGCTCACTGCCAGCTCGCGAATGCAGTAGGTCACGAGTCCCAACAGATCCTTTCGGCTCTTTCGTGCGACGCGCCTTTCGACGTCATCGCGATCGATGCGTGGAGTCCTGGAGCAGCCCGGGACAAAGAAGGCAACGTCAAAGCCTTAACAAGCCTATGCACTATGACCGGTTTCGTGTCGGTCACGCTACTGTCCTCTATGGAAGCACAGGAAGTGGCACGCAAGGCTTTTGCAGCGTTCTTCGTTCCAAACGGATTACCAAAACTAGTACTAATCGACGCCGGAACCGAAAACAAGGGGGCGTTAGTGGACATGTGCGAAACCCTTGGCATCAAATACCATGTGGTGTCACCAGAAAACCACAATGGCATCCTCTGCGAACGATTTCATAGATACCTAAACAAGGTCCAGAAAATTATGGCAGCTAATGCGCAATCTGCCACGCAATGGGCACAAAACATCCAGTTTGCCGCGTACAGCTGGAACGCGGCGCCAATCGATGGCACCAATATCATTCGATCTTTTGTCGCCAAGGGCCGAACATTCCCATTTCCCTTGCAAATATCAGAAGAGAACAACCCATTGCGAATCCCCCCGGGACAAGGAGAAGCGGCATTAGCCCACTTGGAAACAAATTTTCCACTTCTGGCGAAACAATCTCTGCTTCTCCAATACTTAATCGAGGAACGACGAGAACACCACCGCAACTTGGCAAACGCCGGAAGATCACAAAAGAACTTCAATACGGGTGATCTCGTCATCATCCGTAAACAAACAAAGTCCAACATGGAACGGCAAATTATTGCCAAACAACAATTTAAATGGAAAGGCATCTACCGCGTACTGGAAAAATCTGGCGAAAAGTCCTACATCGTCCAACGTCTGCCAACCATGCAAGGCCAGGGCCAACCGGGGCGACTAGAAAAATATTCTTCGGCAGTCATGGAAAAGATCCCATCAACTTTGGGAATCCGGCAGTATCTGGACACCTCTGATACAAGGTTGGCAGCACTCCCAACACCGTTGGTACAGAACCCTCTTGAACAAAACTTAGGATTCTACCAGTACGGAAAATACGTGCAGGCTCCTGACAAATCAGCTTTCGCGTTCGAGAAAGTAGAGGATCTCCTCTCGTTCGACTTGGACCCGTCTTCCGAATCGGAAGAAGACGAACCAAATCAACTCAACAATAACACGAAGAAGAGCCAAGCCAAGTCAGAACAACCCGGTCCACTAACGACCCAGCAGGTTCCAGTTAGATTCCGGCCCACCCCGGAGATACTACGCAAGTTTTACGAAGAAATAAAGTCTTCCAAAGACAAGCTTTTCCTCATAGAAGTTCGCGACAACGAATCGCACCAAAAAATCTGGCAAATGGTCAAAGTCAACTGGTCAGAAACAGTCCAACAGCAGGCCATTTCCCTGGGAAAATACATGGTGGATTGGTTGATACCCAAAACGCAAGATGGCCAAACACGGCATACCACGGCCTGCCGGTTCTGGCCACGAGTCCACGAGAAATTACCAAACGGCACGCCAGGGAAGATGCAGGCCATGAAGCCGTCTAAATCCGCCAAACTAGCTTGCAAATTGTACGGATGGACGCCTTACCAAACAACGACCTACCTGTTCCAAGACAGGTTGGTAGGTCCATTCGATTTCACCACCATTCAGAAAGAACCATGCCGAATCTCCAGGGATATCTGGACCCAACTAAGAACGATGGCCGAACAACGCGACATCGATATTTCTAACCTGGACCGGATAAATTCACCAGAATAATAATTGAAAACAATACAATATTAATCGATTATTAGGGCTAGAGCAACTAGTTCCCAAAGAGAAGTCTACTGGAGGGCAACCAACCTCTCGATATACCCAGACTTCACATTCATGCAAGGAAGTGGTTCGGCTCATGCACGAATCGTTCATGAACTCCCGTCAAAACCGGGATCCAAGACCAGAAGCGGAGTAACTCAACGCAACCAGAAATGACAGCAGGACAATTCCTAGCTGCGGCCACGCGTGTTATCCACCACACTCTCCAAAGGATGCGCCCTACCAACCTTGTTCCAATCGATCTTGGCCGCAGCCATTTTGTCCAACATTTGGTTGCGCTTGAGACGCTGCGCGTGGCTGACGAAATAGGAATGGTGTTTTCCGTGCTCCCTCCAGACTTTGTTGGTGATCCCCGTCGTCGAATCCGTGTTTCCTCCAACAGCATTCACCAAATTTGCAGTCAGTTCGGTCAACTTCACAATGTGAGAACGAAGAGGATCGGCACCATTTGTGGGGTTCAACTGAATAGCCTCGACAACAAGCGCCCTGAGCCCCTCTTCCGACATCAACTTGCGCACTGCGTTCGGGTCCTCGTGCTTTCTCCCGCCATTCTTAACAGGAGTTTCAGGCTCGTAGTCGCTCTCCGTGCCAGCATCAGCCTCCGCCGCGACTTTCCTCGCTTTCCAAGTTGCAAATTCGGCAAAGTCGGCGCCAAACGCGGCAAAGTCAGTACCAAACTCGGCAACACTGGCAGCTGCTTTCTTCTTCTTCTTCCGGCCCGACCCAGCCAAATGGGTGACGTCTTGAACGTCATCATCGGAAGAATCCCCAGTGGCAAAACGAGTCCGCTTCGTAGGAGTAGGAGCACGAGCCCGCTCAGTAAAAGGCGCAGAAATAAAATCCACCGGGGCGCCAAGCAGAGGGTGGCGAAATACACCCGTAATCACACCCTTTGGAGCAGGTGTCCCGTCGGGCTGGACAAAACTGCCCCCCTCAATGGAGGAAGGTTTGTCGGGAGCCGCTTCGTCGAGAGAGTCCATAAGCTCTCGGAAAGTCTTGCAGTTCTCGACGTCCATATAGAGCCGAACGTAAATTTCCAACTCAGCACAACAAAACCAAAGACGCTGTCCAGCGGCTTCCACCGGCACAAAGCCACGGTTCTTCAAGGCGTCGACAGTGATGGCATCGGGCGCTTCATCGTAGAGAAACTGAAGTCGGGCGCTACGGACGCGACTGTTCGCAACAACAGTCAAATGCTTCGCCGCGTGAAGCCAGTTCCTGTCAGGCTCATCAAGCTTTCGGAAGAACTTCTGGCAAGACTCAGAGTAGTACGAATCGGAGTCCTCGTACGAAGAAGCCATCGCGGATCGATCCTGGGAGAAGACAACAAAAGAAAGACACCAGCAGAAGTCAGTGCTTTTCAAGCATACGAGCAGACGAAATACAACAAGACAACAAGCCCGATCCAATGACAACTTACGGTTCAAAGAAAATTAATTTACTGGCAAAATAATCTGGGCAAGTTATCTCCAAGACAACTCGAAAACGATTTTATGAGAAGAATTGGCAACAACAAAATCGAAAACTCTTCGCATCAATCATCAACTCAACTCGGTCATCTCCAGCAGTGCCTGGTACTAGTCTACGGAGAGCTACGCCTACGTCCGTTTCAAAAGAAACGTCTGCGACGCGCGGGCAGATCCAACAACGATCTCAATTCACGAATTTGTGATGACATAACCAGACCACTGTCGTCCAGACAGTACTCGTCTCAGGCTCGGTCGGCGACCCCTCGTGTCATGTCAAAATCAAATGAGTCGTGCGCGTCAATCACCATCTCACCCGCGACAAGATCGAGTGACGAGTTCCAACGGGAATTCGCTCCATTCAGTCGTGGAGAACGAACCAGAAAACGGGCCCGCCCGGAGCTCCCTACGTCAGACAAACGAGCACTGGTCCACGTCTCACGCCGCGCGACATCCACTAAATACTGGTTGCACGCACGACGACCGCCCCAGACCAGTACGGCGGCCATTTTTTACCATATTTTCAACACATCCCATCTCACTCTCTCCACGACAACCGTAATAAAAGAAAAAAATATACCCGATTCAGACCTGGTCGGAGGGCACCAGTACTATCCAGTAATCTCTTTACGGACTGCACCGGTACCCTTTCGACATGCGTCATCTCACCGTAGCTCCCAGTAATGTGGGACACGTATGCGTTGGGCCCCGTGAGCAGGCGCCGTGCGTTCTCTTCTCTCCCCACATTTAGGTACAGAGCGGTGTACAGACCCCCAAGACACCAGAACGCGCCCCGTGGGACCAGGAAGCAGCGAGTGCACCGCGACTCTGAACCCACGGGAGATTGATCCAATGCACCGGATAGTTGGGGTGCACCGGAGGTGCAGTGACACCTCGGCTGGAACCGTCACAGAACCAATACGGATTGGAACACGAGGGAGTCCCAAGAACCCACGTTCTAAAAAGTAGAGGGGACGTGACGGGGACGGTACGTCCGCCGTTCGGACACCCGGAAGTTGTCCGCGTAGGACCGATGGACAGACCGGGGTGATGCGGACAGACGGTCTGACCCAGGCCTCTGCCGGGACAGACCAGACGGTCCAGGGCATCCCGGGCAGGCCCGAGAAGGACCGGGGTGATATGGACAGGTGGGTCCAGCCCAGGCCTCTGCCGGGATGGACCAGACGGCCCCATACCACCCGGTCCAAGCTGGTAGGGTTCGGGGAACGCCGGACCTTTGTACTAAAGGTCAGGCGTGGCGAATCCAGAACCCGCGCTGGCCGGGCAGCGCCGGACCTTTGCACCAAAGGTCAGGCGCGGCCCATCTCGGCCTGGCCCAAACACCGGCCTGTTTCCATGGTCCTTTGCTCACAATTCTGGGACACTCGACAATCTGCCAGCTTAGATTGATAACCAGAATTGACCAGCACTTACAGACCAGAGCTCCACGTCATGGAGACCGAGCAGCTGGGCTTACTCCCACTCTTCGGTACGTGGCAACCAGGCCCTGTGAGTCGAACCCCGGAATCTCCTGATACATACGAAACAGAAAATTTTGATACTGATATGAGTCCAGCAGACGCGGGCGAAGTCGTCTCTTTTGCGAGTTTCAACAACCGAAACAACCCTGGTCCTAGACCTCCAGGTTTAAATAACCGGTTTAGAAACACGACACAAAATGGACGAGCCCAATCTGGACCAAACACATCCGGCCGTGGCGCTTACTGGAGCACCACGGGCCCCAAGACAGAACTGAGACGGATCCTTGGCAGTTCTCTGGAACTACCGATAATCGCTCCGTCATCAGCCCCTCCCGACGACAAGAAACTCATTTTGTCCTTGACCAAGGAACGAATCGAAGAACACGTCACGGGAGATTGGCCTTCCAAGACCAGCATGCTGTCGCAACGATTCGTCGCGGCAGTCCCGAATGCTCTTAACGACGCCAAAGTCAGACTGGCTAAGCTCAAAGATTATACCAGTCCGGTCTTTACTTACGGCATGCCAAAAGGTTATACAATCGACCACGAACCTTCAGACATTAACAATACCAGTGTCCTCCGGTATTTAGCATTCGAAATGCGCGTCCTACCTCAGAAGGCCCCTCCGATCCAGTCCCCAGTCCCGGGGCTACCAGAAGAATTCTGTCTCCAAGTTCTCTTGAAAGTCCCGCTTAACCAGTTCCAGTCAGACGTGAACGAAGCTTTTTCTTTGAACATTCTTCAAGGAGACCCCGCCAGATTGCTCGAAAAGTGCAAAAGCGAAAACCTTTCGATCATATTCGGCAAATACAACAACAATGGATTCTTCGATACAGATGCGTTCGATCGCGAGATGAAGCGCATCCAAGGACAATGCATGTTCATGGCAGTTTACGCGGTTCTATTGCGAGACTACGTGGGCAAGGGTATTATCAAAGATATCCACAAACGCTTAAGGGAATGCCGACAAATCATGGTCCACAATGGACAATACCGAGTCAAGTCTGTCAATGAACAACATGCGGATTTCATGCGGCTAGTACAAGAGTTCGATGTCGATGAACCAATCAAAACGAATTTACCGGACATCGCGTACCACAACTTCTCGACAGAAATCAAACAAGAACTGACCCATATGGAATACGAACCTCCAACAACATGCTCTACAAATGAAGAACAATACCGGCTACTCTCAGAGCTTCACGCTAAAGCCACCGAAGCAGAAAGCCGAATCAAACAAGTCACCTCGCTCATCCGCCGCGTCGGAGGTACACGAAACCAATCCGGTTCCGCTACATTTTTAACAACCCCCTCAACATCAGAATTCCCACAAAAATCTAATACATCATCCATGCCTCCACAGTTCATTAACGATGCGTCTATACTGCAACATTACGGCGAAGACCCAGTAGTCCAATCACTCCATGCTCAAGCTGCCCAATACAGCACGCTAATAAGCGTTTGCGAAAACTCTCTTCGAAAAGCAAGCGGCGAAGTAGCCCCAAGCAAGTGTTGGGGGTGCGGCGACATCCCGGATTACGCCAAAGACTGCTTCCACCGATACAGATCGTGCCCAAACAAAGCAGACCCTCGGGTGGCCACTGCATTCAAAGCAAAACTCGAAGAACATTATGCAAAATTAGCCCCTTCAAGAGGACCAAGAACACAACGTTACCCTCCGCGCTCCAACCCTTCCTGGAACCGCAACTCCAGACAATCACCGTATGTCAACAACAATCGACCCCGAACGTTAATGGTAGCTCCTGAAGGTACTGACGAAGACGACCAGCCTGTTTGCGACACAACCCTGTCAATAGAAGAAGAGGATCCAGAAACGCCGCGTTCCTCCAATCAACAGGTCATCTCATTCCTAACCACACCATCTTGCACAGACGAGCTATGGACGAACTTCGGCATTAGCCCAGAAACATTTTGCGACGGAAAACCGTCGTTCTCCATAAACTTGGCAAGACCGATTCCACTCCCAGAATGGAAAGTTCAGTCCCCTACAACTCCAGACTGGGCAGAAGATTGGGCATCATCAATTTTAAGCGATCATGTACAAGTGTTCTCGGATCTTAGTCTAGATTTAGTACAGAACCCTTCACGATACGAAAATGTCAGCGTGTTCTCGGATCTCAATCTAGATTACCTCCAGCCCCCCTCACAACTCGAAAGAGTCTTCTCAACTGTCACAACACCGGTTGACACAAATGTGTTCTCGGCCGCCAGGACACTTTGTGACATGAAACAGCTGGCACATCCCCTCACCAAGAGGTCACGAAAGCAGGCGTTCTCTTCAGAATCGGACGACAAAAGGTCACGTACAATTATGTCCGGTTCTCCAAATAGTCACTGGCTCATCGAGGACATTAACACTATCCCACACAGTCCCCTAAACAAAGAGCGTGCAGCTTCGGCAGATACAACGCCAGGCGAACCAATGTTACACGCCGGTTCAGTTCATCACCTCACTCACGTAGGTTTAGAGGCCATCAAAATCGAGAACCAGAAAATGCTCCAGACCGTCTCGGTCCAGTCCGTCTCGGTAAAATCACCGGACTTTCTCGGTAAATACCGGAACCTCTCGGCAAACAAAAGTTTGAAAAACTTCTCAACCACTTCCCAGTCGATAGTGCCATATACCGAATTGACACAAAACTTGTCAAGTTATTATTATTCAAAACACCCACAACCCGAAGCACCACAAAGAGGAGCAAGAAAGATCCACCCCCTCCAAGTTTCCTCAAATATGAAGTTCCCGTCCTCCAAGTCCCTCCCAACCATTCCGGCCCTCTTGTCGATCCCATATAGAGCCCCAGCATTGGTCCGAGAACCTCTCCTTTCTCAGACCCTCGAAGTCATTGACGAAGATCCAGTCAATTCCGCTACGAACCCGGCAAGTATCACTCCCCAAGGCCAAGAAGATTCCACAATGGACGAATTGTCAGAACCCAGTGGCATCCTAGTCGACCGGATTCATGACCAAATTCCCCAAGTCGTGGAGATCCCTGAACAAACCGAAGGCTCACTTCAAGATAATCTGGAAATCGAAGACGACCTCGAAGTTCAAACACAACCGGTTGAAAAAGAGTCCACAGTGCCTTCAAGTATGCCCGTTCCCGCCTCAAACATTGTCCTTCACGACCAAGACCCTCGAGTCCAATGCCAAATCACCGCCGAACTCGATGCCTCGACAGTCGAATCAATGAATCCAGGCGTCCTATCCAGAGCCTCCTCGTACTCGGTCGACGAAACTCGCTCGACGGCCTCAGGCAAGATAGCCCCTACGCGCCCAGATACTCCTCACATTTTTGGACGCGTCCCCGGCCTTCTCTATGATGAAGTGGCAGTCTGGGAAATCAGCGAATATAATCATCGCGATTTCACTCCAGACTCTATCAGGATCATCTTCCTAAGCGAAGGAAACAAGCCACCGGGAAAACCTTGTCGATTCATCTTCGTAAACGGTCTCCAAGCTTGCGCTATCAGCAATACCTTGTTTGGCCACATTATGGCAGGAGTGCTCGATGTGAAACCGCAAAGTCGCGAAGAAGCTGACATATTGGCCACGTACATCGTCAAGCACCACTCCATCCCACTCGAAGACCTCGAAACCGAATGGATATTGATCCACAACGTATTGGTTCACACTGGAAACAAAATCGACAAGAATAACTACAAGGTCTCGAAACACACTGCATCATGGATCAAATACAAGAACGCCCGGATCAGATGTATTAAACTCGCCAACGCGAAATACCATCTTTCAGAGCTTTCCTTCCATCCTATCAACGTCTTCGACAATGTTAAACTCGAAGAACTCCAGGCCAAGAAAGATTGGCAACACGGCTTGGTAACATTCGACGAGTTTCTAAACGATGTCGCAGTCAATCAAGAAACTTCGAATGTCGTCCCAGACGAGGTCTTGATCACCCAAGACTCCCCTGAAGACATCGACAATATTAGCCAACTCGGCAACCTGACGATAGAAAGCTTGACGGACTCACAACGAACCGAATCAGAAGGCTCCCAACTCCATTGGAACGAAATTTTCTCACAAGCAATCCTTCCCATGCTTCAAATGTTCGATACGTCTCGATTAAACAAGATTGGAGACCCAGTGTTTCCAGAATACAACGAATCCAGAATCGAACGCGTGATCCATATCAATCCGGATGACACTTTACCTCCTCCAAACCTTTCTTTGCCCCGTTCCATTCCAGACAATCTCGACTTCCCTAGTCATGCTGCTTTCCCCAATGACTTAATCCTCCAAATGGCTTCCCAACCATTCACGTCATTTACCGACCATCTACAGATGGCCCAATCATTGAGACGGTTCGTCCAACAAGGACCGGCAGACAATCTCTTGGCCGAAGACCTCCGGCGCTACGATCATTTCAGACCTCCAATCGAGGTCGAGCCCCTTTCAAAATCAGACATCGGTCTAGCGCACGCTATGCGGGTCTTCGACAAAGCCAAACAGACTCGAACACAAGGAATGAGACCCTTATACCGCCTTGGATACACACCTTCACCAGTCATTCGTCTGGTCAAAAAATACCAGACAACCGCGGACATCTTCTCTAACAAGACCCCTCTTGGCTGGATCCTCAAGCCATTAGGACTCCCTCCCGACACAACCTGGGAAAAAATACGCGATTGCAATCTTCTCTCAGACGGAGATTACGCCCTTGCTTCGCGATATTCCCTCGAACCCACAGTCGAACTCCAGGAAGTCGCAATAGCCGGAGCTATGCGCCAGGTTGCAAGAGCCGACCACGATATGCGCAGTGCAAGAAAATACATCAGACTCTTCTGCTCCCCTTTCGGCAATCCTCTTTTTGATGATCCGTTAATTGACGACATCATGACCAAGTTCAAGGAAAAGATGGCTCGGCTATATGGCCCAGACTTCATCAACCAACAGAACGCTCAGTTCGACAAAATTGGCGAGAAGATCCACATCTTCCCAAACAACGAAATCAGGGACGACACAGTATACGGATTCACTCCGGCGGCAGACGGAGAATACACCTTCTACCTCCCAGACACAGACGATGAAACCGAGTCGGTCTCCTCGTCAGACGTGTCCATGACTTCTGAAAATCCCCCGGATTACTTTGCTTTTACACTTCCTTCAATCTCGAGACACCCTCCCCCGAAAAAACGCAAAGATCCGCCAGAACCAAGGCATCCCCCCTATTATTCTGCAGACAGCCTGGCATCAACAGTCCCGCTCCCAGAACACTGGGACGAGCCGAGCAACCTAAGCCCCAGGAGGAAGCGCTTTCGCAGTCATAAACGCCACGTAGTCGCCAAAGCTAGTCAACATCACCCGGACAAAGAACTAAAATTGGTGAGAATGGAGGAACATCTCCGCCGTCTCAACGCTGGAGTCTTCCCCCCACAAGAATGCCGATCCAAGCCAATCTTCGAGATGTGGATACACCTCCGGTCCGGTTCGAACCCAGTCGATCTCAAAGTCTTTGCGGCAATCGACACCATGGCCTCTCGAACTCAGATAGATCTAGGTTGGATCGAAGAGTCAGCCAAACACAACAAGGCATACGACGAGCTTCGCGACACTCTGCGCTCCTCCAGACAGGCCCAACTCCGTACATCTTTCGCGAAAGCCGTCCCGGGAACTCGGCAAACACAAGCAGACCATTTCAACATTACTTTCAAGGTCGTACCGTCAATTGCCTCCAATTTCCCAGTACACGTGGTCTTAGCCCAAAATTTTATAGCCGCCTACGGAGCCCAAATAGGCCCGGATCTTCGTCCACAAGCACTCCAGGAACGTTGCTTAACCCAACTATCTCCCTACCACGGAAGACAAATTTTAATCCAGTCCTGCAACCCCAAGATATACCAGGTGCAGCAACCATTTTCTTTCGGCCGTCAAGCCCCAGAAGCAAGGGCACCCCCGGCTAAACTTGGAACGAGGAACTGGTCAGATGACGAGTCCATCACATCGCCAGAGCCCGACCAGGATAAGGCACCTCCAAGAACTCCTTCTCCCATTCCCAAATTCCAACCCGCCAGGTTCAGAAAGGGCCAAACCTTCTGGCCAAATGGAGCTCCAATCCCGGAAACTCCCCCTCTTGGTCAAACCAAAGAGACCCACCAATTCAATACCCTACGATACGAAGATCGCGAACGGGAACGAGAAAGAGGTCTTGGGCCAAAAGCGCTGAAATTCGGACATCCGAGGGCGCTGGACATCAAGTTATCCAAACCAAAAGCCAGGAAAGCCCGCGAATGCCCCACAAAAGTAACAGAGTCGCCAAACAAAGGCCGACCACTCCCTTCACCCTCAGCTTTCAGCCCAATTCGAAAGAAACCGCCACTCGGCCAAGACAGCAAGCCTGCAGCGGTCGAATTAATCGCACAACAAAAGGCCCCTCCCGAGACAAACTGGTTACGAATGGAACAGGAGGACGCTGCTCCAGTAGCGAGCCTCCCTAAGAACCCTCCCCCATCCGACACGTCCAAACACTCTAATCCGCAACCATCTGGACAAGCCAAACAGGATCGCCCTCACATCCCTCACCAGTTCAATAACAATTCAATTAATCAGATCACAATCTTCTCAAGCTCTGACCAACTCCCTCTGGCACGATCCGAAACCCCTGACGAACTAACAACGACAGCTCGATCTTTTACCGCAATTCCAAGAGCCATAAGGCCGCCACCTTCTGACGTCAAAACAAAGGACTCCGTCCACTCTTTCACGTCCTCAGAATTTGAATACGATGGTAGTTACGCCCACACCCCAATCCCTTGGAACTCCATTCCAAATTTCAACGCACCACTCCAGTGGGCAGCCGGTGAAGCATGGGAATCGTTCAAAGACTACCCCGAATTTTCCCGCGATAACCAATGGGAACTGTTCGACTTCATTGAAGAAAAAATGGAGCATGTAAAACATCTGGGTGTGACAAACGACTACGGCAAATTCGAATTTCACCGGGTATGCGAAAACATGGAACACGATAAGGACTCGTTCGAAAACTTCCTCGACGCTTTAAAAAACCAGCCAATCCCCAGAAGACCTGACAAGCTGCCAG
>Ga0210374_1000028_pt1 | contig 16435 bp, 18 predicted proteins | sample S765metaT_FD_170483 | JGI IMG/M metagenome (GOLD analysis project Ga0210374, IMG submission 170483) | Metatranscriptome of estuarine sediment microbial communities from the Columbia River estuary, Washington, United States - S.765... | ecosystem: Environmental > Aquatic > Marine > Intertidal...
GAACGATCTGCAGTGGCACCGGGAGGGGCACGATCACGGCGCCGCCCTCGCCCGCGACCTGGGATTCACGCCGGTCTATCTGCATTACAACAGCGGCCTGCACGTTTCCACCAACGGCCGGGCGCTCTCCGACGCGCTGGAGCCGCTGGTCCGCGAGTGGCCGGTGTCCCTGGAGGAGCTGGTGATCCTTGGCCACAGCATGGGCGGCCTGGTTGCGCGCAGCGCCTGCCATTACGGTGGCCTTGCCGGGCACCGCTGGCTGGGTCAGCTGCGCGCCCTGGTGTTCCTCGGCACGCCGCACCACGGCTCGCCGCTGGAGCGAGCCGGCAACTGGGTGGACGTCGTGCTGGGAGCGAGCCCGTACAGCGCGCCCCTGGCGCGGATCGGGAAAATCCGTAGTGCCGGCGTCACCGATTTGCGCTACGGAAATCTGGTGGACGAGGACTGGGAGGGGAAAGACCGCTTTGCGCGGGCCGGCGACCGGCGTCACCCGGTCCCGCTGCCCCAGGGCGTGGCTTGCTGCGCCGTCGCCGCGACAGCGAAATCCAGGGCCGGACGCGTTGCGGGGCTGTCGCCCGGCGACGGTCTGGTTCCACTGGACAGCGCCCTCGGGCGCCACCGGAATCCGGAGTTGGCGCTGGATTTTCCCGACAACCGGTGCCTGATCGTGTCCGGCGCCGGCCACTTCGACCTGCTATGGCGACCGGAAGTCTATGCTCAACTTCGGGAGTGGCTGGCGCCGGAGATCGAGGAGCAGGCGAACCGATCTTCCGGGTAGGTCCCTATTCCGGCTCGCGGGCAAAAAACACGCGCCGGGGATCGCTGCAGCTGGTGAACTTGAGCACCTGGCCGACCCGCATCAGCAGGCCCTCGCGCTTGAGGTAGGCGTTCTGGACGCGATAGGCGTCGCGCTCGGTTCTTAAGGCGCGCTCGCAGGTCTCGAAAATCGCGTCCCCCTCGCTACGCCACTGCAGCACGTGGACCAGCTCGTGCACCAGGTAGGAGTTGTCGGCGGCATTCTCGAAATCCAGGGTGTTCCGGGCGTAGATGAGGTAATCGTCGGGCTCGAAGGCGGCGACGATGTTCTCGCAGTCCGCCGTCTGCTGGCCGCGGCAGGCCGTCTCGGAAAGCTGCGCCGCCGGCAGGGCGATGATGGGCGGAAGCGCCTCCGCCGGCATTCCGGGCAACCCGGAGAGGCGGATGGCGGCCGCCAGCAGGTAGGCCAGGAGTTCGGCGTCGATGGGGGGCATGTCCGTTTGGATAAGCCCGCAGCCGCCGCGGTTCCTGGGCTAGCCGTGTTCCAGCCGCCGGCCGTGCTCCCGGGTGGCGTGAAAACCCACCCTGGGCCAGCGCTCCTGGGTGAGCTGGAGATTGACCCGGTGGGGCGCCAGGTATACCAGGTTGCCGTCCACGTCTCGCGCCATGTTCGCGGCCAGCTGGCGCTCGAAATCCCGGCGCATTGTGTCGTCGGGGAAGGTGAGCCAGCGGGCGGTGTGGATGCTGGCCGGCTCGTAAATGGCGTCCACCTTGTACTCGCTCGCCAGCCGCGCCGCCACCACCTCGAATTGGAGCGGCCCGACGGCGCCCAGCAGAATGGAGCCGCCCGCCACGGGCTCGAACACCTGGATCGCCCCTTCCTCGCCCAGCTCCCGCAATCCCTTCTGCAGCTGCTTGTACTTGATGGGATCCCGGGCCCGGGTGCTGCGGAATTCTTCGGGGGCGAAATAGGGAATGCCCTTGTAGGCGAGGTCCTCGCCCTCGCTCAGAGTGTCGCCGATCTGCAGCTGGCCGTGGTTGTGGATGCCGATGATGTCGCCGGCCACGGCGTCTTCCATGTGCACCCGTTCGTTGGCCATGAAGGTCAGCGCGTTGCCGATCTTCATCTCCCGCCCCAGGCGCAGGTGGCGCACCTTCATGCCCGGCTGGTAGCGGCCGGAGCAGACCCGGAAGAAGGCGATGCGGTCCCGGTGCTTGGGGTCCATGTTGGCCTGGATCTTGAACACGAAGCCGCTGAAGGGCGGCTCCGCCGGCTGCACCAGGCGGGCGCCGGCGTCCCGGGGCCGCGGTGGCGGCGCCCAGTCCACCAGGGCCTGCAGCACCTCGCGCACCCCGAAGTTGTTTATGGCGGAGCCGAAGAACACGGGCGTCTGGGTGCCGGCCAGGAACGCGGTGATGTCGAAGGGGTGGCTCGCCGCCCGGATCAGCTCCACGTCGTGGCGCAGGTCGCCGACCTCGCCCGGGAACAGGGCGTCCAGCCGCGGGTTCTCGATCCCCTCCACTAGCTCAATCTCGCCGCTCACCCGCTCCTCGCCGGCGACGAAGCGCAGCAGCCGCTCGTGCAGCAGGTGGTAGACGCCGCGGAAGCGCTTCCCCATGCCCACCGGCCAGGAGATGGGCGCGCAATCCATCTTCAGCACCGATTCGATTTCCTCCAACAGGGCGATGGTCGGGCGCACCTCCCGGTCCAGCTTGTTGACGAAGGTGATGATGGGGGTTGCCCGCAGCCGGCACACTTCCAGCAGCTTGATGGTCTGGGCCTCCACGCCCTTGGCGGCGTCGATCACCATTACCGCTGCGTCCACCGCGGTCAGCACCCGGTAGGTGTCCTCGGAAAAGTCTTCGTGGCCGGGAGTGTCCAGCAGGTTGATGGTGTGACCGCCATACTCGAACTGCATCACCGAGCTGGTGACCGAGATGCCCCGCTGCTTCTCCACCTCCATCCAGTCGGAGGTGGCGTGGCGGCCGCTCTTGCGCGCCTTGACCGTGCCCGCCATCTGGATCGCCCCGCCGAACAGCAGCAGCTTCTCGGTGAGGGTGGTCTTGCCCGCGTCCGGGTGGGAGATGATGGCGAAGGTGCGCCGCCGCGCCACGTCGCGGGACAGTTCAGGGGCAAAAGCGGGTGCGTTCATCGAATGCTATCGGTGCCGTTCCGGGGCGCGCCCCGGATTAAAAAAGCCGCCGGCCGGCAGGCGGCGGGCGGCACACTCAATGATCATTATACTCCAGGCGCCCAGCGTCGTCCCGGGAGCCATGGCCACGGCCTCGCGTCAGGGCGATATCCCCAGTTCCTTGCGCAGCTCGGCGGCGGTGAGGGCCCGGGCGTAGACCGCGGTGCCATAGTCGAACTCCTTGGCGCGGGAGAGGGGTCCCACGACCACCGGCTCGAACCCGCCGTCCCGCACTAGGCGCGCGGCGACCTTGAGCGCCTCCGGGTCGTCCGAGGCGAGGGGAATGCCGACCGGATCTCCCGAACGGTGGGCTTCGCTGCGCAGAGAGTAATGGGGGATGGAATTGAACGCGCGAACCAGCCGCACGCCGGGCAGGTACTCGGCGGAGGTGGCTCCGGTGCCGCGCTTGCGGGCATCATTCGCCATGTCGCCGTCCCGGGATGGATAGGGATTGCCGGTGTCCAGCACCACCTTGCCCCTGAGTTCGGCGGCATAGTCGCGGCCCACCTGGGGCAGCGCGCCGTAGGGCACGGAGATGAGGATGACCTCGCCGAACGCCGCCGCTTCCCGGGGCGTTCCAGTGCGCACTTTCGGCCCCAGGCGATCAGCGAGCTCCCGAAGCTGCTCGGGATGGCGTGAGGATATGACCAGCTCGTACCCGGCGTTGGCCCAGAGTTCGGCGAGAGTGCCGCCGATTTTGCCGGTGCCAATGACGCCGATCTTGAGACTGCCGGACTGGGCACGGGCCCGGCGGGCCGCGCCCGCCAGTCCGGCCAGGGTAATCCCCGCCGCGGCTGCGAGGATGAATTCGCGCCGGCCGGGCTTCAAGGTGATTTTCGGGTTCATGGGGAGTCTCCTCGGAAAGCTTGCTTACCGCGCCTATGGCGAGGGAATACATGATGGGAGAGATTCGCCGCCGGACGCAAGCCGTTTGCGGGAAGTTCCCAAACGCGATAGGGTTGGTGGCGGGACGGAGAACCTATAAAGAAATTAAGGATAGCCGAATGCTCTCCGCCAACCATCCGGCGGATCCCGGACGGGGTTGCCTATGATCTTTTCCTTTGCATTCATTGACTGCGGCCGACTGGCGCCGATTCTCCGCCGCGCAGCCATCGCGACCGGCGTCATCCTCGTAGCCCTGGGCGGATTGTGCTTCGACGCGCTCGGCGCGGACTGGCACGTGTCCGGCAGGGATGCGGCGGGACGCGAGTGGTCCATAGATACGGATTCACTCGGGGACGAAGACGACTATCTTCATGCCTGGGTGAAGATCGTGTACGGAAGCCCGCAGCTGGTGCCCGGCTCCGAGGAAACCTACGTGGACGAGGTGGACAATCTCGCCATCGACTGCGAGAAGCGCCGCTATGCCGTGACGATCGCGCATCGTCGCAACGAGTACGGCCGGGTAGTCGCGACGCACATCGCCCGGCCCGACCAATGGGAATTCATGGAAGCGGCTCCCGAGTCCATCGGCCTCCGGGTGCTGGAAGACGCCTGTGCCTTTTGGGAACGGGCGGTGGCGGAAGAGGCGCGCAGGCTCAAGGAGTATCTCGAGAACGACGACTGGCGGCTGGCCATGATCAGCGAAGACCGCACGGTTTCCGCCTATGTGAATATCGCGACGGCGACGCGCTACGAGGAAGTCGTGAGCGCCCTCGTCCAGTATCGCTACCAGACGCCGGTTCTGGTCCGAGACAAAGCGGTGAAGTACCTCCTCGTGCTGGAGTTCTTCAACTGCTCTGAGTCGCTGCGCTATTTCGGCGGGTCCATGGCCGTGGACGCGAATGGAAAAGCCCTGGGGAAATATCACGCGGCATCCCCGGACGACGTGATCGAGCAGCCGGTGCTGCCGGACACCCTTGGGGCGGGCGTGCTTGACTTGCTGTGCGGGGACCAGAGCGCGCAAGCGGACGAGACTCGGAACCCGCGAATTTCTGCTGCGAGGACTCAGGCGGATGCCGCGGGCAGATCGTCCTCGATGTAGGCGCGGACGATGCTCTGAAAATCCGCGTCGCCGCGGAATCCCAGTTGCTGCGCGCGCCGGCTGTCCCAGGCGCCCGGCCAGCCGCCGACGATGCGGTCGATGGCCTCGTCCGGCTCCCAGCGCACGAGCCCGGCCGTCCCGTCTCCCGCGACGTCGCGCAATGCCTCGACCATCTCCGAGGCCCGAACCGAAATCCCCGGCAGGTTGATGGAGCGGCGGTGCCCGAGAGACTCCGAAGTCAGCTCATGTCCCAACACCAGGCTCTCGACGGCCCGCCGCGGGGAGAGCAGCCAGAGCCGGGTGGCGGGCGCCACCGGGCACACCGATTCCACGCCCGCCAGCGGCTCGCGGATGATGCTGCTGGCGAAAGACGAGGCGGCCCGGTTGGGCCTCCCGGGGCGCACGCTCACGGTGGGCAGCCGCAGCACCCGCCCGTCGATGAAGCCCTTGCGGGTGTAATCCGCTACCAGCAGCTCGCCGATCGCTTTCTGCATGCCATAGGACGATTGCGGATTGAGGGCGGTGTCGTCGGTGACCAGGGGCGGGAGCTCGCCGCCGTACACCGCTACCGAACTGGTGAACACCACCCGCGGCCGGTGGCCGCTAGCGCGACAGGCTTCGAGCAGCGCCCGCGAAGCGTCCAGGTTGACCCGCATGCCGAGGTCGAAATTGGCTTCGGCCTGGGCACTGACCACGGCCGCCAGGTGAAACACGGACAGGGTGTCGCGACCGATGAGCCGATTGAGCAGCGACGGGTCCGCGACGTCGCCGGCGACGGCATCGACGCGCGGATCGTCGAATCCCTCGGCCGCCGCCAGGTCGAGCAGCACGATGCGCTGGATATTGTGGTCGCCGCCGTCGGGTCCGGCGAGGCTTCCGCGTTCGAGCAGCTTGCGGGCGAGGCGGCGCCCGAGGAACCCGCCGCCGCCGGTGATCAGGACTTTCATGATTTCTCCTTTGGACCGGATGCGCGGTTCCCCCGGGCGCGCCGGCGGCGCACCTTGGGCACCACGGCCCCAGTGTCCCGCGTGGCGACGCGCTCCGCTTGCGATGGCGCCGCAGTGCCACCGGCAACTCCCGCCACGGCCGAATCCCCGTCCCCGATGGGCCGCAGCGCAAATAAATTTGACCCTGGCATGAAAAGGGCGTAAAAAGCGCGCTGGTGTTTGATTCCAAGTTTGAGAACTACCAGTTTGGCAGTATCCAGTCTTGCGATTCAGGCATTCGTTTGCGGGATCGCCCGCTTTTTTGACTAAGGACTGTATAAATGGCAACTGGTATTGTTAAGTGGTTCAACGACGCTAAAGGCTTTGGCTTCATTTCTCCGGACGGTGGTGGCGAAGATCTCTTCGCCCATTTCTCCGCCATCCAGGGCTCGGGTTTCAAGACCCTGAAGGAAGGCCAGAAGGTTTCGTTCGAAGTGACGCAAGGCCCGAAAGGCAAGCAGGCTTCGAACATCCAGCCGGCGTAAGTTACCCAAGCAGGAAATGACGAGAACCCCGGGGCATTGCCCCGGGGTTTTTGTTTGAGGCGGCCGGCGGCGCGCTTTCGGAGCCGGGGTCAGCCCTGCAGCAGGTTGTGGTTCTTCACCGGCAGCGTGCGGATGCGCCTGCCGGTGGCGGCGAAAATGGCGTTGCACAGCGCGGGCGCGATGGGCGGAGTCCCGATCTCGCCCACGCCGCCCATGGCGGCGTCGCTTTCGAGAATGTGCACCTCGATCGCCGGACAGTCGGCCAGCGTGACCATGGGATAGTCCGGGAAGTTGGACTGCACAACGCCTCCCTTCTTGAGGGTGATCTCGCCGTGGAGCGCCGCCGTGAGGCCGAACACGATTGCGCCCTCCAGTTGCGCCCGGACGATGTCGGGGTTCACCACCAGCCCGCAGTCCACCACGCACACCACCCGGCGCACGGCCACTCGTCCCTTTTCCGACACTTCCACCTCGGCTACCTGGCCCACGAGGCTGTGGAACGAGTAATGCACCGCCATGCCGCGGCCCTGTCCCCGGGGCAGCGGGGTTTCCCAGCCGGCGCGCCTGGCCAGCTCCTCGGCCAGCCGGGCATGGCGCGGGCTCCTGCCGTAGAGGGAACGCCGGTATTGGTAGGGGTCCTTGCCGGCGGCGTGGGCCAGCTCGTCCACGAAGCTCTCCACGAAGAACGCGTTATAGGAATGGCCGACGCTCCTCCAGAAGCCGACCGGCACCGGCAACTCGGCGCGCGCATGCTCCACCAGGAGGTTCGGAATGTCATAGGGGAGGTGAATCGCGCCCTCGACATTGGTCTTGTCGGGCATGGATTCGAGGACGAAGGGCAGCAGCCGGCCCGCAAAATTCTGGGACACCGATTGCCCCGCGATGCGGTGATGCCAGGCCCGGGGCCGGCCATCGCCGTCCAGCGCAGCGCTGAAACGGCACGCCACCGCCGGTCGGTAGAAATCGTGGCGAATGTCCTCGGTCCGGGACCAGATGACCTGCACCGGGCGGCCCTTGAGCCGGCGGGCTACGGTCACCGCCTGAACCACGGTGTCGATCTCCGCCCGCCGCCCGAAGCCGCCGCCCAGCAGGGTGATGTGGACCCGGACCTGCTCCTGGTCCAGCTCCGCCACCTTGGCGGCCGCCATGCGCACCAGGCTGGCGGCCTGGTGGGGAGCCCAGACCTCGCAGCGGTCGTCGGTCACCAGCGCGGTGCAGTTCATGGGCTCCATGCAGGCGTGGGCGAGGTAGGGAACCGCGTACTCGGCCTCCACCCGTTGGCCGGGCGAGGCGAGGACGGTGGGGGCATCTCCCTTGCCCTCATACGCGCTCGCGTCCTTGCCATCGAGGGCGTGCTTGAGCTCGGCGGCGATGTGCTCCGAGTCCATCCTGGGGTGAGGACCATCTTCGAATAACACGGGCAGCGCCTCCGCCGCCTGCAAGGCGCGCCACCCGTTGTCCGCCACCACCGCCACGCCGCCGGGCACTTCCACCACCTCAAGCACGCCGCGCCGGGACTTTACGGCCGCCGCGTCGAAGGATTTGACGCTGCCCCCGAAAACCGGGCTTAGCTTTACCGCCGCCCACGCCATGTTGGCGAGGCGCACGTCGAGCCCGAACACCGCGCGCCCGTTCACCTTGTCCGGGAGATCGAGCCGCGGCAAAGGCTTGCCGATGAGCGTGTACTCGTTGCGCGGCTTCAGCCTTGGGGATCCCGGGGGCGGCAGCTTTGCGGCTGCGGCGGCCAGCTCGCCCAAGCCCTGGCTGCGGCCGCTGGATTCGTGCCGGATGGTTCCCTGCCTGGCCGTGCACTCTGGCGCGGGGACGTTCCAGCGCGAAGCGGCTGCCAGGATCAGCATTTCTCGCGCCGCCGCCCCGGCGAAGCGCATGGGTTCCCAGGCATCGCGCACCGAGGTGCTGCCGCCGGTAACGGAGAGCCCGAGCATGCCTCCCGCGCCGAGGGCGATCCGCCGGACGTTCGCGGCAACGAAGCCGTGGTCATCGTCGACGAAGGGCAGGCTGTCCAAGAGCAAGGTGACGTTGCCGTAGACCTTGGCGACCGGGGCCGGCTCGACACGCACCGTGGACCAGTCCGCGCCAAGCTCTTCGGCTATCAGCGCAGGGAGCGACGTATAGACCCCTTGGCCCATTTCGGCCCTGGGAACCGCCACCGTGACCGTGCCGTCGGGGGAAATCTTGAGCCAGGCACTCAGTCCCACCTCGCCCCGCTCGACGGCGAGCAGCCCCGGATCGCCGAGGCTGGCTGGTCCCCGGGATCCGCAGCCCACCAGCAGGCCACCACCCAACGCCGCTCCGAAAATCAGGAAGCGGCGCCGCCCGGGACTGGCCGGATCCCTCATCGTGGGCCTCCCGACTTGGCGATCACGAGGCGCAGGGCCTCCCGAATGCGGGGGTAGGTGCCGCAGCGGCAGATGTTCCCGAGGGCGTCGTTGATCTCCTGGTCGGTGGGGTTCGGCGTTCTCGCGAGCAGGGCCGTCGCGGCCAGCAGGAATCCCGGCTGGCAGTACCCGCACTGCGGCACTTGGGCGTCGATCCAGGCTTGCTGCAGCGGATGCAGGCTGTCGCCGCCCAGCGCCTCGATGGTGGTCACGGCCTTGCCCGCTACCGCGGCCACGGGCATCACGCAGGAGCGTACCGCGTCGCCGTCCACCTGCACCGTGCAGGCGCCGCAAAAAGCAATGCCGCAGCCATACTTGGTGCCGGTGAGTCCCAGCACGTCCCGCAGCACCCACAGCAGGGGCATCTCGGGCTCGACATCGAGCTCGTGGGTCTTGCCGTTGATTTGCAATGAAATCATTGCCCTTCCCGAAGACTGAACAGCGCCTGCAGTGTAAGTCAGATCCTTGGAGATGGCGACCCGAACCGTGCTTTCACCTGCCCGCGCGGGATCGCCCGGCAGAAAGATTTCCGCGCCGGGTCGCTACAGATCGCACGCGAGTCAGGGTGCTCGCCTGAGCCCCATTGCGCGGTTGCCGCCGGGGCGGAAACTCCGCTTCCCTTGAGACTCCTTATCGTCGAGGATGACCCGCTGCTCGGCGACGGAATCTCGCGCCTGCTCGAGAAGGACGGATATGCCGTGGACTGGGTCAAGAGCGGTACGTCCGCGGATACTTCCCTCGAGGTGGAAGACTAAGACGCGGGGATCCTGGACCTGGGAGCCGACGACTATCTGGTAAAGCCCTTCGAGTTCTCGGAACCCGGGGCCCGCATCCGGGCGCTGCTCCGGCGCCGCCATGGCAACCCGAGTCCGATTCTGGTCCACGGACCTCTCGCCCTTGACACCACCGGTCGCCAAGCCTGGCTTGATGGCCAGCCCCTGGAACTGAGCGTTCGCGACTGGGGATTGCTGGAATTGCTCGTTCCCCAGGCAGGGCGCATCGTGAACAAGCAGAAAATCCTCCGGGCCTTGTGCGGCTGGGACGACGAAATCACCCTGAACGCCGTAGAGCAGTACGTGCATCGGCTGCAGGCCAAGCTGGAGCCCGGTGGCGTGGTCATCCGCACCGTGCGCGGCCTGGGCTACATGCTGGACCGGGCGCCGGATGATTCGGGATAGTGTCCGCTGGCGGCTCCTGGTCTGGTTGCTTTTGCCGCTGCGCGCGGTGCTGCTGCTCCGGGCCCTGGTCGCCTACCTGGTGGCGTTGAGCGTGTCGTCCCGGGCATTCGATGCCGGACTGCTCAACAGCGCCGCTGCGCTGGCGAAGCGGGTGACGGAGGAGGGAGGGCAGATCGTGCTCGACCTTTCACCCCAGGCGCAGCAGGTGCTCCAGACGGGTCGTTTCGACCGCATCCTGTTTCAAGTGCGCGGACCCAACGAGCGGGTCGTGGCCGGGAGTTCCGACTTGCTTTCGCCGCGTACCAGCTGCTGTCCCTGGCGCGGGCCGAGCCGGCGGCCAATCATCCGGCAAACTTCCGGCCCGTCGACCTTCAGGAATTGGCGCAGGAAGGCGCCGATCTATACGTGATCCGCGCAATGGCGGCCGGACTGGACCTTGGTGTCGAGCTGGAGGCGGCTGCGGTCCAGGGCGATGGAGTTCTGTTCCGGGAGTTGCTGGCCAATCTGCTGGACAATGCGATTCCCTACACGCCGCGGCCCCGGCGCGTCACGGTGCGCACTCACATCGACCCCGACCGGTCGCGCGTGCTGGAGGTGGAAAACACCGGCGCGACCGTGACGCTGTCGGCGCCTTCCTCCGGCGGGGGGAGCTGGCCACCGCGCGATTTCCGACCACTGATTGATTAGCGCGGCGGCAACGCTCCCCCCCGGGCGCGGAGGGCGCGGGGGTCGCGCGGCCCCCTGAGGTGCAGTATCCTCCGCTCAACTGCATTGAGCGAAGCATCCGAGCGTAATGAGCCACAAGCACGAAAACCTAATCCGCACCCTGTTCCACGACCCGGTGAGCGGGAACATCCATTGGCGGGAGATCGAGTCGCTGCTCAACCACCTGGGCGCCAAGATCGAGAATCTCTCCGGCGCCCGCATCCGGGTCGTTCTCAACGGCGTCGAGGGCGTTCTGCACCGGCCCCATCACGGCACCACGCTCAGCCGGCAGGACGTGATGCATTTGCGCGGATATCTGGCGAGCGCCCGGGTCACGCCCTCGCTGTACGAGGAAGGGCGGCGCTGAAAAAGACGAGGGCCGGCGCATTGGCACCGGCCCTCGGGAGCGTCGACAGCCTGCTACAGTTTTCTTTCGGTCTGGAGCACGATCTCGGTAGCGGTGGCGCCGTCATAGAACATGCCGCTCTTGGCCGTCGCCACCATCCGGGTAGCAGCCGGCGTCAGCGCCTCGAGTTCGATCTCCACATTCCGCTCCTTGCAGGTGGCCTTGATGACCTTGCCCTGCTCGTTTCGCTCCACCGCCGCCACCTGCATCCCCATCTGGTTGAGGGACCGGAGGGTCGCCTTTTCCACTTTGGGCAGCGGTTCGCTGAAGGTGCGCTGGATGATGCCCGAGAGAGCGTGGTTGATGCCGGTGGAAGCGCCAATGCCGGCGGCAGTGATGGCGATGGTTTCGCAGCCGGCCAGCAGCGTCGCCGAGAGCGCGATCATCAATGCGGCGGTTTTCCTCATTTTGGGACCTCCCACGTGGGTCTAGGTTCTTCGCTTTCCCAGGAAAGCTACTCGCCGTGGAGATCGGTACCCAAGGAAAAATGACACATGAAAGCTGGGCGCGGCGAGGTCGTTGCTTGCGCGCAACTTGCGCCGGCGGCGGCCCTACCCCGCGGTGAATCCGAAGACATTGTTTCTTCGGAACGGAGTAAGCGCTCCCGGGGAAAGATGTGGCAGTGCGTCATCCCCTTGCGAATTTGACGCGCCGCCGAAACCGAGGTGAGGGGGTTTCAGGAGTAGTATTGCTGGGCGCCGCTAACGGGCTCACCAAAACTTAAGCCACAGATGCTTCGCAATCTGCTCGCCGATCTCCCCACGGGGGCTGCCGCTGAGCAATTTGTCGAGCTGCTTGGGCGTCCCGGCCTTCGCATCGAGCGCATCGTGTCCACCGGACACGCCAGTCCCCCGGGCTTCTGGTACGACCAGCCCCAGGCCGAGTGGGTGCTGGTGCTGAAGGGCGAAGCCAGGCTGCAAGTCGAGCATGAACCCGAGCCGCGCGTGCTCCGCGCCGGGGATTTCGCGGACCTGCCGCCGCACTGCCGGCACCGCGTGGAGTGGACCCGACCCGATCAGCCCACCGTCTGGCTGGCGGTGCACTACGACGCGGATTGAGAATCCTGATAATGCCTTCGACCCATCGGCCCCAGGGGAGTAACATTGGCCGTCATGGCCACGTCCGAATCTCAGCCGCGGCGGGAACCCACCCTCGGGAGCGCAACGGAGGAAGCTCCGGGGGGAATGGATCCCCGATCCCGCGGCGGGTCTTCCCGCGCGCGCTGGATAGTTTTACTGTTTTTGATCGTGCTCTTGGGCGGCGGCGCCGGCTTGTATTACTGGCTGAAGCGGGAGCGGCCCGCACCCCAGCCGCCACCGGTTGCCGAGGCCGAGCCCTCGCCGCCGGCCGCAGCCGAGTCGACGATCAAGCACCCCATCGAGGAAGCGGCCCAGCCGGCGCAGGAAGAGAAGCCCCTGCCTGAACTCGACCAGAGCGACACGGCGACCCGGGAACGGCTCGCGGCACTGGTAGGGACGCAGCCGATGGATCAGCTGTTCTATTCCGAGGCGCTGATCCGCAACATTGTGGTCACCATCGATAATCTGCCGCGCAACAAGTTTGCGCGCCGCCTCGCGCCGGTGAAGCCGGCGGCGGGGCCGTTCATGGTGGAGAGCGCGGGGGACGGCGTGGTGATCGAGTCCAACAACGCGAAGCGCTATGCCGCCCACGTGCGATTGGCGGAGCTGATCGACGCCAAGAAACTGGTGGGGCTGTATGTCGCTTACTACCCGCTGTTCCAGCAGGCCTACGTAGAGCTGGGTTATCCCAACGGGTACTTCAATGACCGCCTGGTGGAAGTCATTGACCACCTGCTCGCCGCGCCGGAGGTGCAGGAGCCGTTGAGGCTGGTTCAGCCCAAGGTGCTTTACGAGTATGCGGATCCGCGCCTGGAAACTCTTTCGGCGGGGCAGAAGATCCTGGTGCGGGTCGGATCCGAGAACGCCGCCAAATTGAAGGCCAAGCTGCGCGAGATTCGCGGCGAAGTGACCGGCCAGATGCCCCCCCAGTAGCCGTTGGCCGTCAGCTGCCGCGTTTCTGATCCCCTTGGACGGGAACCGGTGAGCCTGAAAGCCCCTGGGGAACGCTTGGGGCGTGAGGGTTGGAATCCTGCGCAAGTTCCTGTAGAATAACGAATTGCTGCCCCTGATCAAATAAATCCTGGTCGGGGGCTGAGCTTTTCTTGAATCCGCAACATAGGAGGAATCCCCCGATGGCCCGACTTCTGACCCCGAAAGAGGCAACCGCACTGATCATGGAACACCGGCTGCGCCAGTCGTTTGCTGGCAAGGGCAGTTCCCATGACCGGACGCAGTCCACGGGGGCCAAGACCGCCCGTCGCGGCCGGCCACCGCGCCAGCGGCCTGATCCGCAGTGATCGGACGAATCAACCGGCCGTTCTTGGCCGGTGGCAGAAAGGGCGCTCGTGAGCGCCCTTTTTTGTTTCCCTGACTGTCAACCAAGCGGCTGGCCCAACCGCCTCGCGACAGTCGGCTCGGCACCGGCTGTAGCCGTCCGAATCGGGATATACCGCCGGCCCTTTCTGGCCTCCAGCAGCAGCGGCGCGCAGCGCGCCGGGTCGTGGTAGATGCCGACGCAGTCCAGGCATTGAAAGCACTCGTCGTATCGGATGGCGCCCGAGCGCTCGATGGCATGATATTCGCAGCGATGGCGGCAAAGCTGGCAGGGCGCGCCGCAGGCTTCCCGGCGCGGGAGCCAGCGCCATAAACGCGCTTGTCCGCCCAGGGCGAGGGCGGCGCCCAAGGGGCACAGGTAGCGGCAGAACCCCTTGTAGAGAAACGCGCCGACCAGCAACAGGCCGGCGGCGTAGGCCACGAACGGCCAGGAGCGAACGAACACCAGGGTGATGGCGGTCTTGAACGGCTCCACTTCCGCCAGCTTGTCCGCCAGACCCGGTGCCGCCAGCGCCGCCGCCAGGAGCGCAGCGAGCACGAGGTATTTGAGTTTGACGAGCGCCCGATCAAGAGGTTGGGGCACTTTGAGCCGAGGAATACCCAGGTGCTTGGCACCTGCCGCGGCGATTTCCTGCAGGGCGCCGAAAGGGCACAGCCAGCCGCAGAAGGTCCCGCGTCCCCACGCCAGAAGCGTGATGCCGGCGAACCCCCACAGCACCAGGGACGGCGGATCGTAGAGCAGGAAGGTGAAGTCGCCCCCGCCCGTCGCCGCCTTCAGCCCGCCGATCACCGTGACGATGGACAACTGTGCCTGGGCGTACCAGCCGATGAAGAACAGGGTGAAAACGAGATAAGCCCAGCGGAAGCGCGCCAGGATGCGCGGGTTCTGCGAAAGCGCCCGCTGCCGGAAGAGGGCCGCCGTCAATACGGCTAGTGCCAAGGCGAGCAGCACGATCTCTCCCATCCGGTTCTTCCAGGGCGCCATCCAGGGTTTCCCGCCCCCGTCTTCGGGAATCAGGAAGAATCGCTCGGGCAGCCGGTAATCGAGGGTAAAGTCGCGGCTCACGCGTTCCGGCCAGATCTGACCTTTCTCCCGGGTCACGCGCAGCGACAGGCTCCAGGGTTGGGCGGGATCGAGGCCGGCCTGGGCGAAGACGCGGAAGAACTTGGCCGCACCGCGCCGTGGCACGCCGGAGGCTGCGGGCGTCAGGTCCAGGTCCATGTCTCGCAGATCCAGGGCCAGCCCGGACTGATGCAGCGCGAGGCGGTCGGGCACCGATCCGCGCACGAAGTTCTCGTCGACGAACTGATAACGGCCCGCGGACATGACCCACAGCGCGTGCTGGCCCTCCTCCAGCCGGCTGCGCAGCCGGTCGTAGCCGGCATCGCCCAGCAGGTTGCGACCGACGCTGGGCACGTTCAGATAGGCCAGGTACAGGTCGGTGAAAGTGCCGTCGGGATCCTGGAGCGCGGTTTCGTCCAGGCCCTCGGTGACGGTGCCGGCAAACGCCCGCTCCACCTCCCGGTTGCCGAGGCGCAGGCGGCGCACGTGGCCCAGGTCCACCAGTTGCTTCCAGGTCATGGGCTCGAAAACATCTTGGCGCACCCGGGCGGCGCGGCTTGGATCCCGGCCCTCGGCAAATCCCAGCCGGGCCCGGGCCACCTTGAGCGCGGAGGCGAGCACGGTTTCGTTGACAATGCGCACCGAGGCGGTGGCCTTGGCGACGCCGTCCAGCACCACGTTGGCGCTGGTGCCGCGATCCGCAGCGCCCGCGCGGCTTCCGATCTTGACGTTCTGGCGCAGGTTGACGCCCCCGTACTGGGCGGCGAAGGCGAACAGGGGCGCCTCGCCCAGTCCGTCGAGGAACACCGGCTCATGCTGGGAGAGCACGCGCACTTCCATGAGTTCGCCCGAGGGCTGGAGGGCGATCAGCAGGTTGAAGGGCGTGCCTGAGAAGCCCGGAATGGGCGCCAGGTCCGTGGATTCGAATACGTAGGCTACCAGCTCCTGCTGCGGACCGTTCTGCTTGAGGATGGGCCAGACCGGGACTTCCCGGTCCTTTGGCCCAACGATGAGGGGCGACGGAAAGCGCCTCACCATCTCCTCCTGGGTCATCACCCCGGCAAACGCGGGCGCCATGAGGCTGAGGCAGATCAGCAGAACCAGCGTCAGGCCGGCGCGATGCATGACGCGGCGGTCAACGGTTTCCCCCGCCGCCGATGGCGAGGGGCGGCTCGTCCATGAGCGCGATCTGCTCCCGCAACTCGAGGATGCGGTCCTGCCAGTAGCGCTGGGTGTTGAACCAGGGGAACGCGGCGGGAAATGCCGGGTCGTCCCAGCGCCGCGCCAGCCAGGCGTTGAAGTGCAGCACCCGCATTGCGCGCAGAGGTTCGATCAGCTTGAGCTCGCGCAAATCGAAATCGTGGAAGGTTTCGTAACCCTCGATAATCTCGATCAGCTGGCGTTGCTGGCCTGACATAGCGCCGGACAACAGCATCCACAAATCCTGAATCGCCGGCCCGCGGATCGCATCGTCGAAATCGACGAAATGCGGACTGTCGTCACGCCATAGCACGTTACCGCTATGACAGTCGCCGTGCAGGCTGATCTGGCGAAACTCGCTGGCATCGGGCCGACGCAGCTGGATGGCGGCGAGAATTTCGCCGCTGATCGCGCGGTAGGCCTCATCGAGATCCCCGGGGATAAACCCGGCTTCCAGCAGGTAGCTCGCGTTGCTAGCGGAATGTTCGACCGACAGCGCGAGCCGGTGACGAAACACAAAATCCAGCCCGGCAGCGTGAATGCGGCCGATAAACCGACCCAGCTGGTGCAGATGGTCCAGATTATCCAGCTCCGGCGCCCTGCCCCCCTGGCGAGGATAGATCGCAAACATGAAACCATCGTGCATGCCGATGGTGGGAAACACGGC